>Ga0180221_1000312_pt1 | contig 48689 bp, 42 predicted proteins | sample eDN5th37CKraftMG_FD_151339 | JGI IMG/M metagenome (GOLD analysis project Ga0180221, IMG submission 151339) | Enriched Miracle-Growth compost microbial communities from Emeryville, California, USA - eDNA 5th pass 37_C Kraft MG (version 2) (version 2) ...
CGGACGCCCTGTTTGTCGATAACGGAGCACCATGGGGCGAGCCTTCCGGCGAGCGCTGGACGCGGCTGGGCGTATGGCTCCTGAAGCTCGGCGTCGCCGTCCTGCACAGCAGGCCCTATCATCCACATAGCCGTGGCAAGAACGAACGCTTCCATCGCACGCTCAAGGCGGAAGTGTTCGCCCTCAACCGGTTTCGCGATCTTGCCGCTGTTCAGCACGCCTTCGATAGCTGGCGCGAGGTTTACAATTTCGAGCGGCCCCACGCTGCGCTGGACCACGACGTGCCGGCCAGCCGCTACCGCCCCAGTTCGCGCCCCATGCCGGATCGCCTGCCAGTGCCGGTCTACGGCGAGGGCGAGGTCCTGCGCAAAGTCTCCGCCACAAAGGCCTATGTCAGTTTCCACGGCCGACTATGGAAAGTTCCAAAAGCGTTCTGCGGCGAACGCCTCGCCATCCGCCCGTTCGACCGCGACGGGCACTATGGTGTCTTCTTCGCCGCCCATCACATCGCAACAATCGACTTGACCAACACGCAATCCGTCAGTGATGTATCCGAACACCTGTCCGCCATCTCTCCGGGCTGAACAACAAGCACTGGGATGACGGGGTGGAGATGGAATTGCCCAACGAGGACCATTCTTCTCGTTCGGCAAACGTTGGAGATTAGCTGCCAACAGCAAATCTAGCGTCATCCCAGTGCTTGTCACTGGGATCCATGTCTCTACCTTTCCACAGCAACAACGGTCCAGAACGAGACCAGGGCGGTCCCATCGCAACATGAACCGCTATTGTTTGAATCCCCTGCTCCCCAATTCTAATTCCGATCTTCCGGAAAAACCGGCAGCGGCATGATTTCGATACCTTCTTCGACCAGTGACGTGACTTCTTCACGCGAAGCCTCGCCATAGATGCCGCGGGGGTCGGTTTCGCCGAAATGGATCTTGCGCGCTTCTTCGGCGAATTTGTCGCCGACATAATCGGCATTCTCGCGCACTTTCCGGCTCAATTCGCGCATTTGTTCGATGATTTTCCGCTGGGCTTCCCCCATGCCGACGGCGATCTTCTCCTTGGCGCGGGAAGTCGAGACCGAGGGCGCCATCAGCGCCTTGCCGACCTTCAGGGAACCGCAGACCGGGCAGGAAACGAGGTTGCGCGCCGTCTGGGCCTCGAAATCCTCATTGTTGCGGAACCAGCCCTCGAATTCGTGTTCCTGCTCGCAAAGAAGCGTGAAATGAATCATGACGCCGCAATGCTCTCCTTCTCTTCGTCTGCCGCTTCACCGCTGGCCGTGCGAATGCCGAAGGGGCGGGCATTCCTGAGGTTGGGCACCTTGCGCCGCGCCGCCGCGCTCTCCGCCGGGTCGATATCGGCGACGATCACCGCCGGCTCGTCATGATCGGCTTCGGCGAGAATCTTGCCCCACGGCGAGACGATCAGCGAATGGCCATAGGTCTCGCGCCCGTCCTCATGCAGGCCGCCTTGCGCGGCGGAGATGACGAAAGCGCCGTTCTCGATGGCGCGGGCGCGCTGCAGCACATGCCAATGCGCCTCGCCCGTCTGCCGGGTGAAGGCCGCCGGTGCCGTCAGGACCGAAGCGCCCGCCTCCGCCTGGGCCCGGAAGAGCTGCGGGAAACGGATGTCGTAGCAGATGGCAAGCCCCATCCGCCCGAAGGGCAGATCCGCGATGACCGTATCGTTGCCCGCCGCATAGACCGCCGATTCCCGCCAGCTCTCGCCATTGTCGAGATCGACGTCGAACATATGGATCTTGTCGTAGGAGGCGATCTTCTTGCCGTCGGGGCCGAACAGGAAGGCGCGGTTGGCGATCTTGCCACCGTCGACGGCAATCGCCGTCGACCCGATATGCAGATGAAGGCCGTGTTGTGCCGCAAGCCGCGATGCTGCCCGGACGACCAAGTCGTTTTCCTCGTCGCGCAGCACAGCGGCGAGCGCCTCCCGGTTGCGCTGCACCGCGCCGGTCATCTCCGGCGTCTGCACATAGATCGCGCCCCTTGCGGCGGCCTCGCCGACGAGCCGTTCAAGTATTGTCACATTGGCTTGCGGGTCTGTGCCCGAACGCATCTGGATGGCGGCAGCGCGGAAAGTGCTCATAGCGTCGGTTCCTTAAACCAGTTCACCCGTGGCCAGAAGATTGTCGAGACGGCCCTCGCGCTCCAGCGCATGGAGGTCGTCGCAGCCGCCGACATGCACATCGCCGATGAAAATCTGCGGAAAGGTCATCCGCCCCGACCGCTGTATCATCTCCTGGCGGTATTCGGGTTTTATGGTGGCATCATGCTCGGCATAGGTCACACCCTTTTGATCGAGCAGGCGTTTGGCCGCCGTGCAGAAGCCGCACATCTGGCGCGTATAGATCGTCACATCAACCATGGAGCTCTCCAAATTTCTTTAGAGCTTATATAAGCACCACCCGCCTTTGCGGAAGCCCCCGGCCAACATCACATATCAGGCAGGACCCGGCTGAAGGTCAGCACATCCACCGAAGCCGCACGGGCACGCATGAGCGCCCGTGTCGCCGCCTTCACCGTCGCACCCGTGGTATAGACGTCGTCGATCAGAAGGATGTTGCGGCCCCGGATCTTGATCTCCTCACCTTGCGGAACACGGAAAGCGCCGCTCACATTGCGCTGCCGCTCGGTGGCGGCGAGGCCGACCTGCTGGCGGGTGCGCTTGACGCGGATGAGTGCTTCCGGTTCGAACGGTTTCTCCGCTATCCGGGCGACTGCGCGGGCGAGCTCTGCCGCCTGGTTGAAGCGCCGCGACCAGAAGCGGAGCGGGTGCAGCGGCACCGGCACGATGACGTCGCATTCCGCGATCAGCTCGCCGCCGGCCCGCATCATCCATTTCGCCATCCATGGCGCCAGATTGGTCTGGTCGTGATATTTGAGCCCGACGACCATCCGTCTGGGAACGCCGTCATGGATGACCGCCGCTCGCGCTCGGCGGAAGGGCGGCGGATCGGCAATCGCCTCGGCGGACAGGAAATTTTCGCCCAGATCATGCGCGAACGGCGTTCCCATCACCGCACAATAGGGCCGGTCGATGAAGCGCAGGCGCGACCAGCACCGACCGCAGACGGTGCCCGGATCGGCCACTTCCCGGCCACAGCCTGCGCATCGCGGCGGAAACAGTAGGCCGGCAACCTGCTCGGCCAGCCGCGCGGCGATCCCGCGCGCGCCGGTTATCCGCCCTTCTCCCCCATCGTCCATTGCAATCGCCCCCGTTCGGACGCATTTAGTGCTCGTCACGCACGCTATTACGTGCAGGCATCATGCAGGAATGCACGAACGAGGAAAAGACAGGCAATCGCATGCAGGAAAACGGGCTGTTCGACCGCGCGCTGATTCAGGTGCATCGCAGGCGTGCCCTGGCGAAATTCGCCCCCGGAGCGGATTTCCTGCTGGCGCGTGCGGCCGACGACCTCGAAGATCGTCTGGCAACGGTCGAGCGCCGTTTCCCAATTGCCGTCGATCTCGGCGGCCATACGGGACTTGCCGCCGAGGCCATCGCGCGCTCCGGCAAAGCGGATGATATCATCCGCATCGAGCAGGATCCCACCTTCCTGCGCGGCTCGTTCAAGGGGGTTGTTGCCGATGACGAAGCCCTGCCGCTCGGGCCCGCAAGCGTCGATCTGATCGTATCGCTCCTCTCGCTGCAATTGACCAACGACACGCCCGGCGCGCTCTTTCAGATCCGCCATGCGTTGAAGCCCGACGGGCTCTTCCTTGGCGCCATGGCCGGCGGCGGCACGCTCGGCGAATTGCGCGAAAGCCTGCTCGCCGCGGAAGTCGAGCAGATCGGCGGCGCCTCGCCCCGCGTCGCGCCGTTCGCCGATGTGCGCGACGTAGGTGGCCTCCTGCAGCGGGCAGGCTTCGCCCTGCCCGTCACCGATGTCGAAACCTTTACCGTGCGCTATGACAATATGTTCGCGCTGATCGCCGATCTGCGCGCCATGGGCATGCGGAACGGTCTCATCGGCCGTTCGCCCAGGCCGGTATCCCGGCATTTCTTCCTGCGCGCCGCCGAAATCTACGCCGAACGCTTCAGCGATCCCGACGGGCGCATCCGCGCCACCTTCTCCATCATCTGGATGTCGGGCTGGGCGCCGCACGCCTCGCAGCAGCAGCCGCTCAAGCCAGGTTCCGCCAAGGCTTCGCTCGCCACCGCCCTGGCGGAAGCGGAAAAATCGAAAAAAGCCCCCTGAAAAACCAGGAATCCGGCGCGGAATTTCGGGAATTTTTCAGAGAAAATCTGCGATTTTTTCAGCAGTCGCCATCTTTTTTGCCGTCGGAATGGATGACACAGACGGCCTCCGGCGTACTCTGCAGTACGCTCTTGCGGATCGTGTAGCCTTGCGAATGCCGGATCGATCCCGTCGAGATCGAATCGATGCCATCGGGAAACAACGATTGCGACGCCACATTCCTGGAACGTTCGCTGAGAATGGGAACCAGGATCAGCGCCAGTGCGATCGCGGCAGAGCCAAACAGGAGTGCGACCCGCAGCGCGCCCCAGCGCGCCTCGGCAATGGAATTCGGGTAATAGGAACCATGGTCCTTTTTATGAAAGGAATGATCGTCAAAAGGCATATTGGCAAAACTCCGGCCCCGTCCCCGTTTTCGGGATAGCAAATCGAGGTGAAAGATCGATTAACGGGAGCCTGCGTCAAGCCGGTTTTCTGGCCGGAAACGCCCGGAATTTCTCGATAATTCAGAGAAGATCGATCAGGAACGGGATCAGCGGCTCGTCGGCCGGCGGCATCGGATAATCGCGCATGTCACGCGGCCTGACCCATTTGAGCCGCTGCCCTTCCAGCGATTGCGCGATCCCCTCATAGCGCCGGCAGATATAGAGCGGCATCAGGAGGTGGAAATCCTCATAAGTATGGCTGGCGAAGGTGAGCGGCGCCAGGCAGGCAGGCTTGGTGGTGATGCCGATCTCTTCCTTGAGCTCGCGGATCAGCGTTTCCTCGGGCGTCTCCCCCGGCTCGACCTTGCCGCCCGGAAATTCCCAGAGCCCGGCAAGCTGCTTACCCTCCGGGCGCTGCGCCAGGAGCACGCGGCCATCCGCATCGACCAGCGCACAGGCGGCAACAAGGAGAATGCGGCGTGTCGGATTTTCGTCCTTCATGATTCGGGGCTTTCCCGGTAGGCATAGCGATAGATTTCAGTAAAGCCGAAGCCTTCGTAGAGCGCCCGTCCCGGCGCATTGGCCGCCTCGATCTGCAGCCACGCCGTCTTCGCGCCGTGCTTCATCGCCCATTTGAGGGCGGAGGCGACGATGGCACGGCCATGGCCGTGCCGGCGGCTCTCGCGCGAAGTGGCGATGTCGAAGAGCCCGGCCATCGCGCCGTCATGGACGCAAAGCGCCACCGAAACCGGCCGCCCGCCTTCCTCGATCACGAACATGCCCTTGACCGGGCGGATCCCGTTGAGCAGTTCCGAAAAGCCGGCACGCAGCGACGTATCGCGCTCATGCACTTTGAGCGAGGCATCCACATAGCGCCCGATGTCGCGCAGCGGGATCTGGTCTATCGCTTCCGCAAGGTCCATCACCGTCAGATCGGCCGTCATCACGATGGTTTCGTCGAGTCGCTCCCAGCCCTGGCTTGCGAGGTAATCGTCAAGCTCCGGCGGTGCCAGCGGCGATTGCCGGAAGACAGGCCGCCTTCCATAGGCGCGGAAACGCTCCGATGCGCGCTCGACTCGCGCCGGAATATCGCGGATATCGGCCGGGTCGAGCGGATTGATCGAGTTAAGCCGCTTGGAAGGGTGCGCCGCCGTCATGCGGATCGCCCATGTCCCGTCATAATGCACCGACGTCGCCGGCCACGCGCGAAAACCCACGGCCTCGATCTGCCGGACCGTTGCCAGCCCGGACATCAGCAGCGTCCTCCCACAACCGCCTCAGCTACGGTAATCGCCATTGATCGCCACATATTCCTTGGTGAGATCGCAGGTCCAGACCGTCGCCTTGCCTTCACCCAGCCCGATATCGACGCGGATCGTGATATTCTCTTGTCTCATATAGGCGGAGGTCTCGGCCTCGGAATAGGCCGGATCGCGCTCGCCCTGATGGGCGACGCGGATATTCCCGAACCAGATCGCCAGGAGGTCGCGATCCGCCGGTTCCCCCGCCTTGCCGACCGCCATGACGACGCGACCCCAATTGGCGTCCTCGCCGGCCACCGCCGTCTTGACCAACGGCGAATTGGCGACAGACAGCGCGATGCGCTTGGCCGAGGCCGCCGACGTGGCGCCGGTCACCTCGATCTCGATCATCTTGCGCGCGCCCTCGCCGTCGCGCACCACCTGCAGCGCCAGCGAATGCAGGACGCGGTCGAGCGCCGTGCCGAAATCGGCCAGCCGCTCGTCATCAAGCGCGGTGACGGCAGGCGCGCCGCGCTCCGCCGCCGTGCCCGTCGAGAACAGCATCAGCGTGTCGGATGTCGAGGTGTCGCTGTCGACCGTTACGGAATTGAACGTGCTCCCCACCGCCTTTTCGAGAAGCGCCTGCAGGACAGGCGCGGCGATCGGCGCATCGGTGACGACGAAGGAGAGCATCGTCGCCATATCAGGCGCGATCATGCCCGCACCCTTGGCGATGCCGTTGATCGTAACCGGCACACCACCCAGAAGCACGGTCTCGGTCGCCACCTTCGGATAGGTGTCGGTGGTCATGATCGCCTTTGCGGCATCGAGCCAGCGATCCGCCTGGGCTTCCTTCGCCATGCTTTCCAAGAGGTGGGAGAATTTTCCGGCGTCGAGCGGTTCGCCGATCACGCCCGTGGAGGCCAGGAAGATTTCGGCCGATGTGCAGCCGACCGCGGCGGATGCGGCAGCGGCGGTCATCGACGTCGCTTCGCGGCCCTTCCGGCCGGTGAAGGCATTGGCGTTTCCCGAATTGACCACGACGGCCCGCGCCTTGCCGGCAGACAGGTTCTGCCGGCAGAAATCCACCGGCGCCGAGGGACATTTCGAGCGGGTGAAGACGCCCGCCGCCGCCGCTTCCCTGTCGAAGACAAGGAGCAGCACGTCGGTGCGCCCCTTATATTTGATGCCTGCCTCGGCGGTGGCAATGCGCACCCCCTCTATGGCAGGCATCGCCGGATAGTGTTTCGGAGCGAGTGGAGAAACGGACGCCGACATGAATCCCCCAGATGGATAATGTTAAAGTTTTCCGAAACAGCTTCCTGCAGACCGTCATTCTCGGGACAAGCCGAGAATGACAACAAGATGAGCCGGAAGCGAATTACTGTTTCGGCGCCGCCTCGGCAGGGGCGGTTTCTTCGCCTTCGCCGTTAGCCTGCTTCATCGCTTTCTCGATCGCCGGGTCGGCATAGGTCACCTTCAGCTCGCCCCGGAGCTTCTTCACCAGATCGACATAGCGCTCGCGCATGATGATCGAGCGCACCTGGTCCTTGACCTGGTCAAATGCCGGAGGCTGCTGGGTGCGCTTATCCTCGACCTTGATCACGTGATAGCCGAACTGCGTCTTCACCGGCTCCTTGGTATAGGAGCCCGGCTCCAGCGCAAAGGCCGCCTTCTCGAACTCGGGCACCATCTGGCCGGGGCCGAAATAGCCGAGGTCGCCGCCATTTGCAGCGGAACCGTCGGTGGAATTCTCCTTCGCCAGATCCTCGAATTTGGCGCCGCCGTCGAGCTTCTTGATGATGGCTTCCGCTTCTTCCTTGGTCTTTACCAGGATGTGACGGGCGTGCACCTCGTTCTGAGGCGGTATCGCGGCGATTTCCTTGTCATAGCGGGCGCGGACATCCGCATCGGAAATCTTGTCGACGATCTCCTTCTTGAAATATTCATTGTGGAGCGCCCGATCCTCGAGGAAGCCCATGCGCTGCTTGAACTCCTCCGACTGGTCGAGCTTGTCGGCCTTGCCCTGCGCGGCCAGCGCCTTGATGTCGATGATCGCGGCAAGGGCGGCAAGCCGACGCTGCTCGTCCGGCAGACGCGAGAACTGCGGATCGAGATCGTTCGACGCCTGATCCACCTCGCCCTGTGTGATCGGCTGGCCATTGACGGTCGCCAGAACCTTGGCCGGATCGCCGGCATCCTTGGCAGCCGCCGCCTCGTCCTGCGCCGATGCGCCATATGTCGCGGTAGCGATCAGCACGGTTGCGGCGAAAGCGGAAAGGGTTTTACGATAATAAGTCATAGGGTCACTCCTTCGAAGGCCTTACGGCCCCATGAATGCGGCGGAATTTTGCCTGGAACGTTTCCGTTTCCGCCGTTGTGGCTGAAACGGAAACGTTCCATCTCTGGACGAAGAGCGCTCTTTCCCTGAACAGGAGAAAGGTCCGATCCGGAAGGCGCCGTGGGAACAATGCGCGGATGCACTCGGCTTTCCGCCCGATGCTTCGACGTTGACATCGCTCGACCCCCCTCTTATCTGTCCAACGGCTTTGCGTCCAGAGAGCTTGCCGGAAGAAGTGTGCCCGGTTGGGACCAATCGACTTTTGTGGTCGGGCCACCACTTTTCTTGCAAATGTTTCTAAGAGAGTGAATAAAGCCTTCGATAGTGCCGGGTCAGCCGGCTGAACGGATGAGAAAGGACCAGTGATGGTCAGCTTTGGCGGTCTAGCCCGCAAGATTTTCGGTTCCTCCAACGACCGTCGCGTCAAGAGCCTGCGCCCGCGCGCCAACGAGATCACCGCGCTCGAAAAAGATTATGAGGCGCTGACTGACGATCAGCTCAAGGCCAAGACGGCGGAGTTCCGCGCCGCACTTGGCAATGGCGAGAAGCTGGACGATCTCCTGCCGCACGCTTTTGCCACCGTGCGCGAGGCCGCCAAGCGCGTTCTGGGCATGCGCCCCTTCGACGTGCAGCTGATCGGCGGCATGGTGCTGCACAATCGCGGTATCGCCGAGATGCGCACCGGTGAGGGCAAGACGCTGATGGCGACGCTGCCCGTCTATCTCAACGCCCTTGAGGGCAAGGGCGTCCACGTCGTCACCGTCAACGATTATCTGGCAAGCCGCGACGCGGAATGGATGGGCCGCCTCTACAATTTCCTCGGGCTCACCGTCGGCGTGATTGTTCACGGCCTCGATGACGAACAGCGCCGCGAGGCTTATGCCTGCGACATCACCTACGGCACGAACAACGAATTCGGCTTCGACTATCTGCGCGACAATATGAAATATGAGCGCGCGCAGATGGTGCAGCGCGGCCACAACTACGCCATCGTCGACGAGGTCGACTCGATCCTGATCGACGAGGCGCGTACGCCGCTCATCATCTCCGGTCCGCTGGAGGACCGCTCCGATTTCTACAATCTCATCGACACCTTCATTCCGCGGCTCGAGCCTTCCGATTACGAGGTCGACGAGAAGCAGAAGACGGCGACCTTCACCGAGGAAGGTACCGAGAAGCTCGAGAACATGCTTCAGGAAGCCGGGCACCTCAAGGGCGATGGGCTCTACGATGTCGAGAACGTCGCCATCGTCCACCACGTCAACAATGCGCTGCGCGCCCACAAGCTCTTCCAGCGCGACAAGGATTATATCGTCCGCAACGACGAGATCGTCATCATCGACGAGTTCACCGGCCGCATGATGCCCGGCCGTCGTTATTCGGAAGGCCTGCACCAGGCGCTGGAGGCCAAGGAACACGTCACCATCCAGCCGGAAAACCAGACGCTGGCTTCCATCACCTTCCAGAATTACTTTCGCATGTACAACAAGCTGGCCGGCATGACCGGTACGGCAGCCACCGAAGCCGAGGAATTCGGCAATATCTACGGCCTGGAAGTGATTGAGATCCCGACCAACCTTCCCGTCCAGCGCATCGACGAGGACGACGAGGTCTATCGGACGGTCGAGGAAAAATACAAGGCGATCGTCAAGGAGATCCGCGAGGCCCACGCCAAGGGTCAGCCGATCCTGGTGGGCACGACCTCCATCGAGAAGTCGGAACATCTGGCCGAGCGGCTGCGCAAGGAAGGCATCAGGAACTTCCAGGTGCTCAACGCCCGCTATCACGAACAGGAAGCCTATATCATCGCTCAGGCCGGTGTCCCCGGCGCCATCACGATCGCCACCAACATGGCCGGCCGCGGCACCGACATCCAGCTCGGCGGCAATGTGGAAATGCGCGTTCGCCAGGAACTGGCCGACATACCGGAAGGTCCGGAGCGCGATGCGAAGGTAGAGGCCATCAAGGCCGATATTGCCAAGCTGAAGGAACAGGCGCTCGCCGCCGGCGGCCTTTATGTGCTTGCCACCGAGCGCCATGAAAGCCGCCGCATCGACAACCAGCTGCGCGGCCGCTCCGGCCGTCAGGGCGACCCCGGACGCTCCAAATTCTACCTGTCGCTGCAGGATGACCTGATGCGCATCTTCGGCTCCGACCGCATGGACGGCATGCTGCAGAAGCTGGGGCTGAAGGAGGACGAGGCCATCGTCCATCCCTGGATCAACAAGGCGCTGGAGAAGGCGCAGAAGAAGGTCGAGGCGCGCAACTTCGAAATCCGCAAGAACCTGCTCAAATATGACGATGTGATGAACGATCAGCGCAAGGTGATCTTCGAGCAGCGTCTGGAGCTGATGGATGGCGAGAACCTGAGCGAGACCGTCGCCGAGATGCGCCAGGAAACGGTCGAGAATCTGGTCGCCACCTATATCCCGGAAAACGCCTATGCGGAACAATGGGATATCGACGGGCTGAAGGAAGCGGTCCGCAACCAGCTCAATCTCGATCTGCCGGTCCACGAATGGGCCGCGGAAGAAGGCATCGCCGAAGAGGAGATCCTCGCCCGCCTGAACGAGGCCACGGAAAAGGAAGCCGCCGAGCGTGCGGAGCGCTTCGGCCCGCAGGTCATGACCTATGTCGAGAAATCCATCGTCCTGCAGACCCTCGATCATCTCTGGCGCGAGCATCTGGTCAATCTCGACCATCTGCGCTCCGTCGTCGGTTTCCGCGGCTATGCCCAGCGCGATCCGCTGAACGAGTACAAGACCGAGGCTTTCGAGCTCTTCCAGGCCATGCTCGGCAATCTGCGCCAGGCCGTCACCGCGCAATTGATGCGCGTGGAGATCGTACGCGAGGCATCGGCTGCGCCGGAGCCTGAGCTGCCCCAGATGTTCGGTGAACATATCGACGGCACCACCGGCGAGAATGATTTCGGTGAAGGCGAGCTTCTCGTGCGGCCCGACGATACGCGTATCGTCGATCCGGCTGAGCGCAATCCCGCCGATCCCTCCACCTGGGGCAAGGTCGGCCGCAACGAGCCCTGCCCCTGCGGATCCGGCAAGAAATACAAGCACTGCCACGGCGCATTCGTCTGAGCCTGACATTCGCCGAGGTGTCCTCGCGCTCCTTTAACGAGGAATGACGACTGCGTGATCTGCCATTACACTGACACAAAAAGCCGCGCATGATGCGCGGCTTTTTGTTATGGGGCAGGGATAAGCGGCGGAAGACTGACGAACCGTTTTTAAAGATTTTTGCCCTAGCCTGCAGCGGTTCGACAGGCGGAGAACTGTTTCAATTGCGTTTTTCTGCGGCCACAGCAGCGGACCGGCTTCTGCCGGAGAGATTCTCGTTGCGCCTCCGTCCGCTGGCGGAGCGTGTCGACGCCCTGTTGACCGCCTCCAATCCGCAGGCCGGCGCCCAGCGCTCCTCGCTGGCCGCCTTTGCCGTCCGCATTGTCAGCGCCGCCATCGCGCTTGTCTCGCAGATCGTCCTGGCGCGCTGGATGGGCGAATTCGAATACGGCATCTACGTGCTGGTATGGATAAGCGCCATCATCGTCGGCAATCTGTCCTGCCTCGGCTTCCACACCACCATCATCCGCTACGTACCGGAATATTTCGAGCGAAGCCGGTTCAATGAAATTCGCGGCATCCTGCGGACCGGGCGGGTGTTCGGCGTCGTTGCCTCCACCTTCGTTGCGCTCCTGGGCGGGCTCGGCGTCTACGTTTTTCGCCATCATCTCGAAAGCTACTATGTCGTGCCGTTCTATCTCGGGCTCGTCTGCGTGCCGATGATGGCGCTGGGCGATATTCTCGACGGCACGGCACGCTCACGCTCCTGGGTGCTGACGGCGCTGACGCCGACCTATATCGTCCGCCCTCTTCTCTCGCTCATATTCATGATAGCGGCGGTGCTGATCGGCTTCGCGCCGACAGCGGTAACCGGGCTCATGGCCGGCATTCTCGCGACCCATGTGACGACGCTTGCCCAGCTCCTGCGCATCAGGGGCAGCCTTGCCCGGATCATCCCCGCCGGCCCGCACAGCCTGCATCTGCGCGAATGGTTCGCCGTCTCCGTGCCGATCTTCCTGGTCGAGGGCTTTTTCTTCCTGCTCATCAATGTCGATGTGCTGATGGTCGGCCATTTCATGGACCCCGATCATGTCGCGGTCTATTTCGCCACCACCAAGATCCTGGCGCTGGCGCATTTCGTCTATTTCGCCGTCAAGGCCGGCGTCGCCCAGCGCTATTCGCAGCTCCTCCATGGCGGCGATCACAGCCGCTTCACTGCCTTCGTGCAGGCGTCCGTGAAATGGACCTTCTGGCCGACGCTCGCCCTCGGCATCGTCCTGCTCGCTCTCGGCGAACCGCTTCTCTCGCTCTTCGGCGCCGCCTTCACGCAAGGCTATCCGCTTCTCTTCGTGCTGATCATCGGCGTTCTCGCGCGCGCCAGCGTCGGGCCGACCGAGAGCCTGCTCAACATGTCCGGCAACCAGAACATCTGCGCCGCGCTCTATGCCGTTGCGCTCTGCATCAACGTGGCACTCAACATCGTGCTCATACCGCGTTTCGGCCTCATCGGCGCGGCAATCGCCACGGCCGCCGCCATGGCCTTCGAAGCCTCGTCCCTTTCGCTGACGGTTTATCGCCGCCTCGGCATTCCCATGTTCGTTTTCGCTCCTGCAGCAAAGATCTCCCAACCGGAGGAAAAGTCCTGATGGTCGCCATTCCCCTTCTCGAAGAAGCGGCGGGAGGGTCCACCGCACGCCTCGTCTCCGAACTCGCCGAGACGGATGCGATGGGCGATGTCGCCAAGAAGCTGGAGGAAAGCCTCGGGCCGCGCGACATCCCGCGCAAGCTTTCCATCTATGGCGCATCGGCTGGTTTCGAGCTGCTTGAGGAGCTCGACCATCTCACCTATCGCACCATCGAGCCCAACATCTTCTTCAACCCGCGCTTCCTCGCCCCCGCCATGCCGCGGCTCGACGACCGCCAGGTGCGCTTCATGGTGATGCGCGACGAGAACGAGGTGCGAAGCCGCCTGCGCTTCCTCATGCCCTATACGATCGAGCGCCCGGGCCTCACCGTTTCCGCCCCCATCATCCGCGCCTGGGCCACGCCCTTCGGCCCGCAGGGCACACCGCTGATCGACCGCGACGATCCCGTCAGCGTGCTGGAAGATCTCTTCGACATCCTCTCGCGCAAGCATCTCAAGATGCCGGAAGTGCTGGTCCTGCCCGATATGCGCGCCAACGGCCCCGTCGCCCAGCTGATCCGCAGCATCGCCATCGGCCGCAACCTGCCGCTCAACGCCATCGAGCGCGTCGAGCGCCCCTTCCTCGAAAGCCAGATGGAAGGTGACAGCTATCTGCGCCACGCCATCGGCTCGCATCACCGGCGCGACTATGCCCGGCTCTGGCGCAAGCTCGCCGCCCAGGGAGATCTCGTCTACAGCGTCGCCCGCAGCCCGGATGAGATTCGCCAGCGCTTCGAGGATTTCCTGACCCTCGAAGCCAGCGGCTGGAAGGGCAAGCGCGGCAGCGCCATGGCCGTCGACCGCTACCGCGCCGCTTTCGCCCGCGAGGCGGTCAACCGCCTGGCCGAACGCGATCTCGCCCGCATCCATACGCTGGAGCTCGACGGCCGGGTCATCGCCATCCTCATCGTCTTCATCGAATCCGGCGAGGCCTGGACGTGGAAGACCGCCTATGACGAGGATCTAAGCGCCTATTCGCCCGGAACGCTGCTGATGATCGAGGTGGTGAAGAACCATCTGGAGGATCCCAACATCGCGCGCACCGATTCCTGCGCCGTGCCTGATCACCCCGTCATGTCGCGCCTCTTCCGCGAGCGCGAAACCATCGAAACGCTGGTGATCGGCCTAAACCCCGGCGCCGACCGCGCAGCGCAGCAGGCCGCCTCCCAGATCCATCTCTACCGGCGCACACTCGACATCGCCCGCATCGTCCGCAACCGGATCAGGAATTTTACAGGTAGGCACTAGGCAGATCAGCCGGCACAGGCAGCCCTGGAGCTTCGAACGCGACGAGGGCGGCATGGCGAGCGACCTCGCCATGCGCCAGAAGATAGCCGAGGCACTGCAGCCCTTCGCGAATGCGGACGAGCTGCCTCGCCTGGCCCGGACCCTACCAGGAATAGTTTCGAATGTGCTGGAGGAAGGCCTGCATTGCCGCGCTGGAATGGCGTCGGCTGGGATAATATAGATACCAGCTCGGCAGCCGTGGGCTCCACTCGGTCAGAACTTCCACGAGCGCCCCGCTCTCCAGATGCGGTCTGGCATACTCCTCGAATATATGGGCTATGCCCTGGTTCGCCAGTGCCGCCTGCAGCTCCTGATGTGCCGAACTCAGCATCAGCCGTCCCTTCGGCTTGATTTCCAGTCCTTCACCATCCTTCTCGAAACGCCAGCTCGCCAGGGTACCCCCTGGAAAGCGGCGCTGGATGCAATTGTGCTCAAAGAGGTCGTGAGGCGTCGACGGCGTACCGTTCGATGCAAGATAGTCCGGAGAAGCGACTATCGAATAACGCAGAGCCGGGCCCAGGGGCACGGCGATCATGTCCTGCTCGACCTGTTTGCCGAACCGGACACCCGCATCGTACCCCTGTTTCACGATGTCGATGATAGCCGCGTCACTGATAAGCTCGACATTCACATCCGGAAACAGCCGCATGAAATCGAACGCCAGCGGGCAGAGAACATGATCCACCGCCGGCCCGGGTGCATTGATCCGGATCGTACCGGACGGCTGTTCTCTCAAGGAATTGAGGTCGTCAACGGCCGCACGGATATCGGCAAGCGCCGGTTCAAGCCGCTTGAGCAAGCGCTCGCCGGCTTCCGTAGGTGCGATGCTTCGCGTCGTCCTGTTCAACAGGCGGATGCCGATCGCTTCCTCGAGGGCGTTGACAGACTGGCTTAGGGCCGAGGACGACACCCCTCGCTCCACAGCCGCGGCTCGAAAACCGCCGGCTCTGACGATAGCCGCGAATACCTCGAGGCTGTCGAGACGAACATCCCGCATTGCAAAGCCTACCTTATCAACCCTGTAAGATTTAAGCATCTTATCAGATCAATCAGGAAGCTTATTTTTATCTCGTCGTCAAGTTTGGAGGCCAGCATGTCTGCGAAGGACAGCGAAAAGCGTATCCCCCAGCAATCGGAACCGGTCTGCGCCCTGCCGGTTAACCGGCGGGAAGCCCTGGCTATCGGTGCGCTGACTGCGACGGCGGCCATGGTTCGGCCAATGGCGGCCTCCGGTCAACCATATGCGATCGACGCACAAGTGGTCCCGCCTGGCTTCATGCGGATCGCCACGCGGGTAAACGGCCAGGAAGTGGAACTCGCGATCGATCCGCGGGCGTCGCTCCTCGACGTGCTGCGCGAGGATCTTGGCCTGACCGGAGCCAAGAAGGGCTGCGACCATGGCCAATGCGGAGCCTGCACGGTTCACTTCGATGGTCGCCGCATTGCCTCATGCCTCACGCTCGCGGCGAAAGCCGATGGCTGCGATGTCCTGACGATCGAGGGCATCGTCGGTCCCGACGGCGCGCTGCACCCGATGCAACAGGCATTTATCGACCATGATGCCCTGCAATGCGGCTACTGCACGCCCGGGCAGATCATGGCGGCCATTGCCTGCGTGAATGAAGGGCATGCGAAATCGGCGGAGAGCATCCGCGAATATATGAGCGGCAATATCTGTCGATGCGGAGCCTATCTCGGCATCGTGGCGGCAATTCAAGAGGCCGCCCGGAAGATGGAGCGCGCCTGATGAAGCCGTTTTCCTATATAAAAGCGCGCACCGAGGAAGAGGTCATTGCGTCCCTCTCGTCTCCCGGGACGCGCATCCTTGCCGGCGGCACGACCCTTTATGATCTGATGAAGCTCAATGTCGAGACGCCGACGCATCTTGTCGACATCGCCTCCCTTCAGGGTCTCGACGATATTCGGCTCGGCCCGGAAAGGATCGAACTCGGCGCCCTGGCACGTATGAGTGATGTGGCCGGACATCCCGGGCTCGCCGCACGGTATCCGGTACTCGCTGAGGCCCTCGCCAAAGCCGCATCTCAGCAGTTGCGCAACATGGCGACGCTCGGCGGCAATCTGCTCCAGCGCACCCGCTGCGCATATTTTCGCAACGGCCTTCACTATCCGTGTAACAAGCGCGCGCCCGGCAGCGGCTGCGCGGCCCGGGAGGGCCTCGACCGCAACCACGCGCTCCTCGGCGGAAGCGAGGCCTGCATCGCCGTTTATCCCGGCGATTTTGCAGTGGCACTCGTCGCACTCGACGCGGAGATCGAGACGCTGGGGCCGGGAGGCCGGCGGCGGCACAAGGTATCCGAACTGCATCGGCTGCCTGGATCCACACCCCATGTCGAGACGATCCTCGAGCCGGAGGAGATGATCATCCGCATCATGGTGCCGGCCGCTCCATATGGCCGGGCCTCCACCTATCACAAGATCCGCGACCGCGAATCCTATGCGTTCTCGCTGACCTCGGCCGCCGTCGCACTGGACATCGAAGGCGGCGTCATCCGTTCCGCCAGGATCGCCCTCGGCGGCGTCGCCACCCGTCCATGGAGGGTGCCGGACGCGGAAGCCATGCTTGCCGGACAGAAGTTCGACGAACGCCTTGCCATGGAGGCAGGACGGATGGCCATGAGAGGCGCACAGCCGGGCCGGCATAACCGCTTCAAACTGGAACTTGCAGCCCGCACGGTCGTCGAAGCCATCCGCATTGCATCAGATCGGGGAGCCCGCCTATGAGTGGCACGAACGTGGCAAATCTTCCGCGTGTCGACGCACGCGAAAAGGTCCTGGGCGCGACGCGGTTCGCGGCGGACGTGGCGCCGAACCGCATCGCCCATGCGATGACAGTCCCGTCCAGCCTTCCCAAGGGCCGGCTGATATCGATCGACACCGCCGCTGCACGGGCGCTGCCAGGTGTGCTGGCCGTCCTCACCCACAGCGATCTCACAGGCGTTAAATCGGCCGGCTATCTTGCCGACGGCGGTTACGGTTTCCAGAGCCATCAGCCCATGCTGTCGGACCGTATTGTCCATCGGGGCGAAGCCATAGCGCTGGTTGTCGCCGAGAGCTTGCCAATCGCCATACACGCCGCATCGCTGGTGGTTGCAACCTATGAAGCCGAGCCGTTCACGGCGATGATGGATTCTCCCGGCGCCGATGTTCAGGCCTTTCCCTCCGGCGTGTCGATCGGCGATGCCGGGGCGGCGCTCGCCGGCGCTGCCTATACGATCGACGCCGAATATTTCCATCCCGCCCAGCACCAGAACCCAATGGAGCTGATTTCGACAACCGCGGAATGGCGCAATGGCGACCTCTTTATCTATGAGGGCACGCAGAATTCGGGATCGCTGAAGTTCGGTGTCGCACGGGCACTTGGCATGGAGCCCTCCCGGGTTCACGTCAGCAGCCCCTATCTGGGCGGCGGATTCGGCCAAAAGAACTCGCTGCAGAGCCAAACAGTGCTCGTCGCTAGCGCTGCGCTCGCCGTTGGAAGAGCGGTCAAACTCGTCGTCCCGCGAGCACAGCTCTTTCACACGGCCAGCTTCCGGCCGGCAAGCCGGCATCGGATCAGACTCGGCGCGGATGCCGATGGCCGTATTGTCGCGGCCCATTATTCGGCGGACCAGCAGAATGGCCGGCAGGATGCTTTCAACGCTCCCTTCGGCGAGATCGCTGCGCGGCTCTACGCGATTGCGGATTTCACCGCCGAGGCGCGCGGCATCCGCACCGATACCCAGTCTCCCGGCTTCATGCGGGCCCCGTTCGAGCATCCCGCGGCATTCGCATTCGAGAGTGCGGTTGACGAGCTTGCCTATGCCGCCGGTCGCGATCCGCTTGCCTTCCGCCTTGCCAATGACGCCGTGAGTGATCCCGTGACGGGCCGGCCTTTTTCCTCGCGTCATCTCGCCGGGTGCCTGCAGATCGGGGCGGAGCGTTTTGGCTGGGAGGCCCGTCAGCCCGAGCCGCGCTCGATGCGCGCGCCCGATGGGACGCAGCTAGGCCTAGGAGTGGCGTGCGGTGCCTATAAGGCCTCCATTTCGCCAGCGATCGCGCGCCTGAGGGTCGGGGCGAACGGGACCACCCGGCTGAGCCTCAGCGGCCACGAAATGGGACAGGGCATTCGGACCGCGATCACGGCTGCATTGTTGTCCCGGCTCGACATCGACCCGGACGGTCTGTCGGTCACGATCGGCGATCCCGATGCCGCTCCCCAGCACGTCACCGCCGGCTCCTGGGGCACGGCGAGTGCCGTGCCTGTCGTCGATCTTGCCGTCGACCGTTTTCTTGCCGCTTTTGACGAGTTGCGGGGGGAAAGCACCGTCGGGGGTAATCTCCATCAGGCCCTGCAGCGCCTGCGGCGCCCCTACATTGAGGTCGAGGCCCGGCACCGCGCGCCGGGTCAGCCGGAAGTCATTTTCGATCGCCTCCGGCAAGGTCTGCCCGGTGCAGGCGGCCCCGATTATCCGGACTTTGTAAGCTTCAGCTACATCGCGCATTTCGTAGAAGTGCATGTCGAAGCCGTCACGCGCCGGATCCGCGTTCCACGGGTGATGAGTGTGGTGGATTGCGGAACCGTCATGAACCGACGCACCGCAAGAAGCCAGATGCTCGGCGGCGTCGTCTGGGGCATTGGCGCCGCCTTGCGGGAGGCAGCCGAGATCGACCCGCGATATGGCGGCGCCTTGAACAATGATCTTGCCGAATATCTCGTTCCCGTGAACGCGGATATCGGCGACATTCAGGTGGAATTTATCGATCAGCCGGACACGCGTCTCAACCGGTCCGGCGTGAAGGGCTTGGGCGAAGTTGCCATGGTCGGTGTCGCCGCCGCGATCGCCAACGCGGTGTTCCACGCCACCGGAATACGCGTGCGCGACCTGCCGATCCGCATCGAGCACCTACTTTGAAACAGACTGCCGTCCCTTTCGTGCAATCAGCATCTGGAGCGAGAAAATGAGCTTCTTCACGATCAATCGCCGTACCATCATGCTCTCGGCGGTTGCCGGCGCATCCGCGACTGTGTTGGGCCGAGCCTCTGGCGACGCCCTCGCCCAGAGTTCGCCGACGCCAATCCATAACGCCGGTTACTATCGTTTTCGTGTCGGTGAAATTCAGGCCACTGTGCTGAGCGACGGAACCCTTTCAGGTCCTCCGCGCATCTACGCCAGCGACGCGCCCGAGGCCGATCTGCGGACGGTGCTGTCTCAGGCGTTTCTCCCAACCGACATGACGACGCTCAACCTCAATACCCTGCTGATCGAGACGGCCGGACAGCGGATTTTGATCGAGGCAGGGGCCGGCCAGACGATGGGGCCGAACGGAGGGCGCCTGGTCAATAATCTGGCGGCAATCGGTCTCCGCCCGGAGGACATCGATACGATTATCGTGTCGCACGCACACCCGGATCATGTCGGCAATCTGCGGACAGCCGATGGCGGCGCGGCCTTCCCGCGCGCCACAATATTCGTGCCGCAAGCCGATTGGGATTTCTTCGTGCGCGATACGCCCGACCTTTCCTATATGCCTGTAAGCCAGGAGTTCAGGCAGCGATTTGGAGCAGCCATCAAACACAGCCTTGAGCCGGTTCGAAATAATGTCGAGCTTTATCAAGCCGGCACGGAAATCGTCCCCGGCCTCACCACGATCGCCGCCTCGGGCCATACGCCGGGGATGGTCACGTTCCTCGTCCATTCCGGCGATGACCAGCTGCTGCTGACCGCTGATCTCGCCTATCATCCGCTCCTCAATGTCGATAATCCCTGGAGGCCCGGGCCCGACCGGGACAAGGATGCCGCCCTGGAGGCCCGCCGGCGCATCTTCGATCGCGCCGCCAGCGAGCGTCTGCTGGTTCTGGGATTTCACTATCCGTTTCCGGGCCTTGGGCGGATGCTGAAAACGGACGGCGGCTATGCCTGGATCCCCGCTCAATGGCAATTCTAGGTCAGGCGGAAGGATCGTCTTCGCTTGAAATGGCCCATCACGCTGCGCTGCCTGCCTATAATCCGATTACGGTTACCGCAACCGTGCCACTTTGCAGCCCAGCAGAGGCATGTCGTTTTGTTGAATTCTGTTGCAGCAGGCCAGAACCGCGAAATGTTACCCTTTGCTGGAGCGGCCAGCGCTTTCAAGCGCAACAAATCTTAATGCGATACAACACCGCGATCTTCCCGGATCGTTAGAGTGCGACCAAACTCGCCCATGGCCCATCATGCCGGGGCAGCAGAAGAGAGGTCGCTTCATGAGCATAAATGCGTGGCTCAAACCGTTATGTCCGCCGTGGCGGGTTGTCCGATGCGGGATCATCGCCGCGCTTCTCGCCGCTCTCGTGCCGGTTGCACAGGCCCAACAGCAGCTGCCGGTCACTGTCACTATTGCCAAGCGTGGCGATATCACGCAACGCATATCGGTCGTGGGGACGCTCGCGGCGCGCGAGGAGGTGCAGGTTCATCCGTCGGCCACAGGCTGGGAAATCCGGCACATCCTCCTTGACGTCGGCCAATGGGTCGAGCAAGGCCAGCCCCTTGCCCTGGTCGACGAGACCGATGCACTTCTCGCTCTCGACAAGAACGCGGTGAGCGCCCGTCGCGCCAGAGCGGCCGTGGCCGTCGAGGCCGGAAAGGTCGCGGTGGCGCTTGTTGCCGAGCGCGAAGCCCGCAGGAAGCTGGAGCGCAGCCAGGCGCTGCAGGCTAAGGGGATCGTTTCAGAGCAGGTTCTTGACGACAATCGGAACGCCTATGACCGTGCCGTTGCCGAAACCGCACTCGCGCGACAGTCACTGGCCCTGGCGCAAGCCGAAGAACAGCTGATCGCGCAGGAAAGGAAAGAGATCGAACTGACGATCGAGAGGAGCACTTTGCGCGCGCCCGCACCCGGCCTGATCCTGGAACGAAACGCCCGCCTCGGCGTGATGACCTCGAGTTCGGGCGATCCGCTCTTTCGTATCGCCAAGGACGGCAAGATCGAATTCGTTGCGGAGGTAACGGAAACGAACTTCGTTCGGCTGCGCGAAGGCATGCGTGCGCAGATTGCCGTTCCTGGCCGTGACGAACCTGTTGCAGGCACGCTGCGGCTCAATGCGGCCCAGCTGGACCCGAGGACCCGGAGCGGGACCGTGCGTGTCGCCCTCGATGAGAACAAGGGCCTCATTCCCGGTGTGTTTGCCCGCGGCGTCATCGACATGTCGACACGGTCGAATGTTCTGCTGCCGGCAACGGCCGTCAGAAGCATGCGCGGTTCCCATAGCGTCTACGCCGTCAGGGACGATGTCGTTGAAGCGCGAAGCGTCCGGATCGGCGTGCGTCAGGATGATCTCGTCGAAATCCTTGCAGGTGTCGAGGACGGTGAGATGATCGTCCTGAAGGCGGGCGGTTTCCTGAAGGACCAGGACCGCGTCGTGCCTGTCGTCATATCGGCGGAAGGCGATCCGCAACGGGAGGTATCCCAGACGGTCTCATTTGACCGCTCGGAGGGGACGCCCCGTTGATGAACGCAAATATTTCAGCCTGGGCTATCCGCAATCCGCTGCCGTCGGTCCTGCTCTTTGTGATCCTGACGGCAGCGGGTCTCTACAGCTTCTCCCGATTGCCGGTCACCTACTTCCCGACAATCATCACCCCGCTGGTCAAGGTCACGATCGAGCAATCGGGAGCGACACCGACCGAGCTTGAGACCGAGGTGACGCGGCGGGTGGAGAATGCCGTGGCGCCGCTGACCGGCATCAAGAAGATCACGTCGACCATCGGCCAGGGGCGGTCCGTCACCAATGTCGAGTTCGAGCTGGGCGTGGTCTCGCCGGACCGGGCGATCGTCGACGTCCGTGATGCCGTGGCAAAAATCCGTTCCGACCTGCCCGCGGCCATCGATGAGCCTGTTATAGAACGGGTCGAAGAGGAGGCCCGCCCCGTCGTGACCTATGCCGTCAGCAGCCCCGGCATGACGGTTGCCGAACTCTCCTGGTATGTGGACGATTTGGTGACCCGCAGTCTGCAAGGCTTGCCGGGAGTGGGGCGGATCGAACGTGTGGGCGGGGCGGATCGGGAGATCAGAGTCGAGCTCGATCCTGACCGGCTGCAGGCGCTTTCATTGTCCGCAAATGCCGTCAACGAAAGCCTGTTGCGAACCCAGATCGAGAATTCCGGCGGGAGAAGCGAGCTCGGTGGTCGTGAGCAGGCTCTGACAACCCTGGCCGCCGCCAGGACAGTTCCGGATCTTGCCGAGCAGCGCATTGCGCTTTCTCCGCACGCAGCCGTGCGGCTGGGGGATCTGGCAAGCGTTCAAGATACCGTGGCGGAGCCGCGATCCTTCGCCACGCTCGCCGGCGCGGATGTCGTGGGTTTTGCGGTCTATCCCTCTCAAGGCGCAAGCGAGGTCTCCGTCGCGGATGCGGTCTCCGGGGCGCTGGCGGAGCTGAGGGCACGCGACACGGACGTGCGCTTCAGTCTCGTCGATGACAATTTCACTTACACGGCAGGCAATTATGCCTCCGCCCTGAGCACATTGTTCGAGGGGGCCGCGCTTGCGATCGTCGTTGTTTTCCTGTTCCTGCGCGACTGGCGGGCGACGATCGTCGCCGCGGTAGCGCTGCCATTGTCGATTATTCCGACCTTTTTCGTGATCGATCTCCTGGGTTTTTCCCTCAATATCCTGAGCCTTTTGGCCATCACGCTGGTGACGGGAATCCTCGTCGACGACGCGATCGTTGAAATCGAGAATGTCGTCCGCCACCGGGATATGGGCAAAAGCGCATGGCGGGCGGCGCTCGACGCTTCCGACGAAATCGGCCTCGCCGTCATTGCCATCTCCGCCACCATCATCGCCGTATTCGCGCCTGTCGGCTTCATGAGCGGCGAAGTGGGCCTGTACTTCCGGGAATTCGGTCTGACGGTTGCCATCGCGGTCTTCTTCTCTCTGCTGGTGGCACGGCTGATCACCCCTGTCATGGCCGCCTATTTCATGACTGGAACCCCGCCGGTCGAGAAGAAAAAGGGGAGCTTCGTCCTGGCTTACGAGCGGCTGTTGCGGACAAGCCTGCGCTGGCGGTGGATAACCGTCGGGCTTGCCGCCGGCTCCTTCGCCCTTGCAATGCTCGCCCTGTTGTCGATACCCACCACCTTTCTGCCGGAGGAGGATACCGGGCGCCTGACCCTCTCGGTGGAGCTGCCGCCCGGTTCCACGCTCGACGAGACGCGGGCTGTATCGGACGAAATCGCGAAGCGTGCAGGACAAGTTCGCGAGGTGGAGGGCGTATTCACCCGTGCCGGCGCAAGCATCTCGGGGCTGGAGGACGTACGCTATGCGGTTATCCTCATTGACTTGTCCCACAAGTCTGCGCGGGATCGTTCATCCTTCGCGATCGAAGCCGATATCCAGAAGAGCCTTTCGTCCATCCCCGATGTGAAGCTGAGATTCCTCAACGCGCGCGGCGGCCGCGACCTGTCCTTCGCCCTTCTGGGCAGCGATGGGGAACTGGTCCTGGAAGCCGCGCACGCCATCGTGAAAGAGCTTTCAGCCGATCGGGCGTTTATCGATCCGGCCATAGACAATGCCGCCATGCGTCCTGAACTCAAGATGCAGGTCCGGACGGACAAGGCCGCGATGCTCGGCATAGCGCCGGCCGCGATTGCCCAGACGATCCGCATATCCACCATAGGCGACGCCGACAGCCGTTTGCCGAGCTTCACCGACGGCCCAAGGCAAATCCCCGTCCGCGTAGTCATAGACCGCAACGCCCGAGATGATCTGCCGACGCTGGAAATGCTGACTGTTCCCTCCGACGACGGAACCCACATCCCCCTGTCCGCCGTGGCCGATATCAGCTTTGACGAGACGGTATCTGCCATAGAGCGGCTTGATCGGGAGCGCCGGATCGAGATCGGCGTCGACATGGCCGAAGGGCTGACGTCGGGGCAAGGGATGGAGCGGCTGCGTCGACTCACCAGTGTCAGGAACCTGCCGGAAGGCGTTCGCCTTCAGGCAACCGGAGATTCAGATACGGAAAGCACCGTCTTCGAAAGCTTCGCGGTAGCGATGGGATCGGGCATCATGCTCGTCTTCGTGGTTCTGATCCTGTTATTCGGCAGCGTGCTTGCGCCGTGGACGATCCTGGCCTCTCTCCCCCTGTCGATCGGCGGTGTTGCCGCGGGCCTGTGGTTGAGCGGCAGCGCCATATCGCTCCCCGTCGTTATCGGCATTCTGATGCTGATGGGCATCGTCACCAAGAACGCCATCATGCTGCTGGATTTTGCCATCGAGCGGGAAGCGCACGGGCTTTCGCGGCTTGACGCCGTCATCGAGGCCTGTTCCGAGAGGGTTCGCCCGATCATCATGACGACCCTTGCCATGACCGGCGGCATGATCCCTTCCGCCCTCGGTGTGGGCGATGGCGGCGAATTCCGCGCGCCCATGGCCATCGCCGTCATCGGCGGTCTTCTGGCCTCCACGCTTCTTTCTCTGATCGTGATACCTTCCCTGCATCTCGTCGTTTCCGGTTTCGGCGATCGGACCGCCCGGATATTGAGGCCGCTCCTCCAGTCGGCGGAGATCTAGCCGCACGAACGCCGCCCATGGCGCCATATCGGGGGTGGCCTGAAAGGAAGGGCCGGATGGTGACCGTCCGGCCCTCCTCTTCCAGCCATCGAAGGCGCTTATTCTCGAAACGCACAATCGCCCGATTCTCACGCAAGCGTATCGTTCGCGACGCTGCAACAAATCTTAACAAACCGAAATATCCGGGCTCTTTGCGATGTGCATGGTATGCGGATTGGGGTAAGAGGCTTCATGCAATCGAATTCAGAAAATGCCCAGATCCTGATCGTTGAGGACGATTCGGAAATCGCAAGTCTGCTTGCCCTGACCATGCAGGACAACGGCATGATCCCCACCATTGCCGAAGATGGCCGCGTGATGCAATCGCTTCTGCGCAACAATCCATACGATCTCATCATCCTCGATGTCATGCTGCCCGGTGAAGACGGTTTGAGCATCTGCCGGAAAATTCGCGCCGAGAGGACCATTCCGATCATTTTGCTGACGGCGCTGGGTGAGGAAGTCGACAGGATCGTCGGTCTGGAAGTCGGCGCCGACGATTACGTGACGAAGCCGTTCAGCCCGCGGGAGGTGGTCGCGCGCGTGCGCAGCCTGTTGCGGAGGGCGTCTTATGGATTGGTCAAGAACACCAGCCAGCGGAAGCTCCGGTTCGACGATTGGCAGATCGACCCGATGCGCCGCCAGCTTCACGACCCCAGCAATGCCCGCGTTGCGCTGACCACCACAGAGTTCGATCTGTTGCTGGCCTTTTGCCGCAATCCGGGCCGTGTCATCACGCGCGAGGAGCTGCTTTCATTGACGCATTCGGGCCTGGCCGGCCCGATCGAACGCAGCATCGACGTCCATATCAGCCGTCTTCGGCAGAAGATCGAGGTCAATCCCAAGGAGCCGGCGCTGCTTCAGACGGTCAGGCTCGGCGGCTATATGTTCACCGCGACCGTCGAGGAAGCGTAAGCGCTTATCGCGGGCTGCTCCCAATATTCACATATCGCAACAAAACGAAACGTCGTGCCCCTGCGCGGCACGCTACTCCCTCTCTGCTGGCGCCGAAGGTCGCCTAGAACTCATGGGGAGAGCCAACAGTGTCGGATATCCAGGCAATCCAAAAACATCTTACAACCGTCCAGTCGCGCCGGAAGGCCGCGATATGGTGGATCAGCATCTGCTTTGCACCCGTCATCTTCTTTACCACGGCCCACTTCCAGGTGGGGTCGTGGCAACGTGACTGGATCGAGGATATAGGCGCGATGCTGATATTCGTCGCCATTCTCGGCAGGGCCTGGTGCACGCTTTATATCGGCGGACGAAAAACGTTGGTTCTCGTAAAAACAGGCCCGTACTCGATTTCCCGCAACCCTCTTTATTTCTTTTCCTTTGTCGCTGTCGCGGGGCTCGGGCTGCAGACTGGCAGCATAATCATGGCAGCGCTTATGACGCTGGTCGCCTATCTGATCTTTTTGCCGATTGTGTTGCGCGAGGAGGCGGGACTGTTGTCCGTCCATGGACAAAACTATCATGCGTATCGTTGTTCGGTTCCCCGCTTTCTCCCCCGCCCGGCCCTGTGGCAGGATATCGATTCAGTGGCTGCCGATCCCCGTGTTCTGAGGCGGACGATCATGGACGGAATGGCTTTCGTCCTGCTCGCCTTCCTGATCAGGGCGCTCCTGCGGCTGCTTCCTGACCTTCCCCAGGTGACATTGTATTAAAGGAAGGCTGATCCTCAACCGGCAGGCAATGTCAGCCGGACGATGAGGCCATGAGGCTGCCGGTCAAGGAATTCCAGCTTGCCGCCATGGGCCTGCGCGATTTCGGCAACGATCGAAAGTCCCAGCCCGAAGCCGGCATTCGCGTCGTTTCGTGCGGCATCGATCTTGAAGAACGGCTCCAGAACACGCTGCCGGTATATTTCGGGAATGCCCGGACCATCATCGATGACGTCGATGATCATCGTCCCGGCATCGGTCCGCAACGCGACAACCGCGGAGCTCGCGAATTTCGTGGCGTTGTCGCAAAGATTCGTGACGGCGCGCGTGATCGCCAAAGGCTTGCAGTTCACGATGAGCCTGTTCGGCCCCCGATAGGCCACGTCGAAACCAACATCGACAAACTCGCTGCAGATCGTCTGCAGGGTGCTGGCGATATCGGTCCGCTCGAACTTCTCCTTGCGGTAACTGTCGCGCAGATAATCGAGGCTTTCCCCCAGCAACCGGTCGATATGGTTGATGTCGGACAGCATTGCGTCCCGGGCCATATTCGCAGGCAGACGTTCGGCCTTGAGCCGCAACCGCGTCAGCGGAGTCCGTAGATCGTGGCTGATGCCGCGCAACATGCGGGTTCGGGATTCCACCATGATCGCGATCCGCTTGCGCATGCTGTTCAAAGCCCTGGCCAGGGCGACGATCTCGACACTGCCGCGCTCCTCGAAAACCTCCCCGTCATCCGAAATATCCGCGTTCATGGCCGCCCGCGATATCCGCCGCAACGGCAGCATGATCGCCCAGACGGCAAAGGCCGAGAAAAGGAAAATTATGGTAACCAGCGCGACCAGGGAATAGGAGCCACGCACCGCGAAATCGCTCGTCAGGAAAGGATTGGAAGAAACGGGCGTGACCAGCATCGTCGCATCGTCCACCCGCATGGCAACGACGCGGTGGCCGTTCAGAAACGTTCTCCAGCCGCCCAACGGGGAAACCAAATTGTCGGGGGGAAACAGCCACTCGATGACCGAACCCCAGAATGTCCACTGCGGGGATGAGGTCGTGAACTGTTCGCTCAGGGACAAAGGCTGCAACGTCAAATCCCAACCCGCCCGCCGGGCAGCGTCAAGGATGACCTCCCTCTCCTCCGGTGGCGACACCGCCAGGAGATCGCCTATGGTCTGGACATAGTCCGCGATCTGCTCGATATCCATTACCCTGTAATCGCCCCGCACCCACCGCTCGAGCATGGGGCCTGCCAGGACGATGATTATCAATAGCGCGAGTATGGCCAGAGCAGTGATCTGCCCGTGAATGGTCCTCAAACCCAGTGGCGCGCGCAATTCATTCCTCTCCCTGCCGATGAAAGGTCTTTGATTGGTAGCCTTGTAACATGGCAGGCGCGCCTCCAGGCCGGATGATTGTTAAGTTTTGTTGCGGCCGTTGCCCGGCCGGCCAGCGTTGGCTGTTCCGGAGGCCTTTGTAACAAAGTTTAATATAACGACATGTCCGAAGCCGGTTGTTCATGAAATGTAGCTTTGTCCCCGGTCTCGCTGCCCGTTGAAATGGCGCGGCACCGACACCTCGCTTTGGAGCTCTCATGTCTTTAATATTTCGGAACAATCGGCGCGCCCCGGCCCCGGTATTCGGCCTCGCAATGGGAATCATGGGCATGGCGGCGAGCGCGTCCGCTGCCGATCTTTCTCCAACGGGACCGGCATCCGGCTCGGGCTTGGACCAGGAACGGTTCGACCAGCGGTTCGAGCCCGAACGGAACTGGAGCCTGATCATAGGCGGCGGCGCACTATACAAGCCGGAATATGAAGGAAGCGAAGATTTCGAAATCAGCCCTATTCCCTTCGTTCAGTTTACCTATGGCGACTGGCTCGAAATCAACCCCGGGGGGGTTACCGTAACGGCCCTGCAACGCAATGGCTTTTCGCTTTCCGGCAAGGTCGGTTACGAATCGGGACGGGATGCGGGCGATCACGACAGACTTCGTGGCCTGGGCGACATCGATCTGGCGGCCACGGTCGGGGTCAAGGCCGCCTATGAATGGGGGCCGGTCGAACTCTATGCCGAGGTCGATCAGACGATCGGCGGTAGCGAAAGTCTCATCGGCACATTCGGTGTCGAATATTCCGCGCCTGTCACGGAAAAGCTCATCCTCGGTGCCAGAGCCGAGGCGATCGTCGCGAACGACAAGCACATGGAGGCCTATTTCGGCGTCGATTCCGCGCAATCCGCGGCCTCCGGCCTGCCTGAATACAAGGCGAAGGCGGGCCTCAAGCGCGTCAATGTCTCGGCCTCCGCGACATATCTGCTGACCGACAATTGGCTCGTCCGCGGCCAGGCGGGTCTTGGCATATTGACCGGAGACGCTGCCGACAGCCCGATCGTCCAGGAAAAACTGCAGCCCTCGGTTTCCCTTGGGATCGGCTACAAATTCTGACGTTCTCAGGCCCGCAGGTCGGAAGCCGTTTGAGATCTCATAAATCATATGGCTTCCGCCAAGGGCCGGCCGATGCCACGAGCGTCCGGCAAGCATCGAGCTGAAAGGCCTCCTCTCAGCGCAATTAGCTCATTTGTCGAGCAGCAGTGAAAGCCTGGTCTTGGCTGTTGTTTTGGTGAAAGGATTGTGGATTCCTGAGATGCCACCGAACTTGGAGAAAGCGGAATGATCGAACTCCATGCCTTGATAACCTACTCATTGATTGTTCTTGGCTTTGTCTTCATCCCCGGCCCAGCAACGTTGCTTACGGTCGCCCGTGCGACGACGTCTGGTACAAAGGTAGGCATAGCCACAGGTGCCGGAATTACCGCCGGAGACTTCGTTCATACGATCATGGCGGTTGTCGGTATCTCTGCGATCATCGCGACCTCTGCTGTACTTTTCACCGTCGTGAAATACCTCGGTGCCGCCTATCTGGTGTACCTTGGAATTCACGCGATCCTGGAAAAATCATCCGTTGATCTGGGTCAGGGCCGCGTTCCCGTCACCGCGTCGCAGGCGTTTCGACAAGCAATTCTGACCGAAGTGCTTAACCCTAAGACTGCGCTGTTTTTCCTTGCATTCCTGCCGCAGTTCGTCGTGCCCGCGAATGGATCGGTAATCGCGCAGTTGACAATACTTGGCGTGGTTTTCGCGTTGATCGGGTTTTTCAGCACCATCGTCTATTCGGTCGCCGCCGGGAGTCTAGGCAACTTCCTTCGTCGCAATCCGACCGTTCTCAAGTGGCAAGGTAAGGTTGTCGGAGGAATCTATTGCGCCTTGGGGATCCGTCTGGCCTTACAGCATCGATAGGCCAAATTTCCGCGACGCCCGCGGCTTCTTCAGAGGGGGTCGAGCCCGGCGGTTCATTCGAACCGCCACACCGGGATACCGAGCTTCATAGCCTTGGTTGGGCTGGGTTGGGGAATATCTGCGTAGCGAAATCGAGCGGCTTGGCGGAGATCCCGGGTCTCAGGAAGCTCTTCAGGAACTTGATGCGTAAAGCAGAGGAAACCGTGAAGTGAATCCACGGCATTGGAATGGCTGCAAGCCCTGCCACACGTCGATTTCGTAATTGCTGATATCCGCAAAGCTGTAACCGCGCGGTAACCCTGAGCCTGAAAGGCCGTTCCGAATGAGAATCCGATCGAGCCCCAGACAAGCAAAAAGCCCCGCGATGCGAGGCTTTTGAAGCCTTAGAGAAACTGGAGCGGGCGAAGGGATTCGAACCCTCGACCCCAACCTTGGCAAGGTTGTGCTCTACCCCTGAGCTACACCCGCTCGCGCCAGCTGTTCGTCTAGGCCGCGCCTATATGGCGCAACGGCCTGACGAATGCAACAGGAAAACGACGGAAAAATGCAATTGTTTTTTCGGCTGTGAATTCTCTCCGGTTCCGCGCCGGCATGGGCATCCGGATGCCCCCGCATCCATGTCCCTTTCCCGAAAACCATTCCGTTTTGCCGGATCATGCTGTAGACCGGTCCCATCCGATCTTTCCCGAATGAAGACCGCAGGTTCCCATGCCGAAAACACCTGACGAACTCTTTGCCTACCTCGATGAACTCGGGATCAAGGTGAAAACGGTGAAGCATCCGCCGCTTTTCACCGTCGCCGATTCGCAACGCTTGCGCGGCGAAATCCCCGGCGGGCATACCAAGAATCTTTTTCTCAAGGACAAGAAGGACAATTTCTTCCTCCTGACCGTGGAGGAGGATGCCGTTGTCGACCTGAAGACGGTGCACACGTTGATCGGCGCAGCAAGCCGCGTCTCCTTCGGCAAGCCTGAGAAGCTGATGGAATATCTGGGCCTTCTCCCCGGATCAGTGAGCACGCTCGGCGCCATCAACGATACGCTGGGTCAGGTGAAGATCATTCTCGACGAAGGCCTGATGCAGCATGATATCATCAATGTTCATCCGCTGACCAACGAGGCGACCACCTCGATCGGCCGCGATGATCTGGTCCGTTTTCTGCGCGCCACAGGCCACGAGCCGGAAATCCTGGCCGTCGCGGCCCCTGCGGATGCGCTGACGGAATAAAGCATGAAAGCCACCGGGCAAGGCTTGAAACGGCCCGGCCCAGACACGAACTGACCAGTGGAAGGAATGCGGGGCGCCGGAGGTCTGGCTGAATGGCCGATACCAAGGCCCCGCGAACCATAGAGATAAACCCGCAAAGGGACTGATGATGACGAGTGACAGCAACCCCTTCGCTGCCAGCGGCGGCCAGATGAGCGCAAGCGTATCCTATGGTAATGCACCGCAACCCGGAAATGGCGCGGCAAGCGGCAACGGCCTGATCAAGGAGACGACGACGGCGGCGTTTTCCGCCGATGTCATCGCCGAATCGCGCAACCAGCCTGTGCTCGTCGATTTCTGGGCGCCCTGGTGCGGCCCATGCAAGCAGTTGACGCCGGTTCTGGAAAAGGTGGTCACCGAGGCCCGCGGCAGCGTCAAGCTGGTCAAGATGAACATCGACGATCATCCGGCCATCGCCGGCCAGCTCGGCATCCAGTCGATCCCTGCCGTCATCGCCTTCGTCAATGGCCAGCCGGTCGATGGCTTCATGGGCGCCTTGCCGGAATCCAAGGTGAAGGAGTTCATCGCCCGGATCGCCGGCCCCGGCGACGGCAAGGACGCGGCGATCGAAGAGGCGCTTGCCGCGGCGGCCGAGCTCGTCGACCATGCCGATTTCGATCAGGCTGCGCAGCTCTATTCCGCCGTCCTGCAGGAAGCGCCCGACAATGTCGTGGCGATCGCCGGACTGGCGAACTGCCTGTTCGAGACGGGCGAGACCGAAAAGGCGCGCCAGGTGCTGGACCAGGTGCCGGAGGCCAAGAAGAACGACACCGCGGTTCGCGCCGTGGAAGCGAAAATGGCGCTGGCCGAGCAGGTCGCGAAATTGGGCGATCCGACCGCGCTCGAAGCCAGACTGGCAAAGGACCCGAATGACCATCAGGCGCGGTTCGACCTTGCCATGATCCACAACGCCAGGGGAAATCGCACGGAAGCCGCCGACGCGCTTCTGGCGATCATGAAGGCGGATCGCAGCTGGAACGATGATGGCGCGCGCAAGCAATTGCTGCAGTTCTTCGAGGCCTGGGGCCCGACCGACCCGGCAACGCTGACCGCGCGCCGCAAACTGTCTTCGCTCCTCTTTTCCTGACTGATACAGGAGGAGACGACGGCGGAAAAGGCGGGCGGCGGCTTGAGTTTATGCAGCAGCGCCCCATCTTTTGATAGGATTGAATATCCGGCCGGCACTTTGGGAGTGGCTTTCGATGCAGGCGGGCAACGCCCATTACCGCACCATGAACGACATTCCGGAAATCATTCCGGTATTTCCGCTGAAGGCGGCGCTGCTCCTGCCCAACGGGCAGATGCCGCTCAATATCTTCGAGCCGCGCTATATCGAGATGCTGGATGCCGTCATGGCCGGAAAGCGCATCATCGGCATGATCCAGCCCTGCCTCGACGGTGACAGCCACGCCGCCGCCCGCCCGGTCCCGGACCTCTGTGAGGTCGGTTGCATGGGCCGGGTAACCACCTATGCCGAGACCGGCGACGGGCGCATCCTCATCACACTGCAGGGCATCTGCCGCTTCCGCGTTCTGGAGGAGGTGATGAACCGTCTGCCCTTCCGCCAGTGCCGCGTCGCCCCTTTCCTGGCCGATCTGGAAGAAGTTTCGGGCGCCGAAGAGATCGACCGGCACGCCCTGCTCAAGGCCTTTCGCGATTATCTCGATGCCAACAATCTCGATGCCGATTGGGACAGCATCTCGCGCGCCGGCAACGAGACCCTGGTGAACGCGCTTTCGATGATGTCGCCCTTCGGCCCGGCCGAGAAGCAGGCGCTGCTCGAAGCCGCCGACCTGAAGACCCGCGCCGAAACGCTGATCGCCATCACCGAGATCGCCCTGGCCAAGGACAATGACGATTTCGGCTCCAGCCTGCAGTGAGCGGCCCGAATTAAAAGCGAGCGTGACATGAGCCAAGCCAGACAAACACCCGCCATCGATCCCAAACTCCTGGAGCTTCTCGTCTGCCCGCTGACGAAAGGCCGTCTCGTCTATGATGCCGAGCACGGCGAGCTCGTCTCGGAAAAGGCCAAGCTCGCCTATCCCGTGCGCGACGGCATCCCCATCATGCTGCCTTCGGAAGCCCGCAGCATAGGGGAGTAGGGGAGTAGGGGGGAGTAGGGGAGTATGTTTGCACTGCAGCTGCGGTAAAGGAATTCTCTTTACCTATTCCCCTACTCCCCTATTCCCCTATTCCCTTCCCCAACAGTTGAAATGCCGCAGCCGCTTGTCTAAGACACGCTGGAAATTTACCCCTCCAGCGAAGGCGCTAGCATCATGGCATCCAGAAAACTCCTCCTCCTGCCTGGCGACGGCATCGGTCCGGAAGCAATGGCGGAAGTCCGCAAGATCATCGATTATCTCAATGCGGATCTCGGGCTCGGCTTCGAAACCGAGGAGGGGCTGGTCGGCGGCTCTGCCTATGATGCGCATGGCAAGGTGATCTCGGAAGAGGATATGAAAAAGGCGCTGGCCGCCGATGCCGTGCTCTTCGGCGCGGTGGGCGGCCCGAAATGGGACAGCGTTCCCTACGATGTTCGTCCCGAGGCCGGGCTTCTGCGCCTGCGCAAGGACATGGAGCTCTTCGCCAATCTGCGTCCCGCGATCTGCTATCCGGCCCTTGCCGCCTCCTCCTCGCTCAAGCCGGAGGTGGTCGAAGGCCTCGATATCCTCATCGTGCGCGAACTGACCGGCGGCGTCTATTTCGGCGAGCCGAAGGAGATCATCGATCTCGGCAACGGCCAGAAGCGCGGCATCGACACGCAGGTCTATGACACGTTCGAGATCGAGCGCATCGCCGGCGTTGCCTTCGAGCTTGCCCGCACGCGGCGCAACAAGGTCACCTCCATGGAAAAGCGCAACGTCATGAAGTCAGGCGTTCTGTGGAACGAGGTGGTGACTGCGACCCATAAGGCGAAATATTCCGACGTCGAGCTCGAACACATGCTGGCGGACGCCGGCGGCATGCAGCTCGTTCGCTGGCCCAAGCAGTTCGACGTGATCGTCACCGACAACCTCTTCGGCGATATGCTGTCGGATGTCGCCGCCATGCTGACGGGTTCGCTCGGCATGCTGCCCTCGGCCTCGCTCGGCGCACCGGATGCCAAGACCCGCAGCCGCAAGGCGCTCTATGAGCCGGTGCATGGCTCAGCCCCCGATATCGCCGGCAAGGGCGTCGCCAACCCGATTGCCATGATCGCCTCACTCGCCATGTGCCTGCGCTATTCGTTCAACCTGATCGCCGAGGCCGACCGGCTGGAAGCCGCGATATCAGGCGTTCTCGACGACGGCCTGCGGACAGCCGACATCTGGTCGGAGGGCACGAAGAAGATCGGCACCGCCGAAATGGGCGATGCGATTCTGGCAAAGTTCAAGGCGCTTTCGGCTTGATTGGAAAAGTCGGCGGAACAGCACTCCCTCTGTTCCGCCGACTTATAAATTTGGAAAATAGCTGCCCGATTTCTGGCTGTAATTTCCCGATTTGCCGCTAAGAATAGCGGCATGTTGTTCACGCTCCCTGACCAAGACAAGCTCTATAATGCGCTCCTCGCCCGCGATGCCTCCTATGAGGGGCGGGCCTATGTCGGCGTCATCTCCACCGGGATTTTCTGTCGCCTGACCTGCCCGGCGCGCAAGCCGAAGCGGGAGAACTGCCGCTTCTTTGCATCTGTCGCCGAGTGCCTGGCCGACGGTTTCCGGCCGTGCAGAAGATGCCACCCGCTCCAGCCCGCCGCCGAAGCGGACCCGGGCGTGAAAAAGCTTCTGCAAGCTTTGGAAGCCGATCCGGCACGGCGCTGGAGCGAGGACGACGTGGCACGGCTGGGGCTTGACCCCTCGACCGTCCGCCGCAGTTTCCGCCGCCACTTCGGCATGACCTTTCTGGAAATGGCGCGGCAGGAGCGCCTGCGGCACGGCTTTCAGGCGCTGGCCGACGGCGGTCGGGTGATCGACGCTCAGATCGATGCGGGCTTTGATTCGCCCGAAGCCTTTCGCACCGCCTTCGCCCGCATTCTGGGAATGCCGCCGGCGACGCTGCGCAAGGACGGCCTGCTGCGCGCGGACTGGATCAAGACGCCGCTCGGCACGATGATCGCGGTCTGCGACGAGAAATATCTGCATCTCCTGGAGTTCGCCGACCGCAAGGCGCTCGCCGCGGAACTGAAAAAGCTCCATGCGGCCTGTCGTGGCAATATCGGCATCGGCCGCTTTGAAAGCCACGATCTGGTTGAACGCCAGCTTGACGACTTCTTCGCGGGGCGCTCGGCAACGTTCGATCTGCCGCTGGTGATGCATGGCAGCGCTTTTACGCAAGATGTGTGGCGGGAACTGCAGAAGATCCGCGCCGGGGAGACGCGCAGCTATAGCGAGATCGCCCAGGCTATCGATAAGCCGCTTGCAGTGCGCGCGGTCGCGCGGGCCAACGGCGCCAACCAGATCGCCATCATCATCCCCTGCCACCGTGTGATCGGTGCCGACGGTTCGCTCACCGGCTATGGCGGCGGACTGTGGCGCAAGCAGAAGCTGATCGAGATCGAGGCGGGATATCGGGGGAGGTAGATGATTGAGGAGGTAAGTCGGAGATGTTGCCTTCACCTCCCCTCATACGTCGCATCAAGTTCCCCTCACCGTCCGCTTCGCGGCCACCTCTCCCCGCAAAGCGGGGGCGAGGAGTGCCAGGCCATCAGAACTTGGCGTTCCTCTCCCCTACGAGGTGGGGGAGAGGTGGACGCGAAGCGGACGATGAGGGGGAACCTGGCGCAAACGGTCCCGATCAATCATGAACCACTGACCGTCCCATGGAATGAAAAACGCCGCCCTTTCGAGGCGGCGTTTCCGTTTCACATCCACACCCGCTCAATCCAGCGCGTGCAGGTCGACATTCCGGCGGTCGCGCACGAAGAGCATGCCGATGACGAAGCTCATCGCGGCGATGATGATCGGATACCAGAGGCCATAATAGATATCGCCCCTGGCCGCACTCAGCGCGAAGACCGTTGCCGGCAGCAGGCCGCCGAACCAGCCATTGCCGATATGATAGGGCAGCGACATGCCGGTATAGCGGATGCGGGTCGGGAACATCTCCACCAGGATCGCCGCGATCGGCCCATAGACCATGGTGACGTAGATCACCAGGACCGTCAGGATCGCGATGGTCAGCGGCCAGTTGATGGCATCCGGATCGGCGACCATCTTGAACGCGCCGCCATTGGGAATGGTGTAGACAGCCTGGTCCCCACCGCCCAGCGCTTGCATCTCCGCCGGGGTCAGAAGCTTGTTCTTGACCAGATCCGCTGCCGGCATGGTCGTCTTCTCGCCGGCCCTGATCGCGTTCACGTCGAGGCCGAGTTCCGGATTGGCGGCGGCAAAGGCATCGAGCTTGCTGTCAGCCACCTTGGCCGGATCGCGGACCAGCGGGAAGCCGGCCTTCTGCAGTGCCAGGTTTATGTCATGGGCAAGCTTCGCCTGCCTTGCCGGCGCATCGGCGCCCGCTGCCGCCGCGTCATAGGATTCGGCGGTCATGTCGCCGATCTTGACGATAGCGGGCGAACCCGCAGGACCAGGAACCACTTCATAGGGCACCGACGATTTCGACAGGAATGCCGTGGCGATGTCGCACGAATTGTTGAACTTGGCCGTTCCGGTCGGATTGAACTGGAAGGTGCAATCGCCGGGCGCCGCCGAAACGGTGGCCTTGACCGACTGCTGGGCCTCGGCCAGGGCCGGATTTGCCGCATGGGTGAGCGCCTTGAACAGCGGGAAATAGGTGACCGCCGCAAGCAGCAGGCCCGCCATGATGATCGGCTTGCGGCCGATCTTGTCCGACAGCCAGCCGAAAACGACGAAGAAGCCGGTGCCGATGACAAGCGCGAGCGCCACCATGATATTGGCCGACTGGTTCTCCACCTTCAGCACGTTCTGCAGGAAGAACAGCGCATAGAACTGGCCGCAATACCAGACCACGGCCTGGCCGGCGGTAAGGCCGAAAAGCGCAATCAGCGCGATCTTGGCGTTCTTCCACTGGCCGAAGGCTTCAGACAAAGGCGCTTTCGAGCCCTTGCCCTCTTCCTTCATGCGCTTGAAGGCGGGCGATTCGTTCATCTGCATGCGGATCCAGACGGAAATGCCGAGCAGGAGCACCGAAACGAGGAACGGGATACGCCAGCCCCAGGCTGCGAAATCCTCCTTGCTCATCATGTTCTGGATGAACAGGATCACGATCAGAGACAGGAACAGGCCGAGCGTCGCCGTGGTCTGGATCCAGGATGTAAAGAAGCCGCGCCGGTTGTCTGGCGCGTGTTCCGCCACATAAGTCGCCGCCCCGCCATACTCACCGCCCAGCGCCAGGCCCTGCAGCATGCGCAGGACGATCAGGACCGTCGGCGCCAGGATGCCGAGCGTTGCCGAACCGGGCAGAAGGCCGACCAGGAAGGTCGAGAAGCCCATGATGACGATGGTGACGAGAAAGGTATATTTGCGTCCGACAAGATCGCCCAGGCGCCCGAACACCAGCGCGCCGAAGGGGCGTACGAGAAAGCCGGCCGCAAACGCAAGGAGAACGAAGATGTTGCGTGTCGTCTCCGGATATTCGTTGAAGAAGGCCGCGCCGATGAAGCTGGCGAGCGTGCCGTAGAGATAGAAATCGTACCATTCGAAAACGGTACCCAGCGACGAGGCGAAGATGACCTTCTTCTCCTCGCGCGACATTTTCTGCGTGCCGATATCGGCACTTGCCGTGACGGTCATTGATGTGTCCTCCCAAGACGGCATGTAAACGCTGATTGCGAAGCATGCGGTTTCCTCCAACCGATGCTTCGCCTGATGCGCGCACATCATGCCGATAAACGCGGGATTCCGGCACTATTCTTTCGGCTTATGACTTTGGTCTAAGATCGCGCCGTGAAAATGCTTGGAAGGCAATCGCCGCCCCGGCATTTTCCAATGCTTTACGCTCAATCGAGCGGGCAATTGACTCTTTTCAGAAACGGGGTACAAGCACCATCGGACAAGGAGAACCCGCGTGCATCGCGTATCGGCAGCGCCAGCATCGTCTCATCTTTCCGGCTTTGTCGCCGGATGCGGGCGCATGTTCCCCGTTTCCAGCAAATCCACGGCCAAAACACGCACGAAAACGACCGCGAAAACGGTCTGATTTCCCTTGGCCTGCTCGCCCTCTCCCCGGGTCCGGCCCGGGGAAGGAACAACCCGCATGGCCACCGGGTTCTTTCAAGAAAAGCGGAGAGGGACAGGAGAAAGCAAATGGGTTTCAAAATTGCGGTTGTCGGCGCCACCGGTAATGTGGGCCGCGAAATGCTCAATATCCTCGATGAGCGCGGCTTCCCCGCCGACGAGGTGGTGGCGCTTGCCTCGCGCCGCAGCCAGGGAACGGAAGTCTCCTATGGCGATCGCACGCTGAAGGTGAAGGCGCTCGATACGCATGATTTCTCCGACACCGACATCTGCCTGATGTCGGCGGGCGGCACGATCTCGCAGGAGTGGTCGCCGAAGATCGGTGCGCAGGGTTGCGTCGTCATCGACAATTCCTCCGCCTGGCGCTACGACGCCGACGTGCCGCTGGTCGTGCCGGAAGTGAACCCTGACGCCGTCGAAGGGTTCCGCAAGCGCAACATCATCGCCAACCCCAATTGCTCGACGGCGCAGCTCGTCGTCGCGCTGAAGCCGCTGCATGATGCCGCCACCATCAAGCGCGTCGTCGTCTCCACCTATCAGTCGGTCTCGGGCGCCGGCAAGGAAGGCATGGACGAGCTCTTCGAACAATCCCGCGCCGTCTTCGTCGCCGATCCGATTAGCGCGAAGAAGTTCACCAAGCGCATCGCCTTCAACGTCATCCCGCATATCGATGTCTTCATGGAGGACGGCTACACCAAGGAAGAGTGGAAGATGGTGGCCGAAACCAAGAAGATGCTTGATCCCAAGATCAAGCTGACAGCGACCGCCGTGCGCGTACCTGTCTTCATCGGCCATTCCGAGGCGGTCAATATCGAATTCGAGAAGCCGATCACGGCGGACGAGGCGCGCGAGATCCTGCGCGAGGCGCCGGGCTGCCAGGTCATCGACAAGCGCGAGAACGGCGGCTACGTCACGCCTTACGAATCCGCCGGCGAGGATGCCACCTATATCTCTCGCATCCGCGAGGACATCACGGTGGAGAACGGTCTCGCCATGTGGGTAGTATCGGACAATCTTCGCAAGGGTGCCGCCCTCAACACCATCCAGATCGCCGAACTGCTGATCGCCCGCGGGCTGGTGAAGCCGAAGGCGCTCGCCGCCTGACCATAGTCTCCGGATCATGATGAAAGCGCCGGCTTGTCCGGCGCTTTTTTTGCGCCCTCATCTCCGCGTGGTCGGAAAACAGTTCAATTATCAGTCGCACAAAATTTACTTGTACACGATTTAATTTTGTGCGATACATGTTGCATTGAACTAATGCCACCCAACGCAAAGGACATGAAAATGAAAGTTCTCTACACAACGCAGGCAACGGCAACGGGCGGACGCACGGGCAGCGCCAAAACCGCCGATGGCAGGTTGAGCGTCGTGCTCGACACGCCGAAGGAGCTCGGCGGCAATGGCGGCGAAGGCACCAATCCCGAGCAGTTGTTCGCCTCCGGCTATTCGGCCTGTTTTCTGGGTGCCCTTAAATATGTCGCCAGCCAGCGCAAGGTGAAGATCGCCGAGGACAGCACGATCACGGCCACCGTCGGCATCGGTCCGCGAGACGATGGCACCGGCTTCAGCCTCGATGTGGCGCTTGCGGTATCGCTGCCGGGCGTCGACAAGGAAACGGCGAAGGAGTTGGCGGAGGCCGCCCACATCGTCTGCCCCTATTCGCACGCGACACGCGGCAATATCGACGTCCGGCTCAGCGTCGCATGATCTCAAGCGGCCGGTGGGATCACCAGACGACCCGCCGGCCGACCTATTCCGCGCTCGCCTCGATCCGCTCCATATCCTCGTCGGAAAGGCCGAAATGATGGCCGATCTCGTGGATCAGCACATGGGTGACGATATCGCCCAAGGTTTCTTCATGCTCGGCCCAGTAGTCGAGTATGGCGCGGCGGTAGAGCGTGATCCGGTTGGGCCCCTCGCCGGTCATCATGGTAAAGCGTTCGCCGATACCACGACCTTCGAAAAGGCCGAGAAGATCGAACGGCGTCTCCAGATTCATGTCATCGACGATCTGGTCTTCGGGAAAATCGGCAACCTGGATGATGATGTCGCCGCAAAGGCTGCGAAACTGCTTGGGCAGATGCGCGAAGGCCTCGATGGCAAGGGATTCCATTTCGTCCAGCGAAGGGGAAAAACGCTTAGCCCAATCGCCGGTCTGATCGGTGCGGGCCATGTCTTCTCCTTTTTGCCCGGCGCCGCCAATCACGCGGCGCCCGGTATACAGCGGTAAAAACTCAGGCCCAGGGGCGCTTTTCGGCGTTTTGCGTCTCGAAGCGGGCAATGCTGGATGCCTTCTCCATCGTCAGGCCGATATCGTCGAGACCATTGAGCAGGCAATGGCGCTTGAAATCGTCGAGATCGAACTTGATGGCGCCGCCATCGGGGCCGCGGATCTCCTTGGCTTCCAGGTCGACCGTCAGCGTCGCATTGGCGCCGCGCGAGGCATCGTCCATCAGCTTGTCGAGATCCTCCTGGGAAACCGTGATCGGCAAAATGCCGTTCTTGAAGCAGTTGTTGTAGAAGATATCGGCGAACGACGTGGAGATCACGCAGCGGATGCCGAAATCCAAAAGCGCCCACGGGGCATGCTCGCGCGAGGAGCCGCAGCCGAAATTGTCACCCGCCACGAGGATCTGCGCCTTGCGGTAGGCAGGCTTGTTGAGCACGAAATCCGGATTTTCCGACCCGTCGTCGAGATAGCGCATCTCGGCGAAAAGCCCCTTGCCGAGCCCCGTGCGCTTGATCGTCTTCAGATAATCCTTCGGAATGATCATATCCGTGTCGATATTGATGATCGGCAACGGAGCGGCAACGCCGGTGAGCTTGGTGAACTTGTCCATAATCTGACCTGTCGGCTTGATATTCTTTCCAGGCGCAACGCTTTACACCAGCTTGGCGCAGAGTAAAAGCCCATGCCGGCCCTTGCGCCGCTCACATCGTGCATCTTGCGCGAGCCGGCGGATGCGGGCAGAAAGCAGGCATGAAGATTATCCCGCGTCCGCGCCGTTCGGTGCTCTATGTTCCAGCCTCCAATCCGAGAGCGTTGCAGAAATCGGCCACGCTCGCGGCGGATGCAATCATCTACGACCTCGAGGACGCGGTGGCGCCCGAGGCGAAGGGCGCTGCGCGCGAGGCCCTGCGGGCGCATTTCAGGGAACACCCCGTCGCGGCATGCGAACGCATCATCCGCATCAACCCCCTTGCCTCGCAATGGGGCACCGAGGACATGCTCGCCGCCCGCGCCTGCAACCCGGATGCGATCCTTTTGCCCAAGGTGGAGCATCCGCGCGATCTGATCGAGGCTGCGGGCGCGCTCGACGAGGCCGATGCCGAAGAGACACTGGCGCTATGGGCGATGATCGAGACGCCGCGCGGCATCCTGAATGCCGATGAAGTCGCGCAACTTGGGCTTCATACCTCAGCCCGGCTCGCCTGTTTCGTCGTCGGTACCAATGATATCGCCCGCGAAACGGGTGTCGATCTCGCCGGCGAGCGGAAATATCTGGTTCCCTGGCTGATGCAGATCGTGCTTGCCGCCCGCGCCGGCGGGCTCGATGTTCTCGACGGCGTCTATAATGATTTCGCAGACGCCGAAGGCTTCGGGCACGAATGCCGGCAGGGCGCCGCCATGGGCTTTGACGGCAAGACGCTTATCCACCCCTCGCAGATTGGGACGGCGAACCGCGCCTTCTCCGCCAGTGAAGCGGAGATTGCCGAGGCCCGCGCCATCGTCGAGCTCTTCATGCGGCCCGAAAATGCCGGCAAGGGCGTTCTGCCGTTCAATGGCAGGATGGTCGAGCGGCTGCATCTCGCCATGGCCGAAAGGCTGCTGGCAAAAGCCAACATGATCGCAACACCAGATAAGGACATAGAGACAAGATGAAGCTTTTCCGTTTTATCACCGGGCCCGACGATTCCCAGTTCTGCCATCGGGTTACCGCCGCCCTCAACAAGGGCTGGCTGCTGCATGGCGGGCCGGCCTACACCTTCAACGCCGCCACCGGCACGCTGCATTGCGGCCAGGCCGTGGTGAAGGAGGTCGAAGGCGTCGATTACACGCCGGATATCAAGCTCGGCGATTACTGAGCGGGATTGTTTGCAACCGTTAAGGCAACCGGAATGTATTCGGGTCCGGGTTTTCTGGACCGCGTGGTGCCTGACGGGAGCCTTTCCATCCCTCTGCCATGGTTCCTCGGGTCAAGCCCGAGGATGACGATGGGAGGGAGGAAATCGATAATGTTCTGGCATTGCGGCCTGCCATTTCACCACTCTCATCCCTACAGACGTCATCCTCGGGCTTGCCCCGAGGATCCACGGCAAGGGAGCGAAAACGGCAAGTCACCCGTATTTCGATCCAGATATCGCAACCTTAAGACCCTCAAGCCAGCCCGCGTTTCTCGATCATCGCATCCGGCGTCGGCATCTTGCCGCGAAAGGCCTTGTAGAGCGCTTCCGGATCGCGCGAGCCGCCTGCCGAATAGATATATTGCTTGAGCCGTGCGGCGAGATCGGGATTAAAGGCGTCGCCTGTTTCCTCGAAGGCGCTGAAGGCATCGGCGTCGAGCACTTCCGACCACATGTAGGAATAATAGCCGGCCGAATAGCCGTCGCCCGAGAACACATGGGTGAAGTGCGGTGTGCGATGGCGCATGATGATCGCATCGGGCATGGAGAGCTTCTTCAGCGTCTCCGCCTCGAAGGCGAGCGGATCGGCAATCGGCTCGCCGCCGGCATGAAAGGCCATGTCAACAAGCGCAGAGGCGGTGAATTCCACCGTGTCGAACCCGGCATTGAAGGTCTTCGCCGCCAGCATCTTGTCGAGCAATTCCTTCGGCATCGGCTCGCCCGTACGGTAATGCAGCGCATATTTCTCCAGCACCTCCGGCACCGTCAGCCAGTGCTCGTAGAGCTGCGATGGCAATTCGACGAAATCGCGTGAGACCGCGGTGCCGGCAATGGCAGGCCACGTCACATCCGACAGGAGCCCGTGCAGCGCGTGGCCGAATTCGTGAAACAGCGTGCGCGCGCCGTCGAGCGACAGAAGCGCCGGTTCGCCCTTCGGCGGCTTCGCAAAATTCATGACATTGTAGATGATCGGCTCCGCCCCGCCATCGAGCTTGTGCTGCGATTGCAGCGCGCTCATCCAGGCACCCGAGCGCTTCGACTGCCGGGCGAAATAATCGCCCATGAACAGACCGCGGCGGCTGCCATCGGGGTTCTTCACCTCCCAGACCCGCACATCCGGATGCCAGGTCGGAATGCCCTTTCTCTCCTCGAAATGGATGCCGAACAGCCTTGTGGCGACGTTGAACGAGGCCTCGATGATCTTTTCGAGCTGCAGATAGGGTTTCAGCTCCGCCTCGTCGAAGGCGAAGCGCTCCGCCCGGCGCTTTTCCGCGTAATAGCGCCAGTCCCACGGCGCCACCTTGTGATTGCCGCCCTCGGCGGCGATCAGCCGTTCGAGCTCGGCCTCCTCCTCGGCCGCGCGCGCCCGCGCCTTTTCCCACACCGGCTCGAGCAGTTCCATCACCGCTTCCGGCGTTTTTGCCATGGTATCGTCGAGCTTATAGGCGGCGAAGCTCTCATAGCCCAAGAGCTTGGCCTTTTCGGCGCGCAGCGCCACCATTTCGGCAACGATGGCGCGATTGTCCGACGAGCCGCCATTCTCCCCTCGCTTCGCCCAGGCGAGGAATGCCTTTTCACGAAGCGCACGGTTTTCCGAGAACGACAGGAACGGCTCCATGATGGCGCGTGCCAGCGTCACAGCCCAGGCATCCGGCCGCCCGCGCTCCTCCGCCGCGCCGCGCATCGCATGGCGCACGAAATCCGGCAAGCCGGCGAGATCGGCCTCATTCGTTATGAAGAGCGCCCAATCCGCCTCGTCTTTCAAGACGTTCTGGCCGAATTGAGCGCCGAGTGCGGCCAACTTCTCGTTGATGTCGGCGAGCCGCGCCTTGCCCGTTTCATCAAGCTTTGCGCCGCTGCGCACGAAACGCTTCCAGATTTTCTCCAGCACCCGAAGCGTCTCCTCATCGAGGCCGAGCTTGCCGCGTTGCGCATAAAGCGCATCGGTGCGGGAGAACAACCGGCTGTCCATCATGATCTTCGAATAATGCCGCGACATCTTCGGCGCGATCTCGCGCTCCAACGCCTGGATCGTCTCATTGGTATGGGCGCCAGCGCGCAGCCAGAAGATCGCCGAGACATGTTCCAGCGCCCTGCCGGCAAGCTGCAGCGCCTTCAGCGTGTTGTCGATGTCGGGTTTTGCCTCATTTACCGCAATCGCCTCGATCTCGGCCCAGTCCTCGGCCAGCGCCGCGTCGAAAGCCGGCCCGAAATCCTCGTCGGAAAAGGCGGTGAAATCCGGGAGACCGAGCGGTCCGGACCAATCGATCAGGGCGGGATTGACGGCGGCTTTCGTCGAGGACATGGGCAGAACTCCAATCGGTACGGCGGGATGCGATTCCCTTCACATCTAAGCCGCTGACGGTCATGCCACAAGGTGAAACGCCTCAAGCCCTCCGCGCGGCCCCATGCCACATCGCCCGGCCGATAGGGCGGCCCTTGACTTTGGCAGGGACCGGTAGCAAATCATGCTGCGTGTTGCCGCTGCATTGCGCGGCGGCAGTTTATCAACCGGAGTTCAACTCTCATGCCAAGCGACAGTCACAGTCGATTGTTTCAGCCGTCATCGGCAGCCGTGATTTAACCGCCTGGCAATCGGTTTGTCACGATCATGCCCATGACGGCGGATCGGCGGAAAGGCAAACCGATGACCCCCAACAGCTTCTCTCCGGAAGTCACCACCCCGGAAATCCTCGATGTCGCCGATCTTCCGGCGGCGGCGATCGCTCAGCGTCTCGCCGGCATGCATCCCGCCGACGCGATCGAGATCCTCAACGATCTCGATATCGACGATGCCATCGCCGCGATCGCGCATCTACCGCATGAGCAGGCCGTGCGCCTGTTCGACCAGCCGGAACTGCGCCGGACCGACGAGATCCTGGAACATCTGCCGCTGGACCAGGCAGGCACGCTTCTCGATGCCATGTCGGCCGACCGCGTGACGGATATCTTCCAGGAACTGGAGGACCCGCTCCGCACACGCCTTTTCGCGACCCTTGGCACGGAGACAAAAGCCGCGGTCAAAAAGCTGCTGCATTATCCCGAGAATACCGCCGGCAGCCTGATGACGACCGAATTCATCTCCGTGCCCGCCACCTGGACGGTCTCGCGGACGCTGCAGCACATCCGCCAGGTCGAACGCTCGCGCGAGACGGTCTACGCCATCTATGTCGTCGATCCTCGCACGAAGGTGCTGCAGCGTGTCGTCACCCTGCGCCGCTTGATCACCAGCGAGCCCGATGCGCCGATCATCTCCGTCGGGCGCGACGAGATGCCCGTTGCCATTTCGCCGCTGACCGACCGCGAGGAGGTGGCCCGGCTCTTCCGCCGGCACGATCTGCTGGCCGTGCCCGTCGTCGATGACGATCGCCATGTCATCGGCATCGTCACCGTCGACGACGTGCTCGACGCCATGACCGAGGATATGACCGAGGACGCCTATAAGTTCGGCGGTCTCGAAGCGATCGACAAGCCCTATATGGAGATCGGCTTGCCGGAAATGCTCAAGAAGCGCGGCGGCTGGCTTTCCATCCTCTTCCTTGGCGAGATGCTGACCGCCAGCGCCATGCAGCATTTCGAGACGGAGCTGGAAAAGGCGGTCGTGCTGACGCTCTTCATCCCGCTCATCATGAGCTCGGGCGGCAATTCCGGCTCGCAGGCGACCTCGCTCCTGATCCGCGCTTTGGCGCTCAAGGACATCAAATTGCGCGATTGGTGGAAGGTTGCGCTGCGTGAGCTGCCTACGGGGGTGGCGCTCGGCGCACTGCTCGGCGTCATCTGCATGATCCGCATTGCCGCCTGGCAGACGCTCGGCTTCTATGATTACGGACCGCATTGGATGCTGATTTCCGTCACCGTCGCCGTGGCCCTGATCGGCATCGTCACCTTCGGCTCGCTTGCCGGATCGATGCTGCCCTTTATCCTGCAGAAGCTGGGCTTCGATCCCGCAAGCGCGTCAGCGCCCTTCGTCGCCACGCTGGTCGACGTCACCGGACTGGTGATCTATTTCACCGTCGCCTTGATATTCCTCTCCGGCACCTTACTTTAGGACCAACCGCTTCCCGGAGGTGCCCATCGCCTCCGGGAAGCCGCCGGTAACCTATAAATACGCCTCCCCCTTTCGCAAACGCGGAAAAACCTGTATGCAGCGCGGCAAATGACAGCGGCGCTCGCATGGGCGGCGTCCCAACCCCCATTACAGAGTGCCCGACATGCAATTGCGCAACATCGCGATCATCGCCCACGTCGATCATGGGAAAACCACCCTCGTCGACGAACTTCTGAAACAGTCCGGCTCGTTCCGCGAGAACCAGCGCGTTGCCGAACGCGTCATGGATTCCAACGATCTGGAAAAGGAACGCGGCATCACCATTCTCGCCAAGGCCACTTCGGTCGAGTGGAAGGGTGTGCGCATCAACATCGTCGACACCCCCGGCCACGCCGATTTCGGCGGCGAGGTGGAACGCATCCTGTCGATGGTGGACGGCGCGATTGTTCTGGTCGACGCCTCCGAAGGCCCGATGCCGCAGACCAAATTCGTGGTGGGCAAGGCGCTGAAGGTCGGCCTTCGCCCGATCGTCGCGATCAACAAGATCGACCGCCCGGACGGCCGCCACGAAGAGGTCATCAACGAAGTGTTCGACCTCTTCGCCAATCTCGACGCCACCGACGAGCAGCTCGATTTCCCGATCCTCTACGGTTCGGGCCGTGACGGCTGGATGAACTTCAACCCCGAGGGACCGAAGGATCAGGGCCTCGCGCCGCTTCTCGACCTCGTGCTCGATCACGTTCCGGCGCCGGTCGTGGAAGAAGGCCCGTTCCGCATGATCGGCACGATCCTGGAAGCGAACCCCTTCCTCGGCCGCATCATAACGGGGCGCATCGCATCCGGCTCTGTCAAGCCGAACCAGGCCGTCAAGGTGCTGGGCCAGGACGGCAAGCTCATAGAGCAAGGCCGTATCTCGAAGATCCTCGCCTTCCGCGGCATCGAGCGCCAGCCGATCGAGGAAGCGCAGGCGGGCGATATCGTCGCCATTGCCGGCCTCTCCAAGGGCACGGTCGCCGACACCTTCTGCGATCCCTCCGTCACGGAAGCCATGAAGGCTCAGCCGATCGACCCGCCGACGGTGACGATGTCCTTCATCGTCAACGATTCGCCGCTTGCCGGCACCGAAGGCGACAAGGTGACGAGCCGCGTCATCCGCGACCGCCTGTTCAAGGAAGCCGAGGGCAATGTGGCGCTGAAGATCGAGGAAGCCGAGGGCAAGGATTCCTTCTACGTCTCCGGACGCGGCGAGTTGCAGCTTGCAGTCCTCATCGAGACCATGCGCCGCGAGGGCTTCGAACTTGCCGTCTCGCGCCCCCGCGTCGTCATGCACAAGGACGAGAGCGGCACGCTGCTCGAGCCGATCGAGGAAGTCGTCATCGACGTCGACGAGGAATATTCCGGCGTGGTCGTGCAGAAGATGTCGGAGCGCAAGGCCGAGATGGTCGAGCTGCGCCCCTCCGGCGGCAACCGCGTGCGCCTGGTCTTCTACGCCCCGACCCGCGGCCTGATCGGCTACCAGTCGGAACTTCTGACCGATACGCGCGGCACCGCGATCATGAACCGCCTGTTCCACGATTATCAGCCCTATAAGGGCGCGATCGGTGGGCGGACCAATGGCGTTCTCCTGTCCAACGGCGCCGGCGAGGCTGTCGCCTATGCCATGTTCAACCTCGAGGATCGTGGGCCCATGATCATCGAGCCGGGCGACAAGGTCTATCAGGGCATGATCATCGGCATCCACAGCAGAGACAACGACCTTGAAGTGAACGTGCTGAAGGGCAAGCAGCTCACCAACATCCGCGCCGCCGGCAAGGACGAGGCGGTGAAGCTCACCCCGCCGATCCGCATGACGCTCGATCGTGCGCTCTCCTGGATCCAGGACGACGAGCTGATGGAGGTGACGCCGAAGTCTATCCGTCTGCGCAAGCTCTACCTCGATCCCAACGAGCGCAAGCGCTTCGAGAAGAGCCGCACCGCGGGCGCGGCATAAGCCGATTGCAGATGAAATGAACCGACGGCGCCCTCTTCGGGGCGCCGTTTTCTTTTCCGCAATTCTCATCTCCGCTTTAGAGCCTTTCAGGTTTTGACGGAAGCGTATCCGGCGCTTTCGAAGTAGTTTGCGCATTCTGCTGGTTCGATGGTGGAGACGAGATGGCCGATGTGGCGCCAGGTATCGTCGATGGTCCGCTTCTGTGCCGCGCGCATCCAGTGCTTGATCTTGGCGAAGGCTTGCTCGA
>Ga0180221_1000313_pt1 | contig 48546 bp, 51 predicted proteins | sample eDN5th37CKraftMG_FD_151339 | JGI IMG/M metagenome (GOLD analysis project Ga0180221, IMG submission 151339) | Enriched Miracle-Growth compost microbial communities from Emeryville, California, USA - eDNA 5th pass 37_C Kraft MG (version 2) (version 2) ...
CCGAGACAGTTGCCTCGCCAAGCGAGAGCCGGGCAAGGATGGCTCGTCGGGTCGGATCGCTCAGGGCGGCAAAGGCTGCATTCAGTGACGGAGATTGAATATCCATATAGATATATATCCATGTGGAGATATACGAGTCAAGCCATCACGTGCCGAGCGGGTATTCGACCATCCGCTGGACGCCGAAGCGGCCGGTAAGCTTGCCGTGATATTCACCCAGGGCTGGACCGCGAGTATCGTGGCTGTTGGGTGATGCAGCGTCCTGTGTGACGGGTTCACCCTCGACGTCAGCGGGGTCGCCAGACAGAGTTGAGGGCGACTTCTGACAGGCAGTTGCTGTCCGATGGAAACTGAAGAGGGCAGCTGTCGACTAGGACGGATCGACATTCAACGCAGCCAGATCATGACTGCGGCGAGGAATGCGAATCCGGTGAAGTGGATAGTGCGGCGTTCGTAGCGTGTAGCGAAGCGGCGGAAGTGCTTGAGGCGGTTGAAGCATCGTTCGATGCGATTGCGCTGTTTGTAGGCCATGGCATCGTGCGGGATAGCGATCTTGCGGCTGCGGTTTGAAGGGATCACGGCTTCGGCGCCGATTTCGGCGATGATGGTGTGCAAGGCGTTGCTGTCATAGGCTTTATCGGCCAGCACGGCATCGCCCGTCTGTCCTTCGAGCAGGGCCGGAGCCTGCGTGACGTCGCCGACCTGACCTGCGGTGACGATGAAGCGCAACGGTCGGCCGAGCGCGTCGGCGAGCATCAGATATTTGTTGTCCCGGTCAGCGGTCAGCGCCTCGAACACCCGCTCCCATACCCCGGCATGGCACCCGCGGCTGAACCGGCGATGCACCGTCTTCCACTTGCCATAGCGCTCGGGAAGGTCGCGCCAGTGCGCTCCCGATCGAAGAACCCGCAGACACCCGTTCACAAACAACCGGTTATCGGACCCCGTCCGCCCCGGATCGCCGGCCTTGCCGGGCGGCAATGGCGCAACCCGCGCCCATTGTGCCTCGCCCAACTCATACCGCTTCACGCCCATCCATGGCCTCCGCTCAATCGCGGAACCCTATGAATCAGCACTTACGCCTTTGGGAATCCTGAATGTCGATCCGTCCTAATCCATGGAACCCACCTGTCCGGACCTGGCAACAAAGCTGCCGGATTTTGTACGATCAGTCTCAATGAATGAACGGCGGGTTTTAACGGATCGATTTTGACCTTTGAACGACGGCAATGTTGGCGGCAGTAGTCGCCCTTTCGTCGTCGCATAATTTCCACTCAGCCTTCACTTTCCGGACGTCAACTCTAGATGTTCAACGTTCCCATTCTGAAACCTATTGGAAAAGATAATCGATACTGGCCATAACCGCCCGACGATAGAATCAATCTACTCGGATGGCGCTGGATCGAACAAAGTCGCTTCCTTGCGTGTGTAGTGCGCGTCAAACTCCTTCAACACATTGGGGTTGAAGAAGGATTTCTTGGTTCCCTTGCGTTTGTCGGGGTCCAGATAGCGCTCATAGCACAGCTTCGCGTTTGGCTTCACCGCGTTCATCAATGTATGGAAATCGCCATTCTGTTTGAAGTCGGAATAGCGTTCCTGCAGCTTCTTGACGAGGTCCTGGTAAGTTAGGGTGAACCCGGCCGGGACCTTGTCCCCTTCGACCGTCACCGTCAGATCCGCTTCCGCCCCGCCGACAACGGCAGCTTTGACCGCCGCGCCGTCCTTCTTCTTGATCAGATCGAAGTCGACCCGGACTGTGAAGGAATAGGGCGATTGATCATTGGGCAAGGCCGCCTCGACCTTCTGCATATGTGCCAGGAATTTGGTCACCGCCTCCGCTGATTTCTTCGCCACGGCATCGACCTCCTTCTGGTCCAGGTCGAAGGAAATCGGGATCGAGGCGATGTTCAGATCGGAGAACGAAATCGAAAACCAAGACTGGGCCGCCTCTACGTAGTTGCGCACCGCCGCCAGGGAAATTTCGGTGAGCTTCTTGCGGAGCAGTGCGTCGGTAGCGACGAAGTGGGTGGCGCTGTCGCGGATTTCCATCAACGCCTCGATGTTGGCGATGCAGTGGGCGTCAATGCGGTGCTTCGAGTAATTTGACACCAAGTTCCAGCAACGGTCGATGCCGATCGTCATCGGCGCGCCGGATCGGGTGGTCTTCACCTCCCTGAATTTGCTCGGCGTCCCATCCTTCTTCTTGCGTTGTCGATATTCATGAAGGGCGCTTGCCTTGCCACCATGTTCGCGCATGACCCGGGCCTTGAGCAGCAGCTCCCAGGCGTTGATCATTAGGATCGCGAAGGTTTCCTCGCGATACAGTGAGGACGCCCTGTTGTAGCTCTCGACGGCGGAAAGACAGGCAGCCCGGGACTTCGCAACCAACAACATGTATTTCGGGGTAGGCAATCCGGTCCCTCCGTCCGGTCAAAAACACCAGATTCAAGCTGCAGTTACAGCATTGTCATCTGGGTTACCGGGTTCGCTCGCAGGACGCCATTGATCAACCACTGACCTTCCCAGCGCCGGTGGGTGCCCATGGCCAGGACCATGCCCTTCCGCGGAAATTCGACACCGAACTTTTCGACCATCCAGTCGAGCGCCGCCGCCTCGCTTCCGAGGTCGCGCCGGCGGTGAAGGAATGTCGCTTCCGTCTCCCAGTCCTGGCATGTGCCGATATGGATGCCGTCGGCGTCGCGATAGCGATACTTGAAGACGTGGGGACAGGCCTCCCTCGGAATCAGATTGCCCTTGCTGAAAAAGTCGTTCTGCCTCCGCATATTGTCATAGACATCCTCCTGCCGCTTGAGCTCTTCGGCGGTCTGAGGCTCATGCCAGAAATCGATGATTTCGCAGTTGAGGATGGCAAGGCTGCGACCTTGGTCCCATTCAGCCTTCAGAGAGGATACGGCCGCCCGGCTCAGGAAGGAATGGCGCTCGCCTTCCTTCAACTTACCCTTGATCTCGATGCTGTCCTGATCGACGCGCCGGGATTCCACCCGCTGATCTGAGGTTGCCTTACGCCAGCGATAAGAAATCCGATCCCACCGACCGAATTTCTGTCCATCAGCCAGGTGTCGAAACGAGACCGGATAAAGACGAACCCATTTCCCGTTCATGTCGATGGCAGCAATGCAGACCGTTTCGCCATGTGACTGGCTCGCCCGGGGAGCGGCTTTCACTATGATGAAGGCTTCATCATCCTTGTGTTCATGTGATCCCTCGGGCGCCGACGACATTCACAGTTCTCCTCGTCGTTCAGCTTGGATGTACCCCCAAGTGAACAATTTCGACCGATACTATGTCGCGAATTCGTTCTGCCACAATAGATCTGTGGCAATCTTTGGGTGCCCGCTCGTAGCACATGAGCGCCACTGTCTCTTCTTGGGACACCGTGGCGGCATCCCGAATGGCGATCTGGGACTCCTCGGACTCCAGGTGGGCGCCGAAGATCGAACGGAATTCAGCTATGTCGCCGCGGCGTGCCGCATCGCGTCCCGGCTTGGGGTCGCCCAGCTGGCGCATGTGCCGATAGCCGATGCCTGCTTCCTCCAACGCTTCCGACAGCACTCGCTTCGAAAAGCCTGGGCGGCGGGACTGAGGCAGCTGACGCACATCAAGCAGCAGGGATATTCCGGCACGCTTCAAGGTCGCGATGAAATCCACGACATTGGCACCTTCATATCCCAGCGTGTAAATCTTGTTCAGCTCTGCCTCCCCGGCAAATTGGCGATGGTCATCATCACCTGCGCCCTAAGCGAGAACCAGCCAAAATTCTATCGGTCATCGCCGCGCCGTGGCAATTAGCGACTCAGCCGTCCGATTGGCATCGGAGGCATTAGAATGGCGCGTGAACGACGGCTAATCCCAATTGACTGTGACGAAGCGGACTGACCGTAAAGTCCCAACGAGGGGCGATCGCCGCGCTGAGTTACCTATGAACGAACGGCAAGTTTCAATGGCACGATCCTACACTCGGAACGACAGTTATGTTGGCGTTTCCTGACAGCTTCGCATAAATTTGCACGCCCTCGTTGACAGGACATGTATCACGCATCATGTAAAGTTACATGAGAAGAGATAGCCGACTGTCCGGTGTACTCCATGTGCTCCTGCACATGGCGGAACAATCCGGTCCGCAGACGTCCGAAACCTTGGCCCGCGCGATGGGCACGAACCCGGTGGTGATCCGTCGCATCATGGCGGGGCTGCGCGATCAGGGATTCGTGCATTCCGAAAAAGGGCATGGTGGCGGCTGGAGGATTGCTCGCGATCTCGGTGCGGTCACGCTGCGCGACATCTACGACGCGTTGGGGCGGCCGGAAATATTGGCGATGGGCAATCGCACCGATGCGCCGGGCTGCCTGGTGGAGCAAGCGGTCAACGCGGCGTTGGGGCAGGCCTTCGACGATGCCGAAGCGCTGTTGTTGCGCCACTTCGGTGAAATCACCCTAGCGCAATTAAGCGCCGATTTTCACGCTCGCCTGTCCGAACGCGGCGGTGCGATCACTTTGGAGACTTCGCATGCGGCATGATGCCATCATCATCGGCGGCGGCTTTGCCGGACTGGCGGCCGCGACCTATCTGGCGCGGGCACGCCGCAACGTCCGGGTTCTCGATACCGGCAAGCCCCGCAATCGGTTCGCGGACGCATCCCACGGCTTTCTGGGGCAGGATGGCAGCAATCCCCGCGACATTCTGGAGACAGCGCGCGCGCAGCTTCTGGCCTACGACACCGCCCGGTTGACCGAAACGGAAGCGAACGCCGCGTGGGTGCATGAGGGCGGGTTCGCGGTGGCCCTTGCCGGCGGTGAGGAGATCACGGCACACAAGCTCATCCTGGCCTTCGGCCTTCGCGACGAGTTGCCCGATCTGCTCGGCTTGCGGGAGCGCTGGGGGAAGACCGTGTTGCATTGTCCCTATTGTCACGGCATCGAGTTCAGCGATAGGCAACTGGGTGTGCTTTACAGCACGCCGATGTCGGTCCATCAGGCCAACCTCATCGCCGAGTGGGGGCCGACGACACTCTATCTGAACGGCGCCGAACTGGCAGGGGATGAGGCCGCCGCCCTCGCTGCGCGCAACGTCAGCATCGAGCCGGCCCCTGTCGCGAGATTGACCGGCGAAGGAACGGAACTGTCCGCGGTCGAACTGGCCGATGGCCGGAGCCGCGCCATCGCCGCGCTCTACATCGCGCCGCGCTCGTGCTTCAACAGCCCGCTTGCGGAACAGCTCGGCGCGCAGATCGACGAAAGCCCGCTAGGGCCGATCATCCGCACCGACGGCGACAGAATGACATCGGTGCCCGGCCTCTATGCGGCCAGCGACATTGCCCGCGCGCCGCACAGCGTCAGTTGGGCCGTCGCGGATGGGGTCACTGCGGGCACCTCCGCGCACCGCGCGCTGGTCTTCGGCTGAACCATGGACACATTGCGCCTCTTCACCGAGGCGGCGACCGTGGCGCGCTATGCCGAAGAAACGCCACGCAAGGTGCCCGGCTATGCCGATCTCCACTGCATGGCCATGCTCCTACTGGCGGAACGCGCGCCGCGGGAGGCCGCTATCCTCGTCTATGGCGCCGGGGGCGGTCTGGAACTCAAGGCATTCGGCGAAGCGCAACCTGGCTGGCGGCTTACGGGCATCGATCCTTCAGTGGAGATGCTCGAACTGGCGCGAGAAATCCTCGGACCACTCCATGCGCGCCTCGACCTTAGGCAAGGCTATATGGAGGCAGCGCCGCCGGGTCCGTTCGACGGGGCGGCCTGCCTGTTGACGCTGCACTTCCTTCGACAGGAGGAACGGCTGGAGGTGCTACGGGACATGCGCCGGGTGATGAAGCCAGGAGCACGGCTTGTCGTTGCCCATCACAGCTATCCGGACGGAAGCGAGCCTCAGGCCTGGCTCGCTCGGTCGATCATGTTCGCGGATGCCGGCGATCAAGGCGTCGCCAAGATATCCAGTTCGGCCAGGATGATGAGTTCGCACCTGCCGATCCTGTCGTCTGGCCAGGAAGAAGCGTTACTGGAACAAGCGGGGTTCAGTGAGATCGCGCTCTTCTACGCCGCCTTCAGTTTTCGCGGATGGGTCGCGACCGCGTGATTATTGCTCCGCAATGCCCGCACTCACGACAGGCGACAATTAGGTCGCGGCGCGGAAAGCGCAAAGCGAGCTTGCACATTGGGCAGGATTTGACGGTCCTAATCTCGGTAGATGGTGGTGGCTTTGTTGGCGATTCCCTCTTTCCAGAGGCCGGCAACGGAGGAACGGTCCCGGCGATCTGAGGGCGTGTTGTGCCCCCGCGAACGAGCAAGCCTCGGGGGCTCCTCCTGAAGATCTTGAAACCGGAAAATCAGCTTCTAACTCATCCTTGCCGGGCGCCGTGTTCGGGTCCGGTGGGACATAGAGGGCGTCGGCTCTCCTTTACCGACGCAGCTCATGCCCAGATCGCTTTTAGGAGGATTTGGAAATGAGAACCAACTTTGACTTCACGCCCTATCGGCGTTCCACGGTCGGCTTCGATCGTCTGTTCGATTTGCTCGAGACCGGCATGCGCGGCGACGCAGCCGATGGCTATCCGCCCTTCGACATCGTGAAGGAAGGCGAGGACAGCTATCGTATCACGCTTGCGGTAGCTGGTTTCCGCCCCGACGAAATCGAGGTGGTGGCCCAGCAGAATCAGCTCACCGTCACCGGCAAGCGCGCCGATGAGGACGGCAAGGGCGAATATCTGCACCGTGGCATCGCGACGCGCGCGTTCGAGCGGCGCTTCCAGCTTGCCGACCATATCGAGGTGGGTGAGGCCAGCTTCGACAACGGCCTGCTCAGCATCGCGCTGAAGCGGGTGGTTCCCGAGGCGATGAAGCCGCGCCGCATCGAGATTGGCGGGGCGAAGCCCGCTGGCGAGCGGATCGAGGCGCCGAAGGAAAAGGCGCTCGAAGCGGCCTGATCCATAGACAAAAGTGACTTGCCGGCGCTGCCTTCGGGCGGGCCGGCGGGTCATGCCAATTCCAGCCAGAAAAGGAGATGAATATCATGGCGTTGCGTGATCTGATTCCCTGGAGCCGGCAGGAGAACCGGCTGCCCGCGACGGTCGAACCCGAGCGGGAAGCGGCGTTGGAGTCCCATCCCCTGCTCTCGCTCCATCGTGAGGTGAACAGGCTGTTCGACGACGTTTTTCGTGGCTTTGGCGTGCCCGCTTTCGCCGGCTTGGGCCGCACGGCGAGCTGGCCGCAGGTGGAACTGGACGAGAACGACACCGAAATCCGCATCACCGCGGAATTGCCTGGCCTCGACGAGAAGGACATCGATATCCTGGTCGAGGATGGTGTACTCACGCTGCGCGGCGAGAAGCGAGCCGAGGTTGAGGACAAGAAGCACGGCTATTCGGAGCGCAGCTACGGCCGTTTCGAGCGACGCATTGGCCTGCCGCGAGGGATCGAGCGCGACAAGGCGCAGGCAAGCTTCCGGAACGGTGTGCTCGCCGTCACGCTGCCCCGCTCCGCGGAGGCGAATGAAAATGTCCGGCGCATCCCGGTCAACGCGAAAGCGGCGTGATCCGTCGGTCCGGGGCGTGAGCCCCGGGCCGTGCCGTTACGGTCACGCACTGCGGCAATCGGCGGCGAATGATAATCGCGCTGCTCATCCGACGTGGGGAAGCACTTTCCCACCGGACGCGTACGCGATCATCGAGCCGATCCGGCTGCTCGGCGATCGCGTGCCACGCAAGCTGCGCGACCAGTGGCGTCTGCGGTTCGAGCAGAGGGCGCCGGCGTTCGCCGACCCGCTGACCGGGTGGACCGGTGGCAGCGATCCTCTCGTCCATGTTGGACTGCGCTTTCCCAACGCGGAAGCGGCGGTTGGATACTGCATGCGCCAGGGATTGCCCTATACGGTGCGGGCTTGGCCCGGGGATCACAATCAACGTCATATCAATAGTGAAGGGAGAAGAAGATGACTGCATCATCCGCTACTCTCCCGCTCCAGGAATCGGGGCGGGACAACCCGTCTGAGCCGATGCTGACCACCCGTCATCCCGACTGGTTCATTCTGCGCGGCGTCCTTGCGCTTGCGCTCGGCGTCGCGGCGTTCCTGTTCCCGGCGAATGCGCTGTTCGCCTTCACCTTGCTGCTCGCGGCCTATGCCGGCGCGGACGGCATCCTGTCTTTGATCGCCGGCATCCGGCGCGCTTCGCGCAAGGAAAAGCGCTGGTGGAGCGCGCTGCTCCGGGGCGTGGTCGGGATCGTCTGCGCCGTGATCTTTGTGATCCTGCCTGGTCTCGCCGTGGTCAGCTATGCGCTCGTGACGCTGGGCACGGTGATCGCCTGGGCGCTGCTGACCGGCGCCTTCGAGATCGCGGCCGCGATCCGGCTGGGCAAGGAGTTCGAGGGCGAATGGCTGCTGGGTCTCTCCGGAGCGCTGTCGTTCCTACTTGGCCTGGGTGTCTGGGCGTTCCTCTGGCTGCACCCGGTCGCGACCATCTTCTCCGTGGGGACGATGATTGCCGTCTGGGCACTGTTCGCCGGGTGTGTGTTGATCGCGCTCGGGCTGCGTCTGCGCAAGCGCGAGGCTGGCAAGAGCGAAGCCGCCGCCTGAAGCGGACGCCAAAGAAAGGCCCGTCATTCCGGAAGCGGGACGGCGGGCCTTTGGCGCGTGGTCATTCAGTCGAGCCGAAGCTCGCCACGCGCGGCACGCCATTCCGTCGGCCGGACCAACTGGTCATGAGCGATGCGGATGGAATGGAGCGCCGCCTCGATCTCCCGGTTCCAATGGTCGATGAAATCGAACAATACCGGAAAGTCCGGCGCCAGGTCATATTCCTGCCAGACGAACAGTTGCAGCAGCGACGGCGCATCGGGGCGATAATAATGGATCTCGGCCGTCGTCAGGCCATAGCCCTGCAACCGCATCATGAACGCGCGATCGGTCATTGCAGCGACGTGTGATCCGGCCGTTCGTCCAGCGTCCGCATCGCGGCGAAGATGTCGTCGACCGGCACGGCACGGCGGGCACCGGGCGGTTTGCGCATTGCCGGCTGATCCTTCACCGCCGACCGATCCGATGCCCATGAAGCGAGGATGGCGCGCTTCACTTCCGGCTCCAGGCTCGGATGGCGCGCAACGTCGAAGGGGTGCAGGAAACGGGAAAATGGCTGCGACATGGCTGTTGCCTCCTTTCCTGATGTCGCTCCTTTCACGAGTGCGGCGCGCTGCCGCGCTGGCAAATTTTGGTACCTGGATGAGTCGCGTCAAGAGCGGAATTGGCGACTAAGCCACCGATAACAAACAGATTGGCACTTTGTGCAGGAGAGTGCCAAAAATTTCATTCCGGCTCTTGAATGGAAAAATATGACTTCCTAGCTCCGCGAAACCTGTCGTTCGCATGAACGGCCAGGGCCATCACATCCTGTTTTGCATCTGGAGGTTTTGCCATGCATTTCCGCCCCTTGCACGATCGTGTGGTCGTCCGCCGCATCGAAGCCGAGGAGAAGACCTCGGGCGGCATCATCATTCCCGACACCGCCAAGGAAAAGCCGCAGGAAGGCGAAGTCGTCGCCGTCGGCCCGGGTGCCCGTAACGATAGCGGCCAGTTGGTAGAGCTGTCCGTCAAGGCCGGCGACCGCGTGCTGTTCGGCAAATGGTCGGGAACCGAGGTCAGGATCGACGGCGAGGATCTGCTCATCATGAAGGAGAGCGATATCCTCGGCGTCCTCGACAACGTCGTACCGCTCAAGCAGGCGGCCTGAATAGCCCACCATCGTCAACATCAGGAAGGACATCGATAGAAAGGAGCAAGGCAGATGGCTGCCAAGGAAGTGAAGTTTGCGTCGGACGCGCGTGATCGGATGCTGCGCGGCGTGGATACGCTTGCGAATGCAGTGAAGGTGACGCTGGGTCCCAAGGGCCGCAACGTCGTCATCGACAAGAGCTTCGGCGCGCCGCGTATCACCAAGGACGGGGTGACGGTCGCCAAGGAAATAGAACTGGCCGACAAGTTCGAGAATATGGGCGCGCAGATGCTGCGCGAAGTCGCAAACAAACAGAATGACAAGGCAGGAGACGGCACGACCACCGCAACCGTGCTCGCCCAGGCGATCGTGCGCGAAGGCGCCAAGGCCGTTGCCGCGGGCATGAATCCGATGGACATCAAGCGCGGCGTTGATCTGGCGGTGAACGCGGTCGTCAAGGATCTCGAAGCCCATGCCAAGAAAGTCAGCGCCAACAGCGAGATCGCGCAGGTCGCGACCATCTCCGCTAACGGCGACGCCGACGTCGGCCGCATCCTCGCCGAAGCAATGGAAAAGGTCGGCAACGAAGGTGTCATCACCGTCGAGGAAGCCAAGAGCCTGGAGACCGAACTGGAAACCGTCGAGGGCATGCAGTTCGACCGCGGCTATCTCTCGCCCTATTTCATCACCAATGCGGAGAAGCTGAAGGTCGAACTGGATGATCCCTACATCCTCATCCACGAGAAGAAGCTTTCCAACCTACAGGCGCTCGTCCCGCTCCTGGAGAAGGTCGTGCAGTCGGGCCGACCGCTGCTGATCATCGCCGAAGATGTCGAGGGCGAGGCGCTGGCGACGCTGGTTGTCAACAAGCTGCGCGGCGGTCTCAAGGTCGCGGCGGTCAAGGCGCCGGGATTCGGCGATCGCCGCAAAGCGATGCTGGAGGATATCGCCATCCTCACCGGCGGCAACGTGGTCAGCGAGGAACTGGGCACCAAGCTCGAAAACGTCACGATCAATATGCTCGGCCGGGCCAAGAAGGTCACGATCGACAAGGAAAACACCACCATCATCGACGGCGTGGGGCAGAAGTCCGACATCGACGGCCGAATCGCGCAGATCCGCCAGCAGATCGAGACCACCACATCCGATTACGACCGCGAGAAGCTCCAGGAGCGGCTTGCCAAGCTCGCGGGTGGTGTCGCGGTAATCCGCGTGGGCGGCGCGACCGAGGTCGAGGTGAAGGAGAAGAAAGACCGCGTCGACGATGCACTCCACGCCACCCGCGCGGCGGTCGAGGAAGGCATCCTGCCGGGCGGCGGCGTTCCGCTGCTGCGCGCCCTCAAGGCGCTCGATGGCGTCAAGGCCGCCAATGACGACCAGCAGTCGGGCATCGATATCGTTCGCCGCGCGCTTCGGGCCCCGGCGCGCCAGATCGCCGACAATGCTGGCGAGGATGGCGCCTGGATCGTCGGCAAGCTGCTGGAGAGCGACGACTATAACTGGGGCTTCAACGCCGCGACCGGCGAGTATCAGGATCTCGTCAAGGCCGGCGTGATCGATCCCGCCAAGGTCGTGCGCACCGCGCTGCAGGATGCAGCGTCGGTCGCCTCGCTGCTTATCACCACCGAGGCGCTCGTCGCCGAACTGCCCAAGGACGAGAAGGCCGCACCGATGCCGGCGATGGATTACTGATGATGGACGGGGCCGGCGACAGTCGGCCCCGTCCTTCCGACTTGAGGACAGGCGCCGCCTCGCCTCTTGATGGTTTTGGATGGGAGGCTCGTTCGTGAACCGGGGACCGGCATCATCTGGGCTTTCGCGAAGATTCGCGTTCGCGCTTCTCGCCACGTGCGGGCTTGGCGGTTTTGCCGGTGGCGCCGCGATGACGGCGTTTTCCGAGCAAAGGGAAGCGTGGGCCGCTGCCGGGCCTCTCCCTGTCAGTGCCGTTCATCTCGATCAGCTCACGCTGGCGCCGCTCGTGAGGCAGGTTTCGCCGGCGGTCGTCAACATCGCGGTCCTGCAAGCGTCGCCTCATCTCCAGAACCCGCTGCTACGCGATCCTTACTACCGCCTGTTCATGGGCGTTCCCGATGAGGCGCTGGCGCCGCGCGTTTCGGCCGGGTCGGGTTTTATCGTCGACGCCGCGCGTGGATTGGTGGTCACGAACCACCATGTGATCGCGAACGCGCGGGCCATCGCGGTTGGCATCGGCGATCGTCGGCTCGAGGCCGAACTGATCGGCAGCGATCCGCGCACCGATCTCGCAGTGCTGAGAATTGCCGCGCGTGGTCTTCGCCAACTTCCGCTGGCCGAGGCGCGGCGAACCCAGGTCGGTGACTATGTGGTCGCGATCGGCAATCCCTTTCGGGTCGGACAGACCGTGACGTCCGGCATCGTCAGCGCCATTCGAACTTCGTCGGATGGCCGCTATCGCTATGTGCAGACCGACGCGCCGATCAATCCCGGCAATTCCGGCGGACCGCTCATCAATATGCGCGGTGAAGTGATCGGGGTGAACAGTGCCATCATCACTCCCGGCGACGGCAATGTTGGCATCGGTCTTGCCGTGCCGGCCGATGTTACCCGCACCGTCGTCGAACAACTGACCGGGACGAAACTGCCCACGTAGATGGTGGATAACTCAAGCGCATCAAATTGAAATGCGCAGGTAAATTGACTCTTGCTGGTCTCCAGAGGGAAACAGTGGGTTTCGAGCCTGATCGTGGTCAATGTAAGCGAAGAAAGCAAGAGCCCCATCCACTCAGCCGCTGAACCGATGGCGGATATCGGAACGTGCAAACTGGCATGGGAAGACGGCTTCGTTCGCGCTTCCCGATACGACGCCCAGCATGTGAATGACGCATTCTGGATAATGCCTTAAAACCATGGTCATGGCCGATACGCTCACTCCCTCCGCCAGAAGCGAACGCATGGGGCGCGTGCGGGGCCGCGACACCAAGCCAGAGATGGTCGTTCGTCGCCTGATCCACGGCATGGGCTATCGTTACCGCTTGCAGGCAAGAGATCTGCCCGGTCGCCCCGACATCGTGTTCCGCAAGCGCAAGAAGGCGATCTTCGTTCACGGCTGTTTCTGGCATCGCCATCCCGATCCGGCGTGCAAACTCGCGCGGCTGCCAAAAACTCGTCTCGACTTCTGGCTTCCCAAGCTCGAGGGTAATAGAAGCCGGGACATCGCCAATGTGGAGCGGCTCGAGGCATTGGGTTGGCAAGTCCTTCTTGTCTGGGAATGCGAGTTGCGCGATAGGGAACAATTAAAGAACGTGCTGCGGCGATTCATCGAGGGGGACACATGAAGGCGATCGAACTGTTCGCTGGCGCCGGAGGGCTGGGCTTGGGCGTGGGACGCGCCGGGTTCAAGGCCATCGACGTGGTCGAATGGGACCGTTGGTGCTGCGACACGCTGCGCGAGAACCGGGCGCGAGGTTCGAGCATTATCCGTCATTGGCCCGAACCGCGCGAGGGGGACGTACGCGGCTTCTCGTTCTCGGCGTTCGAGGACCAGGTCGACCTTGTGACGGGCGGGCCGCCCTGCCAGCCTTTCTCCCTGGGCGGGCGACATAGGGCTCACCAGGATCATCGTGACATGTGGTCGGAGGCGGTTCGCGCGGTGCGCGAGACGCGTCCAAGCGCCTTTATCTTCGAGAACGTCAAGGGCCTGACGCGCGCGACATTCCAGACCTATTTCTCCTATATCTATCTGCAACTTTCCTATCCCGAGATCACGCTTCGCGATGGAGAGAACTGGATCGACCATCGCGCGCGGCTGGAGCAGCATCACACCTCCGGCGGTCGTTCTGGGTTGTCATACAGCGTTCTGCCACCAAAGGTCTTGAACGCCGCCGACTATGGCGTTCCCCAGAAGCGCGAGCGCGTGTTCTTCGTGGGCTTCCGAAGCGATCTCGGCATCGAATGGTCGTTCCCGTTCGAGACGCACTCCCGCGATGCCTTATTGTGGGATCAGTATCGCGCTGGCGACTATTGGGATCGCCACGCCGTTTCCAAGAAAGCGAAACCCGTCGACCTCAGGGGAAGCCAGGCGGCTAGCCGCATCCGCGAGCGGCCCGAGGAACTGCCGTGGCGCACCACCCGCGACGCGCTCCTGGGCTTGCCGGATCCCGAGCTCAATCCGCGTGGCTGCGCGAAATTCCCCGATCACCGGTTCCAGCCGGGCGCGCGCTCCTATCCAGGGCATACGGGCAGCCCCCTTGACGAACCGGCCAAGACGCTGAAGGCGGGCGTCCATGGCGTTCCCGGCGGCGAGAACATGCTGCGGCGCCCGGATGGGTCGGTGCGCTATTTCACCATCCGCGAAAGCGCGCGGTTGCAAACCTTCCCGGACGATTTCGTGTTTCATGGCTCGTGGACCGAGACCATGCGGCAGCTCGGCAACGCCGTGCCGGTCGATCTCGCCGAGGTGGTCGCCCGTTCGGTGCGGGAACATCTGGATCATGCCCAGGCGCGTGTCGGTCGCGCCTAATGACCGACGTCTACAATCCACTCGACAAGATAAATCTCGGCAAATCCGTGGCCGACGCACTGCTTGAGCAACCCGTTCATCCCCTCGACGCCATTCCGCCCTTCGAGGGCGCGGGCATCTATGTGCTCTATTACCGAGGCCCGTTCCCCGCCTACGCGCCGATCGCGGCGGCGAACGCCGAGGAAGCGCGCTGGCCGATCTATATTGGCAAGGCCATTCCCTCGGGCGGTCGCAAGGGCGCGAGCCTGACCGCCAGCGCGCGGGGCACGCCGCTCTACAAGCGGTTGGCGGAGCATCGCGATACCATCAGGGAGGTGGAACGCGGATCGGGCACGCTTGCCGTGGCGGATTTTCAGGCGCGCTATCTGACCGTCGACGACATCTGGATCCCGCTGGGCGAGAGTCTGTTGATCGCGCGTTTTCGGCCGATCTGGAATCGCGCGCTCGACGGGTTCGGCAATCATGATCCGGGCAAGGGCCGCTATAATGGCCTGCGCCCATTGTGGGATCATCTTCATCCCGGGCGCGGCTGGGCCACGCGCTGCGCGGCGCGGACCGAAACCATCTCCGAGATCGAACAGCGTCTCGCCGATTATCTGACCGCGCATCCGCTCGCGGACGAGTAAGGCCGAGCATCCGATGGCGAAGGCAGTGTTCACGACGAAGGTTTCGCCCGTTTACGACGACCTCCCCGAACACCGTTATCATTTCCCCAAGACCTATCTGAACCAGGTCGGCAGGGCGGTTGGCGACTGGATCGTCTATTACGAGCCGAGACGCTCGACCGGCGACCTTTCGAGCAGCGGCGGGCGACAGGTCTATTTCGCCACCGCGCGTGTCGATCGGATCGTCCCCGATCCGGTGCGTTCGGACCACTATTATGCCGAGGTTTCCAATTTCTTGCCATTCACTCGGCCGGTGCCGTTCCGGGAAGGCGGCCGCACCTACGAGGCCATGCTGGAAAAATCGGACGGCTCGACCAACAAGGGCGCTTTCGGCCGGGCGGTTCGGAACATCTCGGACCGGGAATATGATCTTATATGGCGCTCGGGGTTCGGCCATGTGATCGGCCTCGACGAACGGCCGCGTCCCGCTCCCGACGCTCCAGAAGAGCCGTGGAAGCCGACCTCGCTGGTGGCGGAGGAACGGGCGCCATTCCAGTTCGACATTCCGGAGGAGCAAGACCGTCGCATCGTCGAGCAATTGGTCTCGCGTCCTTTTCGAGACCGGGCCTTCGCGGCGGCGGTAAAGGATGCGTATCATGACACCTGTGCCATGACAGGGCTGAAGATCATCAACGGTGGAGGACGGTCCGAGGTTCAGGCAGCCCATATCCGGCCTGTCGAACATCGAGGCCCCGACAGCGTTCGAAACGGTATCGCCCTGTCTGGCACGGTGCACTGGATGTTCGATCGTGGTCTGCTCTCGATCGACGATGATTATGCCATGCTGGTCGCCCGGGATCGCCTACCGGATACGGCAACGCGGTTGCTCAATCCGGACGGCAAGCTCCGGTTACCCGGCCGTGCCGATCTGCTCCCACATCCCAAATTTCTCGAATATCACCGTCGAGAGATCTTCAAGGGCTGAGTGGACGCCGCGAGAAAAGCCAGTCCCGAGCTTTAATCCAACAACTCACCCAGCTTTATGCCCAGTGCCGTCGCCAGCCTGTCCACGACGGTGATGGTGGGATTGCGCGCGCCGCGTTCCAAGTCGCTGACATAGGTGCGATGAATATCCGCGCGGAATGCAAACTCTTCCTGCGACCAGCCTTTCTGCTGGCGCAGGCGACGAAGATTACGGGCAAGGCGCTGCGTGACGTCCACAGCGGAACGGTGCCGTTCATGTCGACGATCAATCTACAGACGATCAGTGACATTCGTGCTTGACTTCGCTGGGGTGAACAAGCGTCAGTCGCTGTCACTGTTCGTCGACACGAGGTAAATATGGCAGCACATGATGATAGCACGAGCGTTGCATCCCCGGCCGGGGTTCCCCGGACCATTCGCACTGACACAATCGGTAAGCACACTCTCCGGCTCGTCGCCGTCGGCAAGACGTTCGCTGGCCTGCTGATAACGGCAGGCAAGCAGAAGGCGCGTATCGATGGCGAGGATCCCGATGCGGTATGGCGTGAGCTGAAAGCGCTCGTCGGCAAGAGCAGTGACGCCTATTTCGGATTTGAGGGCGCTCTGACCCGCTTCCGGAGCTTCTTCCCGGATGGTTTCCAGTCCGCGCATTTCGACAATAGTGAGCGCGATTACAAACTTGAGGCGAAGCGTCGGCTCGATGAGCAGGCGCCGCTGGACGAGGCGTTGACCGGAACCGGCTATGGTGAGGCGGCGCTGGCCGCCTTCCGAGCAACAAACCTCCTGTCTCCCTATGAGAAGACCAGGCTGCAGCCGCTGCTGCGTGGGCCTGACGCCGATATATTTGTGCAGGCGGCGGCACGGTTCGCGACAGGTGACGTCGCGCAGGCGCTGGCAATGATGACTCCTGCGCTGGCCCGGCATGACTGCGCCAAATGGACGGTGGTGACATATCTGCCGTTTCTGTGGCGCCCGGAAGAGCACATGTTCCTGAAACCGGTTGTCACCGGTGATTTCGCCGAGCGCGTCGGGCATCCGTTCTCCCATGATTATCGGCCGGCGCTCGACCCTGCCGTCTATTCGAGCCTGCTCGATCTAACGGAGACCACCCGCGAAAACACCCGGGTGCTGAACCCCCGGGACAATATCGATCTGCAGAGCTTCGTCTGGGTTGTCGGCGAATATCGCGAGGAATGGGGGCATGCCGAATGACGCCCGGCTCGCTCTACATGGTCGGCACCGATGGCGAGCTCCAGCGCATGCGGCCCTCCACGCCGGACAACGAAGATCATATGCAGATGCTGGTCGCGCGATATCCTGAACTGATCAGCGATGGCGATGGCGAACTACTGCTGATCCGCCGCGAACAGGCTATCATGGACAGTGATATGGGGGCCGGCCGTTGGTCACTGGATCACCTCTTCGTCACTCGCGACGCCGTGCCGGTTCTCGTCGAACTCAAGCGTGCGGTCGACACGCGACTGCGGCGGGAGGTCATAGGCCAGATGCTGGATTATGCCGCCAACGCCACGGCCTACTGGCAAACCGGCAGGATCGCCGACAGCTTCGCGCAAACCGCCCTGCAGGCGGAGCAGGAGCCGGAAGAACTTTTGCGGGCATTTCTGGGTGACGAGGATCCCGATCGGTTCTGGGAACAGGTCGATGCCAATTTCAAGGCGGGGCGCATCAAGCTCGTGTTCGTTGCCGACCAGATACCCCGGGAGCTTGCCCGGATCGTCGAGTTCCTGAACGATCAGATGCGCGCCGATGTTCGGGCCGTGGAACTGCGATGGTTTGCGGGAGGCAACGGCGCCATAACGCTCAGCCCGAGGGTGATCGGCGAAACGGAACGCGCCGCGGCTGCCAAACGCCCTTCGGCAACGCTGGAACCGGTTTCGCCGCCGGAATGGCTGGAGAGGAATCTGGCCGCGATGGGGGCCGACGTTATCCGGGGCGCGAACATCTACATGTCCATGATCGAGCGCCTTGGAGGCGCAGTGGGCATCCACTCCTCGCAGGGCTCGATCTATGCGAGCTTCGTGGGTGATGACGGCAAGCTTCTCTATCCTTTCCATCTCTGGAAAGACGCCCATCTCTCATTCACGCTGCGCTTCATTCACGCGCGTGAAGGGTTGCAGGACGAGAATGTCCGCCTCGGCCTTTTGACCGAGCTCGTCGAAATCGTCGGTCCTCTCAAGACGATGAACACGAAAGGCTATCCGGCCTTTCCTGTCGCCCTTTTGACGCAGCCATCCGTTGCCGCGGCGGTGGAGCAATGGATGGCCAGGGTGGTGGATCATATCCGATAATGACCCGCCGGAGCAGGTATCAGCGCCGCCGGGCTTGATCGGCAAGCTGCAGCAACCGACCTGTATCGAGAGCCGCAAGGAACTGAACGGCGCTGTCCACCTGATCATCGTGCTTGCCATGCGGGAAGCTGGCCAGTTCGTCCTCGAAGGTCTGGAGCCAGGGAGCTTCGCGGGGAACCCAGATTTCTCCGCGCTCAAATTTGGGCGACTGCTGGGAGGCTCTGTCTTCCTTGGAACCCTCGGGGTTCTTCGCATCAATCCAGCGATGACCGGCCCGACGGATGTTCTGGCAGAGGCTGATCCCTGATCCGGCATGCTCGACGATCACGAGATCAGCTTTCCATTTTTCCCGCTGGGCGTAGACCGCTTTTTCGAGGGCATAAAATTCCAGGCGCTCCCGATGGACGTCCAGAAGATAGCAATTCTTCCCCGAAAGCGCCCATGTCGTGCACACGCTGTAATCGTTGCTGTCCTGAATATCATAGGCGGTATCCCAGGACTGGAATATGCCCTGCACCTTGGGCGTCGGCGGCCGCTCATCATAGCGTGAGAGCCACTGCAGTTTGAACAGGGCGCCACCCGGTGGCATCGGACGCTGGTTATATTGCGCTTCGAAATCCCGCTCTCCCATGAGCGCCCGAAGCTGGGCGATTTCTTCCTCATCAAACCGTTCTTCATGGAGAATCTGCCCGGCGTAGAAATCGATGTAGGCGCTCTTCGACACTGAGATTTCGAGATCCCTGTCGGCGATGAGCGGTAAGCGGAGTTCATGCCAACCACCGTGAGCAATCAGCTGACCGGGTAAGTCTTCCATGTGGAGACGCTGGGCTATGACCGCGATCTTGCCCTTCTTCGGGTTATTGAGGCGACTGAGGACCGTGCTTTTGAACCACTTGACGGCGTTTTCACGCATCGTTTCCGAGTGGGCATCGGCGGCTTTTATGGGATCGTCGATAATGATGAATGCGCCGCCTCGCCCTGTCAGCGTTCCGCCGGTGGAGGTGGCATAACGGTAGCCCCCACGCATCGTGGTCAGTTTATCCACGCTGGCCCGTTTGCGATCGATATGGGTATCTGGAAAGATACGCCGATACCAATCGGATTCCATCAACTTGCGGGTCTGACCTCCAAAGTCCTTGGACAGATCATGGGCATAGGACACGCAGATGATCTTTTCCCCGGGATTGCGGCCCAGAAGCCACGCGGGAAAGCACACACTGCTGATGAAGCTCTTCATTGTGCGTGGGGGCATCGTAATGAGGAGGCGCCGGTTGTCGCCTTCAGCCAGCCGCATCAGTTCATGGCATATGGCATCGATGTGCCAGTTGCGAAGAAGTTCTTCGTTATGCAGGATACGGAACGCTTCCTGCACGAACACGCTCAGATCTTCGCGGGCCAGCGCACGAACAGTGGCCGCGATCCGGCGGGGATCGAGTGCTATGAGCGTCTGATCATTCATCGCCAAAATCCCCCTGCATCAACAAATAGTGTTTTATCGTTTCAAGAGCGTAGGCGGCCTCCGCCTCAGGGATGGGGGCATCATCATCAGGCGGACTGTAGCGTTCACCGAGCGTCAGCACCTGAGAGATGGCCTTAAGGTCACCCGCATTGGCCTTCCTGACCAATTGCCGCAGGCCGAGCTCGACGGGTGAGACCTTGCGGGTTTTACCGTTGATTTTCACTGGAATCTTGTCTTCGAGCACATCGCGCACGATGGACTTCATGTTCCGGGATCCGCGCGGCCGTCCTTTCCCCTGCTTGTTGCCCTTCTTGAATTGGCTGTGCTTGGGGGGCCTTTTGTAACCGACGTCGTAGGATACCTCCTGGTCTTCGGCGTCAGACGGAAATTCGTCGTCAGTCATGGCCCGCCTCCGACTGCTGATCGGCGGCTTCCTGTTCCCGGATTTCGTTCATCTGCGCGAATGTCTCACCGGTCTCGGCGAGAACGGCCTCCTGGCCGGTCAGCCGCTCCCAGCGGCGGATAGCGACGTCCACGAAGCGCGGCTCGATCTCTATGCCGCAGCAGGCACGGCCGGTCTTTTCCGCCGCGATCAAAGTCGTTCCGCTGCCGAGGAAGATATCGAGAACCGTGTCTCCGCGCTGGGTGACATCGAGAATGGCATCGACGCACAACTCCACGGGCTTTGGCGTGGCGTGGAATTCGAGCATCTCGTTGGCGGAGGAACCACGCCTGTTGGCGCCCGGTGCGACCCAAACATTGTTACGGTTGCGTCCGTGCCGGCCGAGCTCAACATTGTTGGTCCGGGGCACCTTACCTTTGCAGAAGAGCGCGATCAGTTCGTGCGCCGAACGGTAGAGGCCACCCATGGCGCCGGCTTCCTTGTACCAGACGACCAGGTTGACGAGGCTGAGCCCGGCCGCAGAACCAGCTGCATAGAGGCGATGGATCGATCGCCAGTCCATGAAAGCGAAAATAATGCCGCCTTCGATGAGCGGTGCCGTCAGGAGCATCAACACCTTGTCGAGAAAGGCCTGCCATTCCGCATCGTTCATCTCGCCTGATGCCATGACGAAATCGGCATGCTTCTGCTTGCCGAGGCCACTGACATTGCCGGGAATCGAGACGTTATAAGGCGGGTCGGTCAGGACCAGATGGACGGCTCGCTCGTCGAGCAGCATGGCATGAACATCGGAATCCAGCGCGTTGCCGCAGATGATCCGATGATCGCCCAGCAGCCACAGATCACCCGGGCGCGTAACCGAAGGTCCGGCGGCATCGGGAACCTGATCGCCGGCTTCTTCGCTGCCTTCATCGTCCTCGTCGAGCAGGATGATATCCAGCTCCTGGACACTGAAACCGGTCGAGGACAGATCCACATCGAGGTCGATCAGATCCGCAATCTCGACACGCAACTGATCCAGATCCCATTCGCCCATTTCCGCCGTGCGATTGAGCGTGAGCCTCAGCTTGCGGATTTCCGCGGACGAAAGATGGCTGACCTCGATGGCGGGGACGCGGTCCAGGCCTAAGCGCGTGGCCGCCTCGACACGGACGTGCCCGTCGACAATCTCGGTTTCGCGAACGAGGATCGGTACCGTGAATCCGAGATCGCAAATCGATGCCGTCAGCCGTCCGACGTGCTCCGCCGTCGATCGCCGCGAACGATGCGGAGAGGGGCGCAGCTCCGCGAGGGCAATGTACTGCAATCGCAATTCTGGCAGGAGGTCATTCCGGCGATTGCTGCCAGCCCGTTCCGAAATCTCGCGCTCGGCCTCGAACTTGCGTCGCCGCTGCGTCGTCTTCGCAAGCTTCTGGCTCTTGAAAGCCTGGTCTCGTTCCAGTCGTCTCTTCGTTCCCATATCGACCCATCCAAACAAAAAACCGCCAACGCTTTCGCGAGGCGGCTTCGCTTGAAGGAACGAAAGCTCGACCACGCCAAAGCGCAATCCAAGCCGACCGTTCCCTCCATGGATGAGTCGTGTGCCTGTCTCCAGACACGAGAACTTTATATGCTTTCTGATGTTCCCATTGCAATCCCAATCCGATTTACGCTCTCTTCGGACGAACACATGGATGAGGGAGCGGGCCGGTCGGGGGGGCGGGGGGGAGGCGACCGGCCCGCTCAAGATACCGCATATGTGCGGTCAGCCCGAGGTCGGAGGGGGCAAGTTCCTGCGGGCTGCCTCGTCGGCTTACTAGACCGGTGCACCGGCTGCGATACTACGCAGGTTGGAAGGGACCCGTTCCGATGCATAGGGCAGCGCCCCTGCCACGCTCCGAAATGGAGTGGTAGAGAGTCCCCCGGCTCAATCCCGAGCGCACCGAGGTAACCTCTTCCGGAAATCCATCTCACTAGGCGGGTCGTGGGTTCCAACCACGCAAAGGCGGCGGGTCTGGGCTAAGTCCAATCAAAGCGCCGGGATCAGGGTGGCATGGCTCATAACCCTCGAAATCCGGTAGCCGCTCGCTCGGCACATCCGAGCCTAGGCCAGGCTCGCGAGGGAGGGATATCTCCAAAGCCCGTTTCCCGATCAGGCTCTCATAACCCCCTGCTTCAGCATGCCTATACGATCGTATGTGTCCGGCAAGGCTTCCACCCAATCGCTCCTTCGAAGGCTGCTCCGTAGCCTGACTGTCGCCGTGGCATTGCGGCATCTCGAAAGGAATGAAGCATGAAACTCGAAACCATTGCCAAACCCGGCAAGACCGCCGCCGACGATCTTGTCCCTTCGCGATATGCGCTCAGCGTCGGTAGCTTGGATGTCCTCATCATCAGTGACGGTGTGCTCCCCCTGCCGACGGAAACCATGTCGACCAATGTGGCGCCCGATGCGCGCGCTGCCTGGTTCAACGACATGTTCCTCGGCCCCGACATGTTCGACTGGGCCCTGAACGTTCTCGTCGTGCGCAGTGGCGAGCAGATCATCCTCGTGGATGCCGGCCTTGGCGGACAGTTCCCCGGATTCCCCCGCGCCGGCCAGTTTCCGCGTCGCCTCGAAGCCGCCGGCATTCCGCTGGAGGCGGTCACCGATGTCGTCATCACCCACATGCACATGGACCATGTCGGCGGGCTGCTCGTCGATGAGGTGCGCAAGAGGCTGCGGCCCGATGTCCGGATCCATGTGACCTCGACCGAAGTCGAATTCTGGAAGGATCCCGACTTTTCGCTGACCTCGATGCCGTCGCCCGTGCCGGACGTTCTCCGCTCGACCGCTGCTCAGTTCGTCGAAGCCTATGGCGATAAAATCCGCACGTTCGAGAACGAACTCGAAGTGGCGCCGGGGGTTACGGCGAAGCTGACCGGCGGGCATACCCCAGGCCACTGCGTGGTGCGGGTGGAATCCGATGGCGAGCGCCTGATGTTTGCGGGCGACGCTTTGTTCCCGGTGGGGTTCGACCATCCGGACTGGCACAACGGCTTCGAGCATGATCCCGAGGAAGCTGTGCGCGTTCGGGTCGATCTTCTTCGCGAGGCTGCGGCATCCGGCGAACTGCTGGTGGCGACCCATCTTGCCTTCCCGTCGCTCGGACGGGTGGCTCGCGACGGCGATGCCTTTCGCTGGGTGGCGTCCATCTGGGATTATTGAGCGGGCGGGATCAGGGCGCGCATTCACCTGCCGGGAGAGCGTGCGCCCTGGTCGGCGCGGCCGTTCTGGCCGGAGGCCCTTGCTCGCTTAAATTGAATGCGGCGCCAGCGCTTCGACCAGAAAGTCGGTGAACAGCCGCACGCGCAAGGGAGCCAGGCGGCCAAACGCGTGCAGCACCTGAACCGGAATCGCGGTGAGCGGGTCGTACGGCAGCAGTTGGACGAGGCGCCCGGCGGCAAGATCGTCCGCCACCGCGAGCCGCAGCAACTGCGCGATACCGATCCCGGCAAGCGCTGCGGTGCGCATCGCTTGTCCGGAGTCGGTGTCGAGTACCCCGTCGATTGCGAGTTCGAAGCCGTCGGCGAAGCGGATCGGATAAGCATGTGAGCCGAGACGGTAGCGAATATGGGCGGCCTGCAGGAGATCGTCGCGTGTAGAAGGATAGCCGGCATGTTCGAGCCAGTCGGGCGCTGCGACGAAGACGAGTGGCAAAGTCGCGATACGCCGAACCATCCAGTCGGCCGCTTCCACCGTACCCACGCGCAGCGCGGCGTCGAACCCTTCGCGCACGAGATCGACATGACGGTCGGTGATGCTGATCTCCAGCTTGATGTCGGGATAGCGCCGGACGAAGCCGCCAGTCAGGTGCTCGACGAGGGCAGGGCCAAGCACACCGGGAAGGCTGACCCGCAGCAATCCGCGCGCGCGGCCGGCGCTGTTCAGAGCATCGCCGGCCTCGTCCAGCGAACGCAGCAGCGGCGCCACGCGCTCATAATAGGCGGTTCCGTCGACGGTCAGAGCGAGCGATCGTGTCGAGCGCAGGAAGAGCTTGACGCCCAGGCGCTGTTCGAGCCGTTCCACGCTCTTCGAGACCGCCGACGGGGTCGTGCCCGCGAGGCGCGCTGCCGCGCTGAACGATCCCGCCTCTGCTGCCTGGATAAAGGCATGAAGCCCGCCGATCAATTCCGCGCTCATTCGATAGTTTTTGTCAAAAATCCTTTGCCTTCGTCCAGTCTAATTTTTCGATCCGGAAAAGCCAGATATGCCCTGCTTCAATATCAGAGGTAAAGCATGACAAGTTTGAGCGGAAAGGTTGCCGTGATTACCGGCGGCAACAGCGGTATCGGGCTCGCGAGCGCGAAGCTCTTTGCGGAGCAGGGCGCCCATGTGGTGATTACCGGGCGACGCCAGCAGGCCCTTGACGATGCGGTGAGGGCCATCGGCCCGTCCGCGGTCGCCATCCGGGGCGACGTCGCCGATCCCGATCATCATCGCGAGGTCGCGGACTTCGTTCGCGATCGCTTCGCCGGCGTCGATATTTACATGGCGAATGCCGGCGTCAACACGATCACGGCGTCGCCTGACGTGTCCCTCGCCGAGTATGATGCCCAGTTTGGGATCAATGCGCGCGGCACCTTCCTCGGCGTCCAGGCGATAGCCCCCAGGCTGCGCTATGGCGGTTCGATCATTCTCCTTGGCTCGCTCGCGAGCGACAAGGTGCTTGAGGGGCATGCGGTCTATGCCGGCACCAAGGCGGCAATCGGTGCCTTCGCGCGGAGTTGGGCGCTCGAGTTCAAGGACCGCGGCATCCGCGTCAACGTTCTGAGCCCCGGACCGACGGAAACGGAAATCCTCGAAAAGCTCGGCGTCCCTACTGGGGAGCGCGAGGCTTTCACCGCGATGATGGCGGGTGCGATCCCGCTCGGACGGCTTGGCCGGCCCGAGGAACTGGCGCGGGCCGCGCTGTTCCTCGCCTCCAACGCCAGCAGCTTCGTCACCGGCATCAATCTTCGCGTTGATGGCGGCATGGCGCTGCTTTGACCCCTCTCGTTCACCCCGGAAGGAAATCATAATGACCAAAGAAGAAATCGATCCCGCGATTCACGACTTGATCCACGACGTCGTGCATGTCGGCAGCGCTTATGACATCGAGGATATGGAGAAGCTCTATACGCCGGACCAGATATTCCTGGTGCTTGGCAGCGACGGAACGGTGACGCGGATCCGCCGCGATGATTCCATCGCGGAGTTTCGCGCCCGCCGGGACGCGGGCGAGGCGCCGCTCTCCACCGAGCATCGCGTCCTTCATGTCGAACAGCAGGGCGATCATGCCACCGCGATCCTCTATCGCCGCATGAGCGCCGACGCTCCGCCCGCGATGTACGAGTTGCGCCTGCGCAAGAGTCGCAACAGCTGGATGGTGGCCGGTGAAACGGTGACGCCATGGCCCGGCGGGATCGACGGCAACTTCCTTCCGCCCCGGCGGAAGGCGGCCTGAGCGTCGTTCGACGGCTGCATTTCAGGAGATGCGCAGGGGAGAAAAGCGCCGGCCGCCACTAGCGAGGCAAGGGAGGAATCCCTTGCCTCACCAAACGCGGACTAATATAGTCTCTGTTATGGCGCATCTAACCGCAAGCGTGGAATATGGGCTGCATTGCCTGCTGGGATTGCTCGACGCCGGCGAGCAGCCGCGCAGCGCGCGGGACCTCGCCGCGTTTCAGGGCATTTCGCCTTCCTTTGTCGCGAAGATCTTTCCCAGGCTTGAGAAGGCAGGGATTGTCGAGGCGGCAGAAGGCGTGCGCGGGGGCTACCGACTCGCGCGGGCGCCGGAGGCGATCTCCGTGCTCGAACTGGTCGACGCCATCGAGGGGCGAAAGCCGCTGTTCGAATGCCAGGAAATCCGCAGCCGCTGCGCCCTGTTCGATGATGGGGCGCCCGGATGGGCGACACGGGGCGTTTGCTCGATACACGCCGTCATGCTCAAGGCGGAGAATGCGATGCGCGAAGCCCTCGCGAGCGAAAGCCTCGCGGATATTGCCGGACGTCTTCAGCGAAAGGCGCCGCCCGCGTTCGGCATGGACACCAGAACTTGGTTTGACCGGCGGATCGCCCGACGGCGACCGGGAAGGCCGGCGCAGGGGAAGGACGGGACAAGATGATCAGCGACACAGCCGATGACGAGTCGCCGCTCGTGTATATCGTCGACGACGACGAAGGGGTTCGGGCGGCCATCCGCGAACTGATGCTTTCGGTCGGGATCGAGGCGGCATGCTGCGCCTCCACGCGCGACCTGATGGATTCTCCGCTTCTGGAGCGGCCGGGATGCATCGTGCTGGACGTCCGCATGCCGGGCGCGAGCGGTCTCGATCTCCAGCAACATTTTGCCGCCGCGGGCATTTTCAAGCCGATCATATTCCTGACCGGTCATGGCGATATTCCCATGTCCGTCCAGGCGATGAAGGCAGGCGCGGTGGACTTTCTCACCAAGCCGGTCCGCGATCAGACGCTGCTGGACGCCGTGACGGCCGGCATCGAGCGCGACATTGCGGGGCGGGCAAATGCGCGAGCCGTGCAACGCCATGTCGAGCATTTCGAGACGTTGACGCCGCGCGAATGCCAGGTGATGCGTGAAGTCGCACTGGGCCGGCTGAACAAGCAGATCGCCTTCGATCTCGGCATCACCGAGATCACCGTGAAGCTGCATCGCAGCAATGTGATGCGCAAGATGCAGGCTTCATCGGTCGGCGAACTGATACGCGCCTGGGAAAAGCTGCCGACCGAAATACGCGAAACCGTCGCGGCCTAGTCTTTGGTATGGTAACAATGCCTTGCAAGCTGCGCGACATAGAGGACACCGGCTCCGGAGTCTGTGTTAAAGAGGATGTCGCCCCTTGCCTGAACTGCCGACCGTCGCCATCGTGGACGATGACGAGGCTGTCCGTGAAGCTCTTGGAGACCTGCTGATGGTTTCCGGGCTCGCCTGCCATACATTCGCGGATGCGGCTTCCTTCCTCGCCGCGCGCACCGAAGGGCATTTTGACTGCCTGATCACGGATATCCGCATGCCGGGCATGACTGGTATGGAGCTCATCGAGCGCCTTCATGACGAGGGCACCGGGCTACCGGTGATCGTCCTTTCATCGGTCCTGGATGAGCAGGCCCGCGCTCATGCGCTCTCGCTCGGAGCCAGGGCCTGGTTCACCAAGCCCGTCTCCGACGAGAGGCTCCTGGGCGCGATTGCGGCGGCCATCGACGATGGCCGGGGCGGTGGGCGATGACATCCCCCCTTCGTGAGCCGCGCGATCATGATGAAGCCGGCATCGCGGAGTTTGCATCGGAAAGTATCGTTATTCTCGATGAGTCCGGCAGGGTGCGCAGCTGGAACCCGGCTGCGGAACACATTTTCGGCTGGCCAGCGCTTGCCGTGCGAGGGAGGCATATCGCGGAACTCTCTCCCTCTCGTGCCGACGAGCAGCGCGCCTGGACGCATCTGCTGCAGGAGGGATCCTGGCAGGGGCGCATCAGCCGATACACACGCGACGGCGGAACCGTCCGCGCCGATGTACGGCGCCACCTGCGTTATGACGGCACGGGCGAGCGCTGTAACGTTATCGAGTTCGCGTGTCCGATACGGAATAACGGGGAAGCGCGCTATGACGCAGGGCCGGTTCCCGATCGCATAACGGCTGCGAGCTGGGAGATTGACGTCTCACCCGCCGCCGAGATCATCGCGCAGATTGCCGCGCGGGCCGATTCTGCTCACGAAGAAGAATTACGGGATCTTTACAGCCGCCTTGTCGAGCGAGCACTGATTGTCGAGGTCAACGAGCGGACCGCGCGCCTGGTCGGCGGCAATCGCGGACCTGCTCTGCTGGCCGGCCAGTCGGTGGCGGCATTCTGGCCGGTGGGAAGCCGTGGCATACTTGCCGAGCTGGTTCTCGAGGCTTTGCGTGACCGGGAGGGCAAGGTGTGCCGCCGGCAGCTCGCGTCGGACGGCATATTGCGCGATCCCCTCGTTGCCGTCTGGCGGGCGGGGCGCGGGCATCGCGAACGTCTGTTCATTGCGGTGAACGGTACGGCCGACGACGATCGTTCCTATCTGTTCCTCCGGGCTAGTGAGGCCCGCTATCGCAAGCTTATCGACTATATGCCGGTCGCCCTCTGGCAGGTCGATGCCAGCCACATGGGGAAGATCTACGCGCAACTGAGAGCGGATGGTGTCGTCGATTTCGAGCGATATCTGGAAGAGCATCCCGAACTGGTCGAGCTGGCGGCCACCACGGTGAATGTCACCGACGTCAATCGCCGAGCAATCGAACTGGTCGGCGGGGCAGGCGTGCAAGACCTGATCCGGCCGGTTGGATATCTGTTCGCGGCAAATCACGCATCGTTGCGGCGCGTGATGATCGGCCGGTTCACCGGGCGAAAGAATTACAGCGAATTCATGAAGCTTCGGACACTCGACAATCGGGTGCTCGACGTGCGCTTTTCGGTCACATATCCGGAACCGCGCCTTGAGCTCGACGCCACCATCTTCAGCCTGGAGGACGTGACTGAGCAATTGCGGATGGAAACGCAGCTGCGCCAGCTCCAGGCAGATTTCAGCCACGCTGCACGCATTTCGATGCTCGGCGAACTCGCCAGCTCGATTGCCCATGAAGTCAACCAACCACTTGCCGCCATCGTGACCAACGCCGAGACGAGCCTGCGTTGGCTGGCGCGCGACAATCCGGACATCGGAAAGGTCGGGCAACTCACCGCGAGGATTGCCGCAAGCGCACGGCGTGCAGATGAGATTGTGCAACGTGTGCGCGGCATGGCCGTCAAGCAGGCACCTGCCCCGATCGAGATCGCATTCAACGAGATCATCCAGGAAAGCCTGCTCTTTGTACGCCACGAGATCGAAACACGCTCGGTCCGCGTAACGACTGCTTACGCCCGAGGGTTGCCCCCGGTGACTGGCGACCGGGTGCAACTCCAGCAAGTGATCGTGAACATGCTCATAAATGCCATACAGGCCGTTGAAGGGTGCGACGAAGCGCTGCGAGAAATCGCGATCTGTACCGGGATCGACGAAAAGGGCGATCTTCTTTTCACGTTGCGTGATCGTGGGCCAGGCATAGCCCCCGACCATATCGAGCGCATATTCGATGGTTTCTTCACCACCAAGGCTCATGGCATGGGCATTGGGTTGGCCATCTGCCAATCAATTGTCACTGCCCATGGCGGCGAACTGTCGGCATCGAACCGCCCCGGAGGCGGTGCGGAATTCCGCACCATTCTACCTCGATCCGGACGTTTCGCGGCTGCGGCTCGAAGCGCGGCAAGGCCGCACCGCACACTTGCCGACGACATATCGAACATAGGCTGACTGAAGGGTCGAGCAGATGTTGCGCTTGTACCGAGCGCGCCGATCGGAGGAACCGGGCCAGCTCTTTACGTTTGGACCCCGCCCATCGAACCGGGGGCAGTTCACTTGCGCCTGAAGCGCACCGTCGTGGCCATATCCTACATTACGATCCGCAGGTCTGCTCACCTTTGGTCGAGGATGATCCAAACGATAGTCTGGTAAGGAAGATGCTTTGACTCAATAGCCGCTGGCGAGGCCTCGCGGCATGAACCCGCTTTCACCCGATCGAAAGAGGGCAGGACATTGAGCGCCGAGGTGACATCGACCAGATCTGGCTTTGCCCGGCGCAAGACGGCCGGTGGCCTGATGGTGCTCGCGGCCGTCCTAGTCTTCGCAGCATGGTGGGTGTGGATTGGTGCGGATGAGGCGGCATCGACCGACAATGCCTATGTGCGCGGCGATATCACGTCTCTCGCGCCGAGAGTCGCCGGTTATGTCACCGCCGTTGCCGTGGCTGACAACCAGGCGGTGAAAGCGGGAGACCTCCTCTTCCGTATCGATGATCGCGATTATCGCGCCAAGCTCGCGCAGGCTGAAGCGAATGTCGAGGCGGCGCGGGCGCGCCTGGCCAACGTCGCTGAGGAAACGAAACTCCAGCATGCGTTGATCCGCCAGGCCGATGCCCAGCGGCGATCAACGCTTGCCGATCTTGCGCTTGCAAGGAAGGCGCGCGCAAGGCGTAGCGGGCTCGTTGAAGGCGGCGCTGTCAGCCAGATCCAGTTCGACGAAGCGGACACCGGGCAAAAGCGCGCTGAGGCCGGTGCCGTGGCGTCGGGAGCGAGTGCCGATGCGCAGCGTCAGAAGCTCGGGGTGCTCGACGCTCAACGAGACATTGCCGCGGCCGCGCTTGCGCAAGCCGAAGCTCTCCGTGACCTCGCGCTGATCGATCTCGAGAGTACCGAAGTGCGTGCGCCGATCGACGGGGTGATCGGCAACCGGCAGGTCCGCGTGGGGCGGCTCGTCGCACCCGGAACGCCGCTTCTCGACATCGTGCCAGTCGCCTCGGTCTATGTAATTGCCAATTTCAAGGAAACGCAGCTTGCGGATATCCGTCGGGGCCAGCGAGCGCTGATACGGATTGACGGTTATTCGGACCGGGCGATCGAAGGCGTGGTAGACAGCTTCGCCCCGGGCAGCGGCTCCGCCTTCAGCGTGATACCGTCCGACAATGCGACTGGCAATTTCGTCCGCGTCGTCCAGCGCGTTCCCGTCAAGATTCGCCTCGTGCGCAATCCCCTTCCCGGGCGGCTTGTGCCGGGGCTTTCCGCGCGTGTCGAAGTCCGGCGCGGCGGCATGTTGTGATTGTCGCCGCCAACGTTGCCGCGCGGGAATCCGCAGGCGGGGGCTGGCTCGTCGCCGGTATCGTCGTCGCATGCCTGACGGAAGCGATCGCCGGCACATTGCTTGCCATTGGACGCAGCGACATCATGGGCGACATCCATTCAACCCCGGATGAATTTGCCTGGCTGGACGTCTGCTATACCGCCATGAAGCTGACGGGCTTTGCCGTGGCGCCATGGCTTCTTACGCGCATCGAGCCCCGACACGCACTGCTGGGCGCGACCGCGTCGATGGGACTGGCGGCAATGCTTGCGGCCGTATCTGTGCAACTTGGCGCGCTTGTCGCCTTGCGTCTCGTCCAGGGCCTGGCAGGCGCAATTCTGCTCGTGGCCGGGCAAGCCATTCTCTTCTGGCGCTATCCACCGGGGCGGCAGCCGGTGCTGCAGGCGATTTTCGCGATGGGCGCGGTTGTGGCGCCGGCGACGCTCGCACCCATGCTCCAGGGATGGCTGATCGATACGCATGACTGGACCTGGATCTTCTTCCTCGTCCTGCCGCTTTCACTGGTTGCGATCGGTTTCATGCTGATGGCTGACCCTGTCCAATTGCCGGCACTCGATCGACGTGCCCTCGATGCGCTGGGCCTCGCCGCGCTGACGCTCATGCTGTTCAGCGCCGTGTGGCTTCTGTCGCAAGGGAGCCGCTGGGACTGGCTCGAGGAGGCGCGCGTCGCACAACTTCTTGGCGTTGCCGTGATCGCTTTCCTCTTCGTGGCAGATCGCCAGCGTCGGGCGGGCGCGCCACTCCTTGACCTTGCGCTGTTTCGCAACGGCGATTTCGCCTTTGCATTTGTTGTCAGCTTCGTTGCCGGCGCCGCGCTGTTCGGCAGCGCATTTCTTATCCCGACATTCGCGCTCTCGGTGCTTGGGGTCACACCGACCGAGGCCGGTGAGCTGCTTTTGCCGAGTGGCCTGGTTTTCGCTGCGACGCTCTTTGTCGTGGCGCTTCTCATCCGGTTTCGGCGCGTGCCGCCGGTTGCAACCGTCCCCTTCGGCATCCTTTCGATGATGATCGCCATGTGGATGCTTTCGCGTTCCACGCTCGAGAGCGGATCGGATGACATGATGGCCGCGCTTCTGCTGCGCGGCTTTGGCCTGGGTTGCCTCTTCCTGTCGATCACGCTGATCGCGTTCAGTCGCCTTGCGCCGTCGCATCTCGCTTTCGGCATCGGTCTCTTCAACATCGGGCGCCAGCTTGGCGGTTTGATCGGAGTCGCCGGACTCCAGACATTGATCGACCATCAGGCGGTGATGAATCGCACCATGCTCGGAGCAGCGCTCACGCCCGGGTCACAAGCGCTGACTGATCGCGCGGGCGAGTATTCCGCATTGCTGGTTGGGCGCGGCTTGGATCCAGGCCCTGCCGCCGCCGCCGCCCGTACGTTGCTTGCGCGCTCTCTTGGCGGACAGGGCACTGTCATTGCCTTCAACACCGCCTTTATCGCCGTAGCGCTGATGTTCGTCGTCGCGGTTCCCATCGTTGTCGCCGTGAAGGTCGCTCTTGCGCGCCGGACGTCGTGGCGATCGGCCGGATTGCGATCGTGATGTCCTGCTATCCCCTTCGCCGGCGTCTGCTGGAACTTTCGGGCGCGCTCGTGCTCGCCGGGTGCACCGTCGGCCCCGACTACAGCCCCCCGGAGATCACGGTCAGCGAGACCTGGATCGGTGAGGCCGATCCCGGGTCCGTCGACCTCGCCTGGTGGCGAACCTTCGACGATCCAATGCTCAGCGAGCTTGTCGATCGCGCGGTCGCGGGTAACAAGGACCTCGACGAAGCCGAAGCGCGGCTCCGGGAAGCGCGAGCGTTACGCGATGCCGTTCGGGGCCGGACGCTGCCGCAAGCGGGCCTGGGGGGCGTCGCGACACAGAACCGGCTCAGCGAAAATGGGCTGCTTCCTGTCGGCAAGGTGCCCGGTCTTGGGCGCGACCTGTCGATCTTCGATGCAGGTTTCGACGCATCATGGGAAATCGACCTTTGGGGCGGCTCGCGCCGTGCGGTCGAGGGCGCGGAGGCACGCGCCCAGGCTGCGGAGGAAGCGCGGCGCGGCGCGGTGATTCAGGTCATCGCCGAAGTGGTGCGAACTTATATCGACCTTCGCGCGGCGCAGGCCCTTGGTGCGAACGCTGCCGACGCCGCCGCGGCGCAGGCGCAGATCGCGCACCTCGTTGCCGACCGGCTGCGTGCGGGCCTCGCCGCGCGCGCGGACCTGACCCGCGCCGAAACGCTTGCGCACGCCACAGCGGCGAGCATTCCGCAATTCCGCGCCGAAGCCGATGCTGCCGCCTTTCGGCTGGCGCTGCTCATCGGCGAGCCACCGGAAGCGCATTACGATCGCCTGCGCGTGTCGCGCCCTCTGCCGTCGGCCCGCCGGGAGGTGCGTGCCGGACTTCGCTCCGATTTACTCCGCCGCAGGCCGGACGTTCGCCGGGCAGAACGCGAGCTTGCCGCGGCGACGGCGGACGTCGGGGTTGCCACCGCCGACCTCTTTCCACGATTCTCTCTGCTCGGCGGGATCGGGCTTCAGGCACGCGAAGCGGGCGACCTCTTCTCAGGAGACAGCCTGCGCTTCCAGTTCGGGCCAGCGCTGCACTGGCCACTCTTTTCCGGCGGTCGCATCCGCGCGCGGATAAGGGCGGCCGATGCGCGTGTCGATGCGGCGCTTGCGCGCTATGATCGCGCAATACTCGCGGCGCTTGTGGACAGCGAAACCGCGATCAATCGCGTTGCCGCCATAGGAGAGGTGCGGATCGAGCGCGATGCGGCCAGCGCATCGGCAACCGAAGCAATCGGGCTTGCGGAACGCCGCTACCGGGCCGGCGAAGAGGATCTGACCGCGCTCCTCCAGGCACGGCTCGTGCAAAATGCTGCGGATCGGGCAAGTATCGAGGCGCAGTCAGCCCAGCTGCGCCAGCTGGCATCCTTGTACAAGGCTTTGGGCGGCGGGTGGCAGGCAGCAACCGTTCCAGCCGACCGCTGACGCTGCGACGCTATACCTTGGCACAGGTGCGATCGTGACGATCCCGGCCTATGCTAGGCGACCTGATGCACAAGCTTCAAAGAAGAATTCCGTCTTGCGGGGCGGGCAGGCCATTGCGATTGGCCTCGTGGCTATCGGGACGATAACAGCCGTGTGTAAGGCGGCTGTCCACACAGACGATCCCGAGCATGTCGGCAAGGTGTCGGCGCCCACATCGAGTTTGAAGCGTCTCGCGAGGCGGATTTGACAGGTTCGTGCCGGGGAGGGCTGCTGCGATGACCGCGGAAACGCTTCGCGAGGTAGAGCGAAAGCTGCGCATTCTCGAAACCATGCCGGGCTTCGGCTGGTCGGCCAATGCCGCCGGGCAGTTCACCTATGTCACGCCCAACACGCTGAGCTTTCTGGGCGTGGCCAGCGAGGATCTCAACGCATCCGACGCCGACGACGAATTCGGATGGCGACAGGTCATTCACCCGGACGACTATGAGCGTGTCGCGGCCAGATGGCGGCACTGCCTGCGGACCGGCGAGCACTATGACACGGAACACCGCCTGCGGCGCGCGGACGGCAGCTATCGCTGGTTCCGGAACTCGGGCAGGCCGTGCCGGGACGAAGACGGCACCATCACCGAATGGTGCGGGACGACGATCGACATCGACGATCAGTTCCGACTCTGCCGCGACATCGCGGAACGTGAAGCCAGAATACGCCGGCTCGTGGACTCGGATATCATCGGAATCGTCATCTGGGACCTGGATGGAACACTGATCGATGCCAATGACGCGTTCCTGCGGATGGTCCAATATGATCGCGAGGACGTAAAGGCCGGACTGCGATGGTTCGACATGACGCCGCCGGATTGGCAGGAAGTCCATGGTCGCGAGGAGGCTGAAGAGCTTGCCACGACTGGGAAGATGGAACCCCGCGAAAAGGCGTTCTTTCGCAAGGATGGCAGCCGGGTGCCTGTCCTGATCGGCGCGGCCTCCTTCGATGGGCAATCCAGCCAGGGTGTCGCCTACATCCTCGATCTGACCGAACGCAAGCGCGCTGAAGAGGCCCTGCACGATCAAAAACGCGAACTGTCCCAGCTCGTGGATATGATCCCGAGCTACTTGTGGCGGGCCACGCCCCAGGGTGTGCCAGAGTTTTTCAACAAGCGGCTGGCGGATTTCCTGGGACGGGACGTAGCTGGCGTGAACGAGCCGGACAAGGCCGGGCCAACGGCTTTCATCGAGGCTGTCATTCATCCGCAAGACGCTGTCGGCGTGGCTGAGGCGTTCGAGCGATCGCTGGCCAGCGGCGATATTCTGTCGATGAAATGGCGCATGCGCCGTGCGGACGGTGTTTATCGCTGGATGGCGGCGAGTGCTGAACCGATGCGCGACGCCGATGGTGGGATCGTAAACTGGTATGTCGCGGCCATAGACATTGAAGACGAGATGCGCACTCAGGAAGCATTGCGCGAAAGAGAGCGCATGCTCCACCATCTGGTCGAGACGCTGCCGGCCATGATCGATTGTGCGACTGCCGATGGGGAGCCCATCTACCGTAGCCAGCAGATGAGAGAGTATCTCGGCTATGATTTCGAATATCTCGACTCATCGGGCAAGTCTCGCCTGAACGGCACGCTCGAGGCCAGCGTTCATCCCGGCGATCTGCCGGGCGTCAAGGCACATTACGGCCATTCGTTGGCGACCGGCGCGCCCTATGCTCGAAGACACCGTCTGAGACGTTCAAACGGTGAATATCGCTGGGTTGAAACACGCGCCGCGCCGATGCGCGATGCCAGGGGCGCGATTGTGCAGTGGAATGTCATCTGCCTCGATATCGACCCTGAAGTCAGGGCCCAGCAGGAATTGAAGCTCGCCCAGGAGCGCCTTGCGCGTGCGAGCCAGGCCGCGAGCCTCGCGGAACTCTCGGCCTCGATCGCGCATGAGGTGAATCAGCCTTTGGCCGCAATCGTGGCGAACTCCCATGCCTGCCATCGCTGGCTCTCCGCCCAGCCGGAGAACATCGAGCGCGCCAAGGTCACCGCCGAGCGTATCATCCGGAACGCGAATGCAGCAGCCGACATCGTGAGCCGCATCCGGGCCCTGTTCAGTCAGTCGACGGAACTGCGGACGATCAATTCGCTGGAAGCCGTCATCACCGAGACGCGCGAGCTTCTTGCGGACGAGGCGGCGCGAAGACATGTCCATATCGACATCGACATTGCTCGTGATGTCCCCTCTCTGGCGTTCGATCCGGTTCAGATCCAGCAGGTGCTGATCAACCTTATGCGCAATGGGATGGAGGCGATGGACACAGTGGCGCACAAAAGGCTCCGGCTGAGTGTGCGCCGGTTCGACGATGTGGTGCAGATGCAGGTCAGTGACAGCGGGACCGGCATCGAACTGCCCGACAGGATGTTCGAACCGTTTTTCACCACTAAGCAGCACGGTATGGGAATAGGCCTCGCCATTTGCCGATCCACCGTCGAAGCTCATGGCGGGCAATTATGGGCCGAGAATAACGATCCAAATGGCGCGACTTTCACCTTCTCGCTGCCGATCCAGAAGAACGCGGGATCGGATAAGTGATGAAGATGAGTTCCCGGTCGTAGAAGCGGTGGGGAGACAGCAGCCGTCAGGGTCCGCAATCGGCGCTGTCTAAGCGCGCCGGGCAACATCGTCGATCTTCGATGCTGGACCTTCCGTCGAAGGGGCATCCGCGCACTCAGCCAAAGCCGAGCGCCGTCGCCACGCCATCGCCATAGGCGGGGTCGGCGCGATGGCAGTTGGCGATGTGGCGCTCCTGCACCGCTCGCGACGCTCCGCTGATCTGCCGAGCCGTGTTGGCGAACAGCGAGGCGCGCTCCGCTTCGTTCATGTTGCGGAACAAGATACCGGGCTGTTCCCAATGATCGGCTTCCTCGCGATGATCCCAGTGAGCCGCTTCACCATCGATGGATAGTCCGGGCTCGTTCAGTGAGGTGTGGTCCTCCCACACGCCCTGGCTGTTCGGATAGAAGCTCGGCGTTGCGCCGAGATTGCCGTCGGTACGCATCGCGCCGTCCCGGTGATAGCTGGCGAAGGGACATTGCGGCGCGTTGACCGGGATATGCAGGTGATTGACCCCGAGCCGATAGCGCTGCGCGTCACTATAAGAGAAGAGACGCGCCTGCAGCATGCGATCGGGGGACACGCCGATCCCCGGAACAAGGTTCGCCGGCGAAAATGCTGCCTGCTCAACCTCCGCGAAGTAGTTCTCGGGATTGCGATTCAGCTCGAGCGTGCCGACGCGCATCAGTGGATACTCGCCCTTCGGCCAGACTTTGGTGACGTCGAACGGGTTATGCCGATGCGTCCTCGCCTGGGCTTCGGTCATCACCTGGATTGCGAGCGTCCACCGGGAAAAGTCGCCACGGTCGATCGTTTTCAGGAGGTCGCGACCGTGGCTTTCCCGGTCATTTCCGATCAGTGCTGCCGCCTCGTCATCTCTCAGGTTCTCGATGCCCTGTTCGCAGCGAAAGTGGAATTTGACCCAGCTACGCTCACCGGCGGCATTGATCATCGAATATGTGTGGCTGCCGAATCCGTGCATGTGCCGGTAGCTTTTCGGAATGCCGCGTTCGGACATCAGGATTGTGATCTGGTGCAGTGCTTCGGGGAGCAGCGTCCAGAAGTCCCAGTTGTTTTGCACGCTTCTCAGTCCAGTTCGCGGATCGCGCTTCACCGCGTGGTTGAGGTCGGGAAAGCGCAACGGGTCGCGAAAGAAGAAAACGGGCGTGTTGTTGCCGACAAGATCCCAATTGCCTTCTTCGCTGTAAAACTTGACCGCGAAGCCGCGAATGTCGCGCTCGGCATCGGCGGCGCCGCGTTCGCCGGCTACCGTCGAAAACCTCACGAAAACCGGCGTCCGCTTGCCGACCTGGGAAAATAGCTTCGCCTTCGTGTATTGCGATATGTCGTGTGTGACGGTGAATGTGCCATGCGCACCTGATCCCTTGGCGTGCATTCGCCGTTCGGGAATGACCTCGCGATCGAAATGGGCGAGTTTTTCGATGAGCCAGACGTCCTGGAGCAACGCTGGCCCGCGACGACCTGCAGTGAGGATGTTGAGGTTATCCGCTACCGGTGCACCATTCCCGTGGTGAAGCGGGATCTTGCTGCTCATTTCGACATCTCCTTGCCGTTGATGCTGGAGAACTTGGCTCGCGAGGCACTGGCTCGCGACTGTGCCCGGGTCTTGGAGAGCCGATCCGTTCGGCAAGGGAGGAACCGGGAACGCGCGGTGATGCCGCGCTTTTCGAACAGCTCGCCAACACCTCCTGACCTGTTTGCCGGGATGTGCTCGACCTTTGTATAGCTCCGCCGAGCCTCCCGCAGGATCGTGAAATCATGGGCTTTCGCTATCTCCAAACGTGCGCTCCGTCGAAATTCCTGCCTGACGGAGTCGGCGCCGTGCAGAGGAGCACAAAATGCCGCTACTCAAGGATTTCATGATCGATCGCCGGAAATTCTGCGTTGCCGGCGGCGCTGCTGTGTTCGCGAGCGGCCTGGTCTGGCCGGTCGCAAGTCTCGGCGCACCTTACCCCAATGCAAATCAAGGAGCTCATCCGATGAATTTCATTTCTGCAAATGACGGTGCCCAGATATTCTACAAGGATTGGGGGCCGCGTGATGCCCAACCGCTCGTCTTCCATCATGGCTGGCCGCTCACGGCTGACGAGTGGGATAATCAGCTGTTGTTCTTCCTCGCGCAGGGCTATCGCGTCATTGCCCATGATCGCCGTGGCCACGGTCGCTCGACCCAGACCGATGGCGGCAACGAGATGGATACTTATGTCGCGGACGTTGCGGCGCTGGTCGCCGCGCTCGGCCTCAAGGGCGCCGTGCATATCGGGCATTCGACCGGCGGTGGCGAGGCGGCGCATTATGCCGCGCGCGCCACGCCTGGTGCGCTCGCGAAGCTCATCCTCGTCGGCGCGGTGCCGCCGGTGATGGTCAGGAAGGAGAGCAATCCGGGCGGTCTGCCGATCGAGGTGTTCGACGGTTTCCGTAAGGCGCTCGCCGAGGACCGCTCTCAATTCTATCTCGATGTCGCCTCCGGGCCGTTCTATGGCTTCAACCGCGAGGGCGCGAAGATCAGCAAGGGACTTATCCAGAACTGGTGGCGTCAGGGCATGGTGGGCAGCGCCAAGGCCCATTATGACTGCATCAAGGCGTTTTCGGAGACGGATTTCACCGAAGACCTGAAGGCGATCAAGGTGCCCACGCTCGTCATGCATGGCAAAGACGATCAGGTCGTGCCGTTCGCCGATTCCGCGCCCTTGTCCGTCAAGCTCCTCGCGAACGGCGTGCTCAAGGCCTATGACGGCTATCCACACGGCATGGCGGCAACCCACGCCGACGTGATCAACGCGGATATGCTGGCCTTCATTCGCAGCTGACGCCCGTCACCGGGACGGACAGGCCCGTTCGTCCCGGCAAGGCGCAACCGCTGCGACAGAAACGGAAGGAGAGCGAGATGGGCATGGCTGGCGATGGCCACCGGCAGGACCCGTGGCACGACATCTTATCTTCGGCCTCACCGATCCCGGCGCGCGCGCCCGAACACGGATATCGGGCGCAGCTGGCGATCGGCCCGGACGGCGCGCGACTGGAACGACGCGACTTCCTCGCGTCGGCGATCGGCGGGGCGGCCTACCTCGCAGCATCTGCCGGACCGGCGCGTGCCGTGCCGACGGGCAGGCAGATGCCGACGCTGTCCTCCCGCTTCGGGTCGCTCAAGCGGGTGCGCACGAGCGTACTGGACATTGCCTATGCCGAAGCAGGCCCAGCGGACGGCCGACCCGTCCTGCTGCTTCATGGCTGGCCCTATGACATTCACAGCTATGCTGACGCCGCACCGCTGCTCGCCGCTGCGGGCTTCCGGGTGATCATTCCCTATCTGCGCGGCTTCGGCGCGACCCGCTTTCTCACCGAGGCTTCTTCTCGCAACGGCCAGCAGGCCGCGCTGGCAAGCGATGCGGTCGAACTCATCGACGCGCTGGGTCTCGAACGTCCCATCGTCGGCGGCTGCGACTGGGGGGCGCGAACGGCGTGCATTCTCGCAGCCCTCTATCCCGCACAGGTTCGCGCGCTCGTCTCGGTGAGTGGCTATCTCATCGGCAGCCAGGCCGCAGGCGCAACACCGCTTGCGCCCGAAGCGGAGCGAAGCTGGTGGTATCAATATTATTTCGCGACGGAGCGCGGGCGTCAGGGCTATGCATTGCACACGCGCGAATTTGCGCGGCTGATATGGAAAACCGCCTCGCCCCGCTGGACCTTCGATGAGCCGACCTTCCTGCGCTCGGCCGCCGCGCTCGACAATCCCGATCATGTCCCGATTGCGATCCACAATTATCGCTGGCGGCTAGGTCTCGCAAAGGGCGAAGCGCGCTACGCTGCGATGGAAGAGCGGCTCGCATCCTTTCCTCCCGTGACGATCCCCGCCGTGACGCTGGAGGGGGATGCGAATGGCGCACCTCATCCGCGTGCCCGTGACTATCGGGCGCGCTTCACCTCGGCCTATGAGCACCGGCTTGTCGACGGCGGCATAGGCCATAACCTCCCGCAGGAAGCGCCGGAGGCCTTTGCCCGCGCGATCGTCGATGCCGACCGAATGGCGGGGCGATCCTGAGCATGCGCCGGGCAACTCATGGAACATCGCAGCCCGTCAGCCGCACGCTCTCGGTCCAGAGCGCTTCCGCCATCGCAGGGTCGATGGCGAACGGACGCACGCCAGCTCCGCCGAGCTGACCGTCCGGAACGACAGCCGCAATGTCGCAATCCTCGCAATAGACCCCGCCGATGCCGTCAAGGGCGGGCGAGGTTGCGCACCATATCGTCGTTGCGGCGCCTTGCTGCGGACTTTTAAGATCGCGGCCGGGATCGACAATGGCGGAACCATCCGCATCCACGGCTCCGAACTGCGCGACCTCCTCGCGCGTGAGGTGCCGCGCGAGCGGGCCGAGGATGGAACCGGGATGGACCGAGAAAGCCCGAACACCATGCGTGGCACCCCGCGCGTCGAGCGCGACGGCGAAGAGGGCATTGGCCGTTTTCGCCTGACCATATGCGAGCCATTTGTCATAGGCGCGGCGCCTGAAATCGAGGTCGGTCATATCAAGCCCGCCGAGCTGATGCGCGCGCGACGAAAGAACGACGACCCGCGCGCCGGCGGCCCGCAGCAGTGCCGGCCACAGGGCCGTCGTCAGCCGGAAATGGCCGAGATGATTGGTAGAGAACTGACCCTCATGGCCTTCCGCATCCCGAACCAGCGGGCTTGCCATCACGCCGGCACTGAGAATTAGCAGGTCGAGCGATGGCGCGCTGTCCATGACATGCGCGGCAAAGCCGGCGATGGACGCGGGATCGAGCAGGTCCATCGGCAACAGCTCGACATTCTCGAGGTCGGAAAGAGCCTCGCGCGCCGCCCGCGGTTCGCGTGCCGGCACGACCACGCGCGCGCCTCTGGAGGAGAGGATCCTGACCGTTTCCCGGCCGAGATTCGAGGCGCCGCCGGTGACGACGGCGGTCTTTCCCGAAAGGTCCAGCCCATTGGCGACATCTTCGGTGGTGGCGAAAGGTCCAAGGCCGGTCCCGAGCGGCTGCTGAAAGAAGGGCATGTGCAATCTCCTGTCCGATTGACAGGCGAGATAGAAAGCCGATTCAGGTGCCGCTATGTCCAGAAATACTGGTTTCTATAGAGATGATGCTGAATCGCGCGAGGACCCCTTGTCGCAGATCCTGTCGCTCGTCGATGCGCGCGCCGTCGTGTCGACGGGATTGAGGGCGCGCGGGAACTGGGCCGTTCGCGTCGCTCCGGTCCATGCGCTCAAGTGCAATGTCATCAAGCAGGGCGCTTGCGAGCTGAAGGTCGGCGAGGCGCAATGGTCGCTTGAAGAAGGCAGCTGCTTTCTCGTCGCCGCCGACCTTCCCTTCGTCATCGGCACGGATCTCAATCGCGTGCCGCGACCTGCGGAGGAAGTCTTCGCCGGCACGCGGGCGAATGATTGCGCCTGGCTCGATGCAGGGCCCGGTCGCGACTTTCATTGCCTCGGCGGTCGCATGGGGCTGTCCGACACCGCCGATTTCCTGGTTGATGTCCTGCCGCCGGTCGTCGTGATCCGCGCCGATGAGCCGATAGCCGGGCGGCTGCGCTGGCTCGCCGACCGGCTGGAAGAGGAACTCGCGTCGCAAGCGGCGGGCGCATCGGCGATGGCCGCCCAGATCATGCAGATGGTCTTCATCGAACTCATCCGGGGCCTTCCGGAGAGACAGGATGGCAGCTGGCTTGCCGCGCTCGCCGATCCACGCATCGGCGCTTCGCTGCGGGCCATGCACAGAAATCCGGAACGCTGCTGGCGGATCGAGGATCTTGCGGGCATCGCGCACCTCTCGCGGTCGCGCTTCGCCACGCGGTTCCGAACGGCTGTCGGCCATCCGCCGATGGATTATCTGCTGAGATTGCGGATCGCGCTCGCCCGGAAGGCGCTGGCGCAACCGGGCGCAACGATTGCGGCGGTTGCTGAATGCGCCGGCTACAGCTCGGAAAGCGCCTTCGGCTTCGCCTTCCGCCGGATTACGGGCATGACGCCGCGCCAGGCTCAGGCCATGGCCGGCCGCACGAAAGGCTGAGTTGTCGCCAGACCTCATCGCGCACGGGCGATTGCATGTCAGGTTTCAGCCGGCTTCAGCCATTTGGTCACCGTGGGCGCGCGATAATGCGCCATGGCGCGTAGCAGGGACGCCGGGTCCGCCTGCACGAGCAGCATCTCGCGATGCACCTTTTTCATGAATCCCTGCGCTGTGACATGATCCAGGAATTCCAGCAGCCGATCGTAAAAGCCGAGAATGTTGAGCAGGCCGCAGGGCTTGGCGTGGCTGCCGAGTTGCGCCCATGTCCAGATCTCGAACAATTCCTCAAATGTGCCGATACCGCCGGGCAGGGCGATGAAACCGTCCGAGAGAGACGCCATGAGGGCTTTGCGCTCGTGCATGGACCCCACGATGCGCAGGTCGGTCAGGCCGGGATGCGCGACTTCCCTGTCCACCAGCGCCTGCGGGATGACGCCCGTCACCCGACCATCCCCGGCAAGTGCGGCGTCGGCGACGGCACCCATTAATCCGACCGCGGCTCCGCTATAGACAAGCTCCACGGTATTTCGCGCCAGCAGCGCGCCCAGCGCTGTCGCCGCAGCGCGATAGGCCGGTGCCGAGCCAGGGCTCGATCCGGAAAAGACACAAATCCGCATGAATGGCTCCAGTCAGAATGTGCGGCAGCGCATCGGGCGGGCGCTGCCGCCCGACCGCCTATGCGCTCCTTAGAAATCGACTGTCCGCGCATCGAGGGCATTCTGGAATGCGGCTTGCCGATCCGCCACCGGCGGGTAGATCCACACCGCGTTGACATCCATCTTGACCTTCTTCGCGTCGGCACCGGTCAGTTCGACGGTGCGGGGGGACCAGCCGCGCGTGAAGATGGCCGTGTCGGGGCCGAGATCGAGACACACGACATAGGCGGGCTGATCATAGGGCAGCGTGGGTTCGCCGAGCAGGTCGGCCGCGGCATTATGCCCGGCGAATGACCCGAGGCGCCGCGCGTGCTGGCACGACATGAGCGAGAAATTGCCTTTGTCGTCGGTTGCTGCCTTCGCGGTATCACCCGTGGCGAAAATGCGCGGACAGCCGGGCACGCGCAGGTCTGGCTCGACGAGAATGCGCCCGAGATTGTCGCGTTCGGCCGGCAACTGGGCGGTCAGTGGCGAGGCGCGCATCCCCGCCGACCAGATCACGGTCCCGGTTTCGATCCGTTCGCCGTTTTCGAGCGTGACGCTGTCTTCATCGAGCCGGGCGATCCCCGAGCCGAGCATCGTTTCGATACCCAGGTCGCGCAGCCGCGTCTCGATATAGGGGCGCGGTTCGGCGCCCATGTCAGGGGCGACGACCGGCCCCCTCTCGACGATGACGACGCGGACAGGCTCGTCCGGCCCAAGGATCTCCCCGAGCCGGGCCGGCATTTCGGTCGCCACCTCTATGCCGGTGAAACCGCCGCCGCCAACCACGACCGTGTTGCGCGCCGCTGAAGGGGGCTTTCCCGCAAGCCCGTGCAGATGCTCGTCGAGCCTTACCGCGCCGGCGCGATCCGTGACGCTGTGCCCGAACTCCGAAAGCCCCGGAACGGGCGGCTGGAATCCGTGGCTTCCCGCAGCGACGATCAGCCGATCGTAGAACAGCTTGGAAGGCATCCCGCCCGCCCCGGTTACCGTCACCATGTCGCGTTCCACATCGAGCGTATCGACCCAGCCTTCATGGAAGCCGATGTCCGTCGCCGCGAACAGTTCGTCCAGCGGCGCCACCATCGTCCCGGGCTCCGGTTCGTAGAGGCGTGGCCGGACGATCAGGGCCGGTTCGGGCGCAATGACGGTGATCTTCAAGTCCCCGGGTGACACACCCTTTTCATCGCGCAGGCGCGCTGCCGAAAGCGCGGCCATGAGGCCGGCAAATCCGGCTCCTATGATAACGATATGCTGTGCCATGCGATTATCTCCTCGGTGGGCGGCGCTTTGTGAGTGCCGTGCCCCGCGTGGCCGCTTCTGCCGGGCCTGGAGGCGGGATCGAGGATCGCGAACGGCGAGCGTCGCCGCTACCGTGCGGGAGGCTAGCCGCGATATGCCAATCGCTATGGCTCGCTATGCCTTGGAATAGCGATGCACAGGTTGAGGCGAGGAAGGGCCGCCCGGCAGAGCCGCGCTCCGTCGGCGGTTCAGGATAATGGTCAGGAGTCCGGCCGGTCGTCATTGTCCAGCATGTCGTGGGGCCAGAATCGCTGATGCAGCGCCATCAGGCTGGCGGCCAGAAGATCGCGTTCGAGGGGTGAAAGCCGCATGGCGATCGTCGCGATCATGATCACGCTGTCCAGCGTGATGCGCCGGGCGTTCATTTGTCGCGGCGCCTTCGCGCGGCGTCCCTATCGTTCATGGTGGCCGTCAGCGGCGTCAGGGCGATGAAGACGACGCAACCCAGCACCAGGGACAGCAGCAAATCGCCGAACGAGATAAAGATGCCCCAGCCCGCGGCGATGGCGGCCGCCGTCGGGCACAGGAGAGCGGACGTTTGGCTCCCGGCCGTGAACTGACGCTTGGGTTTCATCGGATGTCCCTCAGTGAGCTGAGGGCAAAGTGGCGCGTCGGGCCCGGCCCGGCCATTCTGCCAAGGTTCCGGATCACCTGTGCGAACATATGCAGTCGGCGAGCCTCAGGGTTGCGTGACCATGGGGCTTTGCGAGGAGCCTGCACGACTGAAGCGCATGTCGGGGCGCCGCGCATACGGTTCGTCCCCCGGTCCTATGCCGACGATCATGTCCGGCATGGCGAAACGCTGGTGCGGCCCTGTCGATCGCACAATCCCGGCAAGCGGCTGCAGGCCCGACACTCCACCCGGCACGCGCAGCTGTTGCCGTGATCCGATGACTTTGGAGATTGTGATGAAAACCCGTCTTATCATTGGTGCTGCCCTGGCTGGCTGGTCGTTCCAGGCATCCGCGCAGGATTTCAACGGGCCCTCTGTCGGTGTTCAGGCGGGGTGGAACAGGACCGATGTGCGCCTTCCGGCAAGTGGCAAGGAGATCCCCGGCGTCGACCAGTCCAAGGATGCGTTCGTTGCCGGGGCATTCCTGGGCTATGATTATGAAGTGGCGCCGCACGTTGTTCTGGGTGCGCAGGCGGAATTCAACCTGGCTGCGTCCGACGACTTTGGGGTGGCGGGCGGTGCGGGCGCACTCCGTGTCAACCCCCGATATGCGTTCGATCTGACCGCGCGCGCCGGCTATCTCGTGACCCCGAAGACCCTGATCTATCTCCGGGGCGGCTATAGCAACACCCGCGTTCGCACCACGATCTCGACGGACTCGACACGGATATCTTCGTCCGACAATCGGGACGGCTGGATGGTCGGCGGCGGCGCGGAAAGGATGATCACTGATCATGTTTCCGCGCGCCTCGAATACCGATATGCCGAACTTGGTGAAGGCTCGAACAAATTCGACCGCCATCAGGTTCTTGTCGGCGCCGCCTACCGCTTTTGATCATCGCCTGGAGCGCGGTGAGATCTCCATTGAGGATGGAAGGCTCCGCGCTCCAGCGCATCGTCGCGCCTCAGGCGAGGTATCATCGTTGTTCGGCGCCGCGCGCCCGGTTCCGAACCCCGTGCCAATAACATGCTTGGACGGCTTCGCCGCTTGATTTCGGGCAAAGAACCGGCTGCTTGGGACCAATGATCCGCAGGCATCCATGATAAAAGACGCGGCTTCGATTGACGGTGTTTGTGACCGGTGTACCGGTTGGCCAATCCGGCACACCGGCCCAAAACGCGGGAGCCGTATGCTTCCGCATGCAGCTGGACCTGATAGCGGCCAGCCTAGTGGGCTCCGTGCGGGTTCGCCGCCATCCCCACCGCCATGCTCGATCCGCCCCACTGTGCGGCGTCTCCCATGGTCCCCGCGCTTATCGGGTCCGGGTCCCCATCAACTCGTCAGGCCGGTTCGGATGCTCCAGCGAGGGTGTCGATCTCGGCGACCCGCTGGAATTCAGCGAGGTATTCCTGCCGATGATGCGAAAGCCAGCGAACGATCGCGGCGTTGCCAAGCAGCTTCGCAAGATACCCGCGAGCAAGCGTCAAATGCAGATTGTCGATACCGTAGCTGTCCTCGACCGACTTTATGCGTGTTTGCAGAACCGCCAATTCCCTTTCCATGCGGGCTATCTGCTGCCGATTTGGATTTGGCACTGCGCCGTTCTTTCTCGGAGGTGGTTTGGCTAACTGGTCTTCTGGCGTTGCGGCGAGCAGAGCCCGGGCGAACATGACCGTGAAATTATTCTGTCCGATCATCAGATCGGCCGCCTCTATCTGCCGCAGTGTGGACATGCGCCGCAGCACGTCGAACACCTTCATGGAGCAATTGGTGTCCTTCAAGGTTTCCACGACTTCACCGCAAATGCCGTCGAGCAGTCGAAACTTTTTGCGAACCGACTGGACCTCGATTCCCAGCGCTTCGGCTATTCTCTCCTGAGGCACGCCTCGCTCCATCGCGCGGGCGATCATCCGATGCTCCTGAACGGGAGGGAGGCGGTTGATCCGCTTGTTGTAGGTATAAGTCTCTTCGTCTCGGCCGATCAGACATTCGACCGTGGGAACGCCGAGTTCCTTGAGCACCTCGATACGCAAATGGCCGTCGAGAAGAAAATAGCTTCCAGAGTTCTGGGGGTCGGGGATGACCACCGGAGCTTCCACCAGGCCGACCGCCTTTATGGAACTGACGATCTGCGCATATTTCCTGCTTTGATGAACGCCTTCGCGGAGCTTTTTGAGGGGCACGATGGCTTCAACGGGGACCGTTATGCATTCGCGGTCGAATGCAAGCGCCACTCGCCCGTTGGCGATGTCGGCACCGTCTCCTTCGGTGCGCGTGGGCCAGTCACTCATCGACATGACCGGCCATCCGTGATTGCAGGGCTCGCGGCATCCTCTCGAGTCTTTCCGCCCGCAGCAATGTGCTGAACCCATCATCGGCAAGAAGGTCCTTCATCGCTTCAACGATGAAAAGCAGCTGCGTTTGAGCATAATCCGACTTCTTGACGAGCAGACGCTGCTTCTCTGCCTCGCGCTGATAGATTTCCATCAGGTCGTTGGCGGTCAGGCGCCGATTGCCGCCCTTCTGCCCAAGCCGACCTCGGGGTAGTCCTTTGTTGCGGCTACGGGCCCTCAGGTCGAGAAGCCTGCGCATCGCCGCGAGCTTCTTTCCGCGAAGATTTCCTTTATCGTATGCGTCCAGAAGCACATCCTGCGCATCATCGGCTTCGGAGCGGGCGATCTCCATGGCGAGCGTGATCGGGATCAGGCCTGTCTCCACGGCTGCGAGCAGGCGTTCCTCACCGCGCTCCAGCAACGACAGCACCAGGCTGACCCAGGAGGAACTGACGCCGATCTTCTGGGCGATTTCTGTTTCATTATGCCCGCGTGAACGTAGGGCGCCTACTTCCTTCATGACGTCGATGGGGCGCTGCACCGGGCGAGCAATGTTCTCCACCAGGCTCATGACCAGACAATCACTCTCCGGCGCTTCGATAACCACAGCCGGGATTTCCGTCTGCCCGAGCATCTGGAAGGCATCGAGGCGACCTTCGCCGCAAACCAGATCATAGCGCGGGCCTCCCGGACCGGTTCGACGACTGACCGTTATGGGACGTTTGAGTCCGATGGCCTCGATGTTGTTCACGATTTCCCGGTGCTGCCGCTTGTTTCGTGCTCGCGGGTTCAGTACGGTGATCTTGGAAATTGGGATCATTTCGATGTTCTGGGGAAGTGATGTGATCATCAGGCGGCCTCCGCAATGCTGACTGGGGCGGCGATCTCGTAGAGATAGTCGAGGCTTTCGAACCGGTAGGCATCGAGGGACAGGCCGTTCTCTTCGGCAAGCCTCACCCGGTCGGAAGCGATATCGATTCTGGGAAACAGATAATAATCCAGAGGCGCACGGTTCACGGAATCCATCCGCACCACGATGGTGATGTCGGTGCCGAGGGTTGTGTCAAAACGCAGTTTCCAGCGGAGCAAGCCCGTGGGTGTCGAGGTGCAGCGGACGATGACCACGCTGACGCTGAATTCGTCATTGACGATGATACGATCAGTTTCGTCCTCTTGCCGGATTTCGCTGCCCATGCCCCGAAAGCCGTCGAGCACCTCATCGAGAACGTCGGGATGGAGATCGCGCAGGAAGCGGTTGATCTCGACATAGCGATAATCTCGATCCGGCCTGAATCCGACCAGGCTGTAGGCGCGCA
>Ga0180221_1000314_pt1 | contig 48519 bp, 47 predicted proteins | sample eDN5th37CKraftMG_FD_151339 | JGI IMG/M metagenome (GOLD analysis project Ga0180221, IMG submission 151339) | Enriched Miracle-Growth compost microbial communities from Emeryville, California, USA - eDNA 5th pass 37_C Kraft MG (version 2) (version 2) ...
TCACGGCCGAAAACGTGAAGGAGATCGACTACAAGGATCTCAATACGCTGCGCCAGTACATCACCGAGAACGGCAAGATCGTGCCCAGCCGCATCACCGGCACCAAGGCGCGCTACCAGCGCCAGCTGGCCACCGCGATCAAGCGCGCCCGCTTCCTGGCGCTGCTGCCGTACACCGACAACCACGACGTCTGAGCTGAAGATCCTTCTCCCCGCCGGGGAGAAGGTGCCCCGCAGGGGCGGATGAGGGGACAAGGCTTGCGGGGGCGGTCATCGGAGCGTGCTCCGGTTCGATCATCCTGCAAGCCCCGGCCCCGCATTCCGGCCCTCTCCCCGCGAGGGGGGAGTTCTGAAGACGACGCTTCGGACAACCGTCCACGGCTGCGCCGGCTTCGCCGGTGCTAACGAAAGGAAAAAACCATGGAACTGATTCTTCTCGAGAAAGTCCGCAACCTCGGCAACCTGGGCGACAAGGTCAAGGTGAAGCCGGGTTACGGCCGCAACTATCTCCTGCCGCAGGGCAAGGCCGTGCCGGTCACCCCGGCCAACCTCGAAGCCTTCGAGAAGCGCCGCGCCGAGTACGAGGCCAAGGCCAACGCGCTGCTGTCCGAGGCCGAGGCCCGCAAGGCCAGGCTGGAGGGCGTCGAGGTGACCATCACCGCGCACGCCAGCCCGGAAGGCAAGCTGTACGGCTCGGTCGGCCCGCGCGAGATCGCCGAGGCGCTGGAGGCCGCCGGCCAGAAGGTCGGCAAGGGCGAGGTGATCCAGGGCGAAGGCCCGATCCGCCAGGTCGGCGAGTACGAGGTGCAGATCGCCCTGCACGCCGACGTGCACACCCAGGTCAAGGTGATCGTGGTCGGCGAGAAGTAAGCGCCCGCGCCAGGCTGGACCCGGGACGGGCGCCTTCGGGCGCCCGTCCGCTTTTGCGGCGCCGGTTGTCCACCGTCGCGCACAGCTTTTCCACAGGCATTCCCCAGGGTTGTTGTCTCGTCCCGCGCGACGCGCCCGCGTATGCTCCCTGTCAGAGTCCGCCGCCGGTGTCCGTCGGCCCCGCGGCTGTCCCTTCGTGAGGTCACGCCATGCCCTTTGTTCCCGAGCGCAAGAGCAGCCATGGTTCCGCCGTCGAGGCGCTGCGCGTGCCGCCGCACTCGATCGAGGCCGAGCAGGCGGTGCTGGGCGGCCTGATGCTGGCCCCCGGCGCGCTGGACAAGGTGGCCGACCGGCTGGCCGAGGGCGACTTCTACCGCAAGGACCACCGCCTGATCTGGCGTGCGATCACGGAGCTGGCCAACAAGGGCATGCCCTGCGACGCGGTGACGCTGGGCGACTGGTTCGAGGCCAACGGCCTGGCCGAGCTGGTGGGCGGCGCGGGCTACCTGATCGAACTGGCCAACGCCACGCCCAGCGCGGCCAACATCGGCGCCTACGCGGACATCGTGCGCGAGAAGTCGATCCTGCGGCAGCTGATCGACGCCGGCACCGAGATCACCGAGGACGGCTACCGCCCCGACGGCCGCAGCGTGCAGGAGGTGCTGGAGGCGGCCGAGCAGCGCGTGTTCCACATCGCCGAGTCCGGCGCGCGCGGCAAGAAGGATTCGGTGTCGATGCGCGAGGCGGTCAAGGACGCCTTCCGCATCCTCTCCGAGCGCTACGAGAACAAGGGCCAGCTCACCGGCATTTCCACCGGCTTCACCGACCTGGACGAGCTGACCTCGGGCCTGCAGCCTTCGGACCTGATCATCATCGCGGCGCGCCCCTCGATGGGCAAGACCGCGTTCTCGCTCAACATCGCCGAGTCCGCCGCGCTGCGCGGCAAGAAGGCGGTGGTGGTGTTCTCGATGGAAATGTCGGCCTCGCAGCTGGCCTTCCGCCTGATCTCCTCGATCGGCCGCATCCACCAGCAGCACCTGCGCAACGGCGACCTCTCCGAGGAGGACTGGCCGCGCGTCACCAACGCCATCGCGATCCTCTCCGAGGCCAAGATCTTCATCGACGACACGCCCGGCCTGTCGCCGGTGGAGCTGCGCTCGCGCGCGCGCCGGCTGCACCGCGAGCACGGCGGGCTGGGCCTGATCGTGATCGACTACCTGCAGCTGATGCAGGTGCCCGGCAACAAGGAGAACCGCGCCACCGAGATTTCAGAGATCTCGCGTTCACTGAAGGGGCTCGCCAAGGAACTGAACGTGCCCGTGATCGCCCTGTCGCAGTTGAACCGCTCGCTGGAGCAGCGCGCCGACAAGCGCCCGATGATGTCCGACCTGCGCGAATCGGGCGCCATCGAGCAGGACGCCGACGTGATCATGTTCATCTACCGCGACGAGTACTACAACAAGGAATCGGCCGACAAGGGCCTGGCCGAGATCATCATCGGCAAGCAGCGCAACGGCCCCACCGACACGGTGAAGCTGACCTTCCTCGGCCACTACACCAAGTTCGAGAACTACGCGCCGGATTCGTTCGTGGGGGCGTTCGAGTGAGGGGCCAGGGACGAGTAGCGAGGGCGCAAGCCCGGACGCTGGCGGCTGGACTCCAGGTTGCCGGGCGTTTCCACGCCGCGTCCTCGCTACTCACCCCTCGCCCCTGATCTTCCCCCATGAGCCGCACCACCGTCGCCACCATCCACCTCGGCGCGCTGCGCCACAACCTCGCGCGCATCAAGGCGCTGGCCGCGCCGGCGAAGGTGATGGCGGTGGTCAAGGCCGACGCCTACGGCCACGGCCTGGAGCGCGTGGCGCGCGCGCTGGACGCCGAGGCGGAAGCCTTCGCAGTGGCCGCGCTGGGCGACGGCCTGCGCCTGCGCGCGGCCGGGCACCGCCAGCGCATCGTGGTGCTGTCCGGCCCGGACCAGCCCGGCGACATCGCCGAGATGCAGCGGCTGGAGCTGGAGGCGGCGATCCACCACGAGGCGCAGCTGGCCTGGCTGGCCGAGGCCAGCCCCGCGCGCGGGCGCCTGCGCGCGTGGCTGAAGGTGGACAGCGGCATGCACCGCCTGGGCTTCCCGCCCGGGCGCGTCGCCGAGGTGCACGCGCGGCTGGCGGCGATGCCGGGCGTCGATCCGCGGATCGGCTTCCTCACCCACTTCGCCGAGTCGGAAAACTTCGACGGCCGCGCCACGGCCGCGCAGATCGCGCGCTTCGACGAGGCCACGCGCGGGCTCGACGGCCCGCGCTCGCTGTCCAACTCGGCCGCCGTGCTGGGCTGGCCGGAGGCACGCGCCGACTGGGTGCGCAGCGGTGGCCTGCTGTACGGACTGTCGGTGGTGGAGGGCAGGAGCGGCGCCGACTTCGGCTTCCGCCCGGCGATGACGCTGAGCACGCGGCTGATCGCGGTCAACCGCGTCGGCAAGGGCGAGCGCATCGGCTACAACGGCACCTGGCAGTGCCCGGAGGACATGCCGGTGGGCGTGGCCGCGATCGGTTATGGCGACGGCTACCCGCGCAGCGCCGCCGCCGGCACGCCGGTGCTGGTGGGCGACGCGCGCGTGCCGCTGATCGGCCGCGTGTCGATGGACCTGGTCACGCTGGACCTGCGCGGGGCGCCGCGGGCCAGGGTGGGCGACCGGGTGACGCTGTGGGGGCCGGAGCTGCCGGTGGAGACGATCGCGGCGCAGGCCGGCACGATCAGCTACGACCTCACCTGCGGCATGACGCGGCGGGTGCTGTTCGTCGAGGACGAGCGCTGAGGCGGCCGCCGCGGGCGGCTTGCCCGGCGTCGTCGCGAAGCTGGGCGGTTTCGCTTGGGTGTGTGGCCCGCGGCCGGAGGCCGCTCCCACGGGGTTGCGGCAAGCCTTGTGGGAGCGGCCTCCGGCCGCGATCCCTCCGCGCGAGGAAGGACGCGCCCCGGCGCGCAACCGTCTCGCGGCGCGCGACGGCCGCAGGCTAAGCTCGCCTTCCCATCCGCCGGACCGGAATCCCCAATGGCCAAGGCCAAGACCGCCTACGTCTGCACCGACTGCGGCGCCGAGCACTCCAAGTGGCAGGGCCAGTGCGTCGACTGCGGGGCGTGGAACACGCTCTCCGAGATCGTGCTGCAGCCGGCGGCGAAGTCGGCCGGCGCGGCGCGCGGCGGCTACGCGGGCCGCACCGCGGGCGCGCCGCGGGTGACGCCGCTGGCCGAGGTGGCGGTGACCGCCGAGTCACGCACGCTCACCGGCATCGGCGAGCTGGACCGCGTGCTGGGCGGCGGCCTGGTGGAAGGCTCGGTGGTGCTTATCGGCGGCGACCCGGGCATCGGCAAGTCCACCCTGCTGCTGCAGATGCTGGGGCGGCTGGGCGAGCGGCTGCCCAGCGTCTACGTCACCGGCGAGGAGTCGCTGGCGCAGGTGGCCGCGCGCGCGCAGCGGCTGGACCTGCCGCTGGCGCCGCTGCACGCGCTGGCCGAGACCGGCATCGAGCGCATCCTGGAGCAGGCCGCGCAGGCGCGGCCGCGCGTGCTGGTGATCGACTCGATCCAGACCATCTGGACGGAACTGCTCACCGCTGCGCCCGGCTCGGTGAGCCAGGTGCGCGAGTCGGCGGCCAAGCTCACCCGCTACGCCAAGGAGACCGGCACCAGCGTGTTCCTGGTCGGCCACGTGACCAAGGAGGGCGGCATCGCCGGACCGCGCGTGCTGGAGCACATGGTCGACGCGGTGCTGTACTTCGAGGGCGAGTCGGGCAGCCGCTTCCGCGTGCTGCGCGCGTTCAAGAACCGCTTCGGCGCGGTCAACGAGCTGGGCGTGTTCGCGATGGGCGAGAAGGGCCTGCGCGAGGTGCCCAACCCTTCCGCGATCTTCCTCTCCGCGCACAGCGGCCCCACGCCGGGCAGCGCGGTGATGGTCACGCGCGAAGGCACCCGGCCGCTGCTGGTGGAGGTGCAGGCGCTGGTCGACCAGTCCTCGCTGGGCAACCCGCGCCGCGTGGCGCTGGGGCTGGAGCAGAACCGCCTGGCGATGCTGCTGGCGGTGCTGCATCGCCATGGCGGGGTGGCGGCCTACGACCAGGACGTCTTCGTCAACGTGGTCGGCGGCATCCGCGTGCAGGAGACCGCGGCCGACCTGCCGGTGCTGCTGGCGGTGCTGTCCTCCCTGCGCGACCGCCCGCTGCCGGACAAGACCATCGCCTTCGGCGAGGTCGGCCTGTCCGGCGAGATCCGCCCGGTGCCCAACGGCGAGGAGCGGCTGAAGGAAGCCGCCCAGCACGGCTTCGTGCGCGCCATCGTGCCGAAGGCGAACGCGCCGAAGAAGGGGCGCGTGGGCGAGCTGGAGGTGGTCGGCGTGGAGCGGCTGGCGCAGGCGATCGAGGCGGTGGGGTAGGGAGGGGTGAGTGGTGGGTAGCGAGTAGTGAGGGCGCAAAGTCGCGCGCTGCGGCAAGACGGGAGGTCTCACGATAAGAGCCTGTTCGTGATTTCCCCGTACTGCGTCGGGAACCATCGCGCGGGTCAGGGATAGGGTGGAGGGGGCCGTCGGTCTTCGACGGTGCGGCATGGCGGGACTGGGCCTTGATCTGGGCATCGCGGGACCACCAATGGCCGAGCGCAGCCTCCACAGGCGCTAAAAGCGCGCTACCTCTGCGCCCTCGCTACTCGTCCCTCATCCCTCGCCTGCTAGGCCGTGCGGTGCAGCACCATCTCCAGCACGAACTTGCTGCCGAAGAACGCCAGCAGCAGCAGCGCCATGCCGGTCAGGGCCAGGTTGACCGCCTGGCGGCCGCGCCAGCCGTAGCGCCAGCGGCCGACCAGCAGGGCGCCGAACACCAGCCAGGCGACGATCGACAGCACGGTCTTGTGCACCAGGTGCTGGCCGAACAGGTCGTCGACGAACAGGATGCCGGTGAGCAGGGTCAGCGTGAGCAGCGTGAAGCCGGCGCCGATCAGGCGGAACAGCAGCGTCTCGGTCAGCGTCAGCGGCGGCAGCGCGCGCAGCCACGGGCCGAACTGGCGGTGGCGCAGCGCGCGTTCCTGCACCGCCAGCAGGATCGCCAGCACCGCGGCGATCGACAGCACGCTGAAGGCGAGCAGCGCCACGGTGACGTGCAGCTTGATCTGCCAGTCCATCGGCTGCGGCGCGGTCGGCGGCGCGGCGAAGGCGTCCAGCGCCACCAGCAGGGCCGACAGCGGGAACACGACCACGCCGATCGCCGCCACCGGCCGGCTCAGGTTGACCAGCAGGGTGAGCGCGGCAACCACGCAGGCGGTCAGCGACAGCGCGCCGAAGAAGTGCAGGTCCAGCGCGCCGCGGTGCATGCCCAGCAGCATGCCGGCGTGCGCCAGCACGGCCAGCGCGGCGATGGACAGCGCGCCGCGCTGCACGCCGGCCGCGTCCGCGCGCCCGAACAGCGGCCAGGCCAGCAGGCCGGCGGCGAGCAGGTAGCAGGCGATGGCGAGGAGGGCGGCGAACGTCAGCATGGCGGGCAAGTGTGGCACAGGCACCGGAAAGGCGTGAACGCCGGAAGCGGCGAGCGCTTGCAATATTTAGAAATTTGTCTAAATATCTATCCCATGAAGCAGCAGGAAGTCTTCCGCGCCCTGGCCGATCCCACCCGCCGCGCCATCCTCAAGCGGCTGCAGGGCGGCGCGATGAGCGCGGGCGAGCTCGGCGCGGCGTTCGACATCACCCCGGCCTCGCTGTCGCACCACTTCGCGGTGCTCAAGCAGGCCGACCTGGTGCGCACCGAGCGGCGCGGCCAGTACATCGTCTATTCCCTCAACAGCACCGTGGTGGAGGACCTCGCCCGCATGGTGCTGGACCTGTTCCCGTCGGGCGGCGCCCGAGGAGGCAAGCGATGAGATTCCCACGTGCCCTGCTGGTGTCGGCCGCCTTCGTGCTGGCCGCGGCGGTCGCCGCCGCATGGCTGTACCCGGCGCTGCCGGACCGGGTGGCGGTGCACTGGAACGTGCACGGGCAGATCGACGGCTACTGGCCGCGAGCGTGGGCGGCAGCCTTCGCGCCGGCGCTGATCGCGCTGCTGGCGGCGCTGGCCTGGGCCCTGCCGGCGATGTCGCCGCGCCGCTACGGGATCGGTTCCTTCGCCTGGGTATGGCACCTGGCCATGCTCGCGGGGCAGGGCGTGGTGCTGGTGGTGGGGCTGGCGATGCTGCTGCGCGGCGCCGGGCACGCGGTGCCGGTGCCGACGGTCGCGCTGCTGGCGGTCGGCGCGCTGCTGATGGTGGTCGGCAACTACATGGGCAAGCTGCGCCGCAACTTCTTCATCGGCATCCGCACGCCGTGGACGCTGACCAGCGACGCGGTGTGGGAGCGCACGCACCGCCTGGGCGGCCGGCTGTTCGTGCTGGCGGGCCTGGCCATCGTGCTGGGTGCGCTGTGGCTGCGTGCGTTCTGGCTGCCGCTGGCCTGCGTCGCCGTGGCGACGCTGGTGCCCTGCGCCTACTCGTTCGTGCTGTACCGGCGGCTGGAGCGCGGCGGCTGACGCCGCCGGCCGCATCGGCCTTCCCTTCCCGATCCGCGAGGAGTCCGCCATGGCCCGTCGTCTGTTTCCCCTGCTGTGCGCCGGCATGCTGGCGGCGGCGCCCGCCGGCGCGGCCGATACCGCCGCCGCGGCCTGCCAGGCGCGTTCCGCCGCGCTGATCGAGGCGCTGGCGCAGGGCGACTACGCGCACGCCGGCAAGGATTTCTCCGCCGCCGTCGCCCAGGCGCTGGACGCCGGCCGGCTGCGGCAGGTATGGGAGCAACTGCAGCTCCAGGCCGGCCGCTACCAGTCGCACGGGGCGGCCGAATGGCGGGCCGTGGCCGGCCGCGAACTGGCGGTAACCAGGGTGAACTTCGCCGGGAGCGCGCTGGACATGCTGGTCGGCTGCGGGGCGGACGGCCGCATCGAGACCTTCCGCTTCGTCCCGGCGGAGCGGGCGGAGGCGGCGCCCGCCGCGCCATTGGCGCTGCCCGCGGGCGCGCAGGAACGGCCGCTGCAGGTGGCCTCGCCGCTCGGGCCGCTGCCCGGCGTGCTCACGCTGCCGGCCGGCCGCGGGCCGTTCCCCGCGGTGCTGCTGGTGGCCGGCTCGGGACCGCAGGACCGCGACGAGACGGTCGGCCCCAACAAGCCGTTCCGCGACCTGGCCGTGGGCCTGGCGCAGGCCGGCATCGCCACGCTGCGCTACGACAAGCGCAGCTACGCCTACGGCATGCGGACGGCGACCGACAGTCGCGTCACCGTCGACGACGAGGTGACCGACGACGCGCTCGCCGCGCTCAAGCTGCTCGCCGCGCAGCCCGGCGTCGACGCCCGGCGCGTGTTCGTGCTCGGCCACAGCCTGGGCGGCCTGATGGCGCCGCGCATCGTCCAGCGCGCGCCGCGGGCGGCCGGCGCGATCCTGCTCGCCGCGCCGGAGCGCTTCGGCATCGCCACGCTGGAGCGGCAGGTGCGCTACATCGGCCAGTCCGGGGGCGCGCCGCAGGTCGCCCTGGACGCGCAGCTGAAGTCCCTGGCCGCCGCGCGCCAGGCGATCGACGCGGCCGATCCGGCCCAGCCGCCGGCCGGCCGCTTCGCGCACGCGCCGGCCAGCTACTGGCTGAGCCTGCGCGACTACGACGCGGTCGAGACCGCGAAATCGCTGCGCGCGCCGCTGCTGGTGCTGCAGGGCGAGGCGGACTACCAGGTGATCCCGGCGGAAGGATTGGAGCGCTGGCGCGCCGCCTTCGCCGGCGATCCGCGCGTGCGGGTCCGGGCCTATCCGGGGTTGAGCCACCTGTTCATGCCCGCGGGCCGGCCGCCGGGACCGGGCGACCTGGAGCGGCCCGGGCACGTCGATCCGGCGGTGATCCGCGACATCGCCGCCTGGGTCGCCGCGCAGCCGCCGCGCTGAGCCGTTTGCGGCCGGGCCGCGGGCGGCTCTGCTATATTCATGCGCTTGCCCCACGCCCGTGACTGCCATGTTCGAGTCGCTCAGCCAACGCCTCTCCGCCACCGTCAACCGCCTGCGCGGCCGCGGGCGGCTGACCGAGGAAAACATCCGCGAATCGCTGCGCGAGGTGCGCATCGCGCTGCTGGAGGCCGACGTCGCGCTGCCGGTGGTGCAGGCGCTGGTCGAGCGGGTGAAGGCGCGCGCGGTCGGCCAGGAGGTGCTCAAGAGCCTCACCCCGGGCCAGGCGCTGGTGAAGGTGGTCAGCGACGAGCTGACCGCGCTGATGGGCACGGTCAACACCGAGCTCAACCTTGCCGCCACGCCGCCCGCGGTGGTGCTGATGGCCGGCCTGCAGGGCGCGGGCAAGACCACCACGGTCGCCAAGCTGGCCCGTTTCCTCACCGAGCGCAAGAAGAAAAAGGTGATGGTGGTGAGCTGCGACGTCTACCGTCCGGCCGCCATCGAGCAGCTGCGCACGCTGGCCGGGCAGGTCGGCGTGAAGTTCTTCCCGTCCGAGGCGGGCCAGGACCCGGTCGAGATCGCCCGCAACGCCGTCGCCGCGGCGCGCCGCGAGGTGGTGGACGTGCTGCTGGTCGACACCGCCGGCCGCCTGCACGTGGACGCGGCGATGATGGCCGAGATCAAGGCGCTGCACGCCGCGATCGCGCCGGTCGAGACGCTGTTCGTGGTCGACTCGATGACCGGTCAGGACGCCGCCAACACCGCCAAGGCGTTCAGCGAGGCGCTGCCGCTCACCGGCGTGGTGCTGACCAAGACCGACGGCGACGCCCGCGGCGGCGCGGCCCTGTCGGTGCGCTACGTCACCGGCCGGCCGATCAAGTTCCTCGGCGCCGGCGAGAAGACCGACGCGCTGGAGCCGTTCCACCCCGACCGCGTGGCGCAGCGCATCCTCGGCATGGGCGACGTGCTGAGCCTGGTCGAGGAGGTCGAGCGCAAGGTCGACCAGGAGAAGGCGCAGAAGCTGGCCGAGAAGGTCATCAAGGGCAAGCGCTTCGACCTCAACGACATGCGCGACCAGTTGGAGCAGATGACCAACATGGGCGGCCTGGCCGGCCTGATGGACAAGCTGCCGGGCGTGTCGAGCCTGCCCGACAGCGTGAAGTCCAAAGTCAACGACGGCGAGATCAAGCGGATGATCGCCATCATCCAGTCGATGACCAGGAAGGAGCGCCGCCATCCCGACCTGCTCAACGGCTCGCGCCGCGCCCGCGTGGCGCGTGGCTCGGGCACCCAGCCGGCCGACGTCAACCGCCTGCTCAAGCAGTACATGCAGATGGAGAAGATGATGTCCAAGCTCTCCAAGGGCGGCAGCAAGGGCCTGCTGCGGCAGATGCGCGGGGCGATGCGGGGGATGGGGGGCATGGGCGGCGGACTGCCGCCCATGCGGTGAGGGGAGAAATCCAGGGACGAGTAGCGAGCGGCGAGGGCGCCGGCTCGCGCGCCCTCGCTGCTCGCCCCTCGTCCCGCACCCCTTTCTTTTTCCTCCCTTTCCGCTACAATTATGCGTTCACCGCGCTCCGTTCGGGGCGCGTTCGCCGGTCCGGCCGGCCTCTGGAGCTTTTACTATGGTCAAGATTCGTCTTTCGCGCGGCGGCGCCAAGGGCCGTCCGTTCTACCACGTCGTGGTGACCGACCAGCGCAGCAAGCGCGACGGTCGCAGCATCGAGAACCTGGGCTACTACAACCCGACGGCCGCGGGCAAGGACAAGCGCCTGGAGCTGAATGTCGCCCGCGTGAACGAGTGGGTGTCCAAGGGCGCCCAGCTGAGCGACAAGGTCGCCGCGCTCGTGAAGGAAGCCGGCAAGCAGCAGGCGGCCTAAGCATGACCGCAGCCGGTCGGCGCGTCCTGGTCGGGCGCATCGTCGGGCTGTACGGCGTGCAGGGTTGGGTCAAGATCGAATCCTGGACCGAGCCGCGCACGCAGATCTTCCGCTACCAGCCCTGGCTGCTCTCGACGGCGCCGGGCGAGGAGAGGGGGATCGCAGGCGTCACCGGGCGCCCGCAGGGCAAGGGCTTGATCGCCCACCTGCCCGGCGTGGACGACCGCGACGGCGCGGCGGCGCTGGTGGGGCACGACATCTACGTCGCCCGCGAGCAGCTGCCGCCGCCGGGGAAGGACGAGTACTACTGGGTCGACCTCGAGGGACTGGAGGTCGTCACCACGGAGGGCGCGGCGCTCGGGCGGGTCAGCCACCTGTTCGCCACCGGCGCCAACGACGTGGTGGTGGTGCGGGACGGCGGGCGCGAGCGGCTGATCCCCTTCGTCCAGGGTGTTTACGTGCGTTCGGTGGACCTGTCCGGCGGGCGCATGGTGGTGGACTGGGACCCCGAATTCTGAACGTGCGGAGTCGAGGGGCCATGCGCATCGACGTCGTCACGCTGTTTCCCGACTTCGTGCGCCAGTGCGCCGCCGTCGGCGTGGTGGGACGCGCGCAGCAGCGCGAGCTGCTGCAGGTGGAAGCCTGGAACCCGCGCGACTACGCGACCGACAACTACCGTACCGTGGACGGCCGCACCTGCGGCGGCGGGCCCGGGATGGTGATGCTGATCGAGCCTCTGCGCGCGGCCCTGAAGGCCATGCGCGAGGCGGCGCCGGAACCGGCGCACGTGGTTTACCTCAGCCCGCAGGGAGCGCGGCTGACGCAGGGCCGGGTGGAGGCGCTGGCGCGGCTGCCGCGCATCGCCCTGCTCTGCGGGCGTTACGAGGGTGTGGACGAGCGCCTGCTGGCGCGCGAGGTCGACGAGGAGCTGTCCATCGGCGACTACGTGCTGTCCGGCGGGGAACTCGGCGCCGCGGTTATCATTGATGCCGTGGGCCGCCTGCAGGAGGGCGCGCTGAACGACGCGCAGTCGGCCGAGCAGGATTCGTTCTCCAACGGGCTGCTCGACTGCCCGCACTACGCGAAGCCGGTGCACGACGCATACGGCGACGTGCCGGAGGTGCTGCTCTCCGGCGACCACGCGGCGATCCGCCGCTGGCGCCTGAAGCAGTCGCTGGGTCGGACCTGGCTGCGCCGTCCGGACCTGTTGGCGCAAGCCGCGCTGGATGCCGAGTCCCGCGCCTTGCTGGACGAATTCCGCCGCGAATACCGCGCGGCGGGAGAAAAATGAGAAGTGCGGCCATGGATGGCCGCTTTTTGACCCGCGCTCACGGATGAGCGCAAAAAACCAGAGAAGTGCGGCCACGGACGGGCGCTGCATGATTCCCGGCCAGGGACGGCCGCAAAAACCACTGAGGTTGTTGCCATGAACAAGATCATCGAACAGTTCGAAGCCGAGCAGATCACCCGCCAGCTGCCGGAATTCGGCCCCGGCGACACCGTGGTGGTCAACGTCAAGGTGAAGGAAGGCAACCGCGAGCGCGTGCAGGCCTTCGAGGGCATCGTCATCGCCAAGCGCAGCCGCGGCCTGCATTCGGCCTTCACCGTGCGCAAGATCTCGCACGGCACCGGCGTGGAGCGCGTGTTCCAGGCGCACAGCCCGGCGATCGAGTCGGTGCAGGTCAAGCGCAAGGGCAAGGTGCGCGGCGCCAAGCTGTACTACCTGCGCGGCCTGGAGGGCAAGGCGGCCCGCATCAAGGAAGACGTCGCCGCCGCGGCGGCCGCCAAGGCGGCCAAGAACGCCGCCGCCGAGTAATCCCGGCGCCCGCGTCGCATCGAGAGCCCCGCGGAGCGATCCGCGGGGCTCTCGCGTTTCCGCTTTTCCATTTTTTCTTCCTCTCCCCTGTGGGGAGAGGACCGAGGTGAGGGGGCGGGGCTCGCGGCGGCGTCTCGTCGAAGGGCCGGCCCGGATGGGTCTTGTCGCAAGAATGGCCCCTCGCCCCAGCCCTCTCCCCGGAGGGGAGAGGGCGCAAGCACGGCTTGACCGGCCCGCTACGGCTGGCGACAAAGGCCGCGGAGCGATCCGCGCGGCTTTTGCATTTCGGGTTTGCTTCCTCTCCCCTGCGGGGAGAGGATCGAGGTGAGGGGGCGGGGCTCGCGGCGGCGTCTCGTCGAAGGGCCGGCCCGGATGGGTCTTGTCGCAAGAATGGCCCCTCACCCCAGCCCTCTCCCCGGAGGGGAGAGGGAGCCAGGCACGGCCTGGAATGGCCGTTGAGGCTAGTGATAGGAGCTCCGCCGGAGCGAGCGCTCCGTGGGGTTCCGGCCTTCCTCTCGCCCGGAGGAGGGAGGAGGCCAGCTCACACCAGCCGCTGCGGCTCCTGCAGGAAGTTGCCCTGCACGAAGTCCACGCCGCAGGCGAACAGCAGCGAGGTGCTGGCGGCGTCCTCCACCCATTCGGCCACGGTCTGCTTCTTCAGCTCGCGCGCCTGGCGGCAGATCTCGGCGATCTTCTTCTGGTTGTCCGGCTGCTGCGGCAGCTGGGCCATGTAGGTGCGGTCGATCTTCAGGTAGTCGGCGTCGATGTGCTGCAGCAGCTGGAAGGAGTTGAGGCCCGAGCCGAACTGCTCCAGCGCGAAGCGGCCGCCGAGCTTCTTCCAGCCGGTGATGAACTCCTGCGCCGGGCGCAGCAGGGTCACCACCTTGCTCTCGGTCATCTCCAGCACGATCTGGCCGTGGCGCAGGCTGGCCTGCTTCAGCCGCTGGGCCAGCCACGGCAGCGTGCCCGCGTCCTGCAGCGAGGCGGCGGTGAGCTTGACGAAGAAGGTGGTCTGCACGCCCTGGCCGTCGCGCGCCTTGAGCATGTCGATGGCGCGGCCGATCACCCAGCGGTCGATCGCGCCGGTGAGGCCGTGCTTCTCGGCGATCGGCATGAAGAAGCCGGGCAGCACCTCGCCCTGCGGGCCGTTCATGCGCAGCAGGATCTCCGAGTACTCGCCCTCGGCGTCCTGCAGGCTGATGGTGTGCTGGTGGTACAGCACGAAGCTGTCCTGCTCCAGCGCCTGCTGCAGCAGCTGCAGCCAGTAGCGCTCGCGCTCCTCCTCGGCCTTCTCGCGCGCGGCCGGGTCGTGCAGCTCCATGCGGCCCACGCCCTGGCTCTGCGCGTTGCGCAGGGCCTGGCCGGCCTGGTTGAGCAGCAGCTCGGCGTTGGCGTTGCGCTCGCCCAGCAGGCTGCCGCCGATGCTGGCGGTGACGGTGATCGAGTGCGCGCCCACGTCGAAGATGCCGCTGGCGACGTCCTGCTGCAGGTCGGCGATCCAGCGGTGGATGTCCTCGTCGCTGCGCGTGTCCAGCAGCACGCCCAGGGTGTGGTCGGCCAGCAGGCCGGCCATGTCCTCGGCGCCCAGGCGCTGGCTGACGCGGGCGGCGAAGGCGGCCAGCAGCTCGTCGGCCTGGCTCAGGCCGATGCCGGCGACGATGTTCTGCCAGTTGTCCGGCTCGACCAGCAGCAGGGTCTGGCCCTTCTTGCCCTTGGCCGCGGCGGCCACCGCCTCGTCGATGTATTCCAGCGTGCGGGCGCGGTTGAACAGGCCGGTGACGGGGTCGCGCTGCAGCTGCTCCAGCAGGGCCGGGTCCACCTGCTGGCGGCGGAACACGATCTGCAGGCAGGGCTCGCCCTCGAAGGTGGCGCGCGCGAACTCGACGGTGGCCTGGAAGTTGCTGCCGTCGGCGCGGCGCGCCTGCAGCGGCAGGCTCGCCTCGGCCTTCTCGCCGCGCGAGTGGGCGCGCAGCAGGTTCTTGAAGGCCTCGGCGTCGGCGGTGCCGATCAGGTCGAGCACCGGCAGGCCGAGCAGGTCGTCGAACTCGGCGTAGCCGAAGGTGTCCAGGTAGGCCTGGTTGGCGCGCACGTGCATGCCCTCGTGCACGTAGGCGATGGGGTCGTTGGAGGAATCCAGCAGCGCGTCGCAGCGCCGCTCGGACTCGCGCAGCGCCGCCTCCAGCAGGCGCACCTGGCGGCGCGTCTGCAGCGCGTCGAACTCGCGCTGCAGCACCGCGATCAGCTGGCGCGGCTGGTTGCCCAGCGCCAGGCCGCGCACGCCGCCGGCGAACAGGTCGGCCACGGTCTGGTTGTCCATCTGCGCCACCAGGCCGACCACGGCGAGGTCGCGCCCCTGCGCGTCCAGCGCGTGCACCAGCTCGCGCAGCGGGATGCCGGCGGAAGGGTCGAACAGGACGATGTCCGGCTCCAGCTCGTCCAGCAGCGCGGGAACCTGGCCGATCTCCGTGGCGCGCCCGGGACGCACGGCGATGCCGGCGTTGCGCAGCTGGCTGATGATCTGCTCGGCCTCTTCGACCGATTTCTCGATGAAGAGGATCCTGATGACGAAATCTTTTTTCATGGGGCGCCGGACTTCCCTGGAATCGCGCAGGCCGGCCGCGGATGACGCGGCTGCACCGGGGGTTTGTAGCGGATTCCGCCGCAGGCCGCCACTGGCAATGCGCGCGCCGGTGATTCTTGCCGCATCGCCGTCGCCCGCCGGTCAGAGCGGGCGTTTGGACGGATCGCCGGCCACCTCGCGCACCAGCCGGGGCACCAGGTAGCCGGGCAGGCGGGCGCGCAGCCGCGCCAGCAGGCCCAGCGCGCGCGCGTCGTCCACCTCGAAGTGCGCGGCGCCTTGCACGCGGTCGAGCTGGTGCAGGTAGTAGGGCAGCACGCCGGCGGCGAACAGCCGCTCGGACAGCGCGGCCAGCGCGTCGGGGTCGTCGTTGATCCCGCGCAGCAGCACCGACTGGTTGAGCAGCACGGCGCCGGCCTGCTTCAGCCGCGCGCAGGCGGCGTCCACCGCGGCGTCGAGCTCGTTGGCGTGGTTGGCGTGCAGCACCACCACCTTCTGCAGCGGCAGCGCGGCCAGCCACGCGGCGAAGGCGTCGTCGACGCGCTCGGGCAGCACCACCGGCAGGCGGGTGTGGATGCGCAGGCGGGTCACGTGCGGGATGCCGGCCAGGCCGCGCGAGAGCTCCTCCAGCTTGGCCGTGGCCAGCGCCAGCGGGTCGCCGCCGGAGAGGATCAGCTCGCTGACCGTGGCGTCCCGCCGCAGGTGCTCCAGCGCCTGCCGCCACTGGCCGGCGGCGGCCATCTCCTCGCCGTAGGGGAAGTGGCGGCGGAAGCAGTAGCGGCAGTTCACCGCGCAGCTGCCGCTGGCGATCAGCAGCGCGCGGCCATGGTACTTGTGCAGCACGCCCTGCGCCTCGCGCGCGGCGAGGTCGCCCACCGCGTCGGCGGCGAAGCCGGGCGCCTCGTCCAGCTCGGCCAGCTGCGGCAGCACCTGCAGCAGCAGCGGGTCGCGCGGGTCGCCGCGGCGCATGCGCGCCGCGAAACCGCGCGGCACGCGCAGCGCGAAGCCGGCGTCGCCGGGCGGCAGGGCGGAGGCCAGGTGGGCCAGGCCGAGCGTTTCGAGCAGCTCGCGGGCGTCGGTGATGGCGTCGCGCCACGGCTCGCGCCAGTCCACGGCGGGCGGCGATAGGCGGGCGGAGGGGCTTGCGGTTATCATGGTGGGCCTAACGGAGCGGGCCTGGTGCCTGCGGCAAACCCCCATTCTAGCCGCCCGGCGGGGCGGATTTACCTCTGGAGCACAAGCGCATGGCCACTGCCGGTCTCAACGACGTCAAGAAGGGAATGAAGATCCTTCACAACGGCGACCCCTGGGTCATCACCGACGCCGACTTCATCAAGCCGGGCAAGGGCCAGGCGTTCACCCGCATCTTCATCCGCAACCTGAAGACCGGCCGCACCACCGAGCAGACGATGAAGTCCAGCGATTCCTTCGAGGTCGCCGACGTCACCGACACCGACATGCAGTACCTGTACTCCGACGGCGAGTTCTGGCACTTCATGCAGCAGGAGACCTTCGAGCAGCACCAGGCCACCAAGGCCGGCGTGGGCGACGCCGCCAAGTGGCTGAAGGGCGAGGAGGAGTGCGTGGTCACGCTGTTCAACGGCGAGATCATCGCGGTGCAGCCGCCGAACTTCGTGGAACTGCGGATCGTGGAGACCGACCCCGGCGTGCGCGGCGACACCTCCGGCGGCGGCGGCAAGCCGGCCACCCTGGAGACCGGCGCCGTGGTGCGCGTGCCGCTGTTCGTGGGGCAGGACGAGATCATCAAGGTGGACACCCGCTCCGGCGAGTACGTCAGCCGCGTGGGTAAGTGACGCAACGGCCCGCGCGCTGCGCGCGGCTGCCGTTGCGTCATCCCTGCGCAAGCAGGGATCCAGTGAAACACACCGTGCGAAGCACACAAAACCTCTTCGCGCAGGCGTAAACCAACGCCACTGGATGACCGGCTTCGCCGTTGAAAGTCGCCTCCGGCTTGCGCCGGAATGACGATCTGACCATGGGGCGGCCGCCGCAGGGCACCGCCCCTTGTCGTATCCCCAACCTCCGCAAGCGAGCACACGATGAGCCCGACCACCCCGCAGCCCGTCGACCTGCTGATCGAAGCCCGCTGGGTCGTGCCCGTCGAGCCGCACGGCGTCGTGCTGGAGGACCACGCCGTGGCGGTGGCCGGCGACCGCATCGTGGCGCTGCTGCCGATCGCCGACGCCCGCGCCGCCTACGCGCCGCGCGAGCGGGTGGAGCTCGGCGAGCACGCGCTGATCCCCGGCCTGGTCAATGCCCACACGCACAACCCGATGACCCTGCTGCGCGGCCTGGCCGACGACCTGCCGCTGATGGTGTGGCTGCAGCAGCACATCTGGCCGGCCGAGGCGAAGGTGATCGGCCCCGAGTTCGTGCGCGACGGCGTGGAGCTGGCGGTGGCCGAGATGATCCGCGGCGGCACCACCTGCGCCAACGAGAACTACTTCTTCCCCGACGCCATCGGCGCCACCTACCGCAAGCTGGGCTTCCGCGCCGTGGTCGGCCTGCCGGTGATCGAGTTCCCCACCGCCTGGGCCAAGAGCCAGGACGAATACTTCGAGCGCGCCGCCGAGGTGCACGACGTGTTCCGCGGCGACGCGCTGGTCGGCACCGCGTTCGCGCCGCACGCGCCGTACACCGTCTCCGACGAGAGCTTCGGGCGCATCCGCGTGCTGGCCGACCAGCTCGACATCCCGGTGCACCTGCACCTGCACGAGACCGCGCACGAGGTCGAGGAGGAGAAGAAGAAGTCCGGCCTGCGCCCGTTCCAGCGGCTGCAGAAGCTGGGCCTGGTCAACGACCGCCTGATCGCGGTGCACATGACCCAGCTCACCGACGGCGAGATCGCCGCCTGCGCCGAGGCCGGCGTGTCGGTGGTGCACTGCCCGGAGTCCAACCTCAAGCTCGCCTCCGGCTTCTGCCCGGCGGAGAGGCTGCGCCGCGCCGGCGTGAACCTCGCCATCGGCACCGACGGCTGCGCCTCCAACAACGACCTGGACATGTTCGGCGAGCTGCGCACCGCGGCGCTGCTGGCCAAGGCGGTGGCGCAGGACGCGGCGGCGTTCGACGCCGCCTTCGCGCTGCGCGCGGCCACGCTGGACGGCGCGCGCGCGCTGGGCCTGGACGCGCGGATCGGCTCGATCGAGCCGGGCAAGCAGGCCGACCTCGCCGCCGTGCGCCTGTCCGACCTGGAGACGCAGCCGCTGTACCACGTCGCCTCGCAGCTGGCCTACGCCACCGGCCGCCACCAGGTCAGCGACGTGTGGATCGCCGGCCGGCGCAAGCTGGCCGCGCGCGAACTGGTGGACCTCGACGTCGAGGCCGTGCTGGCCAAGGCGCGCGCCTGGCGCGAGCGCATCGCGGCCGGTTGATTTTTGCGCTCATCCTCGAGCGCGGAAGTCGAAAAGCGGCCATCCCTGGCCGTACTTTTTCAATAAACTCACGCCATGAACTGTTATCTCGTCCTCGCCATGCGCCGCCCGCAGTTCGACCCGGCAGTGGTGCCGCTGCACCAGCAGTTCCTCGACGAGCTGCGCGGGCAGGGGCGGCTGGAGCGCGCCGGTCCGTTCGGCGACAAGTCCGGTGGCGCCTACCTGCTGCGCGCGGCGGACCTGGACGAGGCGCTGGCGATCGCCCACCGCGACCCGGCGCACACCAGCGGCGGCTGGGACATCACCGTCCGCGAATGGCAGGCGCACTAAGTTCCCCGTTCCCCGTTCCCCGTGACCCCGACCACCCGCCACGACCACCGGCCGCCATTCCCGCGCAAGCGGGCATCCGTCCCGTTGCGGCCCATCCCTGCCGCGTGATGCGGGCGAGGACCCTCCCATGACCCCGAACGCCGCCAACGTCAGCCCCGAGGAAATCGCCCGCTTCGGCAAGCTCGCCGCGCGCTGGTGGGACCCGGACGGCGAGTCGCGCCCGCTGCACGACCTCAACCCGGTGCGTTTCGGCTACGTCGCCGCGCGGGTGGACCTGCGCGGCGCGCGCGTGGCCGACGTCGGCTGCGGCGGCGGCCTGCTCAGCGAGGCGCTGGCGCGCGCCGGCGCGCAGGTGGTCGGCATCGACCTCGGCGAGAAGGTGATCGAGGTGGCCAGGCTGCACCTGTACGAGTCGGACCTGCAGGTCGACTACCGCGTGCAGTCCTCCGCCGCGCTGGCCGCCGCGGAGCCCGGGGGCTTCGACGCGGCGTGCTGCATGGAGCTGGTCGAGCACGTGCCGGACCCGGCCGCGCTGGTCGCCGACCTCGCCGCCATGCTCAAGCCGGGCGGCCGGCTGTTCATGTCCACGCTCAACCGCACGCCGGCCGCGTTCGGCGCGGCGATCCTCGGCGCCGAGTACGCGCTGCGCCTGCTGCCGCGCGGCACGCACCACTACGCGCAGTTCCTCAGGCCGTCGGAGCTGGCGCGGCTGCTGCGCCACGCCGGGCTGGAGCTGGAGGACATCTCGGGCCTGGCCTACAACCCGCTGACCCGCAAGGCGGCACTCAGTCGCATCACCGCCGTCAACTACCTGCTGTGCGCCAGGAAGCCCGCGTGAAGCCCTTGCCCCCGACCATCGAAGGCGTGCTGTTCGACCTGGATGGCACCCTGCTCGACAGCGCCCCCGATCTCCACGCGGCCCTGCAGGCCTACTGCGCCGAGGCGGGCGCGCCGGCGCCGCCGTTCGCCATGGTGCGCGAGGTGGTCTCGCGCGGCAGCCGCGCGATCCTGCGCTGCGCCTTCGCCGAGGACGACGCGGCGCTGCTGCGGCGCATGCCGCGCTACCTGGAGCTCTACGCCGGCATGCTGGCGCAGCACACCGCGCCGTTCGCCGGCATCGCGCCGCTGCTGGAGGCGCTGGAGGCGAAGGGGCTGGCCTGGGGCATCGTCACCAACAAGCCGGCCTTCCTCACCGAGGAGCTGATCAAGCGCATGGACTGGGACCTGCGCGCCAGCGCGGTGGTCTGCGGCGACACGCTGCCGGTGAAGAAGCCCGACCCGGCGCCGGTGCGGCTGGCCTGCGAGCACGCGCGCATCGACCCGGCGCGCACCGTGTTCGTCGGCGACGACGCGCGCGACGTGCAGGCCGGCCATGCCGCCGGGCTGTACACCGTGGCGGTGCGCTGGGGCTATCTCGACGGCGGCGACCCGGACAATTGGGGCGCCGACGCGGTGATCGACCATCCGGAGCAACTGGCCGCGCTGCTCGGCCTCGGGGTCGCCGCGTGACGGTGGACCTCGCCCACGGCGCGCTGCAGAGCTACGTCGACAAGTGGCTGGCGGTGCAGCCGGAGCAGCGCGTCGCGCTGGCCTTCGTCGATCCGGCGAAGTATCCCGGCCACGTCGCGCTGGCCGCGCTGGAGCAGGAGCTGCTCGCGGCCGCCTACGGCATCCGCGAGCCGCAGGTGGCGGCGGCCAAGCTCAACTGGTGGGCCGAGGAACTGTCCGGGGCCGCCGCCAGCGGCGGCCGCCACCCGTTGACCCGCGCGCTGTTCGGCGACGAACGCGCCCGCGCGCTGCCGGCCGAGCGCTGGCTGGCGCCGGTGCTGGCCGCGATGGCGCAGCAGGAGGAGGGCACCGCGGCCGACTTCGGCGCGCAGCTCGCCGCCGCGGCGCAGCTGCACGGCGCGCTGGCGGTGCTGGAGACGGCCTGGTGGTACGGCGAGTCCGCCTCGCCGCAGCGCGCCGCGCGACTGGCCACGCTCGGCCACCTACTGCACGCGCTGCGCCGGCTGGAGGACGACGCCGAGCGCGACCGCCTGCCGCTGCCGATGGCGCGGCTGGCGCGCTTCGGCCTGAGCCGCGCCGAGCTGCGCCGGCCGGTCGCGGCGCGCGACGAAGCGGTCAAGGCGCAGCTCGCCGACCTGCGGACGGCCTGGGCCGACGCCGCCCGGCTGCCCGGACCGCTGAGCGTGTTCCGCGCGCTGGAGGCGCGCCAGGGCGAGCGGCTGACGCGCCGCGCGCTGGGCGCGCCCGCGCCGGTGCAGGCGTTGCAGCGGGGCGCGGGCGGCGGTCCCGGCGTGGCCTTCGCCGCCTGGAACGCGGCGCGGCGCTGGCAGGCCGCGACCGGCGGAGCCCCGTGACGCAGCGTTTCCGCCGCGCGCCTATTGCGGTGCGGCAGGCTGCCCCAAAATAGACGGTCTCGCGGCGGCGCAGACCGCCCGGCCACAGGATTTTCCCCATGCACAGCCACGAAAACACCGCCCGCCTGCTGCCCGACGTCGCCGTGCAGGCGCAGCCGCACCTGGCCGGCGCGCTGGACTGGGTGGGCATGGACGGCATCGAGGCGCCGGTCAGTTTCGACGCGGGCGACGGCCAGGTGCAGCGCGCCAGCGCGCAGGTCGGCGCCTTCGTCAACCTGGTGCGGCCGGACCGGCGCGGCATCCACATGTCGCGGCTGTACCTGCTGGTGGACGAGTACCTGAGCAAGCGCGCGCTGGACGCGACGACGCTGGAGGCACTGCTGCGCGCCTTCCTGGAATCGCACAAGGACTTGGCCGACCGCGCGCGCATCAGCATCCGCTTCGAGCACCTGGTGCGCCGCGCCGCGCTGCGCAGCGCCAACAGCGGCTGGCGCGCCTACCCGGTGTCGATCGAGGCCTGCCTGGGCGCCGAGGGCTTCCGGCTGGAGCTGGGCACCGAGGTGGTCTATTCCTCCACCTGTCCCGCCTCGGCGGCGCTGTCGCGCCAGCTGATCCAGGAGCAGTTCGCGCGTGACTTCGAGGCTGGCCGGCCGCTCGACCGCGAGGCGGTGCTGGCCTGGCTGGGCAGCGACAAGGGCATCGTCGCCACGCCGCACGCGCAGCGCAGCGTGGCGCGCCTGCTGGTGCGCTTCGTGCCGGGAGCGAAGCTGGACCTGATCGGCCTGCTCGACCGCGTCGAGGCCGCGCTGGGCACGCCGGTGCAGACGGCGGTGAAGCGCGAGGACGAGCAGGCCTTCGCGCTGGCCAACGGCGGCAACCTGATGTTCTGCGAGGATGCCGCGCGGCGCATCCAGCGGGCGCTGGACGCCGACGCCGCCATCGCCGACTTCCACGTGCGGCTGGAGCACCAGGAGAGCCTGCATCCGCACGACGCGGTGGCCTACGCGAGCAAAGGCGTGGCGGGCGGGTACGGCGGCTGAGGCCGGGATCGCCGCGGCGTCGGGGCTGGCGGGACTTGCCGACGGCTCCAGGCCGCCGCGTCATTCGACCCTCCTCGACGTCATTCCGGCGAAAGCCGGAATCCAGTCTCAATACGTCCCGCGAAGCGGACAAAACCTATGTTGCGTGCTTCGCACACCATGTTTTGACTGGATTCCGGCTTTCGCCGGAATGACGAACAAAAGCACCGCGCTCTCGAAGTTGCGTTGAGTGCCGCGCCACCCCCAGGCAGCGCGGCGTTCCCGGGCTCAATGCCGCAACACGCTCACCGTGACGCTCGACGGATGCTCCGCCGAGTGGTGGATCTTCGTGTGCGCGACCACCGGCTTGTCCTCGTCGTAGTTGTGGCCGCCGGTGTTGAGGTTGCGGTCGAAGCGCGGGAAGTTGGAGCCGGAGACCTCGATGCGCAGCCGGTGGCCGGCCGGAAACAGGTTGCTGGTCACCATCGGCGAGAACGTCACCTTGTAGACCTTGCCCGGCTTCATCGGCTCGCTCGGCTTGTCGTAGCCGTTGCGGTAGCGCAGGCGCTGGATGGTGTCGTCCAGGTTGTAGGCCTTGCCGTCGGGATACACGTCGACCAGCTTCACGGTGACGTCGGTGTCCTTCACGTCGCTGGACACGTACAGCGTGGTCTCGATGTTGCCGGTCAGCTCGGTGTCCTGCGCGAACGGCTCGCTGGTGTAGACCAGGATGTCCTCGCGCGCGGCCTCCTGCTTGCTCTGGTCCATGGCGCCCGGCTCGCCGGTGCCCATGCAGCAGAAGCCGCCGCCCAGCGTGGGCACCGGGTGCAGCGGGTCGTAGGTGAAGCGGTCGGCATGGTCCTTCGCCGGCGCCGCCGGCAGCAGCCTGCCGTCGCCGTGCAGGGTGTTGGCCTTGCCGTCGCTGGCGAGGTAGAAGGTCAGCGGCTCCACGCCCTTCGGCGGCCAGGTGTCGGCGGTGCGCCACTGGTTGGCGCCCATCGTGTAGTAGGTGACCTTCGGCTGCTTGGCGAGCACCGGCGAGTCCACGCCCTTCAGGAACTTGTCGAAGAAGCCGTAGACCAGGTCGTCGTAGGGATAGCGCGCGTCGCCCAGGTCGCGCTCGCCGACCACGGTGTGCTCCTTGGCGCGCTTGTAGGCGCAGTGCAGGGTGGGGGCGATCACCAGGTACTGCTGCTCGGCCGCCGCGCCCTTGGCGTGTGAGCGCACCCAGTTGTAGGCGGCCAGGTTCGGGCCCTGCGAGACGTCGTACCAGCTCACGAACCACAGGCCGGGCAGGTCCACCGGCATGTCGTCGCGCCACAGGCCGCCCTTGGCCCAGGCCGGGTCGTTCGGCGTGCGCTGGATCATCCGGCCGCCAGTGGGGATCGGCATGGCGTCGGCGAACTGGCCGTGCGGGCCGCCGACCGCCGCGATCAGGTCCCGCACCGGCAGGTGCCACAGCGCCTTGCCCCAGTCCACCGGCGGCATCGACGGCGCGAGGTCGAACATGCGCGAGGCCGCCTCGAGCTGCGCGGAGGTGGCGTCGGCGGGGAACATCGGCCGCACCTGGTTCTGCTCGCCGGCGATCCACGGCGCGAACAGCATCTGGAAGGCGCCGCCGCGGTACCAGTTGCCCTGCTCGTAGAAGCCGCCGACGCGGCCGATGCCGGCGCCGAAGCCCTGCACGTTGAACGCGGCGTAGCCCTTGGGTGCCTGCGACACCACGGCGAGCTGCCACTCGGCGGTGGAGGAGCAGCCGGTGGTGCCCACCTTGCCGTTCGACCACGGCTGCGAGCCCATCCACTCGATCTCGTCGGCGCCGTCGCTGAGCGGCGTGCCGAGGATCTCGTAGTTGCCCTCGGAGAAGTAGTGGCCGCGCTCCTGCATCTCGACGAAGGCGTAGCCCTTCTTGATCGCGGTGAGCTCGCCGGTCATGTCGCGCGGCGCGCCCAGCTTCACGTCCCACCAATTGAAGTTGTAGGGGGTGCGCACGAAGATGACCGGATAGCGGCCCGGCCCCTGCTTCGGGTAGTACACGTCGGCCTGCATGCGCTTGCCGTCGCGCATCGGGATCATCAGCTTGCGCTGGATCACCGCGAGCTTTTCCAGCTCCTGCTCGATGTCGTTGCGCTTGGCGATCAGCTTGGCGGTTTCTTCCGGCGTCATCGGCGCGCGCTTCTGCTGCGCGGCGACGGGCAGGGCCGCGAGCGCCAGGAGCGCGAGGGCGGCAAGGCGGTCCAGCTTGGGCATGGCAGGTTTTTCCCCTGGGTCGAGAGGCGCCGGCGGCCCTGCGGTGGCGCGGACGACGGCGGGGCCGCGGAGCGTCTCCCACGCCCGGGCGGTGGCGGCGGCCATCGACGAGCGGCCGATGCTAGCGCAAACAGGCTCCCAGAGTGCCGCGTCAGCGCGCGAACGCCAGCCGCTCGCCGCGCACGCCCTCGTCGATGCGCGCGCCGTCCCACACGCGCCGGCCGTTGACGAAGGTGGCGGCGATGGAGTGGGCGAAGGTCTCGCCCTCGAACGGCGACCAGCCGCACTTGGACAGCACCTCGGCGCGCGTCACCGCGTGCGGCCTGCGCGGATCGACCAGCACCAGGTCGGCGGCGTAGCCCTCGCGCAGGAAGCCGCGCTCCTTCACGTCGAACAGCGTGGCCGGCGCGTGGCTCACCGCCTCCACCACGCGCTCCAGCGTCAGCCTGCCTTCGGCGACGCGCTGCAATGCCGCCTGCAGCGCGAACTGCACCAGCGGCAGGCCGGACGGGGCCTGGTCGTACTTCTGCGCCTTCTCCTCCAGCAGGTGCGGCGCGTGGTCGGTGGCCAGCACGTCCAGGCGGCCCTCGGCCAGCGCCCGGGTGATCGCCTCGCGGTCGGCGGCGGTCTTGATCGCGGGATTGCACTTGATGAGGAAGCCGAGGCGCTCGTAGTCGGCGTCGGAGAAGTGCAGGAAGTGCACGCAGGTCTCGGCGGTGATCTTCTTGCCCTTCACCGGGCCGGGCTCGAACAGCGCCAGCTCGTCGGCGGTGGAGATGTGCAGCACGTGCAGCCGGCTGCCGTGCTTCCTCGCCAGCGAGATCGCCAGCCGCGTCGACTTGATGCAGGCCTCGCGCGAGCGGATCAGCGGGTGCTCGCGCGCCGGGATGTCCTCGCCGTACTTCGCGTGCGCCGCGGCGAGGTTGGCGTCGATCGTCGGCGTGTCCTCGCAGTGCGTGATGATCGGCGTGGGCGCCTCGCGGAAGATGCCGTCCAGCACCTCCGGGTCGTCCACCAGCATGTTGCCGGTGGAGGCGCCCATGAACACCTTGATGCCCGGCGCGGCCTTCGGGTCGAGCGCGCGGATCGCCGCCAGGTTGTCGTTGCTGGCGCCCAGGTAGAAGGCGTAGTTCACCGCCGAGGTCTCGGCGGCGCGCGCGTACTTGGCCTCCAGCGCCTCGCGGTCCAGCGCGGGCGGCCGGGTGTTGGGCATCTCCATGAAGCTGGTGATGCCGCCGGCGGCGCAGGCGCGCGACTCGTGCCAGATGTCGGCCTTGTGGGTGAGGCCGGGCTCGCGGAAGTGCACCTGGTCGTCGATCATGCCGGGCAGCAGCCACAGGCCGGCGGCGTCGACCACCTGCTCGCCGGGCCTGGCGTCCAGGTCGCCGCCGATCGCGTCGATGCGGCCCCTGCGCACGCGCAGGTCGGCGTGGAAGCGGCGCCCCTCGTTGACCAGTTCGGCGTTCTTGATCAGCCAGTCAGTGGACATGCGGTTCTCCGGAAGGGCGGCAGCGGGGGAAATGGAAGCGTTCGGGCACCGGGTCGGGGCCGCCCGCGCACAGCGGCTGGCAGCGCGCCAGGCGCCACAGCCCCAGCAGCCCGCCGCGCAGCGGGCCGAAGCGCGCGACGGCGACCCGTGCATAATCGGAGCAACTGGGGTAAAAGCGGCAGCGTTGCCCGAGCAGCGGGCTGAGGATGCGCTTGTACAGGCCGAGCAACAGAAGTATCAAACGGGTCACGGCATTCGTGCTGCTGGAAAAAAACAGCCTGCATGGGATACCGCAAGTATTCCAGAAACACGGTTGCCGGGGTGATGTTCATGGGCTATAACACCCGGCCGCCACGGCCAAAATGGTGAGGGAAATGGCGAAAACCACGCGTAGTTCGACCGCCGCCAAGGCGCACAAGGCCAAGCCCGCCAGCCAGAAGGCGAAGGGTGCCGCAGCGGGCAAGTCGAAGGCCGCCACCGCCAGCCACGCCAAGGTCGTCGCCCGGCCCGCGAAGAAGGCGGCTCCCGCCAGGAAACCGGCGGCGAAGAAGGCGCCGGCCAAGGCCGCCGTGAAGAAGACCGTGGCCAGGAAGGCCGCGGCCGGCAAGCCGGCCGTCCGCAAGCCGGCGGCGAAGCCGGCGAAGAAGGCGCCGGTCGCCAGGAAGGCGCCCGCCGTGAAGAAGGCGCCGGCCAAGGCCGCGCCCGCCAGCAGGAAGGCGGCCGCCAAGCCGGTGGCGAAGCCGGCCGCCAGGAAGCCCGCCGTCGCCAAGGCGCCGGCGAAACCGGCCGCGCGGCCGGCCGCGGCGGCCAAGGCCGCCGCGAAGCCGACGCCGGCCGTCCAGCAGCATTCCCCGGCGCCGCCGGCCGCGCCGCTCCGGGGCAAGGTCGCCAGCGCGGTCGCGCCGGCGACGCCGCGAGTGGCCACCGCCACGGTGCCGGCCACCCCACCCAAGAAGCAGAAATCCCCGCAGTCCTCAATGAAGAACAACCTCGCCACACTCGACAACGGCATCACCCGCGAAGACGGGCGCTACGCGCTCCCGGCCACGGTCAACATCGACCTGCCCGAGGGCTACCGTCCCTCGCCCGACGAGGAGTACATGAACCCGCGCCAGCTGGCGTACTTCCGCAACAAGCTGCGCGAATGGCGCGAACAGCTGGTGGAGGAGTCGCGCCAGACCATGGAGAACCTGCGCGACGAGGTCCGCGACGTCGGCGACGAGGCCGAGCGCGCCACCCGCGAGACGGAGAACTCGCTGGAGCTGCGCACCCGCGACCGCTACCGCAAGCTGATCTCCAAGATCGACAAGGCGCTGCGCCGGATCGAGGAAGGCCGCTACGGCTATTGCGAGGAGACCGACGAGGAGATCGGCATCGAGCGCCTGGACGCGCGCCCCATCGCCACGCTCTCGCTCGACGCGCAGGAGCGCCGCGAGCACCTGCAGAAGCAGATGGGCGACTGAGGGCGGCGGGCGTTCCGCCCGCGCTGCGACGGCAAGGCCCCGCCTCCGCGCGGGGCCTTGGCTTTTTCCGGATGTGTCAGCGCCGCGGCTGCGCGGCGTGGCCGCGCAGCCGCGTCTCGCCGCAGGGTTCGCGCTGCGCGTCGGTCTTGGCGCCTGTTCGAAATCTTCCGAGGCGGCGCGCCGGCAAGGCCCGCTGGATGAAGCACGGGGCGGGCAGGGAGGCGGCGTCCGGCCGTGGCGGTCTCGCGCCAGGTCGATCGCGGCCTCCGGCCGCGACGCATGCCTCGCCGCCATGGACCGACGCGCCCCTCTCCTCGAAGCTGGCGCTTTCCATGGCGCTTCCCCGCGCCCCTTCGCTCCTGCCAGACCCGTGCGCGGACGGCTCCCGGCACGCGGCGCGGGAGATCGTGACGCGCTCTTACGGCGCGCTTTGCAGGGCCTCGGCCGCGTATTGCTTGAGCCTGGCCAGCATGGCGGCCAGGCCGTTCGAGCGGGTGGGCGAGAGGTGCTTGGCTAGGCCGATCGCCTGGATGAACTCCGGCTCGGTGGCGAGGATCTCCGCCGCCGGGCGGTCGGAGTACACGCGCAGCACCAGCGCGATCAGGCCGGAGACGATGGCCGAGTCGCTGGCCGCGTCGAAGTGCATGCGCGCGGCGTCGCCGCTGGGCACCAGCCACACCATCGACTGGCAGCCGTGCACGCGGTAGTCCTCGGTCTTGAGGCGCTCCGGTAAGGGCGGCAGCTGCTTGCCCAGGTCGATCAGGTACTGGTAGCGCTCGGTCCAGTCGCCGAAGAAGGCGAACTCCTCGGCGATCTGCTGCTGCGCCTCGGCGGCGCTGGCGGTGGAGGTGTCGTTCATGCGCGCATTATGGGCGATAGGGGGTGAGGGGCGAGTAGCGAGGGCGACGCGGCAGATGGCGTCGCGCCCCCGCTACTCGCCCCTCACCCCTCGCTCGTCACCCCTTCGCCAGGCTCCAGCGCGTGCCCTGCGCGCCATCCTCGATCACCACGCCCATCGCGGCCAGCTCGGCGCGGATCGCGTCCGCGCGGGCGAAGTCGCGCGCGCCGCGCGCCGCGCGGCGCTCCTCCAGCAGCGCCTCCACCTGCGCGGCGTCGACGCCGTTGCCCGCCGCCTGCTTGAACCAGGCCTCGGGGTCCTGCCGCAGCAGGCCCAGCGCCGCGCCGCCGCCGAGCAGGGCGGACTTGACCGCCGCGAGTCCGCCGCGCGGCGGGGCCGCCTGGGCGAGCAGGTGGCGCGCCTGCCGGGCATAGCCGTTGATCGCGGCCAGCGCGGCGGGCGTGTTGAGGTCGTCCTCCAGCGCCTGCTCCACGTCGGCGGGCAGCGCCGGCGCCGCCTCGACGGCGGCGAGGTCGCGCAGGGTGCCGTACAGCCGGTCCAGCGTGCGCGTGCACTGCTCGACCAGCTCGGCCGACCAGTCCAGCGGCTGGCGGTAGTGCGCGCTGAGCAGCGCGTAGCGCAGCGCCTCGGCGGCGTGGCGCTGCAGCAGGTCGTGCACCTTCTCGATGTTGCCCAGCGACTTGCTCATCTTGGCGCCGCCGAAGGTGAGCATGCCGTTGTGCAGCCACCAGCGCGCGAAGGTCTTGCCGCCGTGCGCGCAGGTGGACTGCGCGATCTCGTTCTCGTGGTGCGGGAACAGGAGGTCCACGCCGCCGGCGTGGATGTCGATGGTCTCGCCCAGGTGCGCCTCGCTCATCGCCGAGCACTCGATGTGCCAGCCGGGGCGGCCGCGGCCCCACGGGCTGTCCCAGCCGGGCAGCTCCGGGGTGGAGGGCTTCCACAGCACGAAGTCGGCGGGGTTCTTCTTGTACGGGGCGACCTCCACGCGGGCGCCGGCGATCAGCTCCTCGGTGTCGCGGCCGGACAGCCGGCCGTAGTCGGGGTAGCTGCCCACGTCGAACAGCACATGGCCCTCGGCCGCATAGGCGTGGCCGCCGGCGATCAGGGCCTGGATCATCGCGACGATCGGGCCGATGTGCGCGGTGGCGTAGGGCTCCACGTCGGGCGGGGCCACGCCCAGCGCGTCCATGTCCTGGTGGTAGACGGCGGCGTAGCGGCGGGTGATCTCCCCGATCGGCGCGCCGGTCTCCAGCGCGGCGGCGTTGATCTTGTCGTCCACGTCGGTGATGTTGCGGGCGTAGACCACGCGCGGGTAGCGCCGGCGCAGCAGCCGCACCAGCACGTCGAACACCACCGGGCCGCGCGCGTTGCCGATGTGCACGTAGTTGTAGACCGTGGGCCCGCACAGGTACATCGTCACCCGTTCCGGGTCGAGCGGCGCGAACGGCTCGATGCGGCGGCTGAGGCTGTTGTAGAGCTGGATCGGCATGCGGAGCGTCCGGGCGGCGGGCAGGTCAGCCGTTCATCTTAACAAGCCGTGAGCCGGCCCGCCGGCCGACGGGAGTTCTAAGCATCGATTCAGTGTGAATTTGTTGCAATGGCCGGCAAGCGCAGAGAAGCGCCCAGCATGCCCCGATCCGGAGGTCACATGGCCAAGCTTTTCGTTCCCGCGCTGGTGCTCGCCCTGGCGGCCACCGGCGTGTCGGCGCAGGATGCGCGCTATGCCAGCGACGACAACAGCCACTACGGCTGGGCCGACGTGCTGCGCGTGGACCCCATCTACGGCGTGGCGCGCACCGAGGTGCCGCAGCAGGAGTGCTACGACCAGCCGGTGGTGCGGGAGGAGCGCGGCAACACCACGGCCGGCACCGTGCTGGGTGCCATCGTCGGCGGCGTGCTGGGCAACACCGTGGGCAAGGGCGACGGCCGCAAGGCCGCCACCGTGGCCGGCGCGGTGGCCGGCGGCGCCATCGGCAACGGCGTGGCGCGCCGCGGCGGCGGCACCTACGAGGGCACCCAGACCACCTGCCGCAACGTCAGCACGGTGTCCGAGCAGCGCCGCATCATGGGCTACGACGTGGAATACCGCTACCGCGGCGAGGTCTACGTCTCGCGCCTGAACTACGACCCGGGCGAGCGGCTGCGGGTGCGGGTGAGCGTCACCCCCGCCGACTGAGCGCGCCGCTTCCGGCCTTGCCGCGACCGCCGCCTTTGGGCGGCGGTCCGCTTTCCGGGGTTTGGCCGTCCGGACGCGCTTGTTGCGCAGCAGCGCGATTCACGTCATGATGCGCGCTCCACCACCCGGAACCCCCATGACCGCAGCCGTCCATACCGCCACCGTGCTCACCAGCGCCCGCATGGCCGCTGGCATGACCTCGCGTGCGCGCCGACCGCTGGACGGACATCCGGCCGGGTAGGCTGTCGCCAGCGTTTCACATGTTTCGACGACAAAGACCCGGCCGACGCGCCGGGTCTTTTCGTTTCCGATTCCCGCCGGGAGGCGGGCCTCACAAAAGGGCAGCGTTGCATGGCACTTCGACACTTCTTGACCACCCAGGACTACAGCCGCGCCGAGATCGACGCCCTGCTGGAGCAGGCCGCCGCCTTCAAGCGCTCGCCGCGCGGCCAGCAGCTGGCGGGCAAATCGGTGGCGCTGCTGTTCTTCAATCCCTCCATGCGCACGCGCACCAGCTTCGAGCTGGGCGCGTTCCACCTGGGCGGCCACGCCATCGTGCTGTCGCCGGGCAAGGACGCCTGGCCGATCGAGTTCGAGCCGGGCAGGGTGATGGACGGCGAGCCGGAGGAGCACATCGCCGAGGTGGCGCGCGTGCTGAGCCGCTACGTGGACCTGATCGCGGTGCGCGCCTTCCCGAAGTTCCAGGACTGGTCGGTGGACCGCGAGGACAAGGTGATCAAGGCCTTCGCGCAGTACGCCACGGTGCCGGTGATCAACATGGAGACGATCACCCACCCGTGCCAGGAGCTGGCGCACGCGCTGGCGCTGCGCGAGCGCCTGGGCGACCTCACGAGGAAGAAGTACGTGCTCACCTGGACCTACCACCCCAGGCCGCTCAACACCGCGGTGGCCAACTCGGCGCTGCTGATCGCCACCAAGATGGGCATGGACGTGACCCTGCTGTGCCCCACGCCCGACTACGTGCTGGACGAGCGCTACATGCAGGCCGGCTACGAGAACGCGCAGGCCAACGGCGGCTCGCTGAAGGTCAGCCACGACATCGAGGAGGCCTACTCGGGCGCCGACGTGGTCTACGCCAAGAGCTGGGGCGCGCTGCCGTTCTTCGGCCGCTGGGAGCAGGAGAAGCCGATCCGCGAGGCGCACCGGCACTTCATCGTGGACGAGGCGAAGATGGCGCTGACCCACCACGGCCTGTTCAGCCACTGCCTGCCGCTGCGCCGCAACGTGAAGGCCACCGACGCGGTGATGGACGCGCCGTACTGCATCGCGGTCGACGAGGCGGAGAACCGCCTGCACGTGCAGAAGGCGGTGATGGCCGCGCTGGCCGGCCAGGGCTGAGCGCCGCGCCATGTACGTGCCCCGGTCCTTCGAGGAGACGCGCGCCGAGGCCCTGCACGGGCTGATCCGCGCGTATCCGTTCGCCACCGTGGTGGCGCGCTCCGCGGCGGGGCTCGACGCCAACCACCTGCCGCTCGAGCTGGTGGACGGCAGCCTGCACGGCCACGTGGCGCGCGGCAACGAGCTGGCGAGGCTGGACGGCGCCGAGGTGCTGGCGATCTTCCGGGGGCCGCAGGGCTACGTCAGCCCGAACTGGTACCCGAGCAAGCACGAGACCGGGCACGAGGTGCCCACCTGGAACTATGCGGTGGCGCACGTGCACGGTCACCTGAAGGTGGTCGAGGACGCGGCCTGGCTGCGCGCCCTGCTGGACCGCCTCACCGGGCGTCACGAAGCGAGCGAGCCGCAGCCGTGGCGCGTCGACGACGCGCCGGCGGACCACGTCGAGAAACTGCTGCGCGCGATCGTCGGCATCGAGATCGCCGTCGAGCGCATCGAGGGCAAGTTCAAGCTGAGCCAGAACCATCCCGAGCGCAACCGCCTCGGCGTGATCGCCGGCCTGCGCCGGCGCGGCGGGGACGGCGACGCGGCGCTCGCCGGATGGATGGCCGAACGGGAGACACCTGCGCCATGAACCACCCGCACCGCTACCGCGTGGACGTGGAATGGACGGGCAACCGTGGCAGCGGCACCTCCGGCTACCGCGCCTACGGCCGCGACCACGTGATCCGCATCGAGGGCAAGCCGGAAATCGCCGGCTCCTCCGACCCCGCCTTCCGCGGCGACGCCGCGCGGCACAATCCCGAGGACATGCTGGTGGCCGCGCTCTGCGCCTGCCACATGCTGTCCTACCTGCACATGGCCACCGTGGCCGGCGTGGTGGTGACCGCCTACGCCGACGCCGCCGAGGGCACGATGCAGGCCGGGGGCGACGGCGGCCGCTTCACCGGGGTGGTGTTGCGCCCCACGGTGACGATCAGCGCCGCCAGCGACCCGGCCAAGGCCGAGGCCGCGCACGAGGCGGCGCACCACGCCTGCTTCATCGCCCATTCCGTGAACTTCCCGGTGCGCTGCGAGCCGCGCATCGTCGTGGAACCGGGAATCGGGACCCGGGCTCCGGGACTCGGTTAGAAGCCGGTGCCGACCCACCCACATCCTTCCCTCAAGGCATCTTTTCAGGAATCCGACATGACGCTGCAAACCGCTTCCCCGAGTCCCGGCTCCAAGCACATCGTCCTCGCCTTCTCCGGCGGCCTCGACACCAGCTTCTGCGTGCCCTACCTCAAGGAGCGCGGCTGGGCCGTGCACACCGTCTTCGCCGACACCGGCGGCGTGGACGCCCAGGAGCGCGCCTACATCGAGCAGCGCGCGCACGAGCTGGGCGTGGCCAGCCACGTCACCGTGGACGGCGGCCCGGCGATCTGGGACGGCTTCGTCAAGCCCTTCGTGTGGGCCGGCGAGGCCTACCAGGGCCAGTATCCGCTGCTGGTGTCCGACCGCTACCTGATCGTGGACGCCGCCATCGCGCGTGCGAAGGAGCTCGGCACCCGCGCCATCGCGCACGGCTGCACCGGCATGGGCAACGACCAGGTGCGCTTCGACCTGGCGGTGAAGGCGCTGGGCGACTACGAGATCGTGGCGCCGATCCGCGAGATCCAGAAGGAGCACACGCAGACGCGCGCCTACGAGCAGCAGTACCTGGAGGAGCGCGGCTTCGGCGTGCGCGCCAGGCAGAAGAGCTACACCATCAACGAGAACCTGCTCGGCGTGACGCTCTCGGGCGGCGAGATCGACCAGTGGAAGGCGCCGGGCGAGGGCGCGCGCGGCTGGTGCAGGCCGCGCGCCGAGTGGCCGGCGGAGAAGCTGCGGGTCGCGGTGGGCTTCGAGCGGGGCGAGGCGGTCTCGCTCGACGGCCGGCGGCTGCCGGGCGCCAGGCTGCTGGCGAAGCTCAATGCGCTGTTCGCGCCCTACGGCGTGGGCCGCGGCATGTACACCGGCGACACCACCATCGGCCTCAAGGGCCGCATCGTGTACGAGGCGCCGGGCCTGGTCTCGCTGCTCGCCGCGCACCGCGCGCTGGAGGAGGCCGTGCTGACCAAGCAGCAGAACCGCTTCAAGCCGGAGGTGGCGCGCAAGTGGGTGGAGGTGGTGTACGAGGGCTTCTTCCACGACCCGGTCAAGGCCGACCTGGAGGCCTTCCTCGCCTCCAGCCAGGCCTGCGTCAACGGCGAGGTGGTGCTGGAAACCAGCGGCGGCCTGGTCACCGCGGTGGAGGTGCGCTCGCCGCACATCCTCAACGCCAAGGGCGCCACCTACGCGCAGTCGGCCGACTGGGGCGTGGCCGAGGCCGAGGGCTTCATCAAGCTGTTCGGCATGAGCAGCACGCTGTGGGCCGAGGTCAATCGGAGCGACGACGCATGAACGCTGCGCTCTGCTCCCTTCTTCTCGCGGGAGAGGGGCGGGGGGCGAGGGTGCGGATTCGCCGCGACGCCTTGCTCCGCCCGCACCCTCACCCCAATCCCTCTCCCGCAGGGAGAGGAGCTAAGCGGCGTGGGGTGCCGGCATGAACGCGCTGCTCGACGCCACGCTGCGGCATCTCAGGGCGCTGGTCGGCTACGACACGCGCAATCCGCCGCGCGCGATCGGCACCGGCGGCATCTTCGACTACCTGCGCGCCCACCTGCCGGGCTTCGAGGTGACGGTGACCGACTACGGCGCCGGCGCGGTGACCCTGCACGCGGTGCGCGGCAGGCCGGAGGTGCTGTTCAACGTGCACCTGGACACGGTGCCCGATTCGCCGCACTGGACGGCCGACCCGCACGTGCTGCGCGTGACGGCGGACCGCGCGATCGGCCTCGGCGCCTGCGACATCAAGGGCGCCGCGGCGGCGCTGCTCGCGGTGGCGAACGCCAGCGACGGCGACATGGCGCTGCTGCTCTCCACCGACGAGGAAGCCAACGACCCGCGCTGCATCGCCGGCTTCCTGCGCGCCTTTCCCCCGCGCCCTGAAGGCTTGCTCCCGCTCCCTCCGGGAGAGGGCCGGGGCGAGGGTACGGGCGGGGCGGGGACTCCCGCTCTGGCCGAACCCTCACCCCCAGCCCCTCTCCCGCAGGGAGAGGGGAGCCATCGGCAGGGAGAGGGGCGTTATCGGGCGGTGATCGTGGCCGAGCCCACCAGGGGCGAGGCGGTGCTGGCGCACCGCGGCATCCACTCGGTGCAGATGCGCTTCGCCGGCCAGGCCGGCCACGCCTCGGGCGAGCAGAAGCCCAGCGACAGCGCGGTGCACCAGCTGGTGCGCTGGGGCGCGGCCGCGCTGGACTACGTGCAGGCGCAGGCGCACGAGCGCTTCGGCGGGCTCACCGGGCTGCGCTTCAACATCGGCCGCGTCGAGGGCGGCATCAAGGCCAACATGATCGCGCCCACGGCGGACGTGCGCTTCGGCTTCCGCCCGCTGCCGACGATGGACCCCGACCGCCTGCTGGAAACCTTCCGCACCCTGGTCGAGCCGCATCCGGTGGCGTTCGAGGAGCTGTTCCGCGGCCCCTCGCTGCCGGCCGGCGACACCGCCGCCGCCGAGGCGCGCCGGCTGGCCGCGCGCGACCTCGCCGACGAGCTGGGCATCCCGGTCGGCAACGCGGTGGACTTCTGGACCGAGGCGGCGCTGTTCTCCGCCGCCGGCTACACCGCCTTCGTCTACGGCCCCGGCGACATCGCGCAGGCGCACACCGCCGACGAGTGGGTTGCGCTGGACCAGCTCGAGCATTACGCCGAGACCATCCATCGCATCGTCGAGCGGTGCGGCCACGGAAGGTCGCTTTCCGGTTCTTGCGTTCGAGGGTGAGTGCAAACTTGAAAAGTGCGGCCATGGATGGCCGCTTTTTGATTCTCGCGTTCAAGGACGAACGCAAAGGATAAGCCGTACAGGAAAACATGACCGTGGAAAAGCACAAGAACACGCGCCAGACCATCGTGCGGCTGCTCTCGGCGATGGGCAGCGCCAAGGAGATCCAGCAGTACCTCAAGCGCTTCTCGCAGCTCGACGCCAAGCGCTTCGCCGTGGTGAAGGTCGGCGGCGCGGTGCTGCGCGACGAGCTCGGCGACCTCACCTCCTCGCTGACCTTCCTGCAGCAGGTGGGGCTGACCCCGATCGTGCTGCACGGCGCCGGCCCGCAGCTCGACGAGGAGCTGGCCGCCGCCGGCATCGGGAAGAAGACCGTCGACGGCCTGCGCGTGACCTCGCCGAAGGCGCTGGGCATCGTGCGGCGCGTGTTCCAGCAGCAGAACCTCAAGCTGGTGGAGGCGCTGCAGTCGATGGACACCCGCGCCACCTCGGTGCCCACCGGCGTGTTCATGGCCAGCTACCTGGACCGCGACACCTACGGCATGGTCGGCAAGGTCGAGCGCATCAACCTGGAGCCGATCGAGGCCTGCCTGCGCGCGGGCTCGATCCCGGTGATCGCCAGCCTGGGCGAGACCGACGAGGGGCAGATCCTCAACATCAACGCCGACTTCGCCGCCAACGAGCTGGTGCGCGTGCTGCAGCCGTACAAGATCATCTTCCTCACCGGCACCGGCGGCCTGCTGGACGGGGAAGGGCGGGTGATCGACTCGATCAACCTGTCCACCGAGTACGAGCAGCTGATGGCGCAGCCGTGGATCAGCGGCGGCATGCGGCTGAAGATCGAGCAGATCGCCGACCTGCTGGACAAGCTGCCGCTGACCTCCTCGGTGTCGATCACGCGGCCGTCGGAGCTGGCCAAGGAGCTGTTCACCCACAAGGGCTCGGGCACGCTGGTGCGCCGCGGCGAGAAGGTGCTGCGCTTCACCTCGTGGGACGGCATCGACCGCGACCGCCTGCGCGCGCTGATCGAGTCCAGCTTCGGCCGCACGCTGGTGCCGGACTACTTCGAGCGCACCGCGCCGTACCGCGTCTACGTGAGCGAGAACTACCGCACCGCGATGATCCTCACCCTGGAGGACGGCCTGCCGTACCTGGACAAGTTCGCCGTGCTCGACGACGCGCAGGGCGAGGGCCTGGGCCGCGCGGTGTGGCAGGTGATGCGCGAGGAGAACCCGCGGCTGTTCTGGCGCTCGCGCCACAACAACCAGGTCAACATCTTCTACTACGCCGAGTCCGACGGCTGCTTCAAGCAGGAGAAGTGGAAGGTGTTCTGGTACGGCCTGGACGGCAGCTTCGACACCATCGCCCGCTGCGTGGCGCACTGCGCGCGGCGCCAGCCGACCCTGGTGGACTGAGCATGGGCGCGTTCCTCGAACCCGTGACGCTGGAGGGCCGCCACGTGCGGCTGGAGCCGCTGGCGACGGCGCATGCCGACGCGCTGCGGCGCGCCGCCGCCGACGGCGAGCTGTGGAAGCTGTGGTACACCAGCGTGCCCGCACCGGAGCGGGTCGATGCCTACGTGGACGCGGCGCTGGCGATGCAGGCCGAGGGCGGCGCGCTGCCGTTCGCGGTACGCGCGCTGGCGTCCGACGAAATCGTCGGCTGCACCCGCTACTGCCACGCCGACGCGGCCAACCGGCGCGTGGAGATCGGCTACACCTGGTACGCCGCCAGCGCGCAGCGCAGCGCGGTCAACACCGAGTGCAAGGCGCTGCTGCTGCGGCACGCCTTCGAGACGCTGGGCTGCATCGCGGTGGAGTTCCGCACGCACTGGCTCAACCGCCGCAGCCGCGCCGCCATCGAGCGGCTGGGCGCCAGGCAGGACGGCGTGCTGCGCAACCACCAGCGCCTGCCCGACGGCAGCTACCGCGACACCGTGGTGTATTCCATCATCGAATCCGAATGGCCGGCCGTGAAGCGGCACCTGGCCTTCAGGCTGGAGCAGGGCGACCAGGCATGAGCGACAAGAAGAGCATCGGCATCGTGGGCGCGCGCGGCCACACCGGCGCGGAGCTGATCCGGCTGATCGCGGCGCATCCGGCGCTGGAGCTGGCCTTCGTCTCCTCGCGCGAGCTGGCCGGCCAGCGCGTGAGCGAGCACAGCGACGCCTACGCGGGCGAGCTGCGCTACGAGAACCTCGACCCCGCCGCGGTGGCGGCCAGGCGCGCCGACGTGGTGATCCTGGCGCTGCCCAACGGCAAGGCGGCGCCCTACGTGGAGGCGATCGACGCCGCGGCGCCGGAGACGCTGCTGCTGGACCTGTCCGCCGACTATCGCTTCGACGAGCGCTGGTACTACGGCCTGCCCGAGCTCACCCGCGGCAAGTGGCGCGGCGAGCGGCGCATCAGCAACCCCGGCTGCTACGCCACCGCTATCCAGCTCTCCGTCGCGCCGCTGAAGGACCTGCTGGCGGCGCCGCCGGTGTGCTTCGGCGTGTCCGGCTATTCCGGCGCGGGCACCACGCCCTCGGACAGGAACGACCCGGAGAAGCTGCGCGACAACCTGATGCCGTACTCGCTCACCGGCCACGCGCACGAGAAGGAGGCGAGCCGGCATCTGGGCGTCCCGGTGGAGTTCATGCCGCACGTGGCGCCGCACTTCCGCGGCCTCACCGTCACCACCAACCTGTACCTGTCGCGGCCGCTGAAGCGCGAGGACGTGCTGGCGCGCTTCCATCACGCCTACGACGCCGAGCCGCTGGTGAAGGTGCTCGACGAGGCGCCGTGGGTGAGCCGCATCGCGCACCGGCACCATGCCGAGGTCGGCGGCTTCGCGCTGTCGGCCGACGGCAGGCGCGTGGTGGTGGTCGCCACGCTGGACAACCTGCTCAAGGGCGCCGCCACCCAGGCGATGCAGAACATCAACCGTGCCATTGGCGTGGACGAATGCACCGCGATACCGGTAAGGCGGGGGCGAGGGGAGCGGAGCGAGGAGTGAGAGAAAGAACGCACTCCCCAAGCCTCGTAACCTTGCCGGTCTTGCCCTTCTCCCACTTCTCACTCCTGGTTTACTCACTCCTATGTCCCAGCCCCTCTGGCAAAAGTCCGGCATCCGCATCGACGCGAAGATCATGCGCTTCCTCGCCGGCGACGACGTGCTGCTCGACCGCGAGTTCTTCCTCCACGACATCGCCGCCAGCAAGGCGCACGTGGAAGGACTGGCCAACATCGGCGTGGTGGGCGCGGACGAGGCGGCCGCGCTCAAGCGCGAGCTGGACGCGCTGGCGGAGGATTTCGGGAGCGGCGCCTTCGTGCTCGACGAGCGCTACGAGGACGGCCACTCGGCGATCGAGGCGCGCCTCACCGAGCGGCTGGGCGACGCCGGCCGCCGCGTGCACACCGGGCGCAGCCGCAACGACCAGATCCTGGTCGCCACGCGGCTGTGGCTGAAGGAGAAGCTCGGCCAGCTCGAGGCGCACTGCCGCGCCATCGCCGAGGTCTGCCTGGACCGCGCCGCGCAGCCGGCCCTTCCGCTGCCCGGCTACACCCACCTGCAGCGCGCGGTGGTGTCCTCCACCGCGATGTGGTTCGCCGGCTTCGCCGAGGGCTTCATCGACGACGCGCTGCGCGCGCGGCAGACGCGCGAGTGGATCGACGCCAACCCGCTCGGCACCGCCGCCGGCTACGGCGTGAACCTGAAGCTCGACCGCGAGCACACCACCGCCAGCCTGGGCTTCGCGCGCATGCAGGTCTCGCCGGTCTACGCGCAGCTCTCGCGCGGCAAGTTCGAGATGGCGGCGCTGGAGGCGATCGCCTCCGCGCTGCTGGACCTGCGCCGGCTGGCCTGGGACCTGTCGCTGTTCACCACCGCCGAGTTCGACTTCGTGACGCTGCCGGCCGAGTACACCACCGGCAGCTCGATCATGCCGAACAAGCGCAACCCGGACGTGGTGGAGCTGCTGCGCGCCAGCTACGCCAGCGTGGCGGCGGCGCGCACCGAGATCGAGCAGCTGCTCTCGCTGCCCTCCGGCTACCAGCGCGACCTGCAGTACTCCAAGGGCTCGATCTTCCACGGCGTGCGCCACGGCCTGATGGCGCTGGAGCTGGCGCCGGACCTGCTGGCGCGGCTCGCGTGGAACGAGGGCACGATGCGCGCGGCGATCGAGCCGGCGATGTACGCCACCGACGTGGCGATCGAGCAGGCCGCCGCCGGCGTGCCGTTCCGCGACGCCTACCGCGCCGCCGCCGACGCGGCGGCCTTGGCCGGCGCGGGGCGCACGCCCGAGGGCAGCCTGGCGGCGCGCGTCTCGCCCGGCGCCGGCCACGACCTGCGCCTGGACGAATTGCGCGCTAGACTCGGGCGTCTGGACGTCTAGACGGTGGATTCCATGGGCGCGGTCGGGGCGGGAAACGCCGAACATTATCGCTGGGGGCAGGGCTGCGACGGCTGGCACCTGCTGGCCGGTGACGACCTCAGCGTGATCGAGGAGCGCATGCCGCCCGGCACGGCGGAGCAGCGCCACCGCCACGCGCGCGCACGGCAGTTCTTCTACGTGCTGGAGGGCGAGGCCGTGCTGGAACTGGAGGGCACGCCGCACCGCCTGCGTCGCGGCGAGGGCCTGCACGTGCCGCCCGGCGCGGCGCACCAGATGCGCAACGACAGCGGCGCCGACGCGCGCTTCCTGGTGGTGTCGGCGCCGAAGAGCCACGGCGACCGCGTCGCCGCTCCGGCGGGTGCCGGGGCATGAACGCGGCGCCGCCCGGACGCACGCCACCCGAGCAGCCGCTGCCGCCCTGGCGCCGCGCCGTGCTCAAGGTCGGCAGCAACCTGCTGGCCGCCGACGGCGGCGGCCTCACGCCGCGCTACGCCGGGGCGCTGGCCGCCTTCGTCGCGGCCGGCCACGCCGAGGGCCGGCAGGTGGTGCTGGTCTCCTCCGGCGCGGTGGCGGCCGGCCGCGCGCTGCTGCGCGAGCGCCAGCCGGCGGCCGGCGACCTGGCCGCGCGGCAGGCGCTGGCCGCGCTGGGCCAGGCGCCGATGATCGCGCTGTGGCAGTCCCTGTCCGCGCGGCCGGTGGCGCAGGTGCTGCTCAGCCACGACGACCTGCGCAACCGCCGCCGCTACCTCAACGCGCGCAACACCCTGCGCGGGCTGCTGGCGCTGGACGCACTGCCGGTGGTCAACGAGAACGACACGGTGGCGGTGGACGAGCTCAAGCTCGGCGACAACGACAACCTCGCCGCCATCGTCGCCGCGCTGGTGGACGCCGACCTGCTGCTGATCGCCTCCGACGTGGACGCGCTGTACGGCGCCGACCCGCGCCGCGATCCGGCGGCGCGCCCCGTCGCCCTGGTCGAGGCGCTGACGCCGGAAGTGCTGGCGATGGCCGGCGGCAGCGGCAGCGCGGCGGGCACCGGCGGCATGCGCACCAAGCTGGAGGCGGCGGCGAAGGCGAGCGCCGCGGGCATCCCCACCGCGCTGTTCGGCGGCCGCGACGCGGACACGCTCGCGGCGCTGGCGCGCGGGCAGCTGCGCGGCACGCTGGTGCGCGCGCCGGGCAACCGCATGCAGGCGCGCAAGTACTGGCTGCGCCACGCGCCGGCGGCGGGCCGCATCGAGGTCGACGCCGGCGCCGCGCGCGCGCTGGCCGGCGGCCGCGCCTCGCTGCTGCCCGGCGGCATCGTCGCGGCGCACCGCGAGTTCCACCGCGGCGACCTGGTCGAGATCGTGGACGGCGCGGCGCGGGCGGTGGCGCGCGGGCTGTGCCAGTACGGCGCGGCCGAGGTGCGCCGGCTGGCCGGCCGCCACAGCCGCGAGATCGCGGCGATCCTCGGCTACAGCCATGGCGCCGAGGTGGTGCACCGCGACGACCTGGCCACCGTGCGCGACGCCGCCGAGACCGTCGCGGAGGAGACGCCCGCATGAGCGAACTGCGAACCCGGGCGCTGGCCTGCCGCGACGCCGCGCCGGCCGTCGCCGCGCTCGACGCCGGCGCGCGCGCGGCGCTGCTGCGCGACATGGCCGCGGCGATCGAGGCGCGGGGCGAGGCGATCCTCGCCGCCAACGCGCGCGACATGGAAGCGGCCGCCGCCAAGGGCGTGCAGGGCGCGCTGCTCGACCGCCTGCGGCTGGACGCGGCGCGCGTGGCCGCCATCGCCGCCGCGGTGCGCGAGGTGGCGGCGCTGCCCGACCCGGTCGGCCAGGTGACCCGGCGCGAGACGCGCCCGAACGGCCTGCGGGTGGAGCGCGTGCGCATCCCGCTAGGCGTGGTGGCGATGATCTACGAGGCGCGTCCCAACGTCACCGCCGACGCCGCCGCGCTGTGCCTGAAGGCCGGCAACGCGGTGATCCTGCGCGGCGGCTCGGAGGCGCTGCACTCCAACACCGCCCTCGCCGAGGCGCTGCACGGCGCCCTGCGCGCGCACGGCCTGCCGGAGGCGGCGGTGGCGCTGATGCGCGACCTGAGCCGCGAGGCGATGGTCGAGCTGCTGCAGCTGACCGACGTGGTGGACCTGGCCATCCCGCGCGGCGGCGAGGGACTGATCCGCTTCGTCGCCGAGCACGCGCGCGTGCCGGTGATCAAGCACTACAAGGGCGTGTGCCACCTCTACGTGGACCGCGACGCCGACCTCCAGCTGGCGCTGGACCTGCTGCTCGACGGCAAGACCTCGCGCCCCGGCGTGTGCAACGCGCTGGAGACGCTGCTGGTGCACCGCGATGCCGCCGGCGCCTTCCTGCCGATGGCGGGCGAGGCGCTGCGCGCGCGCGGCGTGGAGCTGCGCGGCGACGAACGCACCCGTGCGCTGCTGCCCGCGGCCGGGCCCGCCACCGAGGACGACTACGCCGCCGAGTTCCTCGACCTGATCCTCGCCGTGCGCGTGGTGGACGACCTCGACGAGGCCATCGCGCACATCCGCCGCTACGGCTCGGACCACACCGAGGTGATCGCCACCCGCGACGCGGCCGCGGCCGAGCGCTTCGTCCACGCGCTGCGCTCGGCGGTGGTGATGGTCAACGTCTCCTCGCGCTTCAGCGACGGCGGCGAGCTGGGCCTGGGCGCGGAGATCGGCATTTCCACCACGCGCCTGCACGCCTACGGCCCGATGGGCGCCGAGGCGCTCACGGTGGAGCGCTTCGTGGTGCGCGGGGAAGGGCAGGTGCGCCACCCGCTGCGCCGGGACTGAGCGCTTTCGCGCGCCGGCCCGCATGATGCCGCTTCGGGACGGCGCAGGCTGGCGGGGTGGACGTGGAAGGGTTGCAGAAGATCGACGGGCAGGCGCTGTTCGTGATCGGCGCGGCGCGCAGCGGCACCACGGTGCTGCAGAACGCGCTCAACGACTCGCCGCACGTCTTCCTGTTCGGCGAGCCGGCGTTCCACGACGATCCCGGCAGCGCGGATTTCGCCGCCCGCTACAACGCGATGCACCGCTCCTGGGGACACCAGGAGGACAAGAGCAGCTTCTGCCCGCCGCTGTTCGCCGAGGACGCCAGCCGGCCCGACTACCTGGAGCAGCTGGCGCGGCCGTACTGCTACGTCGGCAGCAAGATCGTGGTCAACCCGTCCAACGCCGCCGGAACCTGCCGGCGCGTCTTCGATTTCCACTGCCGGCATTTCTGTCGGGCGCACTACGTCTTCACGTTCCGCAACCCGGTGGACGTGCTCATGTCGACGCGCGGCCTGGCAGAGCTGCACGGCGATGCGCCGGCCAGCCACGAGTCCCTGCTGCGCAGCTTCCTGGCGGTGATGGCGCTGTACCTGCGCATGCTGCGCAACCTGCCGTCGTGGCGGCGGTATTCCACGAGGACGTGGGCGAGGCGACGTTCGCCATGCTGGGCCGGCGGCTGGGCCTGGACCTGTCGGCCGCGGCGCGCTACTACGACGGCGGGCGGGTCCGGCACTACGCGCTGGATGCGTTCCCGCCTGCCGTGCGCGATGCCGTCGCCGCCGTCGCGGACCTCTACCGGCGGTTCCGGCGCGAGGCCGGTGCCGGCTTCGAGCTGGTGCAGCTGGAGCAGAACCCGGGGCACCTCGAACAGCGGCATTTCACGCCGCTGGGCGAAGCGCTTCATCCAGACGGCCTTGCGCGAATGGGCCTACGCGGCCAGCTACGCTACCTCACGGCAGCGGCGCGAGGCGCTGCAGGACTGGCTGCACCACTACAACTGCCACCGTCCGCACAGCGCACTTGGTGGTCAGACACCCATGGCTCGACTGACGCTTGATCAAAACAACCTATTGAAGCTCCACACCTAGCGGACGCCGCGACGCCGGCCCGTCCACTGTCGCCGGAACACCATTTCGCAGGTGTTCCCCGGTCCGTTCCTTCTCCCGGCGCGGCGCTGATCCGCCAGCGCCAGCCGCGTCGCGGCGCGCGGCGGCGGCCGCGCGGCAGCCCGTTCCGCCACGGGGTTTGGACGTCCATCCCGGCCGCCGCCACGCCGGGAGCGCGCTGCCGCTATCATGCGGCCTCGTCCGGACTTCCCGCGGTGGCGCCTCCCCATGCTGCTGATGATCGACAACTACGACAGCTTCACCTTCAACCTCGTGCAGTACCTGGGCGAGCTGGGCCAGGAGGTGAGGGTGGTGCGCAACGACGCGCTGGACGTGGCCGGCATCCGCGCGCTGCGGCCCTCGCACATCATGATCTCGCCCGGGCCGGGCACGCCGGACGACGCGGGCGTGTCGCTCGCCGTGCTGCGCGAGCTGGCCGGCGAGGTGCCGGTCTTCGGCGTGTGCCTGGGCCACCAGGCGATCGGCCAGGCGTTCGGCGGCAGGGTGGTGCGCGCGAAGAAGATCATGCACGGCAAGACCTCGCCGGTGCGCCACCGCGGGCAGGGCGTGTTCGCCGGGCTGCCGGACCCGTTCGAGGCCACCCGCTACCACTCGCTGGTGGTGGAGCAGTCCTCGCTGCCCGACTGCCTGGAAGTGACCGCGTGGACGGAGAATCCCGACGGCTCGGTCGACGAGATCATGGGCCTGCGGCACCGCACGCTGCCGGTCGAGGGCGTGCAGTTCCACCCCGAGTCCATCCTCACCCAGCACGGTCACGACATGCTGTCCAACTTCCTCGGCCTGCCGCGGCGGAAGCTCGCCGCATGAGCGTGCGGGCGATCACCATCACGCCGCAGGAGGCGCTGCAGCGCACGATCGAGCACCGCGAGATCTTCCACGACGAGATGATCGCGCTGATGCGCCAGATCATGCGCGGCGAGGTGAGTCCGCTGATGACCGCGGCGATCATCACCGGCCTGCGCGTGAAGAAGGAGACGGTGGGCGAGATCACCGGCGCGGCGCGGGTGATGCGCGAGCTGTCGGCCGCCGTGCCGGTCGCCGATGCGTTCGCCGCCGCCGGCGTGCCCGCCGGGGGCCTGGAGCACCTGCTCGACATCGTCGGCACCGGCGGCGACGGCGCCTCCAGCTTCAACATCTCCACCGCCGCGATGTTCGTCGCGGCGGCGGCCGGCGCGCGCGTGGCCAAGCACGGCGGGCGCAGCGTGTCGTCGAAGTCCGGCAGCGCGGACGTGCTGGAGTCGCTGGGCGCGGTGATCGACCTGCCGCCGGCCAAGGTGGCGCGGTGCCTGGCCGAGACCGGCATCGGCTTCATGTTCGCGCCCAACCACCACCCGGCGATGAAGGTGGTGGCGCCGGTGCGCAGGGAGATGGGCGTGCGCACCATCTTCAACATCCTGGGGCCGCTGACCAACCCGGCCGGCGCGCCGAACATCCTGATGGGCGTGTTCCATCCCGACCTGGTGGGCATCCAGGTGCGCGTGCTGCAGCAGCTCGGCGCGCGGCACGCGCTGGTGGTGTGGGGCCGCGACGGCATGGACGAGATCTCGCTCGGCGCCGCCACCCTGGTCGGCGAGCTGAAGGACGGCGTGGTGCGCGAGTACGAGGTGGAGCCGGAGGACTTCGGCCTGGCGATGGCCTCCAGCCGCAACCTCAAGGTGGCCGGCGCCGAGGAATCGCGGGCGATGCTGCTGGACGCGCTCGACGGCCGCCACGGCGTGCCGCACGACATCGTCTGCCTCAACGCCGGCGCGGCGCTGTACGCGGCCAACGTGGCCGGCTCGATCGGCGAGGGCATCGAGCGCGCGCGGCAGGCCATCGAAAGCGGCGCGGCCCGTGCCAAAATGGAGGCCTTCGTGGCCGCCACCCGCCGCCTGGCGGGCCAGGCCGGCTGAGGCTTCCCCGACCGACCCCGCGCCATGACCGACATCCTGCAACGCATCCTCGCCCGCAAGACGGAAGAGCTGGCCGAACGCAGCGCCCGGCTGCCGCTGGCCGAGCTGGCCGCGCGCGCGGCCGACATGCCGGACACGCGCGGCTTCGCCGCCGCGATCGAGGCGAAGATCGCCGCGGGCGAGCCGGCGGTGATCGCCGAGATCAAGAAGGCCAGCCCCAGCAAGGGCGTGATCCGCGCCGAGTTCGACCCGGCCGCGATCGCGCGCAGCTACGCGAAGGCCGGCGCGGCCTGCCTGTCGGTGCTCACCGACAAGGACTTCTTCCAGGGCAGCGAGGAGTTCCTGCGCCAGGCGCGCGAGGCCTGCGCGCTGCCGGTGCTGCGCAAGGACTTCGTGATCGACCCCTACCAGGTGTACGAGGCGCGCGCGATCGGCGCCGACTGCATCCTGCTGATCGTCGCCGCGCTGGGCGACGCGGCGCTGCTGGAGCTGTCGCTGCTGGCCGCCGAGCTGGACCTGGACGTGCTGTGCGAGGTGCACGACGCCGAGGAGCTGGAGCGCGCGCTGGCGCTGCCGGTGCCGCTGGTGGGGGTGAACAACCGCAACCTGCGCACCTTCGAGACCTCGCTGGAGACCTCGCTGGAACTGCACGAGCTGATGGAGTACGACCGCATCATGGTCACCGAGTCCGGCATCCGCACGCCCGAGGACGTGGCCATGCTGCGCGAGGCGGGCATCAGCGCCTTCCTGGTCGGCGAGGCGTTCATGCGCGCCGACGATCCGGGACGCGAACTGCAGAAGCTGTTCGCCACGCGCTGACGGTCATGGGCACAGGGGATCTCCAGGCGCCGCGTCCACGACTGGCGCCGCCGCGGATGCGCCGCGCACGGTGCTGTTCGATTTCGACGGCGTGCTGGTGCACGGCGACACCTTCTACCTGTTCGTGCGCGACCGCTACGCGCGGGCCTGGTGGCTCAAGCTGCTGGCCGTGCTGGCGCTGCCGTGGCTGCTGCTGCGGCTGCCGTTCTCGCGCCGCGCGGCGCTGCGCACGCTGGTGCACATCGGCCTGTGCGGACTGGACGAGCGCCGCTACCGCGAAGCCGCCGCCCGCTTCGCCGCGACGCTGGCGCGCCGCCCCGGCCAGTACTGCCGCGACGGCCTGCGCCAGTTGCGCCGTCACCAGGCCGACGGCGACCGCGTGCCGGTGGTGACCGGCTGCGAGGAGATGCTGGCGCGCACCGTGCTCGCCGAGCTGGGGCTGGGCGGGGTCGAGTTGATCGCCTCGACGCTGCGGCCGGGCTGGTCGGGCCCGCGGGAGGGCCGGCACAACGTGGGGCGGCGCAAGGTGGAGGCGCTGGCCGTCGCCGGCATCGCGTCGTGCGCGACGGCCTACAGCGATTCCAGCCGGGACATCCCGATGCTGAAGATCGCCGGCGAGCCCGTGCTGGTGAATGCCGTGCCGGCGGTCTGCAAGCGGGTGGAGCGGGCGCTGGGCAGGCCGGTGGGCCGGGTCGAGTGGTATTGACCGGCGTGCCGCCGGCACTTGCCCGGGGCGAGGCCGAAGATATACGTTAGTGCTAACGCATTTCTTCGGGCGAGGCCCGTCATGTATCTGGAATCCCTCGGCAAGCTGGCGCTCGGCAGCCGCCTGAAGGCGCTCAGCGACCATCTCTACGGCGCGGTCGACCAGGTCTACCAGGCCCGCGGCGCGCGCATCGAGTCGCGCTGGCTGCCGGTGCTGCGCTACCTGTGGGACGTCGGTCCGCGCCCGGTGACCGAGGTGGCGGAGGCGATCGGCCAGACCCATTCCGCGGTGAGCCAGCTCGCCGACAAGCTGGTGCGCGCCGGCATGGTGAAGCGGCGGCGCGACCCGGCCGACGGCCGCCGCAGCGTGCTCACGCTGACGGACAAGGCGCACCGCGCGCTGTCCGAGCTGGGGCCGCTCTGGTGGGCGGTACGCCAGGGCGTGACCGACGCGCTGGGCGAGCACGTCGAGCGCCTGCTGGACGCGGTGGCCGCCTGCGAGCGCGCGCTGCGGGAGCGGCCGGTCGCGGACGCCATCCTGGCCGCGCACGCGGCGCTGCTGGCCGCGCCGCTGGAGGTCGTGCCGTACGCGCCGGCGCTGCGTACGCACTTCCGCCGGCTGAACCTGCAATGGCTGGAGCGCCACTTCCGCGTCGAGGACATCGACCGGGCCGTGCTGGACGATCCCGAGCGGCACATCCTGCGATCCGGCGGGGCGATCTTCTTCGCCCGCCTCGGCAAGGAGGTCGTCGGCACCTGCGCGCTGCTGCAGGAGTCGCCCGGCGTGTTCGAACTGACCAAGATGGGCGTGGACGAAGGCTTCCGCGGCCTGGGCGCCGGCCGGCGCCTGCTCGACGAGGCCATCGCCGAATTCCACCGGCGCGGCGGGCGCATGCTGTTCCTGGAGTCCAGTAGCACGCTGAAGCCGGCCCTGCGCATGTACGAGCAGGCGGGATTCCGGCTGCAGCCGTCGGTGCGGCCGGGCTCGCATTACGAGCGCGCCGACGTCTACATGATCTACGAGCCGGCCGGGCGGGCGCCTCGCGCGCCCGGCTAGGCGGCCCGGGGTCCGCCTGCTAGGGCGTGTCATCAATTGAGCAGGATGACGGCGGCAGCGCCGTAGATAGCACCGAGGAAATTACGAGCCGTTTTGTCGTATCGAGTGGCGATGGCGCGGTACTGCTTGAGCTTGGCGAAGAAGTT
>Ga0180221_1000317_pt1 | contig 48217 bp, 46 predicted proteins | sample eDN5th37CKraftMG_FD_151339 | JGI IMG/M metagenome (GOLD analysis project Ga0180221, IMG submission 151339) | Enriched Miracle-Growth compost microbial communities from Emeryville, California, USA - eDNA 5th pass 37_C Kraft MG (version 2) (version 2) ...
AGGGCACGTACTTCGTGCTCGCCGACGCCGCGCCCCTCGGCTTCGACGACGGCACCGACCTGTGCCGGCGCCTGCCCGGGCTCGCGGGCGTGGTCGGCGTCCCCGTGTCGGCGTTCTGCACCGCGGGCTCCCCGACGGGTCGCAGCCTGCGGTCGTGGGTGCGGTTCACGTTCGTCAAGCGCGAGGACGTCCTGCGCGACGCCGTCGGGCGGCTCGGGGCGCTCGCTCGCTGACGGCGGCCGAGGCGCGCGGCTCAGCGCAGCACGAGCGACACCGCGACGAGCACCATGACGACGGCGATCACGCCGTCGAGCACGCGCCACGCCGCGCGCCGCGCGAAGACGGGCGCGAGCGCCCGCGCCCCGTACCCGAGCCCGACGAACCACAGCCAGCTCGCGACGCACGCACCCGCGCCGAACGCCCAGCGCAGGCTCCCGTGGCCGGCCGCGACCGAGCCGAGCAGCAGGACCGTGTCGAGGTAGACGTGCGGGTTGAGCCACGTGAGCGCGAGCGTCGTGAGCACGGTGGCGCCGAGGGCCGCCGGTGGGCGCTGGCCGGCCGGGTGGAGCGAGCCCGGGTCGTGCCGGGGCAGCGCGCGCAGGCCCGACCGCACCCCGTACGCGACGAGGACGGCGGCCCCGACCCAGCGGACGACCTCGAGCACCGTCTCGGACCGCGCGACCACCGCGCCCAGCCCGGCCGTGCCCGCCGCGATCAGCACCGTGTCGCTCGCGGCGCAGACCAGCACCACCGTCCCGACGTGCTCGCGCCGGACGCCCTGCCGCAGAACGAACGCGTTCTGCGCGCCGATCGCCACGATGAGCGACAGGCCGAACGCGAGGCCGGAGAGCGCGGCGGCAAGGGTGTCCACGACGACGACGCTAGCGCCCGCGACCTCGCCGGAGGCCGCCCGTCCGCCTGTAGCGCCATGACGGTTTCTCACCGGTCATTAGCATGGCTTCATGGACTGGGACCTCGCGCAGCTCCGGGCGCTCGACGCCGTCGTCAGCCAGGGCACGTTCGACGCGGCCGCCCGCGCGCTGCACGTGACGCCGTCGGCGGTGAGCCAGCGGATCAAGGCGCTCGAGGCGCAGGCGGGCCGCGTGCTCGTCCGCCGGAGCAAGCCCGTGGCCGCCACCGAGGACGGTCGCGCGCTCCTGCGGCTCGCGCGCCAGGTCGCGCTGCTCGTCGCCGAGGCCGAGGCGTCGCTCGCCGGCAGCGGCAGCGGCCCGGGCGCGCCGCGCGTCGTGCTCCCCGTGGCCGTGAACGCGGACTCGCTCGCCACCTGGGCCGTGCCGGCGCTCGCGGGGCTGGGCGACGGCGTCGCGGTGGACGTGCGCCGCGAGGACCAGGACCATTCCGTCGAGCTCCTGCGCGACGGCGAGGTCATGGCCGCGATCACGACGCAGGCGCGGCCGGTGCAGGGCTGCACCGTCCAGTCGCTCGGCGCGATGCGCTACCTCCCCGTCGCGTCGCCGTCGTTCGCGCGGCGCTGGTTCGGGTCCCGGACCGCACCCGAGGTCACGCCCGACGCCCTGGCCGCGGCCCCGGTCGTCGTCTACGACCGCAAGGACGACCTGCAGGACCGCTACCTGCGCCGCAGGACGCGCCGCCGCATCGACCCGCCGCGCCACCACGTGCCGGGCTCGACGGCGTTCGCGCAGGCGGTCCGGCTCGGTCTCGGCTGGGGGATGCTGCCGGAGCAGCAGGCGGACGAGCTGGTCGCGCGCGGCGATCTCGTGGTGCTGGACGAGGCGGGCGCCGACGACGTCCGGCTGCACTGGCAGCAGTGGCGCGTGCGCTCGGCGGCGCTCGACGCCCTCGCGGCGTCGGTCCGCGAGGCCGCCGCACGGTCGCTGCGCCCGGCGCGCTGACGCGCCCCGCGAGCGCCCGCGTCAGGACGACGCAGGCACGCCCGCGTGGAACCCGCCCTCGCGCCGGAAGGCGGGCGTGGCGACGGCGAGGACGAGGATCGCGACGGCGATCGCCCCGAGCATCACCGAGCTCATGGCGACGGCGGTCGCGCCGAGCACCCCGACGAGCGGGCTGACGACGCCCGCGATGCCGGTCTGGAGCGCACCGATCACCGCGGACGCGGTGCCCGCCATCTCGCCGTGGCGCGTGAGCGCGAGCGCCGACGCGTTCGACGGGACCATGCCCTGCATCGCGAGGACGAGCCACAGGCCCGCGAGCACGCCCAGCAGCCCGCCGACACCGGTGACCGCGAACGCCACGAGGCCCGCCGCGAAGACGAGCTGGACCACGAGGGCCGTGCGCAGGAGGCGGATGGGCGCGACCTTGCGGACGAGCGCCGCGTTGACCTGCGCGGACGCGACGAGCGCGAGCCCGTTCACCGCGAAGAGCAGCGAGAACGCGCCCGACGACAGGCCGAAGTGCTCCTGGAACACGAACGGCGAGCCCGACACGTAGCTCATGACGACGGCCATGCCGAGGCCGGGCACGACCGCGAGCGCAAGGAACCGGCGGTCGCGGACGAGCGTCCGGTAGCCCCGCAGCGCGGCTGGGAGGCCGCCCGTCACGCGACGCTCGGTCGGCAGCGTCTCGGGCAGGGCGCGCAGGACGACCGCGCCCAGCACGACGCCCATGAGCGCGAGCACGAGGAAGATCCCGTGCCAGCTCCCCCAGCCCTCGACGAGCGACCCGACCGTGGGCGCGAGCAGCGGCGACAGCCCGATGACGAGCATGAGGCGCGAGAACATGCGGGCGGCCTCGGCGCCGCTGAAGCGGTCGCGGATGATCGCCATGCTCGTGACGGACGCCGACGCGTTGAAGAAGCCCTGGATCACACGCAGCACGATGAGCAGCGTGATGTTCGGGACCAGGATCGACAGCACGGACGTCACGACGTGGCCCGCGAGCCCGACCAGGAGCGGCCCGCGGCGGCCGAACCGGTCCGACAGCGGGCCGATCACGAGGGTGCCGAGCGCGGCCCCGATGAGCATCGCGGACATGGTGACCTGGGCGCCCGCGTCGGTGGTGTGCAGGTCGTGGGCGACGTCCGGGAGGGCCGGCAGGTACATGTCGGTCGTGAAGGCGGGGAGCGCCGAGAGGGAGCCGAGCAGGAGGATCCACGCGGCGGTCGAGCGTGGCCCGGCGGCGGGGCCCGCGAGGAGGCGTGAGCGGAGACCGGCGCGGGGCGCGGGGGCGGCGGGCTGCGCCGGGGCGCCGGGCTGCGCGCGGGAGGAGGTCAGGTCGGCGGTGGGGTTCGGATCATCGGGGTCGTCGGCACGCGTCACGACCGCCATCCTATCGAATCGTTTCGAGCAACCGCCACGGATTCCGCGCGGGCGATGTGACGATCGTGTGGGTGGCGTGCCGGACGATGGACCCATGTGCGGCCGCTACGCCTCCTTCCGAGAGGCCCAGGACCTCGCCGACGCGTTCGCGATCGACGCCGCCCTCGTCGAGCCCGCGGTGCGCGAGCTCGCCCCGAGCTGGAACGTCGCCCCGACGCAGGACGTGCGGATCGTCGTCGAGCGCGCACCGAAGGGTGAGCCGGACGGCCCGGTCGAGCGGTCGCTCCGGCTCGCACGGTGGGGTCTCGTGCCGAGCTGGGCCAAGGACCCGTCGGTCGGCAACCGGATGATCAACGCGCGCGTCGAGTCGCTGACCGACAAGCCCGCGTTCGCCAAGCCGTTCGCCGCCCGGCGCTGCCTCGTCCCCGCGGACGGCTACTACGAGTGGAAGAAGCTCGAGCCCGCGCCCGGGTCGAGCCCCTCGGGCCGGGCGCGCACGCCCAAGCAGCCGTACTACATCACCCCCGCCGACGACGACGTCGCGGCCCTCGCCGGGCTCTACGAGTTCTGGCGGGACCCCAGCCGGGCGGCCGACGACCCGCGCCGCTGGCTCGTGTCGACCACGATCGTCACGATGCCGGCCAGCGACGACCTCGCCGCGATCCACGACCGCATGCCCTTGGTGCTGCCGCGATCGGCGTGGGACGCGTGGCTCGACCCGTCCGTCGGGGCCGAGGGCGCGTCGGCGCTGCTGACCACGACGCCCGAGCTGATGCGGTTCCGCGAGGTGTCGTCGCTGGTGAGCAACGTGAACAACGACTCCCCGGCGCTGCTGGCGCCCGTCGACTGACGGGTCGGGGCAGGGCCCCACCACCCGGCGCCGGCGTGTCGGACGGCTCACACACCGCGCCGCGGATGTGACCCGCCGATACCCCCCGGGGTATGGTCGGCCCGTGGCCAGCAGCACCCCCTCCCCGTCCGCGCACCCCGACGCCCACGCCCGGCGCTACGTCGTCGTCGGCGGGGTCGCTGCCGGCGCGAGCGCCGCGGCACGCCTGCGCCGCCTCGACGAGCGCGCGGAGATCGTCGTCCTCGAGCGCGGCCCGCACGTGTCGTTCGCGGGCTGCGGGCTGCCGTACCTCGTCGGCGGCGAGATCGCCGAGCCGGGCGACCTCCTCGTCCAGACGCCCGCGAGCCTGCGCGCCGCGCTGAACCTCGACGTCCGGACCTCGCACGACGTCGTCGGGCTCGACCCGGACGCCCGCACCGTCCGGGTCCGCACGCCGGAGGGCGAGACCGACCTCGCGTACGACGCGCTCGTCCTCGCGCCGGGGGCCGTCGCCGCCCGCCCGCCCCTGCCGGGGCTCGACTCGCCACGGGTCCTGACCCTGCGCACCGTCGCCGACGGCGCCGCGCTGCGTTCGCTCGTCGGCACCGCGCGCCGCGCCGTGGTGCTGGGCGGCGGGTTCGTCGGGCTCGAGGCCGCCGAGGCGCTCGCGCAGCAGGGCCTCGACGTCGCGCTCGTCCAGCGGTCCGCGCACGTGCTGTCGACCTTCGAGCCCGAGCTCGCGCAGCTCGTGACCGACGAGCTCGAGCGGCTCGGAGTCGACGTCCACGCCGGCTCGGGCGCGGCCGCCGTCGAGCACCTCGCCGACCACGACGTCGTCGTGCTCGCCGACGGGACCCGGCTGGAGGCGGACGTCGTCCTGCTCGCCGTCGGCGTCCGGCCCGACACGCGCGTCTTCGAGGACGCCGGCGTGCGCTGCGAGGACGGCGCGATCGTCGTCGACGAGCGCGGACGCACCTCCCTGCCGGGGGTGTGGGCCGCGGGCGACGCCACGACCAGCGTCGACGCCGTGACCGGGGCGCGCCGCCCCGTGACGCTCGCGGGACCCGCGAACCGCGCCGGTCGCCTCGTCGCCGACGACATCGCCGGGCACCCGACCGCCCGTCCCGTGCCGCGACCGCTCGGGACCGCGATCGTCCGCGTGGGTGCGCTCGCCGCGGCCACGACGGGCGCGAACCGCGCCGACCTCGACGCGCTGGGCGTGGCCTACCGCACGCTCCACCTCCACCCCACCCAGCACGCCGGCTGGTTCCCCGGCGCCGCGCAGCTCCACCTCGTCGTGCACGTGGACGCCGACGACGGGCGGATCCTCGGCGCGCAGGCGGTCGGCCCGGACGGGGTCGACAAGCGCATCGACGTGCTCGCGACCGCGCTGCGCGCCCACCTGACCGTGCACGACCTGGTCGACCTCGACCTCGCGTACGCGCCGCCCTTCGGCGCCGCCAAGGACCCCGTGACCATGGCGGGGCTGCTCGGCTCGAACGTCGTCGACGGCACCCTGCGTCTCTGGTACGCCGACGAGCTGGACGAGGTCGCGGCGCACGCGCTCGTGCTCGACGCGCGCAGCCGCGACGAGTTCGCCACCGGCCACGTCGCCGGGGCGCTCAACGTCCCGCACACCGAGCTGCGCGGCCGGCTCGACGAGGTCCGGGCCGCAGCCGCCGGCCGGCCGGTGCGCGTGATGTGCGCGTCCGGGGTCCGCTCGTACCTCGCGCACCGCGTCCTCGCCCAGCACGGGTTCGACAGCGCCTCACTGTCGGGCGGGATGCTCACCCTGCGGGCCGCGCTCGGCCCGCGGGCCGACGACGTCCTCGTGCTGCCCGACGCCGACACGACCGCCGACCGCGCCGCCTGACCTCACCTTCCCCACCCGACCTGACCGACCCAGGAGCTCCTCATGAGCACGCCCGACGCCGAAGCCCGCCGCAAGATCGTCAACCGCCTGCGCCGCGCGCGCGGCCAGCTCGACGCCGTCGTGAGCGCCGTCGAGAACGACGCCTCGTGCCGCGAGGTCGTCACCCAGCTCGCGGCCGTGTCGAGCGCGCTCGACCGCGCGGGCTTCGCGATCGTGTCGTCGGCCATGAAGGACTGCGTCGGCGACCCCGAGGGGAGCGCCGACGGGCTCACGACCGACGAGCTCGAGAAGCTCTTCCTCATGCTCGCCTGAGCCTTTCCCACCCACCGGCACCCACCGCCATCCCCGGCACCGAGGAGACGAATCCCATGTGTTACCCCACCACCTGCAGCACCTGCGGCAAGACGACCTGGAAGGGCTGCGGCCAGCACGTCGACGACGTGCGCCGCACCGTGCCCGCCGCCGAGTGGTGCGACGGCCACCCCGACGCACCGAAGACCAGCTTCTTCTCGCGCATCCTCGGACGCTGAGCCGCGCCGCCGCGGCGGACGGCCGGTGCGGGGCGACGCACCGGCTGACCTGACCGGGGCCGCCGGCTCCGGCGGCACGGGAAGACGCGCCGGCGACCGACCCCGACCGGGCCGCCAAGCTCCCGCCGCGGCACTCTCCACAACCTGGCGTCGTACCTGGTCAGGGTGGCCGCAGCACGGTAGGATCGAACACATGTTCGAGCGCGCCGACACTGAGGGCTTCTCCGGTGCTGCCCTGCGGTCGGCGCCGCTCACGGAGCCCGTCGCAGCACGCCCGGAGGGCCGTGGGGTGTCGGTCCTCGAGGTCGCCTTCGCCCACCTCGTGGCCAGGCTGCTCGACGTGACGTCGTCTTCCGAGGCGGTCGGCGACGAGCCGGCTGCCGACGTGGCGGCGGACACTGCGACGGCTGGGTCCGAGTCGCGCGACCTCAATCACGTCGTCGACGTCCCCCAGGTCGCGGCGGGTCTCGCCCGGCTCGACCTGTCCGGCGCGAGCGACGACGCGCTCGTCGACGCGGTCGTCGTCTGGCAGCAGGTCGCGTCGTGGGCGGCAGCCCAGCAGGCGGCCGTGGTCGACGAGCTGCTCGCCCGCGGCGGGTCGTCGTCACGGGCGGCGGAGGCCGTGGTGCACGAGCTCACGGCTGCCCTAGTGACCTCCCGGCACGCCGCCGCAGCGCTCGTGGGCAGGGCCGTCGGGCTCGCGGCGTCCCCGCAGGTCGCGGACGCGCTCGCCGACGGACGGATCGACACCGCCCGGGCGGACGTCCTCGTGTCCTACGAAGCGGTGCCCGTGACGGTGCGCCGCCGCGTCGCCGCGCAGCTCGTCGGCACGGCGGAGCGGCCCGGCCCGGCGACCAGGCTCACGCCGGCGCAGCTCCGGGACAGGCTCCGGCGCGCAGCCATCGAGGCGGACCCCGAGGGCGCGACGCGCCGTGCTGCGGAGGCCGCAGGGCGGCGTCACGTCTGGATCGACCCGGCCCCCGACCAGATGGCGTGGCTCACCGCGTTGCTCCCCGCGTCGGACGCTGCCCGCATCTGGGCCCGGCTCGACGCTGCCTCCCGCGACGCCGTCCGCTCGGCGCACGAGACCCGGACGCTCGCGCAGGTCCGTGCCGACACGCTCACGGATCTGGTCACGCGGGGCGGCGGCGGCGCGAGGACCGACGGCGCGGGTTCCCGCGGCGGAGGTTCCAGCGGCGCGGGCTCCGACGGGAGCACGGCCGACCGTTCCGCCTCCGTGCGCACCGTGGTCAACGTGACGGTCGCGGCGACGACGCTCCTCGGCGCCGACGAGGCGCCCGGCCTGCTCGCGGGCTACGGCCCGATTCCCGCCCCGCTCGCGAGGGCCCTCGCCGCCGACGGCGACGCGACGTGGCGCCGGATCCTCACCGACCCCGTGACCGGCGCCGCGACCGACGTCTCCCGCACCGGCTACCGACCGGGCGTCGTGCTCGGCGACCTCGTGCGGACCCGGGACGCGACGTGCACCTTCCCGGGGTGCACCGTCCCGGCGGCACGGTGCGACCTGGACCACGTGGAACCGTTCGACGCCGGCCGGCCGGTCGCCGGGCAGACGCGTGCCACGAACCTCCACCCGGTGTGCCGCGCGCACCACAACGCGAAGACGCACGGCGGCTGGCAGACGCGCCGCGACCTCGACGGCACGATCACCTGGTCGGCACCGTCGGGCCGCGACTACAGGGTCGGGCCCCACCCGACCGATCCCGCGGTCGTACCCGGACCGACGATCCGTGCGGCGAGCCGTGGTCGTCCGAGGCCGCGACCTCGCGAGGATGCATCCGGCGACGACCCGCCGTTCTAAGACTCAGAGCCCTCCGCACGGTGCGCGCGCTCCAGATGTTCGGTGTGGGACACCGGCGTCGGCAGGAACGCGCCCTCGAAGTGGACGTCGCAGGCGTCCGTGGAGCGACAGCCCAGTCGGCGGGCTCGCGCTCGATTGCGGCGTCGAGGGTGGGCTCGCGCTCGACTGCGGCGTCGAGCTCGGCGCGTGGTCGGACACCGGCCTGACAGAGCGCAAGCGTGGCGAGATCCGGCGCGCGCGACGCCTCGACCTCGTAGGAGTCTCGTGCCGCTCGCCCCGTCAGCCCCGGTACGCGCGCTGCAGCTGCACGGGCTCGACGACGCCGAGCCCCTGCACCTCGACGCCGGGCCTCGCGGTGAGCGCGAACCGCGCGTCGTCCGCGAGCAGCCCGGCGGTCCCGCGGTCGACGAGGACGGTGCCGGGGTCGGCGATGTCGACGAGCCGGGCGGCGAGGTTCACGCTGGGGCCGAACACGTCGCCGAACCGCGCGAGCACCCGCCCCCAGACGAGGCTGACGCGCACGGGGACCCCGTGCTCGCCGCGCGTCGCGGGCGCCTCGGCGAGCCCGAGGGCGACCTCGGCACCGGTGGCGACGTCGTCGGCGACGTACAGGACGGCGTCGCCGATGGTCTTGACGACGCGCGCGCCGGCGGCGGCGATGACGTCGCGCGCGCCGGACTCGAAGTCCTGGACGAAGTGGGCGAGCTCGATCGACTCGAACCCGGCGGTGCGCTTGGTGAAGTCGACGATGTCCGCGAACCCGACCGCGCGTGCGAGCCGGAGCTCGCCCTCGCCGGTTACTCCCTGCTCGCGGGCGTGCGAGAACTCGACGGCGTAGCGGCCCGCGTAGGCGGCGAGCTGGCGGCGCCACGCATGCGTGAGCTGACGTTCGAGCACGGGCGCGATGCCGGGCAGCCGGTCGAGGAGCTCGAGCCGCGCGGCGACCGGGTCGAAGCCCTGCCGCTCGACGAGGTCCCCGACGAAGGCCTCGGCCTGCCAGAGCACGAGCCGGTCCATCGTGTGGCCGGTGGAGCGCAGCAGGGTGGTGACGGTGCTGGGGTCGAGGTGCTGGGCCGCGGCGAGCTCGAGGATCTCCCGGAGCGCGCGGACGTCGTCGTCGGTGAAGATCCGCTCGTCGTCGTCGACGGCAGAGAGGCCGAGCGCGCGCCAGGACTCGTGGACGAAGTCGACGTCGGTCCCCAGCTCGGCGGCGACCTCCGGCGCGGTCCTGGCCGCGGGGCCCCCGAGGAGGTGGTCGTCGAGGACGTCGCCGGTCGGGTCGTCGACCCGTTCCGGCCCGCGGTCCTCGCTGCTCACCCGCCCAGGGTAGCCGCGCCACCCGCCCGGACGTGGCGTACGTCACCGGTGACCACGGCCCGTTCGCTGCCGTCGTCGCCTCGGACCAGCAGCTCGCCGTCCACCCCGAGGCCGCGGGCGTCGCCGTCGAGCCGCGTCCCGTCCACGAGGTCGACGGCGACGCGCGCGCCGACCGTGACGCACGCGTCTGCGACGGCGGAGGCCAGGTCGACGGCGCCGTCGCCCCCCGGCACCCGGGCGGCGCGCGGGTCCCCGTCGGCCTGCCGCCACGCGTCGAGGATCCGCACGAGCTCGCGGACCTGCGCCTCGAGCACCGCGGCCCGCTCGACGTCCGGCGCGCCGGACGCGGCGAGCGACGTCGCGCTGGCGACGGGGAGCTCGTCGGGCGTCTGGCTGACGTTGATCCCGACCCCGACGACGGCGCGCCCGTCCGGCAGCCCCTCGACGAGGATGCCGACGGCCTTGCGGTAGGGCCCCCAGCCGGCCACGTCGGTGCCGTCGGCGGCGGGCAGCAGGACGTCGTTCGGCCACTTGAGGACGGGCTCCAGGCCGGTGGTCGACCGCAGCGCGCGCACGACGGCGAGCCCGACGAGCAGCGGCAGCCACGACAGCCGGTGCCGCGGGACCCCGGGCTCGACGAGCAGGGACGACGTCAGCGCGGCGCGCGCCGGCGTCTCCCAGGTCCGTCCGACGCGGCCGCGGCCGGCCGTCTGGTGGTCGGCGACGAGGAGCGCCGGCGCCGGCCAGTCGGCGGGACGGGCCGTGGCCTCGGCGGCGAGGTCGGCGTTCGTCGAGCCCGACGTGGCGACGACCTGGACGCGGGCGAGCGGACCGCGCGGGGCGAGGAGGGCGGACGCGAGCGCGTCGGCGTCGAGCGGCGGGCGTGCGGGGGCGGAGGTCATGCGTCCAGTCTGGTGCGCTCGCCGTCGTTGTCGCCAACCTCCAAAGCGTGCGCGCGAGACCGCGCGTCGCCACCGTCGAGTTGGCGCCACCCACCAACTAGGCTCGCAGGGTGACCCAGGACTCAAGCGCCACGCCGGAGGCCCCCACCCGGCTGACCGGCACCGCCGCCAAGCTGGCCGACCTCGCGGAGCGCCGCCGCGCCGCCGTCGAGCAGCCCGAGGAGGACGCCCGCACCAAGCAGCACGCACGCGGCAAGAAGACCGCGCGCGAGCGCATCGAGGCGCTCCTCGACGAGGGCAGCTTCGTCGAGCTCGACGCGTACGCGACGCACCGGTCGACGAACTTCGGGCTCGACAAGCGGAAGATCCCGGGCGACGGCGTCGTCGTCGGGTACGGGACCGTCGACGGCCGCCAGGTGTGCGTGTACAGCCAGGACTTCACCGCGTTCGGCGGGAGCCTCGGCGAGGTGCACGGCCAGAAGATCACCAAGGTCCAGGACCTCGCGCTGCGCACGGGCGCCCCGATCATCGGCATCTCCGACGGCGGCGGCGCGCGCATCCAGGAGGGCGTCGCGGCGCTCACGCAGTTCGCGGAGATCTTCCGGCGCAACGTCGCGGCGTCGGGCGTGATCCCGCAGATCTCCCTGATCCTCGGCCCCAGCGCGGGCGGCGCGGTGTACTCCCCCGCGCTCACGGACTTCATCGTCATGGCCGACAAGACGTCCAACATGTTCATCACGGGCCCGGACGTCATCCGTGCGGTGACGGGCGAGGACGTGGGCTTCGAGGAGCTCGGCGGCGGCCAGACGCACAACGAGCGGTCCGGCGTCGCGCACTACCTCGGCGCGGACGAGGACGACGCGATCGACTACGTGCGCCACCTCATCGGCTACCTGCCGCAGAACAACCTCGCGGACCCGCCGCAGTGGATCCCCGACGACGTCCCCCTCGAGGTCACGGACGAGGACCTCGAGCTCGACACGCTGATCCCCGACTCGGACTCGCAGCCGTACGACATGCGGACCGTGATCGAGCACGTCCTCGACGACGGCGACTTCTTCGAGGTCCAGCCGCTGTTCGCGAAGAACGTCCTCGTCGGCTTCGGGCACGTCGAGGGGCAGAGCGTCGGCGTCGTCGCGAACCAGCCGCTCGCCATGGCGGGCACGCTCGACATCAACGCCGCCGAGAAGGCCGCGCGCTTCGTGCGCACCTGCGACGCCTTCAACATCCCCGTGCTGACCCTCGTGGACGTCCCGGGCTTCCTGCCGGGCACGGACCAGGAGTGGAACGGCATCATCCGCCGCGGCGCGAAGCTCATCTACGCCTACGGCGAGGCGACCGTCCCGCTGGTCACGGTCATCACCCGCAAGGCGTACGGCGGCGCGTACATCGTCATGGCGTCCAAGCAGCTCGGCGCCGACGTGAACCTCGCGTGGCCGACGGCGCAGATCGCCGTCATGGGCGCGTCGGGAGCGGTGAACATCCTGCACCGCCGGACCCTGGCCGCCGCCGAGGAGGCCGGCAAGGACGTCGAGGCCGAGCGTCTCCGCCTCGTCGACGAGTACCAGGACGCGATCGTCAACCCGTGGGACGCCGCCGCGCGCGGCTACGTCGACGGCGTCATCGCACCGTCCGAGACCCGCGTGCAGGTCGTGCGGGCGCTGCGCGCCCTGCGCAGCAAGCGCGCCAGCCTGCCCCCGAAGAAGCACGGGAACATCCCGCTGTGAGGAGCGTCCGATGAGCGACCACGACGACATCACCCACGGCCCGGCGCCCCTCGGCGCCGTCGACGCCGCGCCCCTGCACGACGCCGTCGACGAGCTCGCACGCGCCCTGCACGAGTACGTCGACACGGCGGTGGGCGTGCGCGCCGAGTTCGGGGCCGCGGAGGCCGACGAGGACCCGCGGATCCTCGCGCTCGAGACCCGGATCGCGACGCACAACGCGGGCGTCTTCGACGCGCTCCACTCGACGCTCGGCATGCACCCGGACCTCACGACGCTGACGTGGGGCGAGGACGAGGCCGCCGAGCACGACCACGAGCACGCCGAGGGCGAGGCCGCGGAGGCCGAGGTCTTCTACCTGGGCTTCGTCGTGACTCCCCCGACGCGCCCCACGGACGCGTCGATGGGCACGGTCATCGACCTGCTCGACGAGGCCGGCGAGGAGACCGTGACGAAGCTCGTCGGCGCCGGGTTCGACGTCGTCGAGTGGGCGGCGTCGCGCGGCGAGCCCGGGCTGTTCGACGACGAGGACGACGATGACGAGTCCTGACGGCACCGGCGGCGCCCCGGACGCCGCGCAGGTCCGCGTGGTGCGCGGCGAACCCGACGAGATCGAGGTCGCGGCGCTCGTCGCCGGCCTGGCGGCGGCCGCGGCCGGCCTGAGCGTGCCCGCGGACGCGGCGCCGGTCGACGAGTGGACGAACCGGGTCCGCACCATGCGCGGCAACAGCGGGACCGCGAAGAGCTTCGGTGGCCGCGCGGGACGGCACAACGCCGACGCGTGGCGCTGGAGCCTGCGCGCGTAGCGTCGGGGCCGCGCCCCGCTACGCTCGCCGCATGACGGACCCGCAGACGCCCGGCTCCCCGCGACGGGTGTCCGTCGTGCTGTTCGAGGGCTTCGAACTCTTGGACGTGTTCGGCCCGGTCGAGCTGCTGAGCACGGTCCCGGACCTCGTGACGGTCGAGCTCGTCGGACCGGAGGCCGGCCCCGTGCGCAGCTCGCAGGGCACCGAGGTCGTCGCGACGGCGTCGTACGCGTCCGCGGCGGGGCCCGACGTGGTCCTCGTCCCCGGCGGCGCGGGCACCCGGCCGCTCGCGGTCGACGACGCGTTCCTCGGCTGGCTGGCGGCCTGGGCGGGCGGAGCGCGCGTCGTGACCTCCGTCTGCACGGGCGCGGCGCTGCTCGCCGCGGCGGGCCTGCTCGACGGGTACCGGGCGACGTCGAACAAGCGGGCGTTCCGGTGGGTCGAGGGCCACGGCAGCGACGTCGCGTGGGTCGCGCAAGCCCGCTGGGTCGAGGACCGCGACCGGTGGACGTCGTCGGGCGTCGCGGCCGGCATGGACATGACCGCCGCCCTGATGGCCCGGCTGCTGGGCGACGACGTCGCCGAGGTCGCGACGACCGCCGCGGAGCTCGAGGTCCACCGCGACCCGTCGTGGGACCCGTTCGCCCGGGTCCACGGGCTCGTCGACTAGGAGGTCAGGCGGCGCGGGTCCGGAACACGGGCCAGGCGACCTCGGTGCGGTGGAGGCTCACGTCGGGCGTGTGGACCGCCGACACGACGAACGTCTCCCGGATGGGCCCGTCGACGCCCAGCGCGCGGCGGGCGACGTAGCTGCCGAGCGCTCCGTACGTCCAGTCGATGTCGGCGCAGGTGCCGCGGTGGACCATGACCGCGACCTCGGTCTCGCGCAGGTGCATCGGCCTCACCTCGACGGAGGCGCCGCCCCGGTCCGCGAGCGCCGCGAGCACGCCGGGCTCGGGCCGCTCGGCGACGGGCACGTACGCGACGAGCGTGCCCTGCTCGCGCTCGAACAGGTCGGGGTAGAACAGGGCTCCGTGCGCCCCGGACTGCTCGGCGCCGACCGTGCGGAGGGCGGCGTCGAGGGCCGCGTACGCGGGCGCGGTCCACCCGGCCATCGCGAGCGAGAGGCGGGCGCGAGCCGCGAGCGCCCACGTCGCGGGCTCGGCGCGGAACTCGACCTCGCCGCCCGCCGCGTCGGTCGCGTCGGCGTCGAGGAGGTGGTCGAGGGTCCGGCCGGTGCCGGGCCCGGCGGCGTCCGGCGCCGTCTCGAGGCCGAGCAGGGCGCGCAGCGTGTCGACCGCCCCGCGGACCTCGTCGAGCTGCTTCTCCATCCGGTCGAGGTGCTCGCCGATCCGGGCCGTGCGCTCGCCGACGTCGGCCGTCCCCACGACCGCGCGCACCTCGTCGAGCGGCATCCCGAGCGCGCGGAGGCGGCGCACGACCTGCGCGAGCGGCACCTGGGTGACGCTGTAGCTGCGGTACCCGGTGACGTCGTCGACGTGGTGGGGCACGAGCACGCCCTGGGCGTCGTAGTGGCGCAGGGCCTTGACGGTCAGGTGCGTCATCCGCGAGAACTCGCCGATCGTCACCATGCCGTTCCGTCCGCCGCCGGGCATCCGGCCTCCCCTCCCGTCGCCACCGGGCGTCACGCGCCCGCGGGTCCGCGCCGCACGGCGAGCGCGAGCAGCCCGACGCCGAGCAGCGCGAGCAGCCCCACCGCCGCGAGGACGACGACGCTCGCGCCGAAGGCGTGCGCCACGGTCCCGCCGGCGGACCCGAGGACACCGTAGAAGACGACGCCCACGACCGCGACGCCCACGCTGTTCCCGGCCTGCTGCGCCGTCTGGAGCGCCCCGGACACCGAGCCGGCCTGGCGGGGGTCGGCGTGCGCGAGGACCTGCGCGGCGAGGGGCGTGATGCACAGCCCCTGGCCGGCTCCGGCGAGGAGCAGGCCGGGGACGAGCGCGGCCACGGTGGCTCCGGCCGAGCCGGGCGCGTCCGCGACCGCGAGGCCCAGGGCGCCGTACCCGGCGAGGATCGCGACGAGCCCGGTCACGACGACGGCGCTGCCGTGCCGGGCCGCGAGCGCCGGCGCCCGGAACGAGGTCGCGAGGTACCCGGCGGCGAGGACGCCGAACACGAGCCCGGCGTCGAGCGGGCTCAGCCCGAGCCCGTCCTGGAGGTAGAGCGCGAGGACGAAGTAGAACGACGCCTGGCCGCACCAGTAGACGAGCTGCGCGACGAGGCCGAACGACAGGGACGGACGGCGCAGCAGCGACGGCGGCAGGAGCGGCTGCCCGCCCGCGCGCTCGAGCCGGTCGCCCGCCCGGTAGGTGAGGACCGCGACCACGGGCACCAGGGCGAGGCTCACCCACGTCCACAGCGGCCACCCCACCTGCCGGCCCTCGACGAGCGGCAGGACGAGCAGGACCATCGTGAGCGCGCCGAGCGCCATCCCCACCAGGTCGAGCCGGCCGGAGCGCCGGGGGCGCGTCGCGGGCACGAGCCGGGGCGTGAGCACGAGGGCCACGACCCCGACGGGCACGTTGACCGCGAAGATCGCGCGCCAGCCGAGACCGGCGACGTCGGCCGCGATGAGCGCGCCGCCGACGAGCTGGCCACCCGCCGCGGCGACGCCGAGCACGGCCCCGTACCAGGCGAGCGCCCGGGCGCGCGCCGCGCCGGTGAAGCTCACGCCGACGATCGACAGCACGCTCGTGCCGATGAACGCGGCCCCGACGCCCTGGACGACGCGGGCGACGACGAGCACCGCCGCGCCGGGCGCCGCCGCGCACGCGAACGAGGCCGCGGTGAACACCACGAGGCCGAGGGCGAACCCGCGGCGGTGGCCGACGTGGTCGCCGAGCCTGCCCGCGACGAGCTGCGTCCCGGCCATCGCGAGCGCGAAGCCGGCGACGACCCACACGACCTCGCTCGGGCCGGCGTCGAGCTCCGCGGCGAGGGACGGCAGCGCGACGTTGACCCCGAAGAAGTCGAGGACCATGAGGAACGTCCCGGCGAGCAGGACGGGAAGGGCGCGCCACGGCGGCGCGGGCGCGACGGGCGGGGCGACGGCCGGGGCGAGGCGCGCGGCGGCCGGGATGCTGCGTTCTCCGGTGCTGGTCATGGCACCGTTCTCGGCCCTCCCCTCGGGGGAGAGTCAAGAAGCCCGGCGGGCACCACCGCCGTTCACCCAGCGTTCCCCGCGCGTCCGTCCGGACGCCGACGGCCGGGCACCGGGCGTCCTTACCGTCAGCGCTGATGACCGACCTCGCCACCAGCCGTGCGGCGCGCGACGACGCCGCGAGCGGCGCTGCCGCGCGCGGCGACGCCACGCCCTCCGCCGGCGAGCTCCGCGGCTCGCGGGGCACGCTCCCGCACGTCGCGGCCGTCGCCGTGGTGCGCGACGAGGAACCGTACCTGGCGACCGCCGTCGAGGCCGTGCTCGACCAGACATGGGCGGGCCCGCTCGACGTCGTGCTGGCCGTCGGGCCGTCGCGCGACAGGACCCGGGAGATCGCCGAGGAGTTCGCCGCGCGCGACCCGCGCGTCCACGTCGTCGACAACCCGACGGGGTCCCGCTCGGAGGGGCTCAACCTCGCCGTCGCGCAGGTCGCGGCCCTGACGGGCTCGGACGACGGCGACGTCGTCGTCCGGTTCGACGGGCACGCCGTCCTGCCGGTCGGGTACGTGCGGCACGCGGTGCGCGTCATGGGCCGGACCGGCGCGGACGTCGTCGGCGGCATGATGGTCCCGGTCGGCCGCACCCCGTTCCAGCGGGCGGTCGCGCGCGCGATGGCGCACCCCGCGGGCATCGGCGCGACGTCGTTCCACACGGGCGGCGAGGCCGGCCCGGCGCACACGGTCTATCTCGGGGTCTTCCGCCGGACCGCGCTCGAACGCGTCGGCGGGTACGACCCGACGCTCGTGCGCGCCGAGGACTGGGACCTCAACCGGCGCATCCGCGCCGACGGCGGCGTGGTCTGGTTCGACCCCGAGCTCCAGGTCGTCTACCACCCGCGCACCACCGCGCGCGACCTCGCGCGCCAGTTCTGGAGGACCGGGATGTGGCGCCGCGAGATCGTCCGGCGGCACCCGACGACGGCGTCGCTGCGGTACCTCGCACCGCCCGCGCTCGTGCTGGGGCTGGTCGCCTCGCTCGTGCTGGGCGTCGCCGGGCTCGTCGACGCGCTCGTCCCGCCCGCGCCGACGGCGTGGCTGGGGCTCGCGCTCCTCGCCCCGCTCGCGTACGCGATCGTCGTCCTCACCGCGAGCGCCCACGCCGGCCTGCGCCAGCCGCGCGCCGTGAAGCTGCGGCTGCCCGTCGTCCTCGTCGTCATGCACGTCGCGTGGGGCGTCGGCTTCCTGCGCGGCGTCTCGCGCCACGCCCGCACCGAGCACCGGACATGACCCGTCGCACGGCGGGGACGACCCGCACCCCCTGGGAGGACACCGTGACCGCGGACCCGCGCACCGCTCTGCTCGTGCTGGCCTACGACTCGCAGCTGCGGTGGGCCCGGGCGCTCGGCGCGGCGCTCGAGGCGCAGGGCTGGCGCTGCCGGTACGCGGCCCCCTCGGACGTGCGGAGCTTCGTGGCGCCCGAGCTCGAGAAGAGCCTCGGCGTGAGCGTCGAGCGCGCGCCGTGGACGGAGCTCGTGCGGCAGGCGGCCGCGTCCGACGCGCTGGTCCTCGCGCTGCAGGGCCCCCTGACGTCCCGGTTCGCCCAGGACCTCGCGGCGTCGGGCGACGCCGGCGTCCGGCCGGTGGTCGTGACCGGCTGGGTCGGCGTCGTCATCGAGAAGCTCGTCGCGGGCTACCTCGAGCGGTTCGCGTCGGACGTCGTCGCGGTGAACTCGCGCGAGGACCTGCGCAGCTTCGAGGCTGCGGGCGCGCACCTCGGCCTGCCGACCGACAACCTGCTCCTGTCGGGGCTCCCGCTCCTGCCGCCCCGCCCGGCGCCGCCGCGCCGCGGCCCGGTGCGCACCGTGATGTTCGCGGACCAGCCGACCGTGCCGTCGTCGCGCGCCGAGCGCCTGTACCTGTACGACCGGCTCGTCGAGCACGCCCGCCGGCACCCCGAGCGGCGGGTGCTGATCAAGCCCCGCCACCGGCCCGCGGAGGACCCCTTCCAGGTGGTCCGGCACCACCCGGAGGAGCTCCTGGCGGGCGTCGTCCTCCCCTCGAACGTCGAGGTCGTCTACGACCCCGTGCCGGACCTGCTCCCGGAGGTCGACCTGCTGCTGACCGTCTCCTCGACGGCCGGGCTCGAGGCCGTGGGGGCGGGCGTCCGGACGGTGTTCGTCGCGGACCTCGGGGTGCACGAGAACCTCGGCAACCACGTGCTGCTGCCGTCGGGCCTGGTCCGCACGCTCGACGTCCTCGACGGGCCCGACGAGGACCTCCCGGAGCCCGACCCGGCGTGGCTCGCCGACTGGTTCGTGGGCGCGCCGGGGCGCCCGGGCGTGCAGCTCGTCGCCGAGCGCGTGGCCGAGCTGACGGCCGCGCCGCCCGCGGAGCGCCCGTTCGCCCGGACGACGGCGACCGCGACGTTCCGCGCCCGGGTCGCCGTGGCTCGCCACCGGACGCACGACCTCCCGGCCCGCGCGCTGCCCGGCGACGGCTCTCCGGCGCCGGCCGTGCGCACGCTGCGCTGGCGGCAGGGCGTGCGCGGGCGCGTGCTGCTCGCGTGCCACGCGGTCCTGCCGACGGGCTGGCAGGACTGGCCGCTCGTCGACCGGCTGCGGCGCGCCTGACGGCTCAGGGCCTCCGGCACCCGACGACGACGGTGCCGTCGAGCTCGTCGTCGTGGACCGTCCGGACGTCCACCAGCCCGGCCGCCCGGAAGGCCTCCTCGCTCGCCGCGGCCTGCCGCTCCGAGGTCTCGACGAGGACGTGCCCGCCGGGCGCGAGCCAGGCCGGGGCGCCCGCGACGACGCGCCGCTGCACGTCGAGACCGTCCGGGCCGCCGTCGAGCGCGACCGTCGACTCGAACAGGCGGGCCTCCGGGGGCATCGTGGCGATCGCGTCCGTCGGCACGTACGGGGCGTTCGCGGCCAGGACGTCGACGCCGCCGCGCACCGCCGGGTCGAGCGCGCCGAAGAGGTCGCCCGTCGTCACGCGGCCGCCCGGGAGGTTGCGCCGCGCCACCGCGACCGCGGCGGGGTCCACGTCGGCGGCGTGCACGACGGCGCCGGGCACGCGTGCGGCGACGAGCGCCCCCACCGCGGCCACGCCGCAGCACAGGTCGACGACGACCGCGGGTCGGCCCGCGACCGCCGCGGCGAGCCGCGCCGCCTCGCGGGCGAGCACGACGGTGCGCTGCCGGGGCACGAAGACCCCCGGCTCGACGGCCAGCCGCAGGCCGTCGAGCTCCGCGTACCCGACCACCTGCTCGAGCGGCTCCCCGGCCACGCGGCGCGCCGCGAGCTCGTCGAGCTCCGCGGCGTCCGCGGCGGCCTCCCGCAGGACCGCCGCCTCGTCCTCCGCGAACACGCAGCCCGCCGCGCGGAGCCGCGCGACGAGGGCGTCGCCGGTCGGCCCCGGCGCCCCGGCGTCGGTCACGCCCCGCGCCCGGCCTCGTCCTCCGCGAGCGCGGCGAGACGGTCGAGCGACGCCCGCAGGCGGTCGGCGGTGGTCGCGCGGGCCCGGACGAGACGCCGGGGGTCCGTGAGGTTCGTCCAGTCGTAGGTGTGCGTGACGGTCGTCGCGCCGGCACCCGCCGGCTCGAGCTCCCAGCGCCACACGTGGCCGAGCGGCTCGCCGCCCGGCTCAGCGGGCATCCAGGCGATCCGGCGGCCCTCCTCGAGCTCGACCACGTGGTTCTCGCGCGTCGCGCCCGACGTGACCGTCATGACGAACACCTCGCCCACGGCCCGCACGCGCTGGCCGGGCTCCGCCTCGGCCAGGTTGTCGTTCCCGTCCCAGCGGGGCTGCTGCGCGGGGTCGGCGATGAGCTCGAAGATCGCGGCGGCCGGAGCCTCGACCGTCCGGCTCGCGGAGACGACACGGGGCACCTGGTCCTGGGGGATCTCGTCGGTCATGGACGCATGTCTAGCACCCGCGGTCAGCGCCGCCGAACGGATTGCGCGACGGGCGCCGGCGCGAGCAGCCGGGCCAGGGCCCGCAGGTCGGCGGGTCCGCGGAGGCCGGGGGCGCCGGGGCCGGCCGCGCCCGCGCCCCGGGTGGCGGCGACCGCGCCCCGGAGGGCGTCCGGAAGCTCGGACGGGGCGTCGTGCAGCCCGTGGGCGTCGAGCCAGCCGGCGTCGGCGACGGGACCGCCGGCGGCGAGCACCGCCGGGAGGTCGGCGAGCCCGACGAGGAGCCCGCTCCCCCGGAACGCGGTGTTGATGAGGTCGTCGCGCACGCCGAAGTCGTCGAGCAGGGCGACGGGCACGCCGGCCGCGAGCGCCTCGAGCGCGGCGGTCGAGCTCACGGTCACGAGGGCGGACCCGGGACCGAGCCACGCGGCCAACGGGCCGGTCTCGAACCGGAGCCCCGGCGCTCCGCCGGGACGGGCCGCGGCGAGCTCGTCGAAGGGCCAGCGCTCGTCGTGGGTCTGGCGCTCGGCCGCCCGGCCGCGGAGCTTGACCACGACCTCGAGGCCCGCCGCGGCGAGCGCGACGAGGCCGTCGAGCAGGCGCTCGCGCTCGGGCCGCGACGCCGGGACCAGCGCCTGCGGCGCGAACACCACGCGCTCGACCGGCGCGCGCGGGCCGTCCGTCCGTGCTTCGGCGGGGCGGGGCAGGAAGGGCAGCCGCGACAGGACGACGCGCATGCCGGGCGCGAGGCGGCCGACGACCGGCTCGAACGCCTCGCGCTCCGCCCGGGAGTGCGCGACGAAGAGGTCGGCGCCGCGTCGGAGCCCGACCGCCTCGGGCGACGCCGGCAGCGCCCACCCGGGCAGCCCGACGACGGTCACCGGCCGCGGGCGGACGCGACCGGCGAGCGCGAGGACCACGCGCGCGGTCGGACCCGTGCACGCGACGACCAGCACGTCGGGCGGGTCCTGCCGCAGCCGGCGCACGAGCCCGCCGACGCGGCGGACCGACGGTGTCGCGAGCCCGGTGCCCGCCACGGCGGAGGCGACCTGCTCGTCCGACGGCAGCACGGGCGACGCCACGAGCACGAGGCGCCCCGCGAACCCGTCGCCCAGGCCGTCGAGCGTCGCCGCCGCCCACTTGAGGTACGAGTCGGAGTCGGCGACGGCGAGGACGCGGACCGTCACGGCTCGCCCCGCCGCGCGGTCGCGCCCTGCGCGACCGGTCCCGCGGAGGGGCCGCCCGGAGCCGGGCGGCCCGGCACGCGGACGATGCTCACGAGGTGCTCGCGCAGGTCGTCGTCGACGCCCGGCGCCCACCAGCCCGCCTCGGGCACGGTCGCGTCGAGCCGTACGCCCGGTGCGAGCGTCGCGGGGAGCAGCGCGATCGCGGACGTCGGCAGCGCCGCGACCCGCTGCGGGGGGCGCAGGCCCGCGAGCCGCAGCTCGATCGGCAGTCCCGCCCGGTCCACGACGACGCCCGGGATGGCCGCGACGTGCGCGAGCGCCCCCGCGTCCTCGCGCCGGTGCGGCAGGTACCGGACCCGACCGTCCCGCGCGAGCGCCCGCACCCACGCCAGGTACGGCTCGCGGCGCAGCAGCCCGTCCACGACGAGCGCCGACCCGACGACGACGACCGGCTCGGAGATCCGGCCACCCACCGCGGGTGCGACCCGGGCCGCCCAGTGCAGCCGGGCGCGCGCGATGCGCACCCCGGACCGCTCGAGCGCGTCGCGCACGTCGTGCGGCGGCTCGAACGCGGTCACGAGCCGCAGGCGCCCGAGCTCGGCCCGTCGCAGCAGGCCGTCGCGGGCCGCGAGGCCCAGCGCGTCGCGGCGCGCGGTCGCGGGCGTGCCGAGCCGGACGAGCGGCCGGCGCTCGGGCGACGCGAGCACGCGCGCGAGGTGCGCGGTCGCGAGCCCGTCGTCGACGACCACGACGCGGCACGCCGCGCCGGGGGCGCCGCCGCCCCAGCGGTCGCGCGCCGCAAGCAGCGCCTGGGCCCGGCCCGAGAACGCGTCGCCGAGGACGAGCGTGCTCGCGCCGAGCCCGGCCCGGGTCGACCGGACCCGGCCCCGGACGTCGAGGTCGACCGTCGGCGGCAGCGGCAGCGTCCCGAACGCGCGGACCGCGTCCTCGAGGCCGGGCACGCCGCGCCGGGCGTGCACGGCCACGGGGCCGCGCACGTGCCCGGCGTCGACGGCCTCGACCGTCATGAGGAGCTGGAGCGGGGACTCGGCGAGCGCGAGCGCGTGCCGCGACGGGGCGCCCGGGTCGCGTGCGATCACGGAGATCAGTCGGTGACGCGGCGCAGGCGCTGCATCGGCGCGACCTCGCCCGGCATGACGCGCTTGACGCCGTCGCCCATCGCCTGCTCGAGGATGCGGATGTCGCGCACGAGGTGCTGCAGGCCCTGCGGCTCGAGCGACGACGCGTGGTCCGAGCCCCACATGGTGCGGTCGAGCGTGATGTGGCGCTCGACGGCGACCGCGCCCAGCGCGACCGCGGCGATCGAGATCTGCAGGCCGCGCTCGTGCCCCGAGTACCCGACCGGGACGCCGTAGCGCTCCTTGAGCGCCGGGATCACGCGGAGGTTCGTCTCCTCGGGCGGGAGCGGGTAGGTCGAGGTCGCGTGCAGGATGACGAGCTTGTCGGTGCCGAGGATCTCGACGGCCTCGTCGATCTGCTCGAGGGTCGACATCCCGGTCGACAGGATGATCGGCTTGCCCGTCTCGGCGAGCGCGCGGAGCATCTCGTGGTCCGTCACGGAGGCCGACGCGACCTTGTGCGTCACGACGCCCAGGTCCTCGAGGAACTCGACGCTCGGGACGTCCCACGGCGACGCGAACCACTGCAGGCCGCGGTCGGCCGCGTGCTGGGCGATCTTCTCGTACGAGCCGCGGTCGAGCTCGACCCGGTGCTTGTACTCGAGGTACGTCATCTCACCCCAGGGCGTCTGGCGCATGACGTTCCGCTGCTCCGGGGGCACCGCAAGCTCGGGCGTGCGCTTCTGGAACTTCACGGCCTGGACACCGGCCTCGGCCGCGACGTCGATGAGCTGACGCGCGATGTCAGGGTCGCCGTTGTGGTTGATGCCGATCTCGCCGATGACGTAGACGGGACGACCGTCGCCGACGACGAGGTCGCCGATCGCGACGGAGGGGGCGGTCTCGCTCGCGGGGTAGCGGCCGGTGGCGTTCATGGTGTTCCTTCCGGTGGTGGAGCGTGTGGAGACGAGGTGGGACGCGGTGTGCGTCGGTTCGAGGTGCGTGACCGGGCGCGTCGCGGGCCGGACCGCCACCGGCGAGTCCGTGTCCCCGATCCCGGGCTCGCCGCGCGCGGCCAGCACGAGCTCCGCGAGCTCGCGGACCGCGCCGTGGCCGCCGGCACGGGCCAGCACGCGCCGGGCGACGGAGCGGACCTCGTCGCGCGCGTCGGCGACCGCGAGCGGCCAGCCGACGAGCCGCAGGGCGGGCAGGTCGTTGACGTCGTTGCCGAGGTAGGCGACCCGGGCCGGGTCGAGCCGGTTGACCGAGAGCCACTCGCGCAGCGCGGCCTCCTTGTCGTCGACGCCCTGGAGCACGTCGACGCCGAGCTTGCGGGCCCTCGCCCCGACGACGCCGTCCCGCTCGGTCGAGAGCACGAGGACCGGCACGCCCGCGGCGCGCAGGGCGGCGACGCCCAGGCCGTCGCCGCGGTGGACGGCGACGTGCTCGGTGCCGTCGGCGGTGATCCACGCCCGGTCGTCGGTGTGCACGCCGTCGAAGTCCGTGACGATCGCGTCGACGTCCACGGGCTCGTCCCACGACGGCGTCGGCAGGACGCCCGCGAGGCGGCGCGCGAGCCACAGCTCGTGCGTGTCGTCGATCTCGATCGCGGTGCGCGGGTCGACGAGGTGCAGGCCGATCTCGCCGAAGAAGCGGCGGCCCGCCGCCCGCAGGCCCGACGTGCGCATGGCGTAGAACGCGCCCGTCTCGCGGTAGTGCGGGTCGCGGTCCTGCCGGCGCGGGCGGTGCAGGACGCTGTGCCCGACGGCGCGCACGGCGTCGTCGTCGGTGCGCCACCAGAACTCGTGGGTCGCGGCCACCGAGAGCACGACGTCGGGCCCGCTGCCGCTCTCGACACGGTCGAGCACGCGGCGCGCGGCCACGTCGACGTCCGCGGGGTCGATGAACGGCGAGGTGCACTGCACGAGGAGGGTCACGACCGGGTCCGGCGTGTAGCCGGTGCCTCCCTCGCCGCCCCCGCCGATGACGTCGAGCGCGTGCAGCACGGCGGCCTCGGAGCTCGCGGTGCTCCCGGCGATGGACGCCGGCCGCTGGACGACCCGCGCCCCGGCGGCCGCGGCGACGGCGGCGATCTCCTCGTCGTCCGTCGACACGACGACGACGTCCACGACGGGCGCGGCGAGCGCGGCCCGCACGGCACGCTCGACGAGCGGCACTCCCCCGACCGGCTCGAGGTTCTTGCGGGGCACGCCGACGGACCCGCCGCGGGCGGGCACGACGGCGACGACCCGCGGACCGCGGGTGGCGGCGCCGGTCGTCGGCTCTTCGGGTACGGCAGTTCCAGGCACGGCGGCGACGCTAGGGAGACGGGGTGTCGCGACCGTGGCCCGGGCGTGACCGCGACACGAACGTCTGCGTCCGGCAGGTGAACGGGAGGTGCGCCGGCCGGCGCGGGCAGGCCGTGAAAGCCTGCGGCCGTGCGGCTACCACCCGGTAGCCTGCTCGGGTGACCACAGCGACGACGCCCGGCACCCCGGGCGACCCCACCCCCACCCCGACACGTCCGGCGAGCGCGGTCGACGCCGTCGCGAACGCGCACGTGCAGACCATGGCGGGGCTCGACCCGCTCTTCGCGACCGAGGTCGGCATCAAGGGCCACGACCACGAGCTGCCCGACCTGTCCCCCGCCGGCCACGACGCCCGCGCCGACGCGACCCGCGCGACGCTCCGCGCGCTCGAGGAGGCCGCCGCAGGCCCGCTCGACGACGTCGACCGCGTGACCGTCGCGGCCATGCGCGAGCGCCTCGGACTCGACCTCGAGAAGCACGAGGCGGGCGACCACCTGAGCGACCTCAACGTCATCGCGTCACCGCTCCAGGTGCTGCGCGACGTCCTCGACCTCATGCCCACCGGCAGCGTCGAGGACTGGGAGAACGTCGCGGGCCGCCTCAACGGCCTCCCGGGCGCCGTCGCCGGGTACGTCGAGACGCTGCGCGCCGGCATCGCGAGCGGGAACGTCCCCGCGGTGCGCCAGGTCCGCGAGGGCGTCGACCAGGCCCGCGAGCTCGCGGGCGACGAGTCCTTCTTCACCGCGCTCGTGCACGGCAAGGAGGCGGAGGCCGCGCTCGACGACTCGGCCGCGTGCTCGCTCGTGCGCCGCGACCTCGAGCTCGGCGCCGCCGCCGCGCGCGAGGCGTACGCGACCCTCGCCGACTTCCTGGCGTCCGAGCTCGCACCCGTCGCGCGCGAGGCCGACGCCGTCGGCCGCGAGCGCTACGCCCGCGACTCGCGCTACTTCCTCGGCGCGGCCGTCGACCTCGAGGAGACGTACCGGTGGGGGCTCGAGGAGCTCGCGCGGGTGGTCGCCGAGCAGGAGGCCGTGGCGCGCGAGATCGCCGGGCCCGGCGCGACCGTCGCGGACGCCGTCGAGACGCTCGACGCCGACCCCGCGCGCATCGTGCGCGGCACCGACGCGCTGCGTGCCTGGATGCAGGAGACGTCCGACGCGGCCGTCGAGGCGCTCAACGGCACGCAGTTCGACATCCCCGAGGCGCTGCGCACGCTCGAGTGCCGCATCGCCCCGACGCAGACGGGCGGCATCTACTACACGCCGCCGTCGGACGACCTGACCCGGCCGGGCCGCATGTGGTGGTCCGTGCCGCCGGGCGTCACCGAGTTCGGGACCTGGCGCGAGAAGACGACCGTCTACCACGAGGGCGTCCCCGGCCATCACCTCCAGTTCGGCCAGGCCGCCGCGCAGCGTGACGTCCTCAACGACTGGCGCCGGCTGGGCTGCTGGGTCTCCGGCCACGGCGAGGGCTGGGCCCTGTACGCCGAGCGGCTCATGGAGCAGCTCGGCTACCTCGACGACCCGGGCGACCGCCTCGGCATGCTCGACGGCCAGCGCATGCGCGCCGCGCGCGTCGTGTTCGACCTGGGCATGCACCTGCAGCTGCCCGCTCCCGCGGAGTGGGGCGGCGGCACGTGGGACGCCGACAAGGCGTGGACGTTCCTGTCGAGCAACGTCAACATGCCCGAGGGCTTCATCCGGTTCGAGTACAACCGCTACCTGGGCTGGCCCGGGCAGGCGCCGTCGTACAAGATCGGGCAGCGCCTGTGGGAGGAGGCCCGCGACGCGTCGAAGGCCGCCGCCGCGGCCCGCGGCGAGGAGTTCGACCTCAGGACGTTCCACGCGCGCGCCCTCGCGCTCGGGAGCGTGCCGCTGAGCGTCCTCACCGACGAGCTCACGCGGCTCGACGGACGCGCGTGAGCCGCGTCCGGCTCCTGCTCGCGTCCGCGTCGCCCGCGCGGCTGACGACGCTGCGGGCGGCGGGCGTCGAGCCCGAGGTGCTCGTCTCGGGCGTCGACGAGCCCGCCGTGCTGGACGCCGCGCGCGCGAACGGCCCGCTCTCCCCCGCCGACGCCGTCCTCGTCCTGGCCCAGGCCAAGGCGCGGGACGTCGTCGGCCGGGTGCGGGGAACCGAACCCCGCACCGTCGACGTCGTCCTCGGCTGCGACTCGATGCTCGAGCTCGACGGCGAGGTGCTCGGCAAGCCGGCCTCGCCCGACGATGCGCGCGAGCGCTGGCGGGCGATGCGCGGCCGGACGGGCGTCCTGCACACGGGCCACTGGCTCGTCGACCTGCGCGACGACGGCGACCGGGCCCGCGACCTGGCCGCGCCGGGGCCCGTGCCCGCGGACCGGCCGCACGAGCTCGGCGAGACGAGCTCGACGGCCGTGACCTTCGCCGACGTGACGGACGCCGAGATCGACGCCTACGTGGCGACGGGCGAGCCGCTGCACGTCGCGGGCGCGTTCACGATCGACGGGCTGGGCGGCGCGTTCGTCGAGCGCGTCGACGGGGACCACCACGGCGTCGTCGGGCTGAGCCTGCCGACGCTGCGCCGGCTCCTGCGGGCGCGGGACGTCGCCTGGACGGACCTGTGGAGCGCGTCCTGACGACGACGGGGGCCGGCGCGGACGCCCGACCGGTCGTGGCGCGGGGCGTCGAGCGCGCGTACGACCCCCGCGTCTGGGGCTCGGCGGTCGGCGCGGCGGGCGGGTGCGTGTTCGTGCTGGCGAACCGCGGCTCGCTCGCGGCACCCGTCGCGGTCCTCGCGCTGGTCGCGTGCGTCGCGGCGCTCGCCTTCTACGTCTGGCGCGTGTGGTGGCGCCGCCGCCCCTTCCCCGAGCCCGAGCCGGTCGGCCGGTGGGCGGGGCTCGTGTACCTGGCGAGCGTCGCGGGGATGCTCGTGGTCGTCCGGCTCGGACGGCTCGCGCTGGGCGAGGACCACGCCGACGTCCTGCCGGGCGTGATCGTCCTCGCCGTCGGGCTGCACTTCCTGCCCTTCGCCCGGGCCTTCCGCACGCCCCTGTTCGCACGGCTCGGCCTCGTGATGGCCGGGCTCGGGGTCGTGGCGCTCGTCCTCGGCCTGCTGTGGACGCCGGTCGCGACGGCCGCGGTGGCGGTCCTGACGGGCCTCACGATGCTCGTCCTGATCGGGCGCGCGGCCGGCTGACCGGACGGCGCCCCTTGTCGGGCGACCACAACGCAGGCGCGCGTCGTCCCCGTCGGCGGCGCCTGCGTTCGTGGGAGGCTACAAAGCGCGTCGGGCGGCCTTGGAACCTTCGCCAATCTTCTCGGGCCGCGCCCGCGCGACCCCGGACGGCCCGCGGACGCGCGTTACCGTAAGCCGTGCCCACTCTGCCTGACGTGTCCGCCACCGCCACCCGTCCCGTGACGAAGGTCCTCATCGCGAACCGCGGGGAGATCGCCGTCCGCGTGGCGCGGGCCTGCACGGACGCCGGGATCGCGTCCGTCGCCGTCTACGCCGACCAGGACCGCGACGCGCCGCACGTCCACCTCGCGACCGAGGCGTACGCGCTCGGCGGCGCCCGCGCCCAGGAGACCTACCTCGACCAGGCCAAGCTGCTCGACGTCGCGCGCCGCGCGGGGGCCGACGCCGTGCACCCCGGTTACGGCTTCCTGTCGGAGAACGCGGAGTTCGCGCAGGCCGTGATCGACGCCGGGCTCGTCTGGGTGGGCCCGCCGCCCGCCGCGATCGCCGCGCTCGGCGACAAGGTCAGCGCCCGGCACATCGCGCAGCGCGCCGGCGCGCCGCTCGTGCCCGGCACGCCCGACCCCGTCGAGAGCGCCGCGGAGGTCCGCGCGTTCGCCGCGGAGCACGGCCTCCCCATCGCCATCAAGGCGGCCTTCGGCGGCGGCGGCCGCGGCCTCAAGGTCGCCCGCACCGAGGACGAGATCGACGAGCTGTACGAGTCGGCGGTCCGCGAGGCGACCGCCGCGTTCGGCCGCGGCGAGTGCTTCGTCGAGCGGTACCTCGACCGTCCCCGCCACGTCGAGACCCAGTGCCTCGCCGACGAGCACGGCACCGTCGTCGTCGTCTCGACGCGCGACTGCTCGCTCCAGCGTCGTCACCAGAAGCTCGTCGAGGAGGCCCCCGCGCCGTACCTGACGCCCGAGCAGGAGGCCGAGCTGGACCGCGCGTCCAAGGCGATCCTGTCCGAGGCCGGGTACGTCGGCGCCGGGACGTGCGAGTTCCTCGTCGGTCTCGACGGCACCCTGTCCTTCCTCGAGGTCAACACGCGCCTCCAGGTCGAGCACCCGGTCTCCGAGGAGGTCACCGGCATCGACCTCGTGCGCGAGCAGCTCCGGATCGCCGCCGGCGAGCCGCTCGGCTACGACCGCACCGAGCCGCGCGGGCACTCGTTCGAGTTCCGCATCAACGGCGAGGACCCGGCGGCGAACTTCCTGCCCGCCCCGGGCAAGGTCACGAAGCTGCGCTTCCCGAGCGGGCCCGGCGTGCGCGTCGACTCGGGCGTCGTCGAGGGCGACACCGTCTCGGGCGCGTTCGACTCGATGATCGCGAAGCTGGTCGTCACGGGCGCGACCCGGCGCCAGGCCGTCGAGCGCGCCCGCCGCGCGCTGGCCGAGCTCGAGGTCGAGGGCATCCCGACGGTCGTGCCGTTCCACCGGGCCGTGCTCGAGGCGCCCGAGTTCGTCCCTGCCGACGACGACGAGCCCTTCACCGTGCACACCCGCTGGATCGAGACCGGCTTCGCCGACCGCCTCGCAGGGCTCACGCCCGCCACGCCGGCGGCGCCCGCCGAGCCGGAGGAGAACGAGCCGCTCACGGAGCGCGTCGTCGTCGAGGTCGCCGGCAAGCGGCTCGAGGTCGTCATCCCCGCCGGTCTCGGCATGGTGGGCTCGCGGGCCCGCACCGCGACCGCCGCGCGACGGCCCGCCCGCCGCTCGGGCGCGAAGGCCGGGCCGGCCGCGAGCAGCACGTCGCTGACGTCACCCATGCAGGGCACCATCGTCAAGGTCGCCGTCGAGGACGGGGCGGTCGTCGAGGCGGGCGACCTGGTCGTCGTGCTCGAGGCCATGAAGATGGAGCAGCCGCTCGTCGCCCACCGGGCCGGGACGGTCCGCTCGCTGAGCGCGGGCGTCGGTGCGAGCGTGAGCTCGGGCACCGTCATCTGCGAGATCGTCGACTGAGAGGGGCGCCGCCTGCGCGGGACCTCCTAGGGTGGGGAGCGTGCCCGACGACGCCCGCTCCCCCGACGCCCCGCCAGTCGACCGGCTCCACCGCCAGCCCGGCGACGGGTGGGTGACGTGCGGCGACCACCGCCACTGGGGCCTGCACGGCGCGGGCGGGCTGTTCCTCGCGCGCGGCGTCCGCGGCACTCCCGTGACGCACGTCGCGCTGCAGCACCGGGCGGTGTGGTCGGACCAGGGCGGCACGTGGGGCATCCCGGGGGGCGCGGTCGCGACGGGTGAGTCCGCGACCGCGGGCGCGCTGCGCGAGGCCGAGGAGGAGGCCGGGATCGACCCGGCGGACGTCGACGTCGTCGGGACCCACGTCCTCGACCACGGCCCCTGGTCCTACACGACCGTGGTGGGACGCGAGCGCGCCGGGGCGCACGTCGAGCCGCGGGCGACCGACGCGGAGGGCATCGAGGTGCGCTGGGTCGCGCTCGACGAGCTGGACGGTCTCGTCCTGCTGCCGGCGTTCGCCGACGCCCTCGACACCCTCCTCGCGCTGGCTCAGGAGCCCGCCGACCAGCCGTAGCAGGACTCGAGCTCGTCCAGGTCGTAGAAGGTGCTGCCCTTGCTGACCGGCGTGCACGACGCCTTGAACGCCGTCTCCTTCTCGTCGTCGAGCATGCGCACCAGGTACCGGTCGCCCTTGCGGAACAGGTCCCACTGGATGTTCGCGGCCATCGGGGCGACCTCGGCGCCGCGGAACGGGTTGTTCGCGTAGGTGAACAGGTCGCCGGTCCGCTGCTGGACGGTGCTGCCGGGCAGGCCGAGCAGGGACGCGAGCGGCATGATCTCCTCGGCGTGCGTGAACCGGAGCTTCGCGACGAGGTCGCTGGTCCCGTCCCGCTTGGCCTCGAGCGTCGAGAACAGGTCGTCGAGCAGGACGCCCGCCATCCGGTAGGTGACGTCGCTGCCCGCGAACGCCGGCCCGTTCTCGTAGAACGACGTGACGTCGTCGAGGTAGCCGAACCAGGAGGCCTGGGGCCGGGTCAGGAACTGGTCGAGGTCGAGCCCCCGCGTGTCCGACGACGGCAGGTCGTGGCTGTTCTGGACGATCGCGTAGAGCGCCCGGGCGGCAGCGACCTCGTCGTCGAACGACGTCAGCTCGCCCGCGGCGAGGCGGTCCACGAACGCCGGCGTGAACGACCGCTCGAGCGCCGCACGGGCGACCGCGTGCGTCCGCGGCTGGTCCGTCGCCGCGTCCTCCGCCTCGCCGATCCGCGCGTCGTCCTTGAGGTACGCCTTGTAGGCGGCGTCGGACTTGTGGAAGTACAGGGTCGCGTCGTCCGTGGTGGTGGCGCCGACCACGTGCGACAACCCCGGGACGGCCCGCTCGAGGCCCGCGACGTAGGCGTCGGCGCTGTCGTGGGCGCGCTGCTGGCTCGACGACGAGACGTCCACGAGCACGCCCTTCCCGCGGGCTGCCGACGCGAAGAGCCCCGGGAGGCGCGCCGCGGCGCGCTCCGCCGTGCCCTCGAGCTCGTCCTCGCCGCGCGGGGACAGCTGGCCGTACCCGATCGCGGCGTTGGCGTCGAGGACCCGCTGCACCTGGGACGCGAGCCCGCGGCCCAGCGGCGTCAGCGCGCCCGCTGCCTTCGCCTCGGCGACGAGCGCGAGGAGCGCGTCGCCGTCCTCGGAGTCCGACATCGCGCGCGAGCCGTGCCGCGACACGTTCTCCGTCAGCACGGGCACGAACCCGGCGGGGGCCTTCTGGTAGCTGCGGACGTTCTGCTGCGGCGCGTAGGGCGTCTTGGTGGTGAAGGCGTCGCCGAGCGACGCGGGCGCCGCGTGCGCGCCCGACGCACCGCCCGGGTCGGCCGAGGCCGGTCCGGCGACGAGCGCGGCGCCGACGGCGAGGACTCCCGCCGCGGCGGCGGCGGAGGCGAGGAGGGGACGGCGGTTCACAGGTTTCCTTCCGGCGGGGGCGGTGGGCCCCGGCAGCACACACCGCCGCCCTGAACCTCCGGAGGCGTCCCGTCGTCGCGCAGGTGAACAGGGCCCGACGGCGGTCGCTCGCAGTCGCGCCCGGCGCGCGCCGTCAGGCCAGGCGGAAGGACGGGTCCACGGCGCCGTCGACCACGATGCGGCCGCCGGCGAAAGTCAGCGCCGTGACGTGGAGCCCGGGCGCGCGCTGCGCGAGGACCTCGGCGACCCGCACGCGGACGACCGGGTCGCCGTCGCCCGTGACGAGGGTGACCGCGTCGGCGGGCAGCCCCTGCTTGACGAGCGCGGCCCGCAGCGGGCCCTCGACGAAGCCCAGGAGCCGCTGGACGGGCAGGCCCGCCGCGGTCGCCGTGGCCCGCAGGTCGAGGATCCCGGCCTCGAACGACTCGTACCGCAGCGCCGCGTGCACGCTCGGCGTGAGCGCCACCGCGAACCGCAGCGCCGCAGGAGGGTTCGGCACCTGGCGGAGGTCGATCGTCGCGTAGACGGTGTCGTCCTCGCAGGTGAGGGACGTGAGCACGGGCGGCAGGGGCTCGCCGTGCAGGGCCAGGATCCGGGCCTCGTCGAAGGTCAGGTCGATGCGCACGCCTTCATCATCGCCCAGCCCGGCCGCGCCCGCCGGGAGGACGCGTCGGCCGCTCAGTCGACGGGGTGGTGGAGCATGCGCGCGACCTCGGCGATGGACCCCGACAGCGACGGGTACACGGTGAAGGCCTCCGCCACGTCGTCGACCGTGAGCCGATGCGAGACGGCGAGCGTGATCGGGAAGATCAGCTCGCTCGCGCGCGGCGCCACGACCACGCCGCCCAGGACGACGGACGCCTCCGGGTGGGCGAACAGCTTCACGAAGCCGTCGCGCATGCCCAGCATCTTGGCGCGCGGGTTGCGCGACAGCGGGAGCGTCGCCGTGACGTACTTCGACCCGGCGGCCTGGAGCGCGACCTCGGACTTGCCGACCGTCGCGATCTCGGGCGACGTGAAGATGTTCGCGGCGACGTCCTGGACCTTGACGGGCTTCACCGCGTCGCCCAGCACGTGCTGCATCGCGATGCGTCCCTGCATGGCGGCGACGGACGCGAGCGGGAGGACACCGGTGCAGTCGCCCGCCGCGTACACGCCGCGGGCCGTGGTCCGGGAGACCTTGTCGACGACGACGTGGCCGGACGGCGCGAGCGTGACGCCCGCCTCCTCGAGCCCGATGCCGCGCGTCGACGGGATGGCGCCGACCGCCACGAGGACGTGCGAGCCCTCGACGACGCGGCCGTCGGCGAGGGTGACCACGACGCCGTCGGCGGTGCGCTCGGCCGCCTCGGCGCGCGACCGGGACAGCACGGTCATGCCGCGCGACCGGAACACGCCCTCGAGGAGCTCGGCGGCGTCGGCGTCCTCGCCGGGGAGCACGCGGTCGCGGCTGGAGACGAGCGTGACGTCGACCCCGAGCGCGTTGTACGCGCCCGCGAACTCGGCACCCGTGACGCCGGAGCCGACGACGACCAGCTTCTCCGGCAGCTCCTGCAGCGCGTAGAGCTGCGTCCAGGTGAGGATGCGCTCCCCGTCGGCGGGCGACCCGGCCAGCTCGCGCGGCGTCGCGCCCACCGACACGAGGACGGCGTCGGCCTCGAGGACGACCTCGTCGCCCCCGGCCGCGGGCTGCACGACGACGCGACGCGGCCCGTCCAGCCGGCCCTCCCCGAGGACCGTGACGACGCCCTCGCGGTCGAGACGCGCCCGGATGTCGGCGGACTGCGCGGCCGCGAGCGCCATGACGCGCTGGTTGACGGCGGCGAGGTCGACGCTGATCCCGGGCGCGACGGTCTCGCCGGCGTCGGCGGGCGTGCGCGGGACCCCGAACCTGATGCCGAGCCCGGCAGCCCGCTCGGTCGAGGTCATCCACTCGGCGGCCGCGATGAGCGTCTTCGACGGGACGACGTCGGTGAGCACCGCGGACCCGCCGAGCCCCTGCCGCTCGACGACGGTCACCTCCGCCCCGAGCCGGCGGGCCACGAGCGCAGCCTCGTAGCCGCCCGGGCCGCCGCCGAGGATGACGATGCGCGTCGCCTGCAGGTCAGGTCCCTGGGAAGTCACGGTGCCCATTCTGCCTGGCCGAGCGCCCGGCTCCGACGCGTCGGCGAGCGAGCACGACCACCCAGGTGCGTGCGAAGGCGACCCGGCGAGCGAAGGAAACCCGGGGGCGCAGACAACCCGAGGAAGCGAAGGCAACCCGAGGGTGCGCGGGGCGACCCGAGGCGGAGGCGACGGTTCCTCCGAGGCGGGAGGGGCGGGGAGGGGGCGCGCGGTCGTGGTCGGGTGGGCGGGAGGCCGCGAGGCACGAGCGGCCGGATGGAAGACCGCGCGCCCCCTCCCCGCCCCTCCCGCCGGACCTACCGCCGGACCTACCGCGAGCGTCCCGACCCGATGCTCACACCGCCGCCCACCCGTTGTCGACGGGCAGGATCACGCCGTTGATGTTGCTCGCGGCGTCGGACGCGAGGAACACGATCGCCGCGGCCTGCTCCTCGGCGGACGCGGGCTTCCCGACGTTGCCCATGTACCGGCCGACGGTCGCGGGGCCGCCGGCGGCGGGGTCGGCGTCGACCTGGATGTTGGTGGCGGTCCCTCCGGGGGCGATGGCATTGGTGCGGACGCCCTGGTCGCGGTACATCACGGCGAGGGACTTGGTGAGCCCGGCGATGCCGTGCTTGGAGACGGTGTACGCGGTCCCGGCAGCGGAGCCGCGCAGCGAGGCCTCGGACGCGGTGTTGACGATGGCGCCCTTGCCCGTGGCGAGGAGGTGCGGGAGGGCGGCGCGCGTGAGCAGGAACGGCGCGTGCAGGTTGACGCGCAGGACGCGGTCCCACTCCTCGTCGGTGGTGTCGGCGGCCGCGGACATGCGGTCCATGATGCCGGCGTTGTTGACGAGCACGTCGAGGGAGCCGTACGTGTCGACGGCGGTCGCGACGACCTGGTCGACGACGGCCTGGTCGGCGAGGTCGCCGGTGACGGCGACGGCGTCCCCGCCCGCGGCCTTGATCTCGTCGACGACGGCGGCGGCGCGGTCCGCGGCGATGTCGGCGACGACGACCTTGGCTCCCTCGGCGGTGAACGCGAGGGCGGTCGCGCGGCCGATCCCGGAGCCGGCCCCGGTGACGACGACGGTCTTGCCTGCGAGTCCTGTGCTGCTCATGGTGTGGTCCTTCCGTGACGGGAGCGTATTTCTGACACGCTGTGCCACTATCGTAGATCAGAGAGGATGAGCCACGACACCCCGGCAGGAGGCACGGTGACCACAGCGACATCCCGCCCCGGGCGCCCCCGGCGCAGCGCGGCCGAGCTCGCCGCCGAGCGCCGCCGCGTCGCGCGCGAGGCCCTGCGCCTGTTCGCGCGCCAGGGCGTCGCCGCCACCAGCGCGGAGGACGTGGCCCGCGCGTCCGACGTGTCCGTCCGCACGTTCTGGCGGCTCTTCCCGCGCAAGGAGGACGCGGTCCGCCCGCTCCTCGAGGACGGCGTCGCCACCCTGGCGGCGGACGTCCGGGCCCGTGGCCTCGCCGGTCTCCTCGGCGCGGCGACGCCGGCGCAGCCCGACACGGAGGGCACCGACGCCCCCTCCGACCCCGAGCCCGTCCGCACGCTCGTGCGACTCACGCGCACCGAGCCCGCCGTGCGCGCCGTGTGGCTCGACGTGCACGACGGCGCGGAGGCGGTGCTCGCCGAGGCCCTCGCGACGAGCCGAGGAGAGGACGTGCCCGGGCTCGGGACCCGGACGACGGCGGCCGTCGCCAACGCCGCCCTCCGCGTCGCCGTCGAGGAATGGGCGTGGCAGGAGGGCTCCCCGGGCGACGAGGCGGCCACCGCGTCGTTGGCACGGCTCGTCGACGAGGCGCTCCGGCTCGCCTCGGACGCGCTCGCGCGGCGCGCGGACGACCCCGCCGACGCAGCACCGGGCTCGCGCGCCGACTAGCCTCGGTGCCATGGCTCTCACCTCTGCGTCCTCCGTCGCCGCCACCCCGGGCGACCGCCTCGACGACCCCGCCACCGACCCCTTCGACGTCGCGAAGGAGGCGGCCGCGTTCATCGCCGAGCGGACCGGCGTCGCACGGCACGACGTCGCCCTCGTGCTCGGCTCCGGCTGGGGCGGCGCGGCCGACCTGCTCGGCGAGACCGTCGCCGAGATCCCGTCGGAGGAGATCCCGGGGTTCTCGGCACCCGCCGTCGCGGGCCACCGCGCCACGACGCGCTCGATCCGCATCGCCGGCTCCACGCACGACGACGGCTCCCCCAAGCACGCGCTCGTCCTCGGGTCGCGCACCCACCTGTACGAGGGGCGCGGGGTCCGCCGCGTCGTCCACGGCGTCCGCACCGCGGCGGCGACCGGGGCGGGCGTCGTCGTCCTGACGAACGGCTGCGGCGGCCTCAACCTCGACTGGCGCGCCGGCACCCCGGTGCTCATCTCCGACCACATCAACCTCACCGCCACGAGCCCGCTCGAGGGCGCCACGTTCGTCGACCTGACCGACCTCTACTCCCCGCGCCTGCGCGAGCTGGCCCGCACCGTGGACGCCTCGCTCCCCGAGGGGGTCTACGCGCAGTTCCCCGGGCCGCACTACGAGACCCCCGCGGAGGTCCGGATGGCCGGGCGCATGGGCGCGGACCTCGTCGGCATGTCGACGACCCTCGAGGCCATCGCCGCCCGCCACGCCGGGCTCGAGGTGCTCGGCGTCTCGCTCGTCACGAACCTGGCGGCCGGGATCAGCCCCGAGCCGCTGTCCCACGCGGAGGTGCTCGAGGCCGGCGCCGCCGCCGGCCCGCGGATCTCCGCCCTGCTCGCGTCCGTCGTCGCGCTCGTCTGAGCAAGGAGCACCGCCATGAACCAGAACGACCCCCGCTTCAGCGAGCAGGCGCACGTGTCCGCCGACGACGTCCGTCCCGCCGCCGACGACCGGTTCACCGAGCCCGGTGCCGTCGGCGAGCCGCCCCTCCCGCTCGACGAGGAGCTCGTCGCGCGCGTGGAGGCCTGGATCGCCGACGACGTCGACGAGGTCGACCGCGACGAGCTGCGGAGCCTGCTGGACCTGGCCACGAGCGCCCCGGAGGGGCTGCGGGCGACGGTCCGCGCCAACACGGCCCGCGGCGAGATCGCGGACCGCTTCGCCGCGACCCTCCAGTTCGGCACCGCCGGCCTGCGCGGCGAGATGGCCGCCGGGCCGAACCGGATGAACCGCGCTGTCGTGCGGCGCGCCGCCGCAGGACTGGGCGGCTACCTCACGCAGGCGCTCCCGGGCGAGGCCGCGCGCGTCGTCGTCGGGTACGACGCCCGGCACCGGTCGCGGGAGTTCGCGATCGACACGGCCGGCGTGCTCACGGCCGCGGGGCACGAGGCGCTCGTCCTGCCCCGCCCGCTCCCCACGCCCGTGCTCGCGTTCGCGGTCCGCCACCTCGGCGCCGACGCGGGCGTCATGGTGACCGCGAGCCACAACCCGCCCGCCGACAACGGGTACAAGGTGTACCTGGGCGGGCGCGTCGTCTCCGGCTCGGGGCAGGGCGCCCAGATCGTGCCGCCGTTCGACGCCGAGATCGCGGCCCAGATCGCGGCCGTGGGACCGGTGAGCGAGATCCCCGTCGCGACCGAGGGCTGGACCACGCTCGGCGACGACGTCCTCCGTGCCTACCTCGACGCGGTCCACGCGCTGTGGGACGGCGACGACGCGCGGACCCTGCGGATCGCGACCACCCCGCTGCACGGCGTCGGCGGCCCGGTCCTCGCGCAGGTCCTCGCGGAGGCGCACTTCCGCGACGTCGCCGTCGTCACGGAGCAGGCGGACCCGGACCCGGCTTTCCCCACGGTCGCGTTCCCCAACCCCGAGGAGAAGGGCGCGATCGACCTCGCGCTCGCGCTCGCGCAGGACTGGGGCGCCGACCTCGTGATCGCCAACGACCCGGACGCCGACCGGTGCGCCGTCGCCGTCTACGACCCGCGGGGCGGGTCGTACCGGGGCAAGGAGACGGCCGCCGCCCAGGGCTGGCGGATGCTCCACGGCGACGAGGTCGGCTCGCTGCTCGGCGAGGAGGCCGCCCGCCGGGCCGCGGGCGGCTCGGGCGTGCTCGCGAGCTCGGTCGTGTCGTCGCGGCTGCTCGGCCGGATCGCGGAGGCGCACGGCCTGCGGCACGCGACGACGCTCACCGGGTTCAAGTGGATCGCCCGGACCGAGGACCTCGTCTTCGGCTACGAGGAGGCGCTCGGGTACTGCGTCGACCCCGCGTCCGTGCGCGACAAGGACGGCCTGAGCGCGGCGCTCGTCGTCGCCCAGCTGGCCCAGCGGCTCAAGACCGAGGGCTCGAGCCTCGTCGACGAGCTCGACGCGATCGCCCGCCGGTACGGCCTGTACCTCACCGACCAGGTCTCGGCGCGTTTCGAGGACCTCACCGAGATCGACGACACGATGGTCCGCCTGCGCGAGACCCCGCCCCCCACGATCGCGGGCGCGGCCGTGACCTCGACCGCCGACCTCGCCGACGGCTACGAGGGCCTGCCCCCGACCGACGGCGTCCTGTGGCTCTGCGCCGACTCGACGCGCGTCATCGTGCGCCCGTCCGGGACCGAGCCGAAGGTCAAGGCGTACCTCGAGGTCGTCGTGCCCGTGCGCGAGGACGACACCGACGAGCAGGTCGCGCGCGCCCGGTGGGTCGCCCGTCAGCGGCTCGACGACGCCGCGAGCGACGTGCGCGCGGCGCTCGGCCTGGCCTGACCCGAGCCGGCCCCGCCGCGCCGAGCACGCGGAGACCCGCCCGAGCAAGCACCTCACGGCTGCTTGCTCGGGCGGGTCTCTGCGTGCTCGGGTGGTCCGCCCTGCCGCGAGGCGTCCCACGAGCGGGAGGCCGACTACTTCAGCGAGACCTTCACACCGCCCGAGAAGGCCGAGTCGTGCAGCTCGATCGAGGCGAGCTTCGCGCCCTTCGGGACGTCGAACACCACGATGCCCTTGACGGCGTTGCCCGGGTTGATGTCGTTGAGGAACGCGTTCGAGTCGTCCAGGTAGATCCCGGCCTCGCTGTCGGCATCGAAGACCCGCCCCTCGGTGTCCTTGAGCTGCTGGTTTCCGTCGTAGAAGGTCTGCGCCTCCTTGCCGATGTTCTTGACCGTCACGTGGACGAGCACGAACTGGCCCTGCGCCTTCTCGTTGAGGTACTCGTCGCCGACCTGCTTGACGCCCTTCTCGACCTTCGTGACCGTGAACTCGAACTTCCCGTCACGGACCGCGTCGCCCACGCCCGGAGTCTTCTCGTCCGCGACCGGCTTGTCCTCCGCCGTCTCCTTCTCCTTGGCCGTGTCCTTCTCCTTGGCCGTGTCCTTCTCCTTGGCCGTGTCGCTCGAGTCCTTCGCCGCCGTGGCCGCCGGCTGGTCGGCGGTCGGCTCGTCGCCCGACGACCCGCCGGACGTGGCCGCGGCGATGCCGATGACGAGGACCACTGCTGCACCGAGGCCCGTCAGGACCTTGTGCCGCGCGAACCAGGAACGCTTGCGAGGCTCGGTCACGGGCGCGAGCGGAGGCTGCATGCTGGAGGCCGGCGCGTTCGGCACCGGCACCGGCTGGTAGTTCTCGGTCCAAGCGGTGCCGTCGTACCACCGCAGCCGCCCGCTGCCGGCCGGATCCTGGTACCAGCCGGGCTGGGGGGTCGGGGTCTCGGACATGAGTTCCTCCTTCTGGCGAACACCATGCGCAGTACACATGATGGTCAAGACTTTGACTCTTCTATGGCGACGTCTATCTGACAATGAAGGCCAGTGCGTCATGTCCCGGAATGCCGCAGATGGTGGATGCCCGGGTGTGGGTCTGGCCACATCGACGGCTCAAGCGTGGCCGAGACGGGTCTGCGCCCGCGTCGGCCGACACGATCGAGCTGCCACGACGAAAGTCGTACGGCGGCGTCGTCCGTCGCACCGATCGGCCGATGCCTGCAGGGGAGGAGCGTCCTAGGCTGGCCCGCGTGACCGCTCACCCGCCCGCTCCGGCCAGCGCTCCGCCGCCCGGTCCCGGGTCGGCGTGGCCGGCCGAGACGACCGCTGCGCGACGCCGGGGGCGCGCCTGGTCGACTGTTCTCACCGCGCTGCTCGTGACCGTCACGGCGTTCTTCGGGCTGGTCTTCTCCGTCACATGGCTCGACGACGAGCCCCGCTTCCTGGAGTCCGTCGTCGCCCTGATGTCGGTGGGGTACGTCGCTGGGTTGTCCGTCCTGGTCGTGTTCCGCGCGCGCTACCCCGTCGCGCTGACCCTCCTCGCCGGCTGCGGGGCTCTCGTCCTTCCTGTCGGGCCGTTGGCGGCACTGGTCGGGCTGACGTCGACGATCGCAACGCGTGACCGTCGCACCGCCTGGTGGCTCGGAGCGCTGACGGCTGCCGCGACGGCAGTGGGGCTGACCCGGGACGCCCTGCTCGACGCCGACAAGGCCGTGTTCACGTCCGCGCCGCAGGACGGCAGCACGCCGGACCAGATGTCCGCATGGGGGTACGTCGCCGTCGGGGCGGCGGCGTTCGTCGTCGCCGTCAGCATCGGGCTCGTCCGGCGCAGCCAGGGCGACGCGGCACGAGCGGCGCGCGAGGCCCAGCGCCAGGTCCGGGTCGCGGACGGTCTCCGCACCCAGGTCGCCCGGCAGGACGAGCGCGAGCTCATCGCGCGCGAGGTCCACGACGCGCTCGCGCACCGGCTGTCACTCGTGTCTCTGCACTCCGGCGCGCTCGAGGTGTCGGTCCCGGAGGATCACCCCGAGCTCCAGCAGGCCGCGCAGGTCGTGCGGGAGAACGCGCACCGTTCGCTCGAGGACCTGCGCGACCTCGTCGCGCTGCTGCGCGACCCAGCAGGGCTGACCGCGGCGACCCCGCCCGGTGGATCGGCCGCAGCCGTCGGGCTCACGACGATCCACGAGCTCGTCGAAGCGACCCGGGACTCCGGGGTGCCCCTCGTCGCGACGGTCGTCCTCGAGAGCCCTGCGGCTGCTCCCCCGCAGCTGGGACGTGCCGCGTACCGCATCGTCCAGGAGTCGCTCACCAACGCCCGCAAGCACGCACCCGGGTCGCCGGTCGACCTCGACGTCCGCGCGTCGGTGGCGACCGGTGTGAGCATCCGGGTGACGAACGCCCTGCCGGACGCCCAGGCTCCCGCGCCCGGTTCGCGGACCGGCGTCGCAGGCATGCTCGCACGGGCGACCCAGCTCGGCGGCCGTGCCGACGCCGGCCCGCGCAACGGGCCGCGTGGGCCGGAGTTCGTCGTCGAGGCGTGGCTTCCGTGGCCTGCGGAACCGCAACCACGCGCCTGACCTGCGGCGCGACGTGGGAGCACGCCTCTACGATGGCGGCGTGACACGCGTCCTGCTCGTCGACGACGACCCGCTCGTCCGCACCGGGCTGCGCATGATCCTGCAGAGCGCACCCGAGATCGAGGTCGCGGCAGAGGCGTCGGACGGCTCCGAGGCCGTTCCCGCTGTCCAGGCCCACCGCCCGGACGTCGTCCTCATGGACCTTCGGATGCCCGGACTCGACGGCATAGCCGCGACGGCTGCGGTCCGTCGGCTGCCGGAACCACCTGCCGTCGTCGTCCTCACCAGCTTCGACGCGGACGAGAACGTGCTGCGGGCGCTCGAGGCCGGGGCGAGCGGATTCCTCCTGAAGGACGCTGCACCCCGAGAGATCGTCGACGGCGTGCGCGCCGTCGCGGGGGGCGATGCGGTCCTCGCGCCGCGTGTGGCCAGGTTCGTCGTCTCCCACGTGGCCTCCTCCCGGGCCGGAGAGGAGGCCTTCACCGCCCGTCACGCGCTCGCGCTGCTGACGGAGCGTGAACGCGATATCGCCGGCCTCGTCGCCGAGGGGCTGAGCAACGCCGAGATCGCCCAGAGGGTCTACGTCAGCGAAGCGACGGTGAAGACGCACCTCGGCCGGGTCATGACGAAGCTCGGCCTGGCGAACCGCGTCCAGGTCGCGCTGCTCGTCGAGCGAGCGCGCTGACCTGGACGCGGTCCACGGCGCCGTCTACGCCAGCGCGTCGAGCTCCGCGAGCACGGCGGCGCCGCTCGACATCCCGAGCCGCGTGGCGCCGTGGTCGATCATGGTCAGCGCGTCGGCTAGCGTCCGGATCCCGCCGGACGCCTTGATGCCGAGGCGTCCGCCGACCGTCTCGGACATGATCGACACGGCGCGCGCGGACGCCCCGCCCGCCGGGTGGAAGCCCGTGGACGTCTTGACGAAGTCGGCGCCCGCGGCCGCCGACGCCCGGCAGGCCTCGACGATCTCGTGGTCCGTGAGCGCGGCGGACTCGATGATGACCTTGAGCACGCGGTCCGCGGGGACGGCGGCGCGGACGGTCTCGATGTCGAGCTGCACGTACTCCCAGGCTCCGGCCTTGGCGGCACCGACGTCGATCACCATGTCGACCTCGTCCGCGCCGTCGGCGACGGACCGCGCGGCCTCGGCGGCCTTGATCGCGGAGTGGTGCTTCCCGGACGGGAAGCCGCACACCGTGGCGACCTGGAGCGCGGTCCCCTCCGGCCCGGCGTCGGGCACGGTGAGCGGGAGGAACGACGGCGAGACGCACACCGCGTAGACGCCCAGCGCGGCGCCCTCGGCGACGAGCGCGTCGACGTCGGCGCGGGTGGCCTCCGGCTTGAGGAGGGTGTGGTCGATGAACCGGGCCAGCCCGGCCCGGTCCAGCGCGGTCGAGCCCGACCCCGTGGTGCTCATACCTGCGCTCCTTCGATCTCCGCGTACTTGGGTGCAATGAGGTCCTCGACCAGCCGTCGGCGCTCGTCGTGGTGCACGAACGCGTTCCACGCCGCCGTGACGGTCACCTCGTACAGGTCGTCCAGGGTCCAGCCGGCGTCGGCGACGAGCAGCGTCATCTCGCGGGTCATGGACGTGCCCGACTGCAGCCGGTTGTCCGTGTTGAGCGTGACCGCGAACTCGAGCTCGAGGAGCTGCGTGATGGGGTGCTCCGCGATCGACGCCGCGGCGCCCGTCTGGATGTTCGACGAGGGGCACAGCTCGAGCGGGACCTGTCGGTCCCGCACCCAGGTCGCGACCCGGCCGAGCGTCGCCAGGGGCTCGGCGTCCTCGTCGCGGTCGCCGCTCGGGTCGAACGCGATGTCCTCGACGAGCCGCACGCCGTGCCCGACGCGGGCCGCGCGGCCCAGGTGCACGGCCTGCGCGATCGAGTCGACGCCGTCCGCCTCGCCCGCGTGGATCGTCACGGGGAACCCGGCGTCGTCGAGCGTGGACCAGACGGCCGGGAAGCGGTCCGGCGGGAAGCCGAGCTCGGCGCCCGCGATGTCGAAGCCGACGACGGCGCCGGGCGAGTCGGCCAGCGCCCCCTCGACGCGGTTGGCGAGGGCGAGGTCGGCGATCTCCTCCCAGCGGTCGGCGTGGCGCATGGCCGTGACGAGCTGGCCGACCCAGATGGTCCGGCCGTCCTTCGCCGCCTCGGCGACGCCCTCCGCCAGCCCCTCACGGACGGCGTCGACGGTCTCCTGGAGGGTCAGCCCGCCCCGGAGGTGCTGCTCGGGCGCCCACCGCTGCTCGGCGTAGACCACGCCGTCCGCCGCGAGGTCGAGCACGGACTCGCGCGCGACACGGCGCAGGTGGTCCGCGGTCTGCATGACGGCGATGGTGTGGTCGAACGTCTCGAGGTAGCGGGGCAGGGAGCCCGACGTCGCCGCCTCGACGAACCACGTGCGCAGCTCGTCGGGGTCGGTGGTGGGCAGGGTGTGGCCGGCCTCAGCGGCGAGCTCGACGATCGTCTCGGGCCTCAGGCCACCGTCGAGGTGGTCGTGGAGGACGACCTTGGGGAGCTGGGCGATCTGCTCGCGCAGCGGGGCCGGGAGGTGCGCCACCCGCTCGTCGTCTCGGTCGTCCGGCACGCTCGTGGCTGCCGGGCTGGTGGGGTTCGTCATGGTCACACGGTAGCGGAGCGGGGACGCCTCCGGCCGGTCGGACGGCGCGCGCCCGCGGCCGGCGGCGCGGTCAGTCTGGGGTCGGGTCGTCGTCGTCCGGGGGCACCTCGTCCGCCTGCTCGACGACGTCCGCCTCGTCCGCCTCGCCGTCCAGGTCGGGCCGGGGCACTGCGGGCACGTACTCGTCCTCGTCGAGGGCGTCGGGCTCGGGGAGCCGGCGGTGGGTGAGGTGGTCGACGTCGTCACGGGTCGGGGCGTCGTCGGGGACGAGCCCCGCGTCCCGCAGCGTCTCGTCGCCGGGAGTGGTGCTCATGGGACCTCCTCGCGTCGGGTCGTTCGGACCCTCCCATCGTGCCCCGAGACGCCGTCCCTCGCCGGGTGCGCGGCGACCGGACGCAGGGATCAGGTGCGGGGCAGGAGCGCCCACACGACGTGCGTCCAGCGGCCGAGCGCGGCGAGCGGCTGCTCCCCCGACCACAGGTCGTCCGCGGGGACCTCGTGGAGCGCGCCCGAGCCCGGCTCGTACACGAGGACCGTCCCCGGAGGACCGCCGGGCAGCGCGAGCACGACGTGGCGCGGGACGGCGGCGGCGAGGCCGCGCGTGGTGTCGCCGCCTGCGTAGAGCGGGACGGGCACGCCGCGGGCGAGGCTGCCCTCGACCCGCTCCCGGACCCGCGCGAGGTCCCCCGGGTCGGTGTCGTCGACGACGCGGTGGCCGTAGCGCACGCTCCCCCATCGCGCGACGCGCGCCGCCGCCCAGGGCGGCGTGCCGAGCGCGCGAGGCCACGGGGCGCCGAGCAGCGCCGTCCGGGTCGACCGTCGCTGGACGGCGCGCTGCAGCGCGGCGAACCGGCTCGCCGCGCTCGTCCCGGCCGGCCCGCGCTCGAGCCGTGCCGCGACCGCCGGGTCGCCGTCGGCCGCGAGCAGCACGAGGACGGCTGCGCCGCACGTCGTGCCGTCGACCTGCACCGCGGGCGCGGCCTCGGGCCCGAGGAGCACTGGACGCGGGACGCCGGGGCGGGAACCGTCCGCGCGGGCCGCGCGACGCCCGAGCGGGTCCACGACCCGCCGCCCGGCGGGGTCGGCCGGGAGCACCGGCGGATCTTCGCGCGCCGAGCGGCTCGGTGCCACTGCCGCCGAGGCGGCCGCATCCGGCCATCGGACCCAGACCCGGGCGCGCCGCAGGAGCGTGGTGAGCTGCACGGCCGGCCCTAGCGCACCGCGCGGAGCACGGCCGCGACGACGCCGAGCGCCGCGAGCACGACGACGGCGCCCGCGCCGGGGAGCAGCAGCCCCCACGGCCGGCGGGAGGCCCGGGGCCAGCGCCCGTGCCGTGCGAGCATCGCGCCCGTGGCCGCCACGGCCCCGACGAGCACGGCGGCCACGGCGAGGCCGGGGTCGCTCTCGCGCAGGCCCGCGAGCGCGAGGACGGCGCAGCCGAGCACGACGCCGAGCGCCGTCCGCTGCCACGCGAGCGCGGTCCGCTCGGCCTGGAGACCCGGGTCGGAGGGACCGGCGGGGCCTCGCGGGGCACCGCCGGGCGGCGGCGCGCTCATCGCGTCGACCCGCTCCAGATGGCGTACGCCCCCACCACGGCCGCGAAGGTCACGACCCCCACGACGATCACCGGCAGCGCGCTGGGCGGTGGGAGCGGGTGCCCGAGCCGCATCGCGCGCTCGTTGCGGCGCCACGCCACGAGCGCGTACACGGCGAGGCAGCCGCCGCCCACGCACGCGACGGCGGCGACGACGTCGAGCAGGACCGACAGGTCGGCGAACGACGCGAACGACGTCAGGGCGATCCCGCCCGCGACCAGCCCGAGGCCCGTCCGGAGCCACGCGAGCGCCGTCCGCTCGTTGGCGAGGGAGAACCGGACGTCCGGGTCGGAGCCGACGCCGTACACCGAGCGCGGGCGGCGCTCGTCGGACGCGGCGTCGCGGGCGTCCGGCTCGGTCACGCCACGCGCTCCAGCACGACGGGCGTGCGCTCGGCGACGAGGCCCACCTCGGCCACGCGGAAGGCGTGCTCGAGCGCGTCGACGGCGCGCCCGAACCGCTCCGGGGTGTCGGTGTGCAGGGTCGCGAGCGGCTGCCCCTCGACGACGACGTCCCCCGGCTTCGCGTGCAGCTCGACGCCCGCGCCGGCCTGGACGCTGTCCTCCTTGCGGGCGCGGCCCGCGCCCAGCCGCCACGCCGCGACGCCGACGGCGAGCGCGTCGACCTCGGCGAGGACGCCGTCGGCGGGCGCAGTCACGATCTCGGTCTCGCGGGCCACCGGGAGCGGTGCGTCGGGGTCCCCGCCCTGCGCGCGGATCATGGCCTTCCACACGTCCATCGCTCGGCCGTCGGCCAGTGCGGCGCGGACGTCGTCCTCGTCCTGCGGGCGCCCCGCCCCCGCGAGCATCTCGACGGCCAGCGCGACCGTGAGGTCGACGACGTCGGACGGCCCGCCGCCCGCCAGCACCTCGACGGACTCGCGGACCTCGAGGGCGTTGCCCGCGGTGAGCCCGAGCGGCGTCGACATGTCGGTGAGGAGCGCGACCGTGCGCACGCCGGCGTCCGTGCCCAGGTCGACCATGGTGCGGGCGAGCTCGCGGGCGTCGTCGGCGGACTTCATGAACGCGCCCGAGCCGACCTTGACGTCGAGCACGAGCGCTCCCGTGCCCTCGGCGATCTTCTTGCTCATGATCGAGCTCGCGATGAGCGGGATCGCCTCGACCGTGCCCGTCACGTCGCGCAGCGCGTAGAGCTTGCGGTCCGCGGGCGCGAGACCGGAGCCGGCCTGGCAGATCACGGCCCCGACGGACCCGAGCTGCGCCATCATCTCGTCGTTGCTGAGCGCGGCGCGCCAGCCGGGGATCGACTCGAGCTTGTCAAGCGTGCCGCCCGTGTGGCCGAGCCCGCGGCCCGAGAGCTGCGGGACCGCGACCCCGAACGACGCGACGAGCGGCGCGAGCGGGAGCGTGATCTTGTCGCCCACGCCCCCGGTCGAGTGCTTGTCGGCGGTCGGGCGGTCGAGGCCCGAGAAGTCCAGTCGCTCGCCGCTCGCGATCATCGCGGACGTCCAGCGGGAGATCTCGCCCCGGTCCATGCCGTTGAGCAGGATCGCCATCGCGAGCGCGGCCATCTGCTCCTCGGCCACGACGCCGCGGGTGTAGGCGTCCACGACCCAGTCGATCTGCGCGCCCTCGAGGCGCTGCCGGTCGCGCTTGGTCCGGATGACGTCGACGGCGTCGAATCGTTCGGTCGTGCCGGGGGTGCTCATTACTCTCCTTGGCGCAGGTCGTCCGGCCCGAACGCGTCGGGCAGGACCTCGGTCATGGGGCGGACGCCGGACACGGTCTCGACCAGGAGCTCCGGGCCGCCGTGCTCCCACAGGAGCTGGCGGCACCGCCCGCACGGCATGATCACGCGCCCGGCGCCGTCGACGCAGGTGAACGCGACGAGCCGCCCGCCCCCGCCGACGACGAGCGCCGACACGAGCGAGCACTCCGCGCACAGCGTCACGCCGTACGCGGCGTTCTCGACGTTGCAGCCGACGACGACGCGGCCGTCGTCGACGATCGCCGCCGCGCCCACGGGGTAGCCCGAGTACGGCGCGTAGGCGCGGTGCATGACGGCGGTCGCCTCGGCGCGCAGCGCGTCCCAGTCGACCGGCCGGGGGGCGAGGGGCTGCTCGCTCACTCTCACTCCTTGATGTACGGCTCGCCGTCGGCCGCGGGGGCGCGCACGCGCCCGACGAGCCCGGCGACGGCGAAGATCGTCACCACGTACGGGAGCATCAGCATGAACTGGTTGGGGATCGCCGTGCCGAGGACGCCGAGCACCTGCTGCAGCTTGTCGGAGAAGCCGAACAGCAGCGCGGCGCCGAGCGCGCCCCACGGCGACCAGCGGCCGAGGATCATCGCGGCGAGGGCGATGTAGCCCTTGCCGGCCGTCATCTCCTGCGAGAACGCGCCGACCGACCCGACGGTGAAGAACGCGCCGCCGAGGCCCGCGACCATCGACCCGAGCAGGACGTTGCCCCACCGGGTCCGGTTGACGTCGATGCCGACCGTGTCGGCCGCCGCGGGGTATTCGCCGACCGCGCGCACCCGCAGGCCCCAGCGGGTGCGGAACAGGGCGATGGCGACCACGACGATCGCGACGTACAGGAGGTAGACGAGCAGCGTCTGGCGGAACAGCACGGGGCCGATCACGGGGATGTCGCCGAGCACGGGGATCGCGAGCGTCGGCAGGCGCGGCGGGCTGTTGAGCGTGGCCGCGTTCTCCTTGAGCACCGACGAGTACAGGAAGCTCGTCAGGCCGACCGCGAAGACGTTGAGGACGACGCCGACGATGATCTGGTTGACGTGGTACTTGACCGTGAAGAGCGCCAGCAGCGCGCCGATGACGAGGCCCGCGACGGGCGCGGCGACGAGGCCGAGGTAGGCGTTCGAGACGATCGACGCGAAC
>Ga0180221_1000318_pt1 | contig 48074 bp, 46 predicted proteins | sample eDN5th37CKraftMG_FD_151339 | JGI IMG/M metagenome (GOLD analysis project Ga0180221, IMG submission 151339) | Enriched Miracle-Growth compost microbial communities from Emeryville, California, USA - eDNA 5th pass 37_C Kraft MG (version 2) (version 2) ...
CTCCACGGCGAGCTCGACATGCGCACCCCCGCCGAGGTCGAGGAGGCGTACTACGCTGACCTCGAATCAGCCCAGCCGGCACTTGCCGGACAAGGCTCCCGATAGGAACGAAAGTCAGGCCGATTCAACCTGGGATGCCGCGAAGGGTTGGTTCGGACGCTGGGCGGCGTTCGTCGTGGCGCTCATCTTCTCGAAGCTCGTCATCGTCGTCGTGTTCTTGGTCGCCATTGGGCAGATCAGCGCGCCCATCGACCTCGACCTCGCCTCGATCAGTGACCCGATCTCGGGCGTCGTGCTGATGTTCATCGCCGCGTTCGCGCCGTACCTGACGTACAAGTTCATCTCGTTCGTCGGCTTCGACATGTACCACGCGATGTCGAGCGAACAGGAAGCGAAGTCGGCGCTCAACCGGCCCGTCCCGTTGCCAGTCAAGGCCCAGCCGAACGCGGCAAAGTCCGTCCTCGGAGGGCAAAGCGGCGCGAAAGGCGGGACTCCTCCCGCGCCGAGCACAGCTCCCGCTGCAAGTGGCGCAGCAGGCAGCGCTGCGGGCGCAGGTGGCGGGGCGGCCGCTTCCGGTGGCGGAGCGGCGGCGTCGGGAGGCGCGGCAGGTGCCGGGGCAGCTGCGGCCGGCCCCGCGGCCGCAGCCGTCGTCGGGGCCCAGGTTGTCAAAGCCGCGGCGACGACTGGGCCGAAAGTCGGTGCCGCGGTCGGCGGCGCAGCAGCCGGGCACGCAGAGACATCCACGCCGCCGCTCCCCGTAGCGCCGAGGAAGGGGTAGAACATGGCCACCCAGCACCCTCCGGCTCCCGAGCAGCAGCTCTCCCCCGTGCAGTTCTCCCGACTCGCGCACCGTGGCATCCTGCTCGGACTGTCGATCTCCCAGTTGATCGTGCTGGGCATCGGCGTGGTCACCGTCGTCGCCACGATCTACACGGGCGGTGGCATGGGGCTGGTCTGGACATCCCCGATCTGGCTCAGCTGCCTGCTGCTCGCGGTCGTCCCCGTGGGCGGGCGCAAGCTCGTCGACTGGCTGCCCATCGTGTCGCGCTGGATGTGGCGGAGCACCGCAGGGCAGTTGATCTTCCGCCGCCGCGTCATCAAGCCGCGTCCCGTCGGCACGCTCGCGCTCCCCGGCGATGCGACCGCGCTCCGCGAATGGGTCGATCCCGAGACGGGCGCGGCGATGGTGCACGACCCCCACGCTCAGACCCTGACCGCAGTGCTGGGGGTGACGCACCCGGCGTTCGTGCTGCTCGATCCGGGCGAGCAGGAGCGGCGGATCAACGGCTGGGGTCGGGTGCTCGCGACCGCGTGCCGCTCGGGCCGGATCGCCCGGCTCCAGGTCTGCGAGCGGACGCTTCCGGACTCAGGCACGGGGCTCGCCGAATGGTGGGCCAGGCACGGCACCGACGATGAATCCTGGCCTGCGACCACCTACCGGGAACTGATCGAGCGTGCCGGGCCGACCGGCGAGCGCCATGCGACGACCATCTCGATTGCGCTCGATATGAACGCCTCGGGACGACAGATCCGCTCAGCGGGCGGCGGCATCCGTGGAGCTGCCGCCGTGCTGCGTCAGGAGATGACCACACTCGTCACGGCACTGCGCGCTGCGGACCTCGCCACGACCGGCTGGCTCGCGCCCGGCGAGGTCGCTGTCATCCTGCGCTCCGCCTACGACCCGGCCGCCGCGCCCGCGCTGGAGCGGCACGCCGACATCGGGCGTTCCCTCGCCACCGCGGGGCCGGTCGCGATGACCGAGAGCTGGGATCGCGTGCGCACCGACTCCGCGCACCACACCGTGCTTTGGCTCTCCGAGTGGCCGCGCTCGCAGGTGTTCCCCGGATTCCTCACCCCGTTGCTACTCACCTCCGGCGTGCAGCGGTCGTTCTCGCTCATCTGCACGCCAGTTCGCGCCGACATCGCGGCCCGCGACCTGCGGAAGAAAAAGGTCGGCCTGCTCTCCGACGCAACCCAACGCGCGAAGATCGGGCAGGTCGAGGACGCCTCACGCACGGCTGAGTACCAGGACGTGCTCCAGCAGGAGTCCGACCTCACCGCAGGGCACGGCGTGCTCCGCTACACCGGCCTCATCTCCGTCTCCGCACCCACGGTCGATGAGCTGGATGCCGCCGTCGCCGCCATCGAGCAAGCCGCGGTCCAGGCGTCCTGCGAAACGCGCAGACTCGTCGGCCAGCAAGCCACCGCATTCGCCGTCGCCGCGCTCCCGCTCTGTCGGGACGTGTGACGCACCTCCCTGCTGAGTCTGACTGGAGGAGAAATGATGCCGACCTACAACGACCCGGTGGCCGATGCGGCAGAGGCACGGCTGGCTGTGCGAGCACTCGCCCACGCGAGTCGCGACTTCCCAGACCCCGGCGAATCGCTGTATCTGACCACCGGGGAGTTGCTGGGTGCCCTTCGCTCGCTGGAGCAGGTGCTCGGACAGGTCGCCGACGCGCACATTCGTCACCAGGACAGGGCATTCCTAGACAACGGCAACCACGAGGCAGGGGTAGACGAGGCTTGGGCCGCAGCGAACGCGCTTCGCAGGGCCGCAGAGTTCGTTCAGTCAGCCGAGGCCGCCGTCGATCAGGCGTCGCAGCATTCGAGCTACATCGCGTGGCATCCGGCACCTGTCGCCAGTCGACCTGAGTTGGACCCGTTCTCCCGCGATCCGTTCGAGGCACCCCCGGTCAGCTCCCGGCGAGGACTATCACTATGAGCCACGGCGACCGCGAGCGCCTGCACACCGCGGTCCTGCTCGACCCGGCAGGCGAGCGCCGCGCCGCGCGGAAGGCGCGACGGCAAGCGGCGAGCAAGATCGAGACCGCCGACCGCAAGGCCCAGCAGGAGCGGGCGCGGGCGACATGGGAGGCGGAACGCGAGGCAAGGCGGGCGACGACCTACCTGCCACCGTCCGGTGAGGCGAGGCCCGCAGCACTCCGCACGCCCGGCCGGTTCCGGCTGCCGCGCCACCAGGACACAAGCGCGACGTTGGCAGGGGCGTATCCGTTCCTTGCCGAGGGCGGGCTGGGCTCCGCTGGCGTGTTCGTCGGCCAGGATCTCTACAGCGGGGCGTCGTTCGTCTACGACCCGTGGGTGCTCTACGCGCAGGGCATCATCACCGCACCGAACATCGTGCTCGCGGGGATCGTCGGCTCCGGCAAATCCTCGCTAGCCAAGAGCCTCTACACGCGATCCATCCCATTCGGTCGGAGGGTGTACGTCCCCGGCGATCCGAAAGGCGAGCACACGGCCGTTGCTGAGGCAGTCGGCGGACGGGCGATCATGCTGGGGCACGGGATGTCTACGCGGCTGAATCCCCTCGATGAAGGGCACCGGCCTTCGGGCCTCAGCGATGCCGAGTGGCAGAGCCAGGTCACCTCCCGACGACGCGACCTGATCGGCGCGCTCGCCGAGACGGTCCTCGACCGCGGCCTCACCCCACTGGAGCACACCGCCGTCGACATCGCGCTCGCCGATGCGGTGCGCTCGGCCCAGGTGCCGATCCTTCCGATGGTGGTCGACCGCATCCTCGCTCCGAACACTGAGAACGACGACGGCAGGCTCGCCGAGGACGGCCGACTCGTCGGACACGCGCTACGGAGACTCGTGGCCGGTGACTTGGCGGGACTGTTCGACGGCCCGAGCACCGTGCGCTTCGACCCGTCGCTGCCGATGGTGTCGCTAGACCTGTCGCGGGTGGCGGAGAACTCGACGCTCATCTCCGTGCTCATGACATGTTCGTCGACGTGGATGGAATCGGCACTGCTCGACCCGGCGGGCGGCCCGAGGTGGGTCGTGTACGACGAGGCGTGGCGGCTCATGTCGCATCCGGCGCTGCTGCGCCGGATGGATGCACAGTGGCGGCTCGCGCGGCACTACGGCATCGCCAACCTGCTCATTTTCCACAAGCTCAGCGACCTCGACAACGTAGGCGATCAGGGCTCGGCGATGCGCGCACTCGCCTCGTCCCTGCTCGCCAACGCCGAGACACGGGTGATCTACAGGCAGGAGAGCGATCAGCTCGGAGCGACTGCGCAGGCCCTCGGACTCACCGGAACTGAGCAGGGATTGCTGCCCGGCCTCGGCACCGGGCAGGGGCTCTGGAGGATCAAAAACCGCTCGTTCGTCGTCCAGCACCAGCTCCACCCTGCCGAACTTGCGATGTACGAGACAGGTCAGAAGGCCAGAGGAGCGTGAAATGTCCATCACCCTTTCGCGGCGACGCCGCGCTCGCTCAGAGAGCGCAGAGCAGGAGGGCTCAGCCAACGTGCCGCCCGTGCTGCCGGTCGTGACGATGACCGTGGAGGCGGACGCGACGCTGCGCGTCGTGGTCGACGGGGAGCCGTTCGGTCCGCCGACGTTCGCCCCGCCGTGGCAGCGGCACTCCTTCGCGCAGATCATCAGCGAGGTCGTCGAGCAACGCGACTCCCCCGTGCGCGTCATCGTGCACGAACTCGATGGCACCGTCTACACGGACATCGTGACCGCTCCACTCCAGCCTGGGTTCCCCGACCAGTCCCCGCCCGCAGGACCGCGGGCCTCGGTCGAGGATGGCGACTCCGTGCGGGATGCGACGGAGCCTTCGCACCCGCGCGCACTCCAGAATGGCGAGGGCTTCGTACCGGGCGAGGAGGTGGCCGTAGCGGTCATCGTCCGGCACGCCGAGGCAAGCGGCGACGGAGCGGCAACGGCTCAGATCGAGCCGGGTCTGCTCGATCTGAGCCCCACGCACGAGGTCATCCTGCTCGGCCGCGTCTCGGGCACCTGCGTCATCGGACACCCGGCATGACCAGTTCGTCACCGCGAGCCAGGGCGTTCGGCGACGAACTGACTAACCTCGCCCTCGGCGCGCTCATCGGTGCGATGCTGCTGGCCAGTGCGCTGCGCTTGGCCGGGAGCATCGCTGCGTTCGCCACGGGTGCGCCCCAGCCTGCGGCAGGTCTCGAAGCGGGAATCGGCGTGGTCTTCCACGCCGAGGACCCCGGCTCGGCACTCGGCTCCGCGTCACTCAGCCCGGTCGCCTACTGGATCACCGTCGCACTCCTGCTCGCTGCCATCGGAACGGCGACGTGGTTCATCTGGCGATGGGTGCGCGAGCTGGGCAAGCGGACCAAGGCCGACCCGAACAGGATCGAGGGAATCGCCGAGGGGCGCGATGTGCAGCGGGCCGCATCCGAACGCGACCTCCTGCGTCGAGCGAAGACCCTGCGCCCCTCGCTCACCGACCCGAAGCCCGAGCAAGTCGGCTACCTCCTCGGCACCTCGCGCGGCAAGCGCGTGTGGACATCCGTGGAGGACTCGATCCTGCTGATCGGCCCGCCGAGATCCGGCAAGGGCGCGAACATCGTCATCAACACCATCCTCGACGCGCCCGGTGCGGTCATCACGACCTCGACCCGGCCGGACAACCTCACGGCGACGCTCCGCGCCCGCCAGTCGCACGGCGGCCCAGTCTCCGTGTTCGATCCCCAGCACCTCGCCGAGGGCGTGCCCGCGGGTCTGCGGTGGTCACCGATCCGCGGGTGCGAGGTGCCCCTGACCGCGATGATCCGCGGCACAGGTCTCGCCGCGGGAACCGGGCTCTCCGGCCCCTCCGTCGAGAACGGCGGATTCTGGGAGGGCAAGACGCGCACGGCGCTACAGGCGCTTCTGCACGCCGCGGCTCTCGATCACCGGCAACCCGCCGAGCTGTTCCGCTGGACGCTCGACCCTGCGGCTGCGGCGGATGCCGTCTCCATTCTCGCGTCGCACCCCCACGCCGCGACCGGATGGGCCGAGTCGCTCGACGGGATGCTGCAATCCGACCCTCGCACCCGCGACTCCATTTGGCAGGGCGTATCGCTCTCCCTCGCCTCGCTCGCCGACCCACGGGTGCTGGAGGCGGTCAGCCCGAGCGAGGACGAGCAGTTCGACCCCGAGGCGTTCCTGCGCGGCTCCGGCACGCTTTACCTGCTGGCGACAGGGGCCGGAGCGGGGGCGTCCTCGTCGCTCGTCGCGGCGTTCATCGAAGACCTCGTAGAGACGGCTCGGCGCATCGCCGCGCGCTCGCCGGGCGCGCGGCTCGATCCGCCTGTGCTGCTCGCGCTCGACGAGATCGGGAACCTCGCGCCTCTGCCTTCGCTTCCGGTCCTCATGGCGGAGGGCGGCGGCACCGGGCTCACGGTGATGCCCGTGTTCCAGTCACTCGCTCAGGCGCGAGGTCGTTGGGGCGACGACGCCGCGACCGCGATGTGGGATGCGAGCATCACCAAGATCGTGCTCGGCGGCGGGACGGACACACGGCACCTCCAGGACATCTCCACGCTGATCGGAGAACGCGACGAGACGACTGACTCCGTGACCATCGGAGAGCGCGGCTTGCGCTCGAATCAACGCTCGATCCGCCGCGTCCCGATCATGAAGGTCGAAGACATTCGCACCCTGCCCCAGGGCACCTCACTCGTGTTGTTGCGCTCCGCGCCGCCGATCATCACGACCATGCGTTACTGGCTCCATCGGCCGGATGCCGAGACGCTGCTCGCACAGCGCGCCGAGGTCGAGGCGGTCATGCAGCCGGGCACCGCAGGGATAGGTGAGGCAACAGTCATCGACGACTGACTCAACTTCGCGTGAGCGCCAGATCCGCGCCCACCGCGGACGCTAGATCGGCCAGTCCTTGTGCAGCTCCGAGCCGATACCAAGCGAATTCAGGTCTGCGGTAACGGCAGGCCACAAGTCATTGAAGATCTGGTCGGCGTCGCCCGTCCAGTCGTTTGGAATCGGGGTCGGCGAATCGACGGTATACGAGACGACGTATCCCGGAGCCGAGTAGTCGTCCCAAGTCAGCGAGACGTTGAGCCTCGCGTTCTCCAGTTTCACGTCGTCATCACCGTCGCCGAATCTGTCGGCGACGTACTCATAGTCGTATGAGAACTGGTAGGAGTCATCCTGCTTCATCGAACGCAGGTACTCGTCTTCATCCTCGAACTCTTCGCCGGTCGAGTTGTTCACGAACGACACTGGACGACCTACCTCTCGCGTTCTGCCCAGGCGACGCTCGCCTCTCAGCCATGTCATCACAGTAGCCGGGGGCGCGGACGGTCGAGCCTGCGCACCTATCGGGTAGCAATCCTCTCTCGGCAGGAGAAGTTAGGAGCATCCCGATGCGAACCAAAGAATCCCTGTGGGGCTTCTTCGCCAGCGACCCGCAGTTGTCCTTCAACGAGGACGGTGAGGCGCGGCTGTTCGCCTGGATCGGTCAGGAGCAGTTCGAGCGCAACCCGGACGGCTCGTTCACCCAGGGTGAGACGAAGTTCTACCCGTTCAAGATGTTCCGGCGCAGCGCGGAACACGCTTACGAGAAGTTCGCGCGCGGCGACAACTTCGTCGCCAGCGGCCATGTCCAGAAGTTCAGCTACGAGAAGAACGGGGAGACGGTCAGCGGCGAGGAGTTCATCGCCACGCACATTGGCCCCGACGCCGCCCGCACGAGCTACGCCGTCGACCGTGGCCGCTCGCGCTCGCAGCAGCTCGAGGGCGCGCCCATCGAAGCGCCCGACCCGACCCTTTCCCAGCAGCCGTCGCCTCGTCCGATGACGCTGTGAGGCCACGTCATGACCACCGAGACGACGCTGTTCCCGCCGGACGATCCCGACTTCGACGTGCCCCCGCTCGAAGAACCGGAGCCGGAGCCGGTGACGCCTTCGCCGAGGCCGGCCAAGGAGGCGGACCCCGAGACGGAGGATGCGCCCGAGCCGCCACGCCCCGTGAACTGGAACATCCTGACCGCGGCCGAGGCGCAGGTGGAGTGGTTGGAGCTGAACGCCTTCGTGAACTGGCTGCGCCGCGAGTTCGGGCTGAGCGTGAATGTCGTGCCGCCGTACTGGCACCGGCACCCGGAGCTGGTGTGGCCGCTGTCGGCGTTGCGTCAGCACTATCTGAATGCCTACGACAAGAAGCAACACGGCTCGGCACCGTTCGGCTGGTGGCGAGACTTCTGGGCCTTCATGCCGCAGCTCCGGGACGCGGTGACTGCGTGCGGGACGAAGCTCAACACGGATCGCCCGACGCGGCAGGCCGTGTGGCCGGGCGAAGACGACCTGCCCCCGGTCACGGAGACGATCATCCCCAACCGGGACGCCGACTTCACGCAGTTCATCAAGGAGGACGTGGCACGCAGGCAGGCCATCGAGGACGAGTTCTACGCCCGCCTCGCGGCGGAGCAGTAGTGCCGGGCGGTGACTGCGAGTGGCGCGGCAGCGATCCCGGAAGCCCTGGCCGGGGCAACTGGAGTTCGATCTGTGGGGGCTCGACGAGCCCGCGGCCGACGCCGCACTCACCGCGGCTCGGGAGGCTGGGGCAGGCGATGAACAAGTTCGGGCAGATGGCGCTGTCGCATTGGCAGGCGACGGACCCGAGCCGGGTGGCGGAGCTGAGCGACCCGGCGGCATTCTTCGAGGCGATGGGCCTGGAGATGCAGACGCAGGTGACGAACCTCGCGTCAATGCTGGCGGGGAGCGACCGGCAGGGAGAGACTTTCTTGCAGAAGGTCGCCCGGCTGACAGCAGCCCGGAAGCAGGCGGAGGAGGTCGTGATGTCACAACTGGCGTGGATCACCGACCCGAGCTTGCCACTCGATCAGGCGCGGGAGGAATGGGAGCAGACCCGGCCCTCCGACGAGAACCTGATCCTCTGGGCGGAGCGGATGCAGGACTGCCCGGATTCGATGCCCTCCTCCGTGGAACTGGAGGAACTGGCGAAGAAGTGGGCGCTCAGCGTCGAGTTCCTGCTGGAGCTCGTGGCGACGGAGCCCCCGCGGGAGTACATGCGGGCGAACCAGGCGACGCTCGCCGAGGCGGCGACGATCCGCTTCTTCCGCGAGCTGCGGTAGCGCCTCGCTTCGTCCCCGCCTCGCAGGACGACCTCGGGCCGTCTGGCGCGAAAGCACGCTATCGGGCGAACGTGGAGGCGATCCAGCTCATCCACGATCTGAACTCGACGGGTCGCCCCGCGTCCCCGGAGGGTCAGCGCGTGCTCGCCCGCTGGTCCAGCTGGGGCGCGATCCCGGAGGTGTTCGATGACCTGAAGCCCGAGTGGGATGCCGAGCGCGCCGAACTGCGCGAGCTGCTGAGCGACGACGAGTGGGAGGCCGCGGAGCGGACGACCATCAACGCGCATTACACCGACCCGATGATCGCCCGGCAGGTATGGCGACTGCTGGACGGGCTGGGGTTCAGCGGAGGCGCGGTCCTGGAGCCCGGCTCCGGGGCGGGCACGTTTATCGGCCTCGCGCCAGAGTCGGCACAGATGACCGGAGTGGAACTCGATCCGCTGACGGCGGCGATCTGCGCCGAGCTGTATCCGCACGCGACCATCCGCTCCGAGTCCTTCGCCGACACCCGATTGCCTGAAGGACACTTCGACGCCGCCATCGGCAACGTGCCGTTCAGCAGCGTCACCCTGCACGACCCGCTGCACAACGCGACCCGGCAGTCGATGCACAACCACTTCATCATCAAGTCGCTGCGCCTGACCCGGCCCGGCGGACTCGTCGCGGTGCTGACCTCGCACTTCACAATGGACGCGCAGAACCCCGGCGCGCGGCGGGAGATGAACGAGCTAGCCGACCTCGTGGGCGCGATCCGCCTGCCCACCGGGGCGCATCGCCGCGCCGCGGGGACGGAGGTGGTGACCGACCTGCTCATGTTCCGGCGGCGACCGGACGACGAGCAGATGCGCGACGACGCCTGGGAGACGGTCTCGCAGGTGCCCATCGACGGCGTGCCGATGCGGATCAACCGCTACTTCGATCAGCACCCGGAGCAGATGCTCGGGGAGGTCGGCGTCGGCCACGGGATGTACGACGCGGCCACGCTCACCATCACGACCGATCTGGCCGACTTGGAGGCGGAACTCGCGGTCGCCGTCGACCAGATCGTGTTCTCCGCGCGCCGAGCCGGGCTGACGATGACCGAGCGCACCGCCGAGCAGCAGGCGCGCCGGGCAGCATTCACCCCGTCGGTGCCGGAGCTATGGGACGGCAGCATCGTGGCGAGCGAAACCGGCGGCTTCCGCACCGTTGTCTCCGGCGCGCTGGAGCCGCTTGCGGTGCCGAAGTCCGCCGAGCGCGAGCTACGCGCCCTGCTGCGTCTGCGCGACGGGGCATCCCGCCTGCTGACCGCGGAAGCGGCGAGCGTGGACGACACCCCCGACATCGTGCTCATCCGCACGACGCTGCGGCGCGACTACCTGAAGTACGTCGGCACCTATGGCGCGCTGAACCGCTACACGCTGCGCCCCACCGGGCGCACGAATGAGGATGGCGAGGAGACCTTCGCGCGCATTGTGCCGACACCGATCCGGCTGTTGCGCTCCGACCCGTTCGGCCCCCTGGTGCTCGCGCTGGAACAGTTCGACGACGAGGATCAGTCCGCGTCGCCTGCCGCGATCATGAGCCACCGCGTGGTGGTGCCGCGCGCCGAGGTGCAGGGTGTCGACAGCCCGGCCGACGCCATCGCGGTCAGCCTCGACCGCACGGGCCGCATCGACATCACCCTCGTCGCCGACCTGCTCGGCATGAACGACCGCGAGGCGCGCGAGGCGCTGGGAACGCTCGTGTTCACCGATCCGGTCACTAACCAGCTCATCCACGCGCCGGAGTATCTGTCGGGCGACGTGCGAGTCAAGCTCGAAGCGGCACAGCTCCGCGCCGAGGACGATCCGGAGTTCCAGATAAACGTCGATGCGCTCGCTGAGGTGTTGCCCGCGCCGCTGGGCATCCAGGACATCCACGCGAAGCTCGGCGCGGTCTGGATCAGCGCCGACGTGCACGAGCAGTTCCTGCGGAGCATCCTGCGCGCGCCCGACGTTCGCGTGGAGAACCCGCTGCCAGGCATGTGGGAGATCCGGGGCGGTCGGCAGGGGCTGCCCTCCACCTCGGAGTGGGGCACGCCCCGCCGCCCCGCGCCGGACATCGCACAGGCCGTCATGGAGCAGCGGACGATGCTCGTTTACGACGAGGAGAAGGACATCGACGGCAAGGTGCGTCGCGTGCTCAACCCCGTCGAGACCGCCGCAGCTCAGGAGAAAGCCGACGCACTCCAAGTGCGGTTCAGCGAGTGGGTCTGGGAAGATCCGGCCCGCGCACAAGCGCTCGTGGACGAGTACAACCGGCGCTTCAACTCCATCGTGCTCCGCGACTACACGGATGCTGGAGCGTACCTGTCGTTGCCCGGCCTAGCGTCGAACTTCGAGCCGCGCACGCACCAGCGAGCCGCTGTCGCGCGTATGGTGTCCGAGCCCGCCGCGGGCCTGTTCCATGAGGTCGGCGCGGGCAAGACGGCGGAGATGATTATGGGCGCGATGGAGATGCGCCGCATGGGGCTCATCAGCAAGCCCGTCGTCGTGGTGCCGAACCACATGCTGGAGCAGTTCGGGCGTGAGTGGCTCCAGGTCTACCCGCGTGCCCGCGTGCTCGCCGCGTCGAGCCTCGACCTCACGGCAGACAAGCGGCGGCTGTTCGTCGCGCGGGCGGCAGCGAACGAGTGGGACGCGATCATCCTCACGCAGGGGGCGTTCGCCAAGATCCCGCTGCGCGCCGAGACGCAGCAGCAGTACATCCGCGGGCAGGTAGACGACGTGCGGCGAGTGCTGGACGAGGCGACCGGCGAGCAGCGGATGAGCGTCAAGCGCATCCAGCGGAAGCTCCTGGCGATGGAGAACAAGCTCAAGGATCGGCTCGACTCCGACCGCGACCGCGGCGTCTGCTTCGAGGACACCGGCATTGATTACGTCATCGTCGACGAGATGCATATGTACAAGAACCTCGCCACGGAGTCGAACATCAGGGATGCCGCGATCGAGGGCTCGGATCGCGCGAGCGACCTGCACATGAAGCTCGAATACCTCCGCTCCGCCGGGCGGGAGCGGGTCGTGACGGCGGCGACGGCGACGCCCATCTCGAACTCGATCACCGAGACCTATGTGATGCAGCGATACCTGCGGCCAGACGTGCTGGAGTCCGCGGGCGTCGGCGCATTCGATGCGTGGGCGGCGACGTTCGGCGAGCTGGTCACGCAGATGGAGATCTCACCCACCGGCAGCACGTTCCGTATGAAGACCCGCTTCGCCCGGTTCCAGAACGGGCAGGAGCTGCTGCGGATGTGGTCGGTGTTCGCCGACGTGAAGACCGCCGAAGACCTCGACCTGCCCGTGCCCTCGCTCGTACAGCGCGACGACGGCAGCCGCGCGCCCTCCACCGTGCCGGTGCAGCCGACCGTCGAGCTGGAGCAGTACGTCGCCTCCCTCGCCGAACGCGCCGAGAAGGTCGCCACCCGCCAGGTGCGGCCCGACGAGGACAACATGCTCCTGATCGCCACCGACGGGCGCAAGGCCGCACTCGACATCCGCATGGTCATCCCCCGCGACCCGTCCGGGCCGAGCAAGGTCGACGTCGCCGCCGACGCGATCCACCGCATCTGGGAGCGCACCCGCGACAACGAATACCTCGACACGGTGACCGGGCAGCCCTCCACGGTGCGCGGGGCGCTCCAGCTCGTGTTCTCCGATATCGGCACCCCGAACCAGGACAGGTGGAACGCCTACGACGAACTGCGGCAGCAGCTCGTGCAGCGCGGCATCCCCGCCGAGCAGGTCAGGTACATGCACGAGGCGAAGACCGACGTGGAGAAGGCCCGCCTGTTCGCCGCGGCCCGCGCCGGCCACGTCGCGGTGCTCCTCGGATCGACGGAGAAGATGGGCGTCGGTACGAACGTCCAGGCCCGCGCCATCGCGCTGCACCACCTGGACTGCCCGTGGCGGCCCTCCGACATCGCCCAGCGCGACGGGCGCATCATGCGGCAGGGCAACCAGAACGAGGAAGTGGCGATCGTCCGCTACGTCACCGAGCGTTCCTTCGACTCCTACATGTGGCAGACCGTCGAGCGGAAGGCCGCGTCGTTCGCGCAGCTCCTGCGCGGCAAGATCAACGCCCGCGAGATCGAGGAGATCGACACCTCCGCGCTGTCCGCAGCAGAGGCCAAGGCCATCGCCTCCGGCAATCCGCTCCTGCTGGAGCACTCCGTCATCCTGAACGAGGTGAACCGGCTGCGCCGCCTCCAGCGCGCGCACGAGCGCAACGAGGACATGCTCGTCCACACCGGCAATCGCGCCCGGTCAGCCGCCGAGCGCGCTGCCGCGGACATTCGCGGGCTGGAAGCCGCCGTCCCACGGATGATCGACACGAGCGGCGACAGGTTTCGCATCACGCTCGGCACGCGCGACTACGACTCCCGCTCCGAAGCCGCGCACGCCCTCGCTGCGTGGATGGGCGACTCCGAGCTGAAGTGGCTGCCGCGGTACGGGCACAAGGACTTTGGGATCATCGGCCGCATTTCAGGCTTCGACATCCACGTCGAGGCCCGCTCCGGGCTCGCCGCCCTCGATGTGACCGTCTCCCTGCCCGAGGTGCCCCGCTCGGGATTCACGCTGCCGAAGGAGTCGTTCCTGGACGCCGGGCTCGGGCTCGTGCAGCGCATCGAGAACCGCGTCAGCGGCATTCCGACGCTGCTCGACCAGGCGCGTGCCGACCTGGAAGAGGCTGAGCAGATCGTCGCCGACACCCAGCAGCGCCTCGGCCAGCCCTTCCGCCACGCACAGACCCTTGCCGACGCCGAGGAAGACCTCGCCCGCATCGAGTCCCAGCTCGCCGCGATGCAGGACGAGCCACGCCCCGAGCCCGCCGCGCCGGAATCAGAACGAGTCGAGCTGACCATCAAGGCTGTGCGCGCCTACGAGCCGAACCTGGGGTCGCGGGAGGGGGCGGGTCGTGAGCACGCGGCCCCGTTCGTCCCCGCGACGCCTCCGGCCGCGCCGCCGAGTAACGCGCCGAGGCTGTAGCTCAGCGGTATGCCTGCTCACTCCCAGGTCTTGGCTGCGGGCATCCATCGCCCGGTCGCCGTCGCCGCCAGCACGGGGTCGGAGAAGCCCGCGACCGCGGCGAGGATATCGGCGAATGCCTCGGGGAGTTCGTCTTCGCGGTGGGATCGGGTGCGCCAGACGCGGTACTTCTGCTGCGCCTGTTCGCCCATCGGTGCGAGCGCGGGCAGCAGCGTCGTCAGCATGACCTTGCGGTACTCGGCGACGGTCTCCAGCGACGTGCGGAACTCGGCCGCGTCGACCGGGTGGAGCCGGGTCAACGCGTACACGTCTGCGAAGTCGCGCCAACGGGTATTGGCGATACCGCGGTCGATGGCGGTGATGACCTTCTCGGCGAGCACCATCGTCAGCGGATAGCCGAGCAGGGTCACGGGCGGGAGACCGAGAGGCAGGACGCGCGGAAGGTCGATGAGGCGCGGTGCGGGCCAAATCGGGTCGCCGAAGTTCACGTCAATCCCGACCGTCAGCCGCGCCGTACCGAGCGTCGCAGCAAGCTTCACCCGCACCCCGGCGTACTCGTCCTCATCGCGGATCGTCGTCGCGGCGACGCTGGCGGGATCGAACACGAGGCCGTCAGCGACATCCAGCGCCGCGATGACCCGGACCCGCTCGGCGACCTCCTCGGGATCGCCGGTGAGCCCGGTGGCTTGCAAGTCGATGTCCTTCGTCGGGCGGCGCGCAGCGAACGCGGCGAGCAGCACGCCGCCCTTTAGCACGAAGTCATCCCGATACTCGGAGCGCGCGATCCGCGCCAGCAGCCCTTCGAGCGCGTAGAGGGTCATCAGCTCTTGCACGTCCGCGCCGGTCTGCCGTGCGAGACCGCGAATGGCGATGGTCGCGTCGCCTGCCGGGGTGCCGTGCTGCGGGTTCGGGCTCACAACAGCACCTCCAGGGCCTGCTGGATCGCGGGTCGTGCCTTCGGGAAGCTCTCGGCCAGCGCCAGCAGTGCGGCGGGGCTGTTGCCGCGCTCGCGCAGCCACCGCTTCAGCGCGCCGAGGGCGAGGTCGCTGCCCCAGGCGTGCCGCAGCCGGAACAGGTCGATCAGGGTGCGCTCGGCGGAGTACAGGCCGATGGACAGCCCGCCCGGCAGAGCGTGCTCGCCGCGTCCGATGCCGAACGTGTCGGTGTCGAAGCGGTGCCAGGTGATGGGCGCGTGATGGACGGTGACCGGCTGCGTGCCGCGCGGGATGGCGATGTCGCTCCGGGCGGGGATCTCGTCGGTCAGCTCATGCATCGACAGCGCCGTGAGCAGGCACAGCGTCGCGTCGGGTTTCTTCGCGGCGACCGCTATCCACGCGGCCGTCGTGTCGTCCGCGAGCCCCGCCCGCAGGAACAGTCCGGGGGCGATGCGCTCGAACGCACCCGACTCGATCAGCCGGTCAAGGCCATGCCGGGTAAGGCCCAGCGAGGCCAGGCCGTCGTAGCCCAGCAGATCGGGCAGCGTCGCGGGGTCCATCATCACCTCCAAGCCGACAGAATCCGTTACAGATAGAGCATACCTGTGATGGTTTCCGATGACTAGGGAACTCATGAGATGTCCTCCCCCTTGGCGAGTACTCGATCGAGCAGCTCGGCCGTAGCAGGGTTCACCATCTCGTTGCGGCGGATGTAGTGCTGGATGGTGATCCTCGGATCGGTATGGCCGAGCAGTTCTGCTGCGAGTTCGACACCAGCTTGTTCGTTCACGACGGTCGCAACCGTGCGACGGAACATATGCGGAGTGACTCCGGTGATCCGGGCAAGCCGCAGCACATCGCGCAACTGTCGCCGCACGTTGTTCGTCGTCAACGGCGTGCCTTCCCTGGTGGTGAACAGCAGCGCGTCCGGTGAGGACGTGTTGAGTCGCGTCAGGCGTTTGCGCACGGCCTCGGCGGTGAAGGTCGGGATCGCGACGGTCCTCCGGGACTTCGCGGTCTTCGGGTGATCTTGCCGCATTGTCGCCTCGCCCTTGCGCGTAATGATCGTTCCGGCAATGCGGATCGACGGCGGAGCTCCCGTGATGTCCACGTCCCGTCGCCGGATCGCCAGCACCTCGCCGATACGGGCAGAGGTGCCGAGCATGACTTCGACGATCACGCCGAGTTGTCCGTCGGGCTTCGGGCCGGGGATGCCTCGCCCCGCTTCCCAGAACGCGATCGCCATCCGGATGGCGTTGACCTCGACCGGCGTAAGCGCGCTCGGCGCGTGCGGCGGCCGGTGGAGGCGCGAGACCGAATCCATCGGGTTGCGTGGCAGCACCTCGTGCCGCACAGCGAGACCAAGCGCGAGACGCAGCACGACGCGGGCCTGCTTCGCCCGGTTGTAGCTCTGCTTCGCCAATTGCTTGAGGAAGTGGTCGCATCGCGCGACGCCGATCTCCCGGAGCGTCAGGTGCTCGAACGCTGGCAACACCAGCGTGCGCATGTTCCGTTCATACAGCAGTCGCGTCGTCCGGGAGAGTCGGTCCTCAAGATCCAGATCCTCCAGCCAGTACCCGACCAATTCCTCGAAGGCGCTGTCCGGAGTGAGTGCGGACAATGATGGCTGGAACAGCGCGCGGCTCGTGAGCTTCTGCTTCAGTGTGCGGGTCGCGGCCTTGCCCGTCTCGGCGGTGGCCTCGACAAGTCGGGTCTTGCCGTCCCAGTCTCGATATCGAGCCCGCGCGGTGTGGCGCCCGCCAGGGGTGCGTACCACGCTGATGTCGCCGAACGTGCCGATGGCCAAGCGCGGGCGGCTCATCGGGTCACCTCCCGGCCTGCTCGCGCGGATCGAGTTCGCGCTGCTGCTCGATCCAGATTCGCACGTCCGATACGGCGAACTTGAGGTGCTTGCCGAAGCGATAGGCGCGCGGCCCGAGACCGCGCGTGCGCCAGTCGTAGACAGTCGAGACCGGCACGCCGAGGTACGACGCCAGCTCGCTCACGTCGAGCATCGGCTCCAGTCCCCACGGGTTCGATGCGGTGTCGGTGTCCATACCCAACAGGTGCGACGGCACCTCCGGGCCAACGTGGGACAACCCGGAACAACGTCGCCGAATCAGAGTGCGAGGCGGCCGATGTTGTGAGGTAGAGGGGTTTGCGATGGGTTTTCGATGACCTGTTCAAGTCCCTTAGCCTTCAAAGTCCCGGAAACCCGTGAGTTTCCGGGACTCTTCGGTCGGGCTGACAGGATTTGAACCTGCGACCCCTTGACCCCCAGTCAAGTGCGCTACCAAGCTGCGCCACAGCCCGTGGCTTGTGCCGTCATCCGGCACGGCTACCTACCTTACCGTGTCTGCGGCGCCCTCATGACCGCGAGGGTACAGCGGCTCGAGGCGGACGGATCAGGCGAGCTTCGCCTTCACAAAGACGACGATCGCGTTCGCGTGGCCGTGCCCCATGCCGTGCTCGGTCTTGAGCCACTCGACGACCTCCATGTGGCGCTGCGCGTCGAGGCGGTCGGCCACGAGGTCGAGCCAGTGCTGGATGGGCTGGCCGTAGTTCTTCTCGATGCTCGCGAAATACGAGGCGGGGCCGGCGAGCTTCTCGCCGGGCTTCGGGGACGGAGCGAGCACGCGGTGTTCCGACATGCCGCCAGCGTAGCGGCGCACACTGGAGGCATGGCCGAGCTCAACGCCGTCCACGGCGACATCACGACACAGCACGTCGACGCGATCGTCAACGCCGCGAACAACGCGATGCGAGGCGGCGGCGTCGTCGACGGGGCGATCCATCGCGCGGGCGGGCCCGCGATCCTGCGCGACTGCATCGTGCGCTTCCCCGATGGGCTCGCGACGGGCGACGCGGGGTGGACGACCGCCGGCGAGCTCCCCGCGCGGTGGGTCATCCACACGGTCGGCCCTAACTTTGCCGCGGGTGAGCGCGATCGCTCGCTGCTCGTCTCGTGCTACCGGCGCGTGCTCGAGGTGGCGGACGAGCTCGGGGCGGCGAGCGTCGCCTTTCCGCTCGTGAGCGCGGGCGTCTACGGGTGGGCGCTCGACGACGCGATCGAGATCGCTGTGCGCACGATCGCGGATGCCGGCACGCGCGTCGCGGAGGCCCGGATCGTGGCGCGGGATGCGGGGGTGTTCGAGCGGGTTCGGGCGGTGGTCGAGAGGGTGGGGTGAGCGGGGGCGCTGGTTTCGAGACGCGTCGCGCCTGCGGCGCGGCGCTCCTCAACCGGCTGACGGCACGACCATGGCGAGCACGGGCGGGTCGACGGTCTGGCCCACGAGGAAGTGCCAGCCGAGCCACCACCAGAACAGCACGAGCACGAAGCGCGGGGCGCGCTCGGCGAGCACGGCATCCAGCAGCTCGGTGAGCGGCGCGACGCCTCTGGCAGGCAGCTGCGCGGCGACCACGAGCAGCAGCGCCGCCACGAGGCACAGCAGGTAGACCGCGATCGTCGCGTCACGCATCCCGCGACCTCCGCCCGCGCGTGAGCAGCAGCACCCCGAGCGCGAGCCACGCCGCGACGAACGCGGCCCGCCCGATCGGGTCGTCGAGAGCGGGATCGAGCAGCTCCGAGATCGCCGGATGCTGCCCCTGCGCCTCCGTCGTCATGCGCCCCATGAGGAACGACCACAGCTCGACAAGGCACATGACGACCACGACGCACGCCCAGCCGATCGCCGCGCGGCGGATGCGGATGCGGCGCCGCGCGTCGTCGGCCGCCGCGCCTCGTGCGGGCGCGAGCCACGCGAGCGGCACCGCCACGAGACCGACGACGCCGACCGCGATCGCCGCGACGACTCCATGCCGCGGCGCGAGCACGAGCACGACCGCGACGACCGCCGCGGCGAGGATGAGTGCCGTGAGCGGGAGCGACGGACGCCGCCCCGCCGGCATCCGGCCCGTCGCGTCCAGGGCGAGTGCGACCGCCGCGACGCCGAACACGACGGCGTCGAAGGGCTGCTCGCGGATCATCTGAACGATCGCGATCGCCGCGAGGATGCCGATCCACGGGATCGAGCGCAGCCACGTCGACGAACGCGTGCGCGTCACTGCCATGCCGGAACGATATCCCCGGTCGCGAGGCCATGCTCTTCCTCCGCACGACGACGCGCGATACCGTGCCGCCATGAGACGCATCGCGTTCGTGGTGGCCGCCGCCCTCATCGCATCCGCCGCCCTCGCGGCGTGCGACCCGCTTCCGCCCGACGATCATCCGAGCGCCCCCGCCGTCGTCACCTTCGAGGTCGCCGACACACAGAGCTACAAGATCCGTCTCGACTCACAGGAGCTCGTCGATCATGTGGTCGAGCTCATGGACGGCGGCGAGACCGGCCGCATCCCCAATGGCCGCGTCGTGCGCGATGGGGATGGCGGGGTCAACGCCCCATGGAGCTGGCACATCGACCCGGCGAGCCTCGAGTTCGCCGACGCGACGACCGAGGTGTGCGACGGCCTGCCCGAATACGTCGAGGACGGGACGATCACCTCGGAGTGGTACTGCCCCTGGTCCGCGGTGCCGACGGAGCTCGTCGAGCTCGACGACTGAGGTCAGGCCGCGGCGAGCACCTGGGCGAGGCCGTTGAGCCGCAGCGCGATCGCACCGCGCAAGTGCGGAAGCTCGGCGCTCCCATCGCCGGTGAAGGCGAGGAACGAGACCTGCTCGGTCCAGGTGAGCAGCGTGCGGTCATCCGGTTCGGGCGCGAGCGTCACGGTCACGAGCGACACCCAGCGCACGACGCCGTCGACCGCCGAGTCGTAGCTGTACACCAGACGCCGATCGGGCGCGATCTCGTGATACCGCGAGGCCGAGAGCAGCTGCTCGACGCGTCCGTCCGGATGCGTGAACGCGGCCTCGAGGCGCTCTCCCCCGCCGACGCGGAAATCGTGCGCGATCTCGCCGACGCGACCCGGCATCCGCACCCAGCGCCTGCGCAGCTGCTCGTCGGCGAAGGCCGCGAACACGGATGCCGGCGGCGCGTCGAGACGGCGCTCGAGCTCGATCGTCGCGTGGCTCGGGGGTGCCGTCACATCGGCTGCGGAGGTCGTCGCGGGCATGGGGCTCCTCGTCTCGTGTGCTCGGTGCAACGCGCAGCACGGGCGCCCATTCCCGGCGTCGGCGCGACGACCTACAATCGTGCGCGCAGGGGCCGGCCTGCTCTCGAGAGGGAGCACCATGGTCATCAACGCCGATCCGCAAGACGGACTCGACGCCGCGGAGCGCGCGCGGTCCGGATACCGCGGCGAGTGGCATCCGCTGCTCGCCGCCGTCGAGGGCCCCGTGGGCACGTGGGTCATGACGGCGCCCGACGGCGCGCGCTATGGCATCATCCGGCAGCTCGAGCTCGGAGGCGAGCGCGGCTACCGCGCCGTGACATGGGCCGAGGCCTCGCACGAGCGGCAGCTCGTCGGCTACTACCGCACGCTGCGCGCCGCGGCGATGGCGGCGCATCGGCGCTACCTCGCCTCGCACGGGCCGCGGCAGTACGGGTCGGGGCACGGATCGCGGCAGACCGGTCAGCCCCGTCAGTCCATCGCGAGTCAACCGGCCGCGCGCCCGCCTGCCGCACGACAGCCCGCCGCACAGTCGCCCGACTCCCGGCAGCCGCCCGACTCCCGGCAGCACAGCGCGTAGCCTGGGCGGGTGACCGACGCGACCGCGCATCTCGAGCGCCTCATCCGCACGATCCCCGACTTCCCCGAGCCCGGCATCCTCTTCCGCGACCTCACGCCCGTCTTCGCCGACGGCACCGCCTTCGGGGCCGTCACGGATGCCCTCGTCGCGCCGTTCGCGGGCTCGTACGACGTCATCGCGGGCGTCGAGGCCCGCGGCTTCGCGCTCGCGGCGGGCGCGGCCGCGCGGTCCGGGCACGGCCTCCTGCTCATCCGCAAGGCGGGGAAGCTCCCGGGCGAGACCCTCAGCGAGAGCTACGCGCTCGAGTACGGCGAGGCGACGCTCCAGGTGCACACCGACCAGCTCCCGCCGGGCACGCGCGTGCTGCTGCTCGACGACGTGCTCGCGACGGGCGGCACGCTCGGCGCCTCGCAGCAGCTCATCGAGCGCGCCGGATGGCGGCTCGCGGGCACGGCGGTCGTGCTCGAGCTCGCGGGGCTCGGCGGTCGCGAGCGGCTCGAGCCACGCGAGGTGACGGCGCTCGCCGTGCTGTAACGCGGCGACGTCACGAGGGCGAGGCGGCCTCCTCGTCGGGGTCGTTGGGGGTCCACGCGAGCCAGCCGTCGTCGCTCGCGATGACGGTCCACTCGCCGCACGCGAAGGCGCGCGTCGCGGCGTACGCGTCGGGCGCGCCGTCGATCTCGTAGGCGGGGCCCGACTGGCGATCGACCTCGGTGCACAGCGCCGCATCGAGCTCCGACGCGCTCGTGAGCAGCATGACCGCCGTCGCGCCGGATGTCGCCTCCCGGATGCGGATGTCGCTCGCGTCGGCCGGCACCCAGGGCGCATAGCCGCTCCATCCCTCGGTGAGCTCGTCCGTCGTCGCGAACTGGACGTTGCGCTCCTGGTACACGAGCTCGTCGACGACGGAGCACCCGCTCAGCACGATCGCGGCGGGGATGACGGTGACGAGCGCGATGGCCGCGATGCGGCGGTGTCGGATCATGTCTCCAGCCTCGCCGCGCGCGTCGGTCCCGTCGTCGCCCCGCGGGCGGAACGGCGTCGTCCGGGAGGATGACGAGGGTGCGGTCGCGTCGCAGATAACGGGTCGGTAACGAAACCGACTGATCGAACCCTCGGCGGCAGAAAGGCCGGCAAGACGGGCGGCGGATGTCGGCGGCTCGCGATGGCCTGTGGGCATGACGAAGCGACCCGATCCCCTCGCCGCGGCCGACGCCGCGCTCGATCGCGTCGTGCAGCTCCAAGCCCGCATCGACGCTCTCACCGCGGAACGGGCTCGCGCCTTGCTCGAGTTCGAGGAGGCGTTCGCGGCGGCCTATCCCCCGGCGGCCGAGCCGTTCCGCGAGCGGGCGGCGCGCGCGGAGCTCGCGTGCGCCCTGCGCCTCCCCGAGCGGTCGGTCGAGGCGCTCCTCGGCGAGGCGCGCACACTGTCGCGCGACCTTCCCGCGACCCTCGCGGCACTCGGCGTGGGCCTGTTCTCCTATCGCCACGCGCAAGTGCTCGTCGACGAGACGGCGGGGCTCGAGCACGAAGACCGCGCGGTGATCGAGCGGATCTCGCTCGGCGTCGCCGCGACGGTCACGGTCGCGCAGTTCCGGCGCCGCGTGAGGCGACTGCGAGAGCGCCACGACCCGCAGTCCATGGTGCAGCGCACGCGCAACGCACACGAGAAGCGCGAGCTCACGCTCGAGCCGGCGCACGACGGCATGGCCTACCTCACGCTCTACACGGGCCTCGTCGAGGCGACCGCGATCTTCGAGCGCGCGACGGCGGCATCCGTTCGCGCCCGCGGCGACGGCGACCCGCGCACGCTCGCTCAACTGCGAGCCGACCTCGTCGTCGACGCGCTCCTCGACCGCGACACGGCGATCGGCCTCTCGCGCTCGCAGCTCGATGCCCTCGGCGCCGACCCCGAGCACGTGCTCGAGACCCAGCGGGAGCAGCTCGGCTGGTACTCGGGCATCGTGCCGACGGTCATCGTGACCGTCCCCGCGCTCACGCTGCTGGGCGGCGACGAACCCGGGCAGCTCGAGGGGGTCGGCCCGATCGACGCGCAGACCGCTCGTCGACTCACGGCCGAGGCGCCGAGCCTGCACCGCCTGCTGACCGACCCCGAGACGAGTGTCGCGCTCTCGCTCTCGCGCACGAGCTACAAGGTCCCGGACGGCTTGCGACGGTGGCTGCGCATCCGCGACGGCTCCTGCCGCTTCCCGATGTGCAACATCCCGCCGGGGCGATGCGACCTCGACCACACGCGCGACTGGGCGCTCGCCGGTCCCACGGATCACGACAACCTCGCGCACCTCTCACGCGGCCACCACAGCCTCAAGCATCACGGCGGATGGCGTGTGCAGCAGACACGCGCCGGGAACCTCACCTGGACGAGCTACCTCGGCCGCCACTACGAGACTCTCCCCGAGACCGCATGACTCACGCCGCACGCACATCGATCAGGATCGAGGAAGCCAGGTGTCCGCATCGCCCGGTAGGTTCGCAGGCATGACTGCCACCGACGCCCGCACCGCAGCCGACCAGCACCCCGCCGACGAGCACCCCGCGGACCAGCACGACCTCATCCGCGTGCGCGGCGCGCGCGAGAACAACCTCAAGAACGTGAGCCTCGACCTCCCGAAGCGCCGCCTCACGGTCTTCACGGGCGTCTCGGGCTCCGGCAAGAGCTCGCTCGTGTTCGCGACGATCGCCGCCGAGTCGCAGCGCATGATCAACGAGACCTACCCCGCCTTCGTGCAGGGCTTCATGGCGAGTCTCGCGCGCCCCGACGTCGACCGGCTCGAGGGCCTCACGACCGCGATCATCGTCGACCAGGAGCGCATGGGCGCCAACTCCCGCTCGACGGTCGGCACCGTGACCGACGCCAACGCACTGCTGCGCATCCTCTTCAGCCGCCTCGGCCAGCCGCACATCGGCTCGCCGCAGGCCTTCTCGTTCAACATCCCGACCGTGCACGGCGGCGGCGCGATCACGATCGAGAAGGGCGACGGCGTCACGAAGGTCGTGCGCGACTTCGCTCAGCTCGGCGGCATGTGCCCGCGCTGCGAGGGCATGGGCACCGTCAACGACATCGACCTCAGCCAGCTCTACGACGACTCCAAGTCGCTCTCCGAGGGCGCCATCACAATCCCCGGGTTCACCGCCGACGGGTGGGCGACGCGCATGTACTCCGAGTCCGGCTTCTTCGACCCCGACAAGCCCATCCGCGACTACACCGAGAGCGAGCTGCACGACCTGCTCTACAAGGAGCTCACGAAGGTCAAGGTCGGCGGCATCAACATCAGCTACGAGGGTCTCGTGCCCAAGATCCAGAAGTCGATGCTCTCCAAGGATCCGGATGCCATGCAACCGCACATCCGCGCGTTCGTCGAGCGGGCGGTCACCTTCCAGACGTGCCCCGACTGCGGTGGCACGCGACTCAACGAGGGCGCGCGCTCGTCGAAGATCGCGGGCATCTCGATCGCCGACGCGTGTGCGATGCAGATCAGCGACCTCGCGGAGTGGGTGCGCGGCATCCACGACGAGGGCGCGGCGCCCTTGCTCGAGAGCCTGCGGCAGCTTCTCGACTCCTTCGTCGACATCGGGCTCGGCTACCTCTCGCTCGACCGCGCCTCCGGCACGCTCTCGGGCGGCGAGGCCCAGCGGACGAAGATGATCCGCCACTTGCGCTCGGCGCTCACCGACGTCACGTACGTCTTCGACGAGCCGACCGTCGGGTTGCACCCCCACGACATCCAGCGTATGAACGAGCTCCTCCTGCAGTTGCGCGACAAGGGCAACACGGTGCTCGTCGTCGAGCACAAACCCGAGGCGATCGCGATCGCCGACCATGTCGTCGACCTCGGCCCGCGCGCGGGCTCGGCGGGCGGCGAGATCGTCTTCGAGGGCACCGTCGACGCGTTGCGCCGAGCCGACACCCTGACGGGCCGGCACCTCGACGACCGTGCGCGGCTCAAGGATGCCGTGCGCACGCCCACGGGCGCTCTCGAGATCCGCGGCGCGTCCACGAACAACCTGCAGAACGTCGACGTCGACATCCCCCTCGGCGTGCTCGTGGTCGTGACGGGCGTCGCGGGCTCGGGCAAGAGCTCGCTCATCCACGGATCCGTCTCGGGTCGCGACGACGTCGTGACGGTCGACCAGGGCGCCATCCGCGGATCGCGCCGCAGCAACCCGGCGACCTACACGGGCCTGCTCGAGCCCATCCGCAAGGCCTTCGCGAAGGCCAATGGCGTCAAGCCCGCCCTCTTCAGCGCCAACTCCGAGGGCGCGTGCCCCAATTGCAACGGCGCGGGCGTCGTCTACATCGACCTCGGCGTCATGGCGGGCGTCGAGACCGTGTGCGAGGTGTGCGAGGGCCGTCGCTTCGACTCCTCGGTGCTCGAATACCGCCTGGGCGGTCGGGACATCAGCGAGGTGCTCGCGATGCCCGTCGCCGAAGCCCTCGAGTTCTTCGCGAGCGGCAAGGCCCGCCTGCCCGCGGCTCACGCCGTGCTCGAGCGGCTCGTCGACGTCGGGCTCGGCTACCTCGGCATCGGGCAACCGCTCTCGACCCTTTCGGGCGGTGAGCGCCAGCGCCTCAAGCTCGCGGTGCACATGGGCGAGGCGGGTGGCACGTACATCCTCGACGAGCCCACGACGGGCCTGCACCTCGCGGATGTCGAGTCGCTGCTCGGCCTGCTCGACCGTCTCGTCGACTCGGGCAAGTCGGTCATCGTCATCGAGCATCACCAGGCCGTCATGGCGCACGCCGACTGGATCATCGACATCGGGCCGGGAGCCGGTCACGACGGTGGCCGTGTGGTTTTCGAGGGCACGCCGGCCGACCTCGTGGCCGACGCCTCGACGCTCACGGGCACGCACCTCGCGCAGTACATCGCGGGCTGAAGCCCGAGCGCCGGGCCGCCCACGGCATCCGGTTCTCGCGGATTCCTCGCGCTCGTGCGCGGGCGGTGCGAGCATGGGATCATGCCGACGCTGCACCTCACCGGGGAACCGGATGCCGACCGCCTGCTCTCCGAGAGCCCGCTCGCGCTCCTGATCGGGATGCTGCTCGATCAGCAGATCCCGATGGAGACCGCCTTCGCGGGCCCGGAGAAGCTGCGCACGCGCATGGGCGGCACGCTCGACGCGCGAACGATCGCCGACGCCGACCCGGAGGCGCTCGAGGCGCTCTTCAAGGAGTCGCCGGCCATCCATCGCTTCCCGGGGTCGATGGCCGCGCGCGTGCAGACCCTGTGTCGCGCGGTCGTCGACGACTGGCACGGCGACGCCGCCGCGATCTGGACGGACGGCTCGCCCGACGGCCGCACGGTGCTCGCTCGCCTCAAGGCGCTGCCCGGCTTCGGCGACCAGAAGGCCCGTATCTTCGTCGCCCTGCTCGGCAAGCAGTACGGCCTCGACGCACCCGGGTGGCGAGAGGCGGCCGGCGACTACGCCGAGGCCGGAAGCTACCGCTCGGTCGCCGACATCGTCGACGCCGAGTCGCTCCAGCGCGTACGCGCCCACAAGAAGGCCATGAAGGCGGCCGCGAAGGCGGCGAAGGACTGACGGCGTGCCGATCGTGCTGCGCCTCACGCGACGCTACTGGGCCGTCGCGCTGACGCTCGCGGTCGGGCTCCTCGGCATCATCCTCGCGCTCGCGGGCGCCGGCTGGCTCGTGCAGCCGATCTTCAGCGTCTACGCGCTCGCGATGGCGGCATGGCAGGCGGTCGGGATGCTGCGCCAGCTTCTCCGGCGCGAGTTCGGCCTCGACGTGCTCGCGATCACGGCGATCGTCGCGACCGTGCTCGTCGGCGAGTTCGTCGCAGCCCTCGTCGTCGTGCTCATGCTCACGGGCGGCGAGGCACTCGAGGACTACGCCAACCGCCGCGCCAAACGCGAGCTCGACGCGCTCCTCGCCCGTGCGCCGCAGCAGGCGCATGTCGCGCGCGACGGCTCCTACATCGACGTTCCTGTCGATGAGGTCGAGGTCGGCGACGTGCTGCTCGTGCGCCCCGCCGAGCTCGTCCCCGTCGACGGCGTGCTGCTCTCGCCACACGCGGCGGTCGACGAGTCCTCGCTCACGGGCGAGAGCATCCCCGTCGACAAGTCCGCGGGCGACGTCATTCTCTCGGGGTCGGTCAACGGAACGGATGCCGTGGAGCTGCGCGCGAGCTCTCCGGCATCCGCGAGCCAGTACCAGCGCATCGTCGCGCTCGTCGCAGAGGCGGCCGCGAGCCGCGCACCCGTCGTGCGGCTCGCCGACCGTTACGCCGTGCCGTTCACGGCGCTCTCGCTTGTGATCGGGGGCCTCGCATGGCTCGTGTCGGGCGACCCTGTGCGCTTCGCCGAGGTGCTCGTGCTCGCGACGCCGTGTCCTCTGCTCATCGCGGCGCCCGTCGCGTTCGTCGGCGGCATGAGCCGCGCGGCGCGCAACGGCCTCATCGTCAAGGGCGGCAGTGTGCTCGAGCAGCTCGCCGCCGCTCGCACCGCCGCGTTCGACAAGACGGGAACTCTCACACACGGCACGCCCGAGATCACCGACATCCGCCCGCAATCGGGCATCTCGGCCGACGAGCTGCTCGCGGCGGTCGCCGACGCCGAGGAGTACTCGTCCCACGTTCTCGCGGCATCCCTCATGCGCGCGGCCGAGGCGCGCGGCCTCGAGCGACGCGGTGCCGAGAGCGCACGCGAGGTCGCGACGAACGGCGTCGAGGCGACGGTCGACGGGCGTCGCATCGTCGTCGGCAAGTTCGCCTTCGTCGCACAGCACGCGCCGGATGCCGTGCGCACGCCGATCGCGCCCGGCGAGCTCGCCGTGTACGCCGCGATCGACGGGCGCTACGCGGGGGCGATCCTCGCGAGCGACATCGTGCGCGAGAACGCCCGGCGCACGCTCGAGCGCCTCGGCCGCCTCGGCATCCGGCGCACGCTCATGCTCACGGGCGACGCGCGCGAGACGGCGGAGCACGTCGCGGCCGAGCTCGGCATCCGCGAGGTGCGCGCCGAGTGCCTTCCCGCCGACAAGGTGACCATCATCCGTGCGATCGAAGAGCGCCCCGTCGTCATGGTGGGCGACGGCGTCAACGATGCCCCCGTGCTCGCTGCGGCCGAGGTCGGCGTCGCGATGGGCGCGAAGGGTGCGACCGCCGCGAGCCAGTCGGCGGATGTCGTGGTGCTCGTCGACGACATCGCGCGCGTCGCCGACGCGGTCGTCATCGGCCGGCGCACGGTGCGGATCGCGTTGCAGAGCATCTGGATCGGGATCGCCGTCTCGATCGCGCTCATGCTCGTGGCGACCTTCGGCGTCATCCCGGCGACGCTCGGCGCAATCCTGCAGGAGCTCGTCGACCTCGTGACGATCCTCGCGGCGCTGCGCGCGATCGGCACACGGGGCGACGACGCACGACTGCGGGCGAGCGCGGGCGCGGCGCCGCGGCCCGTACCCGTCAGCTGATGCCGAGCTCGTCGAGCGAACGACGGATGGTCGCGGCCGACGCCGCGAAGCGCTCCGCCTCATCCGCGTCGAAGGGCACGTCGATGACGCGCCGCACGCCCGTCGCATCGACGACGCTCGGCACCGAGAGGGCGACGCCGCTCACGCCGTGGTAGCCGTCGAGCACGCTCGACACGGGCAGCACGGCGCCCTCGTCGCGCAGGATCGCCTCGACGATGCGCGCGCCGGAGAGGCCGATCGCGTAGTTCGTCGCGCCCTTGCCCGCGATGACCGCGTAGGCGGCGTTCTTCACGTCGTCGGCGATACGGTCGAGCTCCGCGCGCGGGAGCGGGCCGTCGCCGGCATCCCAATGCGCGAGGGGAACGGGCCCGATGCGTGCTTGCGACCATAGAGGGAACTCGGAGTCGCCGTGCTCGCCGACGATCATCGCGTGCGCGCTCGATGCCGCGACCCCGAGCCGCTCGGCGAGCAGCCAGCGCAAGCGCGCCGAATCGAGCACGGTTCCGGATGCGAAGACGCGTGATGCGGGAAGCCCCGAGAAGCGCTGCGCCGCGACCGCGAGCACATCGCACGGATTCGACACGATGACGAACACCGCGTTCGGCGCGCGCTCGACGAGCCGTGGCATGAGCTCGCGGATGATGCCGACGTTGACCCCCGCGAGCTCGAGGCGCGTCTGGCCCGGCCGCTGCTTCGCGCCCGCCGTGATGACGACGACGTTGGACCCCTCGACGACACCGAGGTCGGCTCCCCCGCTCATGCGCGAGGCACCCGTGAAGGGCGTGCCGTGGGCCAGATCGAGCACCTCGGCGTCGACGCGCGCCGCGTCGATGTCGTAGAGCGCGACCTCTCGTGCGGACTCGCGGATGAGGGCGGCGTAGGCGAGCGAGGAGCCCACGGCCCCCGCTCCGATCACGGCGAGCTTGGCATTCTCGATGACGGCCATGGGGTGATCCTCCCGGATGCCGCTCGCGAGCGATAGGGCCGAAGGTCTACCCGACGGGCCGCACGAGGGGCAGGAAGACCTCGTCGACGATCGCGACGAGCTCCTCGTCGGGAACGCGACCGAGTCGCATGATGGCCTCCGAGCGGAAGAGGTCGAAGGGAACGCGGGCGACGCGTTCCGGCAGCCCGGGGCGCGCTTCCCCGCGCTCGACCGCGCGCTCGAGGATGCGCCGCAAGGGTGCCGGACGATCGCCGATGAGCTCGCGCCGCAACTCGGCGGGCGTCACGCCGGTCTCGGCGTAGAAGCCCGCGAGCTGCACGCTCAGCACGACCCACATGCCGAGGCGCATCTCGTTCGAGTAGCGCAGCACCGCGAGCACGTCCTCGCGCAGGCTGCCCGTATCGGGTGTGATCGCGGGGCTGCTCGCGCCGAGATGGCGCACGGTCGCGCGCACGAGCTCCTCGCGCGTCGGCCAGCGGCGGTAGAGCACGGCGCGGCTCGTGTGCGCTCGCGCGGCCACGGCCTCGTAGGTGAGTCCGCCGTAGCCCTGCTCGCTGATGACCTGCCAGGCGGCGTCGAGGATGGCGTTCTCGAGTTCCGCGCCGCGTCGGCGCGTCGCCTTGGTGGCCGGCTCATCAAGAGTCACTTGCGTATCTTATCGCACGAGCGTATCTTCCCAAGAGACACATCTGTTTCTTATCCCGACCCCTCGGTAGGAACCGCCATGACCGACTCCCCCGCATCCGCTTCGACGGCCGCCGCACGCGGTGACGGCATCCCGCGCAACGTCATGAGCACCGTGTGGGTGCTCATCATCGGCGGCTTCGCCGGCATCCTCGACACGACGATCGTCGCGATCGCGATCGACACCCTGGCGCGCGAGTTCGCCGTGCCGGTGTCGACCATCCAGTGGGTGTCGACGGGCTACCTGCTCGCGCTCGCCGTCGCGATCCCGCTCACGGGGTGGGCACAGGCGCGCTTCGGCGGCAAGCGCCTCTGGATCGCCGCGCTCTCGCTCTTCCTGCTCGGCTCGGTGCTGTGCGCCTTCGCGTGGGACGCCACGAGCCTCATCGTCTTCCGCGTGCTGCAGGGTCTCGGCGGCGGCGTCATGTTCCCGCTCATGCAGTCGCTCGCCGTGCAGGCGGCCGGCGGGCGCACGAAGGGCATGGGGCGGATGATGGCGATCGTCACGGTTCCCGTCGCGCTCGGCCCGATCCTCGGCCCCGTCGTCGGCGGGCTCATCCTGAACGACCTGAGCTGGCAGTGGCTCTTCCTCGTGAACGTGCCGGTCGTGCTCGTCGGCATCGCCCTCGCGGCATGGAAGCTGCCCGACGACTCGGCGCGCCGCACACGCGCGAAGCTCGACGTCGTGGGCCTCGTCCTGCTCGCACCGGGACTCGCCCTCATGCTCCTCGGGCTCTCGAACGTCGAGTCGGGCGACGGCGTCGGCAGCGTCGAGGTGCTGCTTCCCCTGCTCGCGGGAACGGCACTCGTCGCGGGGTTCGTCGCGTGGGGCCTGCGGCGCGGCGACCGAGCCCTCGTGCGCTTGCGCGTGCTCGGCCGACGCTCGGTCGGCAGCGCATCCGCGGTGCTGTGGCTCTCGGGAGCCGCACTCTACGGCGCGATGCTGCTCCTCCCGCTGTACTGGCAGCTCCTGCGAGGCGAGACAGTGCTCTCGGCTGCGCTCCTGCTCATCCCGCAAGGCGTGGGCTCGCTCGCGGCACGACCGATCGCGGGACTGCTCATCGAGCGCGTCGGGCCGCGCGTGCTCGCGATGATCGGCTTCGGCGTCATGGCGCTCGGAACGGTGCCGTTCGCATTCGCGGATGCGGACACCTCGAACCTCTGGCTCTCGATCGTGCTCGTCATCCGCGGGCTCGGGCTCGGCACGGTGCTCATCCCCCTCATGACGGTCTCGATGACGGGGCTCGACCACGACGAGATCCCGCAGGCGACCATGATCACGCGCATCGCGCAGCAGGTCGGCGGCGCCTTCGGCACGGCCGTGCTCGCCGTCGTGCTCACGAGCATGCTCGGCGGGCGCGCGGATGCCGCGGGCGCCGTCGACGCGTTCCACGCCGCGTTCTGGATCGCGACGGGTGTCGCGGTGCTCGCGCTGCTCGCGAGCCTCGTGCTGCCGGGCAAGGGGCACGATGACGAGCCGGTCGCGGCGGAGGCGGAGGCGGTCGCGGCGTAGGGACGGCGATCCGGGGCCGCTGGTTTCGAGACGCGTCGCACCTGGGGTGCGGCGCTCCTCAACCAGCTCGACAGCGCTGCGAGTCGAAGCCCCGCCGCCCCAGCTGGTTGTGGAGCGACGCGAAGCGCCGCGTCTCGAAACCAGCGCCCAGAGGCCGCCCCTGCCCCGCCCTCAGCCGGACCGCGGCCGAGACGGCCGCGGCGCGTGCGGCGAAGAGGCCAGAAATGGCCTTCTCGGAAGCGCCGCCTTAACGGCGGCGCTTCTCCCGCAACCGGCGGCGGCTACGCCGCCCTCAGCCGGACCGCGGCCGAGACGGCCGCGGCGCGTGCGGCGAGAAGGCCAGAAATGGCCTTCTCGGAAGCGCCGCCTTAACGGCGGCGCTTCTCCCGCAACCGGCGGCGGCTACGCCGCCCTCAGCCGGACCGCGGCCGAGACGGCCGCGGCGCGTGCGGCGAGAAGGCCAGAAATGGCCTTCTCGGAAGCGCCGCCTTAACGGCGGCGCTTCTCCCGCACGCGCATATTGACGACGATCGGGGTGCCCTCGAAGCCGTAGACCTCGCGCAGGCGGCGCTGGATGAAGCGACGGTACTGCGGATCGAGGAAGCCCGTCGTGAAGAGCACGAAGGTGGGCGGCCGCGTCGAGGCCTGCGTTCCGAAGAGGATGCGCGGCTGCTTGCCGCCCCGCACCGGGTGCGGGTGCTCGGCCGTGAGCTCGGCGAGCAGCGCGTTGAACTTGCCTGTCGGGATGCGCGTGTCCCAGCTCTCAAGAGCCGTCTCGAGCGCCGGCACGAGCTTCTCGAGGTGCCGCCCGGTCCGGGCCGAGATGTTGACGCGCGGCGCCCACGAGACATGCGCGAGGTCCTGCTCGATCTCGCGCTCGAGGTAGCGGCGACGGTCATCGTCGAGCAGGTCCCACTTGTTGTAGGCGAGCACGAGCGCGCGCCCCGACTCGAGCACGAGGTCGACGATGCGCAGATCCTGCGTCGAGATGGGCTCGGTCACGTCGATGACGACGACCGCGACCTCGGCCTTCTCGAGCGCCGCGGCGGTGCGGAGCGAGGCGTAGAAGTCGGCCCCCTGCTGCAAGTGCACGCGCTTGCGGATGCCGGCCGTGTCGACGAAGGTCCAGATGCGTCCGCCGAGCTCGATCTGCTCGTCGACGGGATCGCGCGTCGTACCCGCGAGCTCGTTGACGACGACGCGCTCCTCACCCGCCGCCTTGTTGAGCAGCGAGCTCTTGCCGACGTTCGGACGGCCGAGGATTGCCACGCGTCGCGGCCCGCCGATCTCCTGCTTCGCGACGGCCGAGACCTCGGGCAGCACCGTCATGACGTGGTCGAGCAGGTCCGCGACGCCGCGACCGTGCAGCGCTGAGACGGGCCACGGCTCGCCGAGCCCGAGACTCCACAGCACGGCGGCCTCGGGATCCTTGATCGCGTCGTCGGCCTTGTTCGCCACGAGGATCACGGGCTTCTTCGCTGCCCGCAGCATCCGCACGACGTGCTCGTCGGTCGCCGTCGCGCCCACGTTGATGTCGACGACGAAGAGTACGGCATCGGCGAGGTCGACCGCGACCTCCGCCTGCGCGGCGACGGAGGCGTTGATGCCCGCGGCATCCGGCTCCCACCCGCCCGTGTCGACGACCGTGAAGCGGCGACCGAGCCACTCCGACTTGTACGAGACGCGATCACGCGTGACGCCCGGAACGTCCTCGACGACGGCCTCGCGGCGGCCGAGGATGCGGTTGACGAGCGCCGACTTGCCGACGTTCGGGCGGCCCACGATCGCGAGCACGGGTAGCGCCGGCAGGTACGTGATGCCGTCGGGGCCCGCCTCCGAGCCCTCGAGCAGCTCGAGGTCCTCGTCGTCGAGCTCGTAGTCGGCGAGGCCCGCACGCAAGGATGCCGCACGCTGCTCGGCGACGTCGTCGTCGAGCTCGGCGAGGCGGTCGGCGAGGCCGGGATCGGCGTCGAGCTCAGCGTCGTAGTCGTCGTCGAACGTGGCGTCGTCGGATGCGTCGCGTTCGGTCATGGTCGTGTCCTGTCACTGGGAGGTCGTGTCGTGCGCGTGCGCCGACTCCTGCTCGTGCACGGTCTCCTGCACGAGCTCGACGACGGCGCGCACGGTGCCTGGGAAGTCGAGGTGAGTCGAGTCGATCGTCGTGACGCCGGGCGCCGCGGTCATGAAGTCGACCACTTGCGAGTCGCGTTGGTCGCGCTCGCGCAACTGCGCCGCCGTCGCGGCCGTGCCCGGAGCGAGCTCGGCCGATCGCCTGGCGATTCTAACCTCTTCATCGGCCGTCAGCAGGATCCGCACCTCGGCATCCGGTGCCACGACGGTCGTGATGTCGCGCCCCTCGACGACGATGCCGGGCGCGCGTGACTCGCGGATGAGGCGGCGGAACGCGTCGTTGAGCGCGATGCGCACCGCGGGGATGCGGGCGACGTCGCTCACGACGGCAGAGACGCGCGGCTCCCGGATGGCATGCGTCACGTCCGCCTCGCCCACGCGCACGACGGTGCCGGCATCGGTGACCTCGGTGTCGTACGGGAAGTCGTCGAGCAAGGCGACCACGGCATCCGGGTCGCGCGTGTCGATGCCGCGCTCGAGGGCGAGCCAGGTGAGCGCGCGGTACGCGGCGCCCGTGTCGAGAAAGGCGTACCCGAGCTCGCGCGACGCGGCCCGGCTGACGCTCGACTTGCCCGAGCCCGCGGGGCCGTCCACCGCGACGACGACGGGATGCGGCATCATCGCTCGGCCTCCATGAGCGTCCAGCCGCGCTCCTCGAGCGCCGTGGCGAGCGGATGCGCCGCCTCCGGCAGCACCGAGATCTCGGCGAAGCCGACGCGCGTCTCGGGCGAGTGCTCGAGGCGCAAGTCCTCCATGTTGACGCCCTCCTCGCCGATCTCGGTGAGAAGGCGCGCGAGCTCGCCGGGCCGGTCGTCGATCTTGACGACGAGCGAGGCGAAGCGCTTGTCCTGGCCATGTTTGCCGGGGATGCGCGAGACGCCCTCGTTGCCCGCGACGAGGGCCTCAGCGATCGCGCGGCGCGACGCGGGCGCGTCCGGGTCCTCGAGCGCGGCGATGACGACGTCGAGCTCGTCGCGCAAGGGGCGCAGCACGGCCGCGACCTCGGCGGCATTGGCGCCGAGGATCTGCACCCACAGCTCGGGGTTGCTGCCCGCGATGCGCGTCGTGTCACGCAGGCCCTGGCCGGCGAGCCCGAGGGCTGCACCCGAGCCGTCGCGCAGGCGGCTCGCGAGGAGGCTCGCGACGAGCTGCGGTGCGTGCGACACGAGGGCGACGCTGCGGTCGTGTACCGCGGCATCCATCTCGATCGGCACGGCCCCGAGGTCGAGGATCATGTCCTCGATCGCCGCCGCACGCCGGTAGCTGATGCCGTTGTGCCCCGCGAGGATCCATGGGCGGCCCACGAAGAGATCGGCGCGTGCCGATACGGCGCCCCCGCGCTCACGCCCCGCCATGGGGTGCGTGCCGAGGTAGCGGGAGAGGTCGGCACCGCGCTCGCGCAGCTGCTCGAGGGGCGCGAGCTTGACGCTCGCGACATCGGTCACGAGCGCGTCGGGGAACCGCTCGAGCTCAGCGGCCACGACATCCGCGACGACATCGGGCGGCACGGCGACGACGATGAGACCGGGCGCGTCGCCGGCCTCCGGAGCGCGGCCCGCACCGTAGGCGATCGCGAGACCGCGCGTCGAGGGAGAGGCGTCGTCGACGATGACGTCGACGCCCTTCGCCGAGAGACCGAGGCCGATGCTCGCGCCCAGGAGTCCCGACCCGACGATGCGCACCTGCTCGCCCAGTCGGCGATCGGCGGCGCGTTCGGTCATCGGGGCTCCCGTCGTGAGGCGTTTCTTGCGGCGTCGGCGTCGCGCACGAGACCGAGCAGCGCGCCGACCTCCACCTTAGTGAGATCGCGCATGCGTCCGACCCCGAGCGAGCCGAGGTGGAGCGGGCCGAACTGCCGCCGCACGAGCTCGAGCACGGGATGCCCCACCTCCGCGAGCATGCGCCGCACGATGCGGTTGCGTCCCGAGTGCAGGGTCACCTCGACGATCGTGCGCCCGCCCGACGGCTCGCCGACGACGCGCACCCGGTCGGCCGCGATGGGGCCGTCCTCGAGCTCGACGCCCTGTCGCAGGCGACGCAGGGCATCCGCCTTGACGACTCCGCGCACCGTCGCGAGATAGGTCTTCTCGACGCCGAACGACGGATGCGCGAGCACGTGTGCGAGCTCGCCGTCGTTCGTGAGCACGAGCAGGCCTGTCGTGTCGGCATCGAGGCGGCCGACGTTGTAGATGCGCTCCCCCGCCTCCTCGGCGTAGGGGCGGAGATCGGGGCGCCCGTGCTCGTCGGACATCGAGCTCACGACGCCCTTGGGCTTGTTGAGCATGAGGTAGCGCTTGGCCGTGTCGAGCTGCACGGGGACGCCGTCGACTTCGACGCGGGCCGTCGCGGGGTCGATGCGTGTGCCGAGCTCGGTCACGATACGGCCGTCGACGCGAACACGTCCCTCGACGATGTACTGCTCGCACACGCGGCGGGATGCAACGCCCGCGGCCGCGAGCACCTTCTGGAGCCGCTCCCCCGAGCCCGCCGGCAGCTGCTCGTGCGCCGTCATCGCGCTCCGAGCTCCTCGAAGCCCTCGACGCCGTCGGGCAGGAGCGGCGAGATCGGCGGCAACTCGTCGAGCGAGTTGATGCCGAGCTGCGTGAGCAGGAGGGGCGTCGTCTCGTAGTGGATCGCGCCTGTCTCGGCATCCGTGAAGGCCTCCGTGATGAGGCCGCGCCCGAGCAGCGTGCGCACGACGGAGTCGACGTTGACGGCGCGGATGGCCGCGATCGAGCTGCGGGCGATGGGCTGCTTGTAGGCGATGACCGCGAGGGTCTCGAGCGCCGCCTGCGAGAGCTTCGTGGGGCTCTGGGTGAGCACGAAGTCGCGCACGACGTCGTCGTGCTCCGCACGCACGTAGAGACGCCATCCGCCGCCCACCTCGCGCAGCTCGAAGCCGCGCCGCGGACCGCCCGACTCGCCGTCGTAGTCGGCGACGAGGCGCTCGATCGACTGCCGCACGGCCGGCACGGGCGCGCCGAGGGCCGTCGCGAGGGTCACGAGTGGCAGCGGCTCGTCCGCCACGAGCATGATCGCCTCGAGGCGACGCTCGAGGTCGGTCGGGGCGTCGGATGCGGCATCCGCGACACGCTCGAACGCGGCATCGCTCGCTGGCTCGGCATGCGCCGCCGTCGTGTCGAGCTCCTCATCGGTCATAGTCGGCCCCCAGGGTCGCGAGTTGATCGTCGTTCCAATGCGCCGCCGTCCAACGCAGGGTGATCTCGCCGAGCGGCTCGAGCTGCTCGAACGAGATCGCGGCGTGGCGATAGAGCTCGAGCACGGCGAGGAAGCGCGCGACGACGACGCCCTTCTGATCGGCTCCCGCGACGAGCTCGCGGAAGGTCGTCGCCGTACCGGAGCGCAAGAGCGTCACGACCACGGCCGCCTGCTCACGGATGCTCACGAGCGGCGCGTGCAGGTGGTCGAGCCCCACGACGGGAATCTCCTTGGGCGCCATCGCGAGCGCGGCGAGGGCGGCGAAGTCGTGCAAGCTGAGCGTCCACACGAGCTCGGGCGTCTGCCGCCGGTACTTCTCCTCGAGCCGCACGGAGCGCGCGTGCCGGGACGACTCCGCCTCGAGCCGCCCCTCGAACCAGCGTGCGGCCTCCTTGAAGGCGCGGTACTGCAGGAGCCGCGCGAAGAGCAAATCGCGGGCCTCGAGCAACGCGACATCCTCGGCATCCACGAGCTCGCCTTGCGGCAGCAGGCCCACGACCTTGAGATCGAGGAGCGTCGCAGCCACGACGAGGAACTCGCTCGCCTGCTCGAGCTCCTCGGGGCCGTCGAGGCCCCTGAGGTAGGAGATGAACTCGTCGGTCACCTTCGAGAGCGACACCTCGGTGATGTCGAGCTCGTGCTTCGCGATGAGCGAGAGCAGCAGATCGAAGGGACCGTCGAAGTTGCTGAGCGTCAGTCGGAACCCGGGCGTCTCATCGACCGCCTCGACAGCCTCGACCGCCTCCCGCATAGCCGCGAGTCTAGTTTGTCGTCAAACGCTGCAGCGTCTGCCCCCGCGACGCACTCATCCCTGGCGCGACCGGCGAAACGCTACAGCGTTTGGCAGAGAAGAACGAGAGGTCAGGCGACGGCGTGGCGGTACACGAGCTCGCGCGCGAGCTGGCGGTACTGCTCGGCGGCGTGGTGGTCGGGCGCGAACTCGGTGATGGGCGCGCCCGCGACGGATGCGTCGGGGAACTTCACGGTGCGGTTGATGACCGTCTCGAGCACGGTGTCGCCGAAGGCCTCGACGACGCGCTCGAGCACCTCGCGCGAATGCAGGGTACGCGGGTCGTACATCGTCGCGAGGATGCCGTCGAGCGTGATCGCGGGGTTGAGTCGGTCGCGCACCTTGTCGATCGTCTCGACGAGCAGCGCGACGCCGCGAAGGGCGAAGAACTCGCACTCGAGCGGGATGAGCACGCCATGCGCGGCCGTGAGGGCGTTGACCGTGAGCAGGCCGAGCGAGGGCTGGCAGTCGATGAGCACGACGTCGTAGTCGGCCGTCACCTGACGCAGCACGCGCGCGAGGATCTGCTCACGCGCGACCTCGTTCACGAGGTGCACCTCTGCCGCGGAGAGGTCGATGTTGGCCGGGATGACATCGAGGTTGGGCGTGCCCGTGGAACGGATGGCGCCGGCGACATCCTTCGACGAGCCGAGCAGGAGGTCGTAGATCGTCGTGACGTCGTGCGTCTGCACGCCGAGGCCCGCCGAGAGCGCGCCCTGCGGGTCGAAGTCGACGGCGAGCACGCGTCGCCCGTAACCGGCGAGGGCGGCGCCGAGGCTGATGGTCGTCGTCGTCTTGCCGACGCCGCCCTTCTGGTTGCAGAGGGCGATGACGCGCGCGGGGCCGTGACCCGAGAGCGCGGAGGGCTCGGGGAAGATCGTCTGCGGCCGGCCCGTCGGGCCGATCTCGGCGTCGAGATCCTCGAGCCCGGGCAGCTCGGTGCTGCCGCTCCGCGACTGGGTCGCCTCCCTCTGCGCTGTCATGGGGCGAGTCTACGTCCGGCCCTCGGCAGCCCCGGGGACGACAAGCGCGACCCCGCGCGGTTCACCTCACCCTCAACCAGAACTTGAGGGATGCCGTCACCGCGCCCGCGGATGCGATTGCTGATACGCGTCGCGCAGGCTGTCGATCGTGACGTGCGTGTAGATCTGCGTCGTCGCGACGGACGCGTGGCCGAGCAGCTCCTGCACGACGCGCACGTCCGCCCCGCCGGCGAGCAGGTGGGTCGCGAAGGAGTGTCGGAGGCTGTGTGGCGAGACCTCGACGGTGATGCCGGCACGCTCGGCCGCGGCACGGATGATGAGCCACGCGTTCTGCCTGCTGAGCCTCGCGCCGCGCGCGCCGAGGAAGAGCGCGGGCGTCGCGCGTCGCCCCGTCGCAAGCAGCGGCCGCGCGCGCACGAGATAGGCCTCGACTGCCGCGCGCGCGTACGACCCCACGGGCACGATGCGCTGCTTGTCGCCCTTGCCGACGACGCGGATGAGCTCGGGCGTCCCATCGGCTCCCACGAGGTCGTCGACGTCGAGCGCGACAGCCTCGGAGACGCGCGCCCCCGTCGCGTACAGGAGCTCGAGGAGGGCCTTGTCGCGCAAGCGCACGGGATCGTCGCCGTCGGTCGCGGCGAGGAGCGCCTCGACCTGCTCATGGCTGAGCGCCTTCGGCAGGCGCTGGGGCTGCTTGGGCGCCGAGAGGGTCTCCGCGGGGTCGCGCTCGATGACACCCTCCTCTACGAGGAACCTCATGAACCCGCGGATCGACGAGATGACGCGCGCCGTCGAGCTCGCCTTGAGCGGTTGCGTGCGATCCCGAAGGCTCACGACGTAGGTGCGCACGGCATCCGGGTCGAGCCCCGCGGCATCCATGACGCCCCGCTCGGCTGCCGCGTCGAGGAACGCCCGGAGATCGCGCCGGTAGGCCGCGACCGTGTTCGACGAGAGGCCGCGCTCGATCTCGAGGTGACGCAGATAGCGGTCGAGCTGCCGCTCGAGCTCAGCGGCGGGCATGGGCGGCGAGCACCGCGAGCAGCAGGATCGAGTTGTGGATCCGGCCGGCGAGGGCCGCCTCGATGACCTCGACGATGGGCACCCACCGCACGATGAGCTCGGCTTCCTCCTCCGTGCGTGCGAACACTTCGGGCGCGGCGGTGAGACCACGGGCCTCGTAGACGCGGATCGTCTCGTCGCTGCCGCCGGGCGAGGTCGCGAAGGTCAGCAGCTCGCGCCACTCTGCGGCGACGAGGTCGGCCTCCTCCGCGAGCTCGCGCTGCGCAGCCGCAAGAGGATCCTCGCCCTCGACATCGAGCAACCCGGCCGGCAGCTCCCAGTCGCGCGCGCGGATCGGATGCCGGTACTGGTTGATGAGCAGCACGCGATCGTCGTCGTCCCGCGCGAGCACCGCGACGGCACCCGTGTGGTCGACGTAGTCGCGTTCGAGCTCATGGTCACCGAAGCGGAATCGATCGCGGCGGATGTCCCACACGCGTCCCTCGTAGACGCGCGAGCTCGCGACGACCTCGGCGGGATCGTGGATGTCGGCGAGCGGACCGCTCAGCAGCGCGTCGCGCTCGGCAGGCGTCACGGCTCAGACCTCGGCGGGCTCGGGAACGACCGCCTCGGCATCCGCCCCTTCGACTTCGAAGAGACGCGTCGCATTCTGTCGCTCGAGCGCCGCGCCGACGAGTCCGCGGAAGAGCGGATGCGCGCGGTTCGGGCGCGAACGCAGCTCGGGGTGCGCCTGCGTTCCGACGTAGAACGGGTGCACCTCGCGCGGGAGCTCCACGAACTCGACGAGCCCGTGCTCGGGGTTCAGACCCGAGAAGACGAGCCCCGCCTCGGCGATGCGGTCGGTGTAGCGATTGTTGACCTCGTAGCGGTGGCGGTGACGCTCGTGCACGACCTCGGCGCCGTAGGCCTCGGCGACGATCGACCCGGGCGTGAGCTTCGCCTCGTAGAGGCCCAGGCGCATCGTGCCGCCGAGGTCGCCGTGGTCGAGGATGTCGACCTGCTCGGCCATGGTCGCGATGACGGGGTACTCGGTGTCGGGGTCGAACTCCGACGAGCTCGCCCCGGGCAGCCCCGCGACGTCGCGCGCGTACTCGATGACCATGCACTGGAGGCCGAGGCACAGGCCGAGCGCCGGGATGCCGTTCTCACGCGCGAAGCGCAACGCCCCGAGCTTCCCCTCGATGCCGCGCACACCGAAGCCGCCTGGGATGCAGATGCCGTCGACGTCCGCGAGCATCCGCGCGGCCCCCTCGGGCGTCTCGCACTCGTCGGAGGGCACCCAGCGTACGGCGACCTTCGTCTGGTGCGCGAAGCCGCCCGCCCGCAGCGCCTCGGTCACCGAGAGGTACGCGTCGGGCAAATCGATGTACTTGCCGACGAGGGCGATCGTGACCTCGTGAGCGGGCTCGTGCACGGCCTTGAGCAGCTGCGACCAGCCGCTCCAGTCGACCTCGCGCGCCTTGTCGGCGAGCCCGAGCTGCTCGATGATGTACGCGTCGAGTCCCTGCTCGTTGAGCATCGTCGGGATGTCGTAGATCGAGGGCACGTCGACCGCGTTGACGACCGCGCGCTCGTCGACGTCGCACATGAGCGCGATCTTGCGCTTGTTGGAGTCGGAGACGGGCCGGTCGCTGCGCAGCACGAGCGCGTCGGGCTGGATGCCGATCGAGCGCAGCGCCGCGACCGAGTGCTGCGTCGGCTTGGTCTTCTGCTCGCCCGAGGCGCCCATGAACGGCACGAGCGAGACGTGCACGAAGAAGACGTTGCCGCGACCGAGCTCGTGGCGCACCTGGCGGGCCGACTCGATGAACGGCTGCGACTCGATGTCGCCGACCGTGCCGCCGATCTCGGTGATGATGACGTCGGGTGCGGGCTCCTCGGTGGCCTGCAGGCGCATCCGGCGCTTGATCTCGTCGGTGATGTGCGGGATGACCTGCACGGTGTCGCCGAGGTACTCGCCACGGCGCTCCTTCGCGATGACCGTCGAGTAGATCTGACCCGTCGTGACGTTCGCGGCCTGGCTGAGCTCGATGTCGAGGAAGCGCTCGTAATGCCCGATGTCGAGGTCGGTCTCGGCGCCGTCGTCGGTGACGAACACCTCGCCGTGCTGGAACGGGTTCATCGTGCCGGGATCGACGTTGAGGTACGGATCGAGCTTCTGCATGACGACATGCAGGCCCCGCGCGGTGAGGAGATTGCCGAGGCTCGCGGCGGTGAGGCCTTTACCCAGCGAGGAGACGACGCCCCCGGTGACGAAGATGTGCTTGGTAACGGCTGATCCGGGATTGTTCACCACGGGGTTTCAGCATAAGTCACGAAGCCGTGCGCGCGCTGCGACACTCCACGCGCGGTCTCGACATCGGCGTCGGGCTAGGCGCGGGCGAGCTCGAGCAGCTCGCGCGCGTGCTCGAGCCCGCTGCTCGAGTCGGGGAGCCCCGAGAGCAGCCGCGCCATCTCGGCGACGCGCGCGTCGTCGTCGACGCGGCGCACGCTGGACGCCGTCACGTGCCCGTCGCGGTCCTTCTCGACGACGAGATGGTTTCCCGCGAATGCCGCGACCTGCGCGAGGTGCGTCACGACGATGACCTGCGCGGTCTCGGCGAGTCGCGCGAGTCGGCGCCCGATCTCGATGGCCGCGGCGCCCCCGACGCCCGCGTCGACCTCGTCGAAGACGAAGGTCGGCACCTCGCCACCCGCAGCGAGCACGACCTCGAGGGCGAGCATGACGCGCGAGAGCTCACCGCCCGACGCGCCCTTCGCGAGTGGCCGCGGCTCGGCACCCGCGTGCGGTTGCAGCAGGAAGGCCACCCGGTCGCGACCGTGCGGCCCGAGCTCGCTCGACTCGACCTCGACCACGAGGCGCGCGTCCGGCATCGCGAGCGCCGCGAGCTCGGAGCTCACCCGCTCGGCGAGGGCGTCGGCCGCCGAACGACGACCCGCGGTGAGCCGCGCCGCGAGCTCCTCGAGTCGCGCGAGCGCCTGCTCGACCTCGGCCTCGAGGTGGCGGATGCGGTCGTCGTCGCCGTCGAGCTCGACGAGGCGCAGCCCGGCTTGCTCGAGGCGCTCGATGACCTCGTCGAGAGGTGCGCCGTGCTTGCGCGAGAACGCCGCGAGGGCCGCTCGGCGCTCCTGCACCGCCTCGAGCTCGAGCGCTCCGTCGACGTCGAGCCCGCCGAGGTAGTGCGAGAGCTCGCCCGAGACCTCCGCGAGCTGGAACGAGATCGCATCGAGGGCCTCGCGAGCAGGCGCGAGCGCGGCATCGTGCTCGGCGACACGCGCGAGAGCACGCCGTGCCTCCTCGACGAGCGACACGGCATCCGGATGGTCGTCGCCCGACTGCGCCGAGATCGCCTCTTGTGCGAGCGCGGCCGCCTGCCGCAGATCCTCGATGTTGCCGAGACGCTCGGCGCGCGCCGCGAGCTCGTCCTCCTCGCCCGCCTGCGGCGCGAGCTCGGCGAACTCCGCGAGGTCGAGACGCAATTGCTCGGCCTCGCGGGCTCGCGCATCGCGGTCGAGCGAGAGGACGTCGAGCTCGGCGGCGAGCGAGCGCCACACCTCGTACGCGTGCGCGTAATCGCGCACGACGGCAGCGTGCGCGGGGCCTGCGGATGCGTCGAGCGCGTCGCGCTGGGCCGCTGCCGACCGCAAGCGCAACTGATCGGACTGCCCGTGCACGACCACGAGGTGCGCGCCGAGCTCGGCGAGGACGCCGACGGGGGTCGAACGACCGCCCACGACGCCGCGACTGCGTCCCTCCGCCGACACCGTGCGAGCGAGGATGAGCTCGGCCCGCCCGTCACCGAGGGGGTCGAGCTCTCCCCCGGCCTCGCGCACGCGCTCGGCGACCGCGCCCGTCTCCGCCACGAGCCAGCGACCCTCGACGCCCGCCTGCGTGCTGCCCGCACGGATCGCCCCGGCGTCGGCACGTTCCCCGAGCAGCAGCGCGAGGGCCGTCACGACCATGGTCTTGCCCGCGCCCGTCTCGCCCGTGACGGCCGTGAACCCCGGCCCGAGCGGAAGGCGCGCCTCGCCGATGACGCCGAGGTCGCGGATGGAGAGCTCCTCGATCACGAGCGGTTCCGCTCCTCGCCCGCCCCCTCGGATGCGGGACCGCGCCATCCGTCGACGGGGAGCGCGAACTTGCCGACAAGGCGGTCGACGAAGGGACGCGTCACGAGGCGCGCGAGTCGCACGGGCTTCTCGGAACGCCGCACGACGACGCGTGCACCGGGCGGGAGGTCGAAGGTGCGGCGGCCGTCGCACCACAGCACGCCGCTTCCCTGCGAGCGGTCGAGCAGTTCGATCGCGACGGGCGATGTCGGCCCGACGACGAGCGGGCGCGAGAAGAGCGCATGCGCCGAGAGCGGCACGACGAGGATCGCCTCGACGGTCGGCCACACGACGGGCCCGCCGCCCGAGAACGCATACGCGGTCGAGCCCGTGGGAGTCGAGATGACCATGCCGTCGCATCCGAAGGTCGAGAGCGGACGCGCATCGACCTCGAGCACGACCTCGAGCGAGCGTTCGCGGCTCGCCTTCTCGACCGTCGCCTCGTTGAGCGCCCACGTCTCGTAGACGACCTCGCGATCGAGCTTGACGCGCACCGAGAGCGTCATGCGCTCCTCGACGACGTAGTCGCCGTCGAGCGCGCGCTGCACGGTCTCGTCGAGATCCTCGCGCTCGGCCTCTGCGAGGAAGCCCACATGCCCGAGGTTGACGCCGATGAGGGGCGCATCGCATCCGCGCGCGAGCTCGGCCGCGCGCAGGATCGTGCCGTCTCCGCCGAGCACGATGACGAGCTCGAGAGCCGTCGCGGGCACTTCGACGCCGAGCAGCGCGAGCGGCGCGAGATCGGGCGCCGCGCGACGCAAGTCGGCGAGCTCGTCGTCGGACACGACGGGCGTGATGCCCGCGGCGATGAGCCGACGGCACACGTGGATACCCGCCTCGAGCGAGTCGGCGCGGCCGGTGTGGGCGACCACGAGCAGATGGCGCGCGTCATCGGTCATGCCCCCATTCTGTCGGATGCGTCCGTCGTCCCGCCGCTTCCGTGCACAGGCGATGGGAGCCGGGGTCAGGCGAGACGCGAGACGGCCTCGCGGAGTGTCGAGGGATCGGATGCCCCGCGCCTGAGGTGCACGAGGTACTCCCGGTTGCCGCTGCCACCCGCGATAGGGCTGTCGATGATACCGAGCGCGCCGAGGCCCAGGTCCCACGCTGCCCACAGCACATTCGTCGCCGCGTCGTGGCGCAGTGCGCGGTCGCGCACGAGGCCCTCCTTCACGCCGCCGCGGCCCACCTCGAACTGCGGCTTGACGAGAAGCACGACGTCGGCATCCGGCTCGGCGATCCGGCTCAGCGGTTCCAGAACGTGGGTCAGGGAGATGAAGCTCACATCGCCCACGATGAGCGTGGGCCATCCGTGCGTCTCGAGGGCGGTCCGGTCGGCGTCGAAGGCCGCGGATGCGCGCGTGAGGTGTCGCAGGTTCTCGCCCTCGAGGTTCACGACGCGAGCATCCTCGCGCAACTCGCGTGCGAGCTGCCCGTGTCCCACATCGACGGCGAAGACGCGCGAGGCCCCGCGTTCGAGGAGCACCTGGGTGAAACCGCCCGTCGACGCGCCCGCATCGAGCGCGACGCGTCCCGAGGGATCGACGCCGAACCCATCGAGCGCCGCGACGAGCTTGTGCGCGCCGCGGCTCACGTAGTGGTCCGCTCCCGCAAGGTCGAGCACGGCATCCGATCGGACTTTGAGGGAGGCCTTCGTCGCCGGCGCCCCATCGACCGTGACGAGGCCCTGCGCGATGGCCTCGACCGCGACGGCGCGGGAACGCGCGAGCCCGCGCCGCACGAGCTCGGCGTCGAGGCGGGCGTCGGCGCGCGACGCGTCAGGCATGTGCGCGCGGCGAATCCCCGGCTTCGAGGCGCGCCCGCAGCTCGTCGTGCAGCTGTGCGAGGGCGGCCGCGCGGTCGGCGAGCGGCTGGTCCTCGATGAGGCGGAGGCGCGATACGAGGGCGCTCGGCTCCGCGTCGGCGGCGGATGCCGTCTCCGAGTTCGACAAGTGCTGATCGCTCACGGTCACGAATATAGTTCGGGCGCGACGTCGAGCGCGTAGATCGGCACGCCCGCGCCCCACACGGCGGCCGCGGCCGCCCGGATGCGGTCGATCGGCGTGCCGGAGGACTCGAGCGTGAGGGACGCGCCGCGGTGCAGCACGACGGCATCGCCGACCTGGACGCGGCGGTCGCCCCGTGCATCTGTCTCGTCGAGTGTCGCGGGGTACGGCTCGGCGAGCCCCCGGAGGTCTGCGAGCACGTAGTCGGGTCGCGAGTCAGCGGCCGCAGCGAGAAGCTGCTTCGGACCGTCGATACCGGTCAGCACGAGCGCCGACGGCATGCCCGCACGGCGCGCACCGAGGATGTCGGTGTCGAGACGGTCTCCGATGAAGAGCGGCGTGCGGGCGCTGAAGCGCGCGATCGCGACGTCGAAGAGGGCGCGCTCGGGCTTGCCGGCGACGACGGGCAGACGGCCGACGGCCGTGTGCACGGCCGAGACGAGCGTGCCGTTGCCGGGCGCCGTGCCACGCGCCTGCGGGATGGTCCAGTCGGTGTTCGTCGCGACCCACGGGATGCCGGCGTCGCCGCCCTTGAGCGCGAACGCCGCCTCGGCGAGATCCGTCCAGGCCACCTGGGGAGCGAAGCCCTGCACGACGGCTGCGGGAGCGTCATCCGCCGATCGCGTGACGCGGAAGCCCGCTCGCTCGACCTCGGAGACGAGCCCGTCGCCGCCCACGACGAGGATCGTCGAGCCCGGCGCGACGAGCTCCGCGAGCAGCACGACCGCGGCCTGGGGCGAGGACACGATGTCGTCGGGCGCGGCGTCGAGCCCGAGCTCCCGCAGCTGCGCGGCCACGGTCTGCGGTGTCCGCGACGCGTTGTTGGTGAGGTAGCCGATGCGGCGTCCGCTCGCGGCCGCGGCGTTGAGGGCGTCGACGGCATGCGGGATGGCGGTGTGGCTCGCGTAGACGACGCCGTCGAGGTCGGCCAGGACGACATCGACGCCGTCGAGAGGAGCGGCGCCCGGCGCTGCCGTCACGCGTCCGCATCCTCGGCGCGGGAACGGGATAGGTCTTCGCGAGGGGTCTCGGTCTCGACCGGCTCGTCGAGGAACTCCTCGATGATCTCGATCGTGTCCTGCCCATCCGGCACGGCGGCCTCCTCGAGCACCTCCGAGGCCCGCTCGGAACGCGCCCACCACTCCTCTGCTTCTGCGGCGCGTCCGAGCTCCTCGAGCACGGTCGCGTAGGCGTCGAAGAGCGCGGGACTGTAGGAGTACGCACGGTCGGGATCCAGTTGCGGGATCTCGAGCTCGGCGAGGGCGAGCTCGGGCTGCCCGAGGTCGAGCCGCGCCCCGGACATCGCGATCGCGAGGGCCACCTGCACGGCGGGCTCCAGGGTCGCTCGAGGCACGGAGCGGCCGAGCTCGAGCGCCTGCTGCGGTCGACCCACTCCGCGCTCGGAGTCCACCATGAGGGGCAGCTGATCGTCGCGGCCCGTGATTCGCCGATAGGTACGCAGCTCGCGAAGCGCGAGGGCGAAGTCACCTGTCGCGTAGGCCGTGATCGCCGTCGTCTCGCGCACCACGCCGATCCGACCCGCACGGCGCGCGGCGGCGAGAGCGTGACGATGAGCGAGGGCGGCGTCTGTGTCGATGAGCCGCCCGGCCATCACGAGGTGTCGCGCGACCCAGTCGGCGTTGTCCTTGCTGAGCGTCTTGAGCTCGGCGCGTGCCATGCGATCGAGCTGGTTCGCGGTGACGTCGTCGGGGATCGCGGGATCGTCGTGCCGCGGACGATCATCGCCCGGGGGACGAGTCGCGGTGCGCCCCTTCGCGCCGCCGCTTTGCGCATCCGGGCGTCCCTTCTTCCACCCTGAAGACGCGTTCGCCCCCCTTGCGCTCGCGCGCCCTGCACCCGCGGCCCCGCCACCTGCACCGCCCGAGCGACCCGCACCGCCCGAGCGACCCCCGCCCGCGCCCGCACCGCGACCCGATGCACCGGGTCGACCGGAGTCACGGCCTCCGCGCCCGCCGCGCGACGCGCCACCCGCGCCCCGCTCTCCGCGCGGTCGTCTGCTGTCGTCAGCCATCGCTCTCTCCGTGGTCGGTTCATGCTACGGCCTGCCGCCGCTCGGCAAGCCCTTAAACGACGAAGGCCCACCCGATTGAACGGGTGGGCCTCCTCGAAAGAAGTCCGGCGGTGTCCTACTCTCCCACGAGGTCGCCCTCGCAGTACCATCGGCGCTGAAGGTCTTAGCTTCCGGGTTCGGAATGTAACCGGGCGTTTCCCCTTCGCTATGGCCGCCGAAACACTATTGATTTCTCAGTCAAAGTGCTCCGATGAATCTCGAAGCGTTCCCGACCGTCAATCGGGAACCACAAAGTGGACGCGAGCAACACGATTCTAAGAACTCATGTGTTGTCAAGTTATCGGCTTATTAGTACCGGTCAGCTCCATGGGTCTTTAGTCCCCACTTCCACATCCGGCCTATCAACCCAGTAGTCTAGCTGGGAGCCTCTCCCCCGAAGGGATGGAAATCTCATCTTGAAGCCGGCTTCCCGCTTAGATGCTTTCAGCGGTTATCCGTTCCGAACGTAGCTAATCAGCGGTGCCCTTGGCAGGACAACTGACACACCAGAGGTTCGTCCGTCCCGGTCCTCTCGTACTAGGGACAGATCTTCTCAAATTTCCTACGCGCGCAGCGGATAGGGACCGAACTGTCTCACGACGTTCTAAACCCAGCTCGCGTACCGCTTTAATGGGCGAACAGCCCAACCCTTGGGACCTACTCCAGCCCCAGGATGCGACGAGCCG
>Ga0180221_1000320_pt1:0-17500 | contig 48025 bp, 42 predicted proteins | sample eDN5th37CKraftMG_FD_151339 | JGI IMG/M metagenome (GOLD analysis project Ga0180221, IMG submission 151339) | Enriched Miracle-Growth compost microbial communities from Emeryville, California, USA - eDNA 5th pass 37_C Kraft MG (version 2) (version 2) ...
ATATCCGCTCTCGGCTATCGGCCGAAAGGCTCTGGCACGCCGCCGCGCCTATCTGCCCCAGCGCGCATCTGTCGAATGGCCGATCAGCGTCGAACGGGTGGTCGCACTCGGGCTTACTCCGTCGCTGCCGGCTTTTGGCGACCTGCCCGAGACGATGCGGCCTGCTATCGAGGATGCCCTTGCTGCTTGCGATCTGGGCGGGCTGCGGCTGCGGCAGGCGACCAGCCTGTCGGGCGGCGAACGCGCCCGCGTCCTGCTGGCGCGCGCTATTGTCGGCGACCCTGAGCTGTTGATCGTCGATGAGCCCACCGCCGACCTCGATCCACGCCATGCGATCGATGCCGCGCGCCGCCTGCGCGCGCGGGCGGATGCGGGCCGGACGGTCATTATGGCGATCCACGATCTCGATCTCGCCATGCGCTTCGCCGATGAAGTGGTGGCCATGCGCGACGGGCGCTTGTTGGCATCCGGGTCCGTAGCAGAAGTGATGACCGAGACGCTTCTTGGCACGCTTTACGATGTCACCGTCCGCATCCGCCGCGACGATGATGGCGCAATGATCCGGTTCATCGACTGATGGGAGAGAATATGGAGCCTATGAATCTGAACTTGCTTTCAAACCTGATACGGGATTCCTCGAACGGCTGGAGCATCGGCAGTTTCGGAGCGATCGGCGAATTCGTCCGCGATCCCGAAGAGCCGGCCGCGTTTGAGGAAAGGGAAGACTGCATCGAGATCGCTACCCAGCGCGGTGCGATGCGCGTGGCACCACGGGTGCCTTTGCAACCCATCGCCTGGGACAGCTTGTCGGCCGACGGTGAGAGCTGGGGACATGCGCTCGCCTTCTGCGTGTCACGACTGCCGACCGCAAACCGGACGATAGAATGCCTCGGCCCGGATGGGGAAGCCATTCGCGACGAGGACGGGAACGCGATTCTGTTCGATCTCGGCGTCGGCTCGGGTATCATACGCATGTGCCTGCGCACCAGCGATCCGGCTTTGATCGATGCGATGAACGCGGTGCAAGGCCAGCCCTTTCTTTCGGTCGGGTCGCTCATAGGCGAGGTGCTGCGCGCCCAGCCGCACCGTGTGCTGCTTTCCCCGGCGGGACGGATCGAGGTCTTCCAGCCGGTTCCCCCGGCCGACGGCAAGTCTCCCGAGGGGCCTCACACCCATCTTATGCCCAAGCTGATCGCCAAGGACCGTCCGCATTCCGCCAATGTGCCCATTCCAGACTCTTTGCAGTCGGCCCTTTCGGTGCATCCGCGATCGCCTTGGCGGACCATGCAGGGGGAGAAGCATCCTTATGATGCCGGCATCGATAGCGCCTTCGCGCCCATGCTCGCGCGCTTCGGCCTTGCAGAAGATGCCGCGGTGGAAGCGGATGTGCTGGCAGCGCTCGACCGCGGCGCGGCACCGGAATTTGCCGATTGGCCCGAGACCCGGCGCGGGCGCACCAAGGCGCGGATCGTGCTGCGCAGACGCGCGGCCGCCGGAGACGAGCGGGTTAAGCCCTGGCGGGTTTTCCACGACCGCGCCCCTGTAGAAATTGAAGAAGGAGAAGAAGCGTGAGCAAGATACCCACCACGGTCATCACCGGCTTTCTAGGCGCGGGCAAGACCACGCTCATCCGCCACCTTCTCCAGAATGCGAAGGGCCGCAGGCTGGCGCTGATCGTCAACGAGTTCGGCGATGTCGGAGTCGATGGCGAGTTGCTGCGCGGCTGCAACGAGGAGGCCTGCCCGGAAGACGACATTGTAGAGCTGGCCAATGGCTGCATCTGCTGCACCGTCGCCGACGACTTTCTTCCGACCATGCAAAAGCTGCTCGACCGGTCCAGCCCGCCCGAACATATCATCATCGAAACATCGGGTCTTGCGCTGCCCAAACCGCTGGTGAAGGCTTTTCAATGGCCCGACATCCGAACCCGCGCGACCGTGGACGGCGTGGTGGCGCTCATCGATGCCGATGCGGTCGCCGCTGGCCGGTTCGCGACCGACGAAGCGGCACTGGCCCTTGCCCGCGCCGCCGACCCTTCACTCGACCATGACAGCCCGCTTGAGGAACTGTACGAAGATCAACTCGCTTGTGCCGACCTCGTCATTCTCAACAAGTCCGATCTGGTCGATGGCGACACGCTGAGCCGGATTGAGGGCGATATCTCCGCAGACATCCGCAGCGGCGTGAAGATCGTGCGCGCCGATCATGGCGCGGTCGATGCCAATGTCCTGCTCGGACTGTTCGCCGGCGCCGAGAATGATCTGGAGGCACGACCGTCGCACCACGATGCCGAGCCTGACCACGACCATGACGATTTCGACAGTTTCGTCGTCAAGGGCGGCGAGATCGCCAGCATCGATCCGCTCCTGCCGGCGATGATGCCGCTGATCGCCGATCACGACATCCTGCGCATCAAGGGCATGATCGCGATCAAAGGCCGTCCGGCGCGCATGGTGATCCAGGCGGTAGGCCCGCGCATCCAATATTATTTCGACCGCGCGTGGAAACCGGAAGAGCCGCGCATCTCGCAGTTGGTCGTGATCGGCCAAAAGGGTCTCGACCGGGCCGCAATCGATGCAGCCTTGGCGGCTGTCCTTGCCTGATGCACCTGCTGGCCGCCACTCCGGGAATCGTATCCAATGGCGAGGAAGCGATCGATCTCGACCAACCGCCGGGCGAGATCGTCTTTCTCACCGTGGCGGACAGCGAACTGGCCTGCTTCGCCAAGGCGGCGGCCACGCTCGGTGACGAGGTACCCTCGATCCGGCTCGCCAACCTGCTGCAACTCAAGCATCCCTATTCGGTCGACCTTTATGTCGAGAAGGTGATCGCTCATGCCCGGTTCGTGTGCGTCGTCCTGTTGGGGGGCAAGGCTTATTGGCCTTATGGTGTTGACGAGATTGCGCGGGTCGCGCGCGAAAAGGGGATCGCCTTCGCGGCGATCGCCGATGGGCGCGAACCCGATCCGGCGCTCGATGCGGCCTCCACCGTGCCCGTCGAAGTCAGCGAGCGGCTCCGGGACTATCTCCGGCAAGGCGGCGTCGCCAACGCATCTAGCTTCCTGCGCCACGCGGCGCGGCTGATCGGTGCTGACGTCCGCCCGCCCGACGACCCGGTCCCCGTCGCCGATGCAGGGCTCTATCTGGCTGGCGTAGAACGTCCGACGCTGAACGATGTGCGCGGTCGCTGGATCGAGGGACAACCCGTAGCCCTGCTTTGCTTTTACCGCGCGCTGGTGATGGCGGGCACGCTCGATGCCGTCGACGCTCTGATCGATGCCCTTGCTGCGCGCGACCTCAATGTCCTCGCCGTCCACGTTCGCGCGCTGCGTGAGCCGTTCGCTATCGACTGGCTGCGTGGGCTGATCGCGGCGACCAGACCCGACGTTATCCTGAACGCGACATCCTTCGCGGCGTCCTCACCGGGCGAGAACAGGATCGCGGGTATTCTCGAAGATGCCGACTGCCCGATTCTTCAGACCGTGTTCGCTGGCGTCGAGCAGGGGAACTGGGCCGATAGCCCACGCGGTCTGGGACCACGGGATCTCGCGATGAACGTGGCGCTCCCCGAGGTCGATGGCCGGCTGTTCACTCGTGCCGTTGCCTTCAAGGCAACCGAGCGTTTCGACGCACGCACGCAGTGCGGCATCGTCGTGCCCCGCGTCGCGCCCGATCGCGTGGCTTTCGTCGCTGACCTGGCGGCCAACTGGGCCGCGCTGCGACGGACGCAAGCCTCAGAACGCCGCATTGCGCTGGTCCTCGCCAACTATCCCAATCGCGATGGCCGGGTTGGCAACGGCGTCGGTCTCGATACCCCCGCCAGTGCGGCCGCCATCCTCGCGGCGCTTCGAGAAGCCGGATACAGCGTCGGCGACGCTCCCGAAGACGGCGCAACGCTGATGGCGATCATGCTGGGCGGGGTCACCAACGCGCTCACATCGATGGACCGTCGGCACGAGGTCAGTCTGCCGCTTGCCGACTATCATAGTGCTTTCGACGCTCTGCCCGGCGAGGTCCACGATGCGGTGACGAAGCAGTGGGGCACTCCACAGGACGACCCATTCGTCCGCGATGGCGCCTTCCATCTCCCTGTCCATCGCTTCGGCCATGTCGCCGTCGCCGTCCAGCCGACACGCGGCTACAATGTCGATCCCAAGACGACATATCACGATCCGGCGCTGGTGCCGCCACACGCCTATCTGGCGTTCCATTTCTGGCTGAACCGCGACTTCCGCGCCCAGGCGGTTGTCCATGTGGGCAAGCACGGCAATCTCGAATGGCTGCCCGGCAAGGCGCTGGCATTGTCCGGCACCTGTTTTCCCGAGATCTGCGCGGGACCTGTGCCGCAGCTCTATCCGTTCATCGTCAATGATCCGGGCGAAGGCACGCAGGCCAAGCGCCGCATCGGCGCGGCGATCATCGATCATCTCACCCCGCCGCTCACCCGGGCGGAAAGCTATGGGCCGCTCAAAGCGCTCGAAGCGCTGGTCGACGAATATTATCTCGCCGCCGGCATGGACCCGCGCCGGATCAATCATTTGAAGACCGAGATCCTCGATCTTGCCCGCAGTCAAGGACTGGACGCAGACGCCGGTGCGGTCGGCGATGGTGACGACGCGCTCGCCGCGCTCGACAATTATCTGTGCGAGTTGAAGGAGATGCAGATCCGCGACGGACTGCACATCTTCACCCAATCGCCGATCAAGCGGTTGCGCACGGACCTGCTGATCGCCCTGTCGAGGACGCCGCGCGGCCGCGACCATGCGGGACAAGCCTCTCTGCTGCGCGCTATGGCGGACGATCTGGCGCTCGGCTTCGACCCCCTCGACTGCACGATGGGCGATGCCTGGTCCGGTCCGAAGCCTGAGCCGCTCATCGCGATGTCCGCCGCACCCTGGCGCACGAATGGCGATACGATCGAGCGGCTTGAACTGCTCGCCGTGGCGCTGGTGGACGGCACACCGCCGCCCGGCCCGGCATCGGCAGCGGTCATGCAGTCGGTGCTCGGAGATCTTGCGCATCGGGTCGATGCCTGCGGCGCTGCCGAACGGGCGGCATTGCTGGCAGGACTGGACGGCCGCTTCCTTCTCCCCGGCCCATCCGGTGCGCCGACGCGCGGCCGGCCCGATGTCCTGCCGACAGGGCGCAACTTCTATTCGGTCGACACCCGCTCGGTTCCCACCGCCACCGCCTGGGAACTCGGCCGCCGGTCCGCGCAACTGCTGGTCGACGACTATCTTCAGCGCGAGGGTGAATATCCCAAGGCTGTGGCGCTATCCGCATGGGGCACCGCGAACATGCGGACCGGCGGCGACGACATTGCGCAGGCGCTGGCGCTGATGGGAGTGCGGCCGCGCTGGGACTGGACCTCGGGGCGCGTGATCGGCTTCGAGATCATGAAGGTGGCCGAGATCAACCGGCCCCGCGTGGATGTGACCTTTCGTGTGTCGGGCTTCTTCCGCGACGCGTTTCCTGAGCAGATCGACTTGCTGGACAGCGCCGCGCGCGCGGTCATGGCGCTGGAGGAACCGGAAGAGGACAATCCCGCCGCCGCCCGTCATCGCGCCGAGACAGCACGACTGATCAACGAAGGCAGCGACGCGAAGGCCGCCGCCCTGCGCGCGGGCTTCCGCGTGTTCGGATCGAAGCCGGGCGCCTATGGCGCCGGGCTTCAGGCGATGATCGACGAGAAGATCTGGCACGACCGGGCCGACCTCGCCAATGTCTACCTTGATTGGGGCGGCTATGCCTATGGCGCCGGTGTCGATGGCGACGCGGAACGCGCCCTGTTCACAGCCCGGCTGACCCAGGCCGACGCCGTCATTCAGAACCAGGATAATCGCGAGCACGACCTGCTCGACAGCGATGATTATTATCAGTTCGAGGGCGGCATCGCATCCGCCGTCGAGCATCTGTCGGGCAAGCGTCCGCGCGCCTATCACAACGACCATAGCCGACCCGAGCGTCCAATCGTCCGCACGTTGGAGGACGAGATCGGGCGTGTCGTGCGCGCTCGCGTCACCAACCCGAAATGGATCGCGGGCGTCATGCGCCATGGCTACAAGGGCGCGTTCGAAATCGCCGCGTCGGTCGATTATCTCTTCGCCTTCGCCGCTACGACCCACGCGGTCCGCGACCACCATTTCGATGCCGTCCATGCAGCCTTCATCGAGGATGAAATCGTGCGCGCGTTCATGGCCAACGCCAACCCCGCAGCCCTTCGGGAAACCGCTGCCCGCCTTGCCGAGGCATTGGAGCGCGGCATGTGGAAACCGAAATCGAATAGTGCGGGTGTTCTGCTCGCCGAACTTGCAGGAGCATGACGATGGTGGAACGTACGGACGAGCGGCACGCCGAGAAGATGAAGAAAAAGCAGGCCGCGCATGACAGGATCGTCGCCGCCAGGACCGTCGAGAAGGGCCTGCTCATCGTCCACACCGGCAAGGGCAAGGGCAAGACGACGGCAGCGCTCGGCATGGTCTTGCGCGCCATCGGCCACGGCAAGAAAGTCGGGGTGGTCCAGTTCGTCAAGGGCGCGATGGAGACCGGTGAAAAGGCGGTGTTCGATCGCTTCCCCGACCGGATCGAATTCCTGCCCATGGGCGATGGCTTCACCTGGGACACGCAGAACAGGGCGCAAGACATCGCCTCGGCGCGCAAAGCGTGGGACGAGGTCAAGCGCATGATCGCCGATCCGGCCTATGGCATGGTGGTGGCCGATGAACTCAACATCGTCCTGCGCTACGACTATCTGCCGCTCGACGAAGTGCTCGAGGTGCTGCTCGCCAAGCCGGAGATGACCCACGTGATCGTCACCGGTCGCAATGCCTCCGAAGCTTTGATCGAAGCAGCCGACCTCGTGACCGAGATGACATTGGTGAAGCACCCCTTCCGCGAACAAGGCGTCAAGGCGCAGCCGGGGATCGAGTTCTAGGACGGATGATCGATTTGGCGAGCAAGGGTCCGCGCGGCATCGACATAGGCCGGACCGCCGCAGACCGTCCATGCTTGCGGCAGGCGCAGTCGCCTGATGTCCTTCAGGAGCGGATGATGGAGCATCTCGGTCCCTTGATCGACCACTCGGTCCGACGCGCTCTCGACGATGAGATAGTCGGGTTGCGCCACCATCAGTTCCTCGAGGGTAAGCTGCGAGAGAACCGGCTTGCCGAGCTTGCCGGCGAGATTGACGAGACCGGCTCGCACCATAAGATCGTCGATCAGAGTACCCGTGCCAGTGAGAAAGCCGCGTCGTTGATAATAGGCGGCGATACCGGCACGACGCGGACGCGCAATGGCGGCAAGTTCCCTGTTCATGCGCGCGATCAGCGCTTCGCCGCGTTCGGGATGGCCGACGGCCTTCGCGACCTTGCGGATCTGGGCGACGATATCGGCGTAGCTGTCCGCAGGCTTGAGATCGACCATCGGGTAATGTTCGCCCTTGAGCGCCGCCATCATTCCCGATTGCCGCGCCGGGACGCCGACCACAAGATCCGGATCGATGGCGAGCACCTCTTCCGCCGATCCTTTGAGGATCGGCAGACCGATAGTCTGACGAGCGGCTGCGGACATCTCAGCGTTGGAGGCATTGCGGGTAAGCCCGGCGATCTGTCCTCGATCCGCGAGCGCCAGCAAATATTGGTCGGCGCACAGGTTGAGCGACACGATCCGCTTCGGCGCGCGGACGCCTGGCTCAGGGCGGTTGGCTGGAGCCGAAGCGGCGAAAGCGACCGCCAGGACCACCGCGATCACGCTCACCGCCAGAGAGGCAGGCAGAGATTTTTTCAACCACATGCCGCCATCCTTAACAACACGACCCCGGGACACAAGCGTGACGGGGCCACCGATCCAATGCGAGGTGTTCATCCCGATGTACCATCCCCCTGACGCGCGGCATCGCGCGTTGCTGCCTTGTCTGTTGGTCGTGACGATCCTCGCTGGAATCGCGTCGCTTGGGGTAGGCGCCGCGGCCATTGATCCGGCACGGCTGCTGGCTGTGGCGACCGGCCAAGGAGACCGCATCGCTACCGCGATCATGCTCGACCTGCGTTTACCGCGTGCGATTCTTGGCCTTGCGGTAGGCGGGATGCTTGGGCTCGCGGGTGCTGCGCTTCAGGGCTATCTGCGCAATCCCCTCGCGGAACCATCGGTGCTGGGCGCATCCAATGCCGCCGCGCTCGGCGCGGTCGGTGCGCTCTACTTCGGACTGTCCCAGCTGCACATCCTCGCCCTGCCGGCCCTTGCCATCGTCATGGGCCTGCTCGCGCTGCTTACACTTTTCACGCTCGCCGGACATTCGGAAAGCCCGCTCATGCTGATCCTGGCCGGGATCGCGGTTTCGACCCTGGCCGGTGCCGGTATCAGCCTTGCACTCAACCTCTCCTCCAACCCTTTCGCGGCGATGGAGATCACCACCTGGCTGCTCGGCTCGATCGAGAACCGGTCGATCGATCACGTCTGGATCGCGCTTCCCTGCATCGCGCTGGGCGTCGGCTTGCTGCTGATCGACTCGCGCGCGCTCGATGCGCTGACTTTGGGAGAAGATGGCGCGCAGGCACTCGGCGTCGATCTCAAACAAACGCGCCTCAGGCTCCTGTTGGGTGTCGGGATCGGCGTCGGGGGCGCCGTCGCAGTATCGGGATCGATCGGCTTTGTCGGCCTCATCGTCCCCCATCTGGTGCGGCCGTTGACCGACCGTAGCCCGTCCTCGGTCCTCCTGCCGTCGCTGTTGGCGGGCGCCGTGCTCCTGACGCTCGCCGATATCGCCGTCCGTCTCATTCCCACCCACAATGAACTCAAGCTCGGGGTCGTGACCGCCTTTCTCGGCGTCCCCGTCTTCCTGATGCATCTCTTGCGGGAGCGGCGGCTATGGTGACTCTGACCTTTGATCATGCGATAGCGGCGCGCTACTGCGATCATCTGCTGTTGCTGGATCGGGGACGGCTGGTGGCGGAGGGCGCGCCGCTTGAGGTGCTAGTCCCCGAACGGCTTGAAAGAGTTCATGGCATCGCAGCCTGCGTCGACGAGGCAAATGGCTGGCCGCTGGTCGTGCCGATAAGTCAGGTTGGCGCGCATCGATGACGGCAAGAATTGCCTATCTCTTTCGCAGATGGATCGACTGGACACCGACCGTGCGGATTGACGCCCTCGATCCGCTCATCTATTGGCGCGGCTGCGACAGGTTCCCCCTAGCGGGGATGAAAACGGGAACGGGGTTCAAGACCCCGGCTGCCCCTGCAACTGTGAGCGGTGAGCCATCGGGCCATATGCCATTGGGATTTCGCGATCCTGAGAAGGCGGTCCGGACCGGCCCTGACCCGCGAGCCAGGAGACCTGCCCGTCGCGGTCGTCCTTCGCGCGGACAGGGTGTGCCGAGCGGACGGGGGTAAACCCGAGAGACGACATGTTTGGCCGCGGTTTCGCGGGCACGTGTCGCGCGCCAATCGCTCCGACATTGCCCGTCAACGTGGCCTTTGTCTTGGGTGCCCCGTTTGATGATAAAGTCCGTTAGCCTGCTCTCCCTCCTGCTCTCGACAACCGCATATGCTCAGAAGGCTCCGCAGACGGCGCCCCCGCCCGACGCCGCCGCCGATACCCCGACTGATACTGGCGCGGGCACGATCATCGTCACGGCAACCCGCCTCGCCACGCCTGTCGATCAGGTTCCAGCCTCGGTCACCGTCCTCGACAAGGCAGCAATCGACCGCTCGCAGGATGTCGGCGTGACCGAATTGCTGCTGCGCACGCCGGGCGTCACCATCTCCCGGAACGGCGGATTTGGCACCGCCACTTCGCTTCGCATCCGCGGCGCCGAGGCCGACCAGACCGTCGTCGTCATCGACGGAGTCAAACTCAATGATCCCTCATCGGCCGGCGGAGGCTATAATTTCGCCAATCTCCTGGTGGGCGATGCGTCACGGATCGAGGTTCTGCGCGGTCCGCAATCGACCCTCTGGGGCAGTCAGGCGATCGGCGGGGTCGTCAGCATTGTCACCGCACTTCCGCAGAAGGCCATCGAAGGCAGTTTCGACATCGAGGCTGGCTCGCGCCAGACCGTGAGCGCGCGCGCAGCGATCGGCGGGCAGACCGGACCCATCACCTGGCGTGCCGGAGGACAGACGTTCACGACCGAAGGCATCTCCGCTATCTCTCCCGCTTTCGGCGGCCGGGAGAGCGATGGCTACATCAATCGCAGCCTCACGGGCCGGATCGAGATAAAGCTCGCCGAGGGTGTGGCGGCCGACTTGCGCGGTTATTATTCGCGCGGGCGCACCGAGTTCGATGCGACCAGCGCAGACAGTCCCGCCTATGGCTTTAACCGGGAATTGGTCGGTTATGCCGGCCTTAACGTCGACCTGTTGGGTGGTCGGTTCCGTAACCGCTTCGGCTATGGCTATACCGACACCAACCGCGACAATTTCGATCCACGTAATCAACGTCCACGGACGTTTGACGCCGCAGGCCGGAACAAGCGGCTTGAATATCAGGGCAGTTTCGCGATCATCGAAGGGCTGACCGCGCTGTTCGGCGCCGAGAACGAGAAATCCCGCTTCCGCAGCGTATCGCCACCCGCGTCGCTGGCCGCACCGATCCCAATGCCGGCACGCGGCGATGCCGAGATCACGAGCTTCTACGGACAGCTGAGCGCGCAGCCGATCAAGGGACTGACCCTGACCGGGGGGATGCGGAAGGACGATCACAACCGCTACGGGATCAAGACACTGTTCTCAGCGGGTGGCGTATGGGTCCTGTCGACGCACACTGTCCTGCGGGCGAGCTATGGCGAGGGCTTCAAGGCCCCGACGCTCTATCAGCTCTTTTCTGAGTATGGAAACGCAAGCCTTAACCCCGAACAGTCCCGTGGCTGGGAAGCGGGCGCGGAACAGCGGTTTTTCGATGGAAAACTCAGTTTCGGCGCGACATATTTCAAGCGGACGACGACCGATCAGATCGTGTTCAATCCATGTTCGCGATCGACAAAGCCTGATCTCTCAGATCTTCCACCACTTTGCGTCTTCCCCGGTTCTGCGCCAAAGCTCGCACGTGCCGGCTATTATCAGAACGTGTCTCGTGCCGAAGCGCACGGAATCGAGATCCAGGCGGCGGCAAAGCCGATCGACGGCTTGAGTATCGATGGCAACTATAGCTGGACCGTGGCCGAAGATCGATCGGCCGGCACAGCCAATTTCGGCAAATGGCTACCCCGGCGGCCGCGCGATACCGCCAATGGCTCGATCAGCTATGCGTGGCCCTTCGGCCTCACGACCGGCGCTGCCATTCGGTGGGCAGGCCATAGTTTCGATGATGCATCCAACGCGCGGCGCCTGGATGGCTATACTCTCCTCGACTTGCGGGGTGAGTTCGCGGTTACTCCCCAATTCAAACTGTTCGCCCGGATCGAGAACCTGTTCGACGAAGAATATATGACCGCCTACCGCTACGGCACGCTTGGCCGGAGCATTTACGCCGGCATCCGAGGTCGATTCTGATGGACCGGCAAGACGCCTATGATGTGCATGACCGGCCAATCGCACCATATTGTCGGCTGACGAAGAACGGACAGGCGCGGATCCAGGAGAGCGCAAGTGACGTCTAGTATCAGCAACCTGTCCCGGCATCCTGCTACGCCAATTTGCACGGAATGGTGCAATCCTGCTGGGCCTCTTGGCACTCTATCGAGCGCTGGTAGCTCTCGGCGTGCCGGCGCCGCGCGTGCGTCCGCTTGCGATATAAAAACAGGGAGGCAATGCCGATGCTGAAGCGAGTCGAAGACGGGCCGGCGATCGTTGTCTGCAACACTTGCCGCTACTCCCGGGAGGCAAAGGAAGATGATGACGGCCTGCGCGGCGGCGCACGGCTGGTCAAGGCGCTGCGGTCAGTCAAGGCGTCGGACGATCGCTATGCCGACATAGCGGTGCAGGAGATGTCCTGCCTTTTCGCCTGCGCCGAGTTCTGCACGATCCACCTGCGCGCACCGAGCAAGGTCGGATATGTCCTAGGCCGGTTCGCACCGGATGCGGACGCAGCCCGCGCAATTCTCGACTACGCCATCCATTACGCCGCCAGCGAGCATGGCCGCGTCCCTTTTTCCCAGTGGCCCCAAGGCGTGAAGGGGCACTTCATCACGCGCTCACCGCCCGAAGGATATGTCGCCAAATGAGCTTTTCCTGCATCTCCGATTTCGAATCCGCTCTGGCCAGGCTGCCTAACGCAGATCCCGATGCGATTGCCGCGGCGCAGGCACGGCAGGCCCAGCTGACCAAGCCGGCAGGCTCGCTTGCCCGGCTGGAGGAGCTGGCGATCTTCTTTGCGGGTTGGCAGCGCCGGGAACGCCCGTCGATCGGGCGCGGCCGGGTGCTCGTCTTTGCCGGCAATCATGGCGTGGCTATCCATGGCGTCAGCGCCTTTCCTGCCGATGTGACCGCGCAGATGGTCGCAAATTTTGCGGCAGGCGGCGCCGCCATCAATGCGTTGGCGGCAGCATCCGGTCTCGACCTCAAGGTCGTGCCGATCAATCTCGACTCTCCCACGGCCGACTTCACGCAGGCGCCGGCTATGAGTGAAGGCGAATGTCTGGCCGCCCTTTCCATGGGCGCCGGGGCGGTCGAACCCGATCTCGGTCTGATCGTGGTCGGCGAAATGGGGATCGGTAACTCGACTGCGGCAGCCGCGCTCGCGGCGCGTAGCTTCGGCGGCAACACAACCGATTGGGTGGGACCGGGAACCGGCCTCGATGCGCTGGGCATCGCGCGCAAGATCGACGTGATCGATCGCGCCCTCTCCTTCCACGCCGATGCGCCCAAGGATGCGTTCGAGACCCTGCGCCGCGTAGGCGGCCGGGAGATCGCAGCTATCGCGGGCGCGGTCCTGCGGGCGAGGCAGTTGCGGATTCCGGTTATCCTTGACGGCTTCATCAGCAGTTCGGCCATCGCGCCGCTCGCCGCTGTTGCTCCATCCATCGCCGCTCATTGCATCGCCGGGCATTGCTCGACGGAGCCTGGACACGAGCTCTTATTGCGTAAATTGGGTCTTGAACCGTTGCTCAGGCTCGGCATGCGTCTGGGCGAAGGCAGCGGGGGCGCGGTCGCCGCCAATATCGTGCGGTCGGCGCTCGCCGTCCACGCCAATATGGCGACCTTCGGCGAGGCGGGCGTGTCGGCCGGCGAATGAGCGCGTTCCGGCTTCATCTTCTTCGCCACGGTGCGCCGGAAACGCCGGGTCTGCTCATGGGCCGGTCCGATGGTGTCCCGACCAGGGCCGGCATCAATGCCTGCGTGGATAAGGTGAACGGGCTCGATATTGCGGCGGTCGCTACGTCCGACCTGCTGCGGGCACGACAGGCGGCCGAGGCGATCGGCAGGAAATGTGCTCTTCCGGTTCTCATCGACCCACGCTGGCGCGAACTCGACTTCGGGGACTGGGACGGCCTTGCCCCATCGGCCATCGAGCCATCCGCGATGTCCCGCTTCTGGCACGATCCGGATGCCAGCCCTCCACCAGGGGGTGAGCGCTGGTCGGCGCTGGTCGACCGCGTTGCCGCCGCAATCGGGGCACTGGAGCATCCATCGACATTGGTGGTGACCCATGGCGGAGCAATGCGCGCGGCGCTAGCGCATCTGTGTGGATTCACCCAGCCGCAGCTCTGGGCCTTCGACCTCTCCTATAGCGCGCTCCTGTCACTCAACATCTGGCCTGGGTCACAGCCATCGGCACAGATCGTGGGGCTGTGGACGTGAAAGGTCTTATCGTCGCGATCCAGTTCCTGACGCGGTTACCGACACCGCGTCTCGCCGTAACGGGCGAGGAATTCGCGAGGTCGATGCGCTGGTTTCCGGCGGTCGGGCTGATTGTCGGCGTGCTTATCGCCGCCGCTGCAAGACTTGGTACTGCGATCGATCCGTGGATGGGGGCATTACTCTCATCGCTGATCTGGGTCGCTGTGACCGGCGCACTGCATCTCGATGGTCTTGGCGACATCGCCGACGCCTCGGGCGCGGCGCACAAGGACAGGGACAAGCTCCTCGCCACTCTCGCCGATCCGCATATCGGGAGCTTCGGCACCGTGACTATCGCCATTCAGCTGATTGCGAAGGTCATTCTTGCCCACTCCCTTGTCGAGCGCGGTCTGTTCGCCGCTCTGGCCCTTGTCCCCTTCGTCGCTCGCATGGGACCGCTCCTGTGGACCTGCCTCTTGCCGGCGCTGCACGATGGGCTTGGCGCACGCTTTCGGGGCGTGGTCCGCCCGCTCGATATCGCCGGCTGGACGATGGCGCTGCTGGGCGCTGGCTGGTTCGTTCCGGCGCTGCTCACAGGCCCGGTCCTGCTGCTGCTGTGGGCAAGCTGGCTGAAGCGCAGGATTGGCGGGCTCTCTGGCGACGGACATGGCGCTGGTATCGAGATCACGGAAAGTGGACTGATGCTGGCGGTCCTCGGTGTTGGAGCGGTTATATGACCGACCGCTGGACATGGCATGGCGGGGGTCTGCGCGCGGCGCAGGTACGGTTCGGGACCGGCGATCTGCCGTGGATCGACCTGTCCACCGGCATCAATCCGCATCGCTGGCCCATGCAGGTCAGAGAATTCGACTGGGCGGCACTTCCGGACGAGCGGGATTTGCAAGATCTGGAAGCGGCTGCGGCAACGCATTTCGGGGCGAATCCAGCCTCCGTCTGCGCTGTTCCCGGCACTGAGATTGGTCTGAGGCTCATGGACTCGCTCATTGCCGGACCGGCCTATCACTGCGCGCCGAGCTATCGGACGCATGGTGTGATGCTGAGCCAGAGCGAGCCGGTCACCAATCCGCGACTTTCCGATGCGGATGGCGCGACGCTCATCCTTGCCAATCCCAACAACCCCGATGGCCGCCTGCGAGGCCGGGAGGAACTGCACGATCTGATCGCGCGACGGGGCCGCAAGGGCTGGCTGATTGTCGATGAGGCCTTTGCAGACACCAACCCCGCGCTTTCTGTCGCCGACGAGGTCGCGGAAGGTCGGCGGCTGCTGATCTTCCGCTCTTTCGGAAAATATTTCGGGCTTGCCGGCGTCCGGCTTGGGTTCGTCGTCGGGCCGCCCTCCTTCCTCGCGGCTGTGCGGCAAAAGCTCGGGGCATGGCCCTTGTCGGCGGCAGCCATCGCGATCGGAACGGCCGCCTATCGCGACCGTGACTGGATATCAAAGATGCGATTGCGCCTCACGGCAGAGGCTGTATCCCTCGATACGGTGCTAAGCGAAGCCGGACTGCGCCCCATCGGCGCCTGCCCGCTCTTCCGCCTTGTCGAAACGGATAATGCGCAAGCGCTGTTCGAGACGCTCGCGGCCAGAGCGATCCTGACACGGCCTTTCATAGAGAACCCCCGATGGCTTCGGTTCGGTCTTCCGGCCGACGAAAATGCCTTGGTCCGACTGAAGGAGGCCCTTGTCCATGGCTGAACCCGTCGCCCTGACAGCGCTTGTGCTCGATACCGCCATCGGGTGGCCGACGGCTCTCTATGCGCGCTTTGGTCATCCCGTGGGCCTTTTCGCCCGGATCATCGAGCGGTGCGAGCGCCGGTGGAATCGACCCGAACGCCCGGAACGGGAGCGGCAGCTACTGGGCGTCACGACGGTTTGCCTTCTCATTGGCGTTGCGGGCGGGTTCGCGCTGCTTGTCCAGATCGTCATTCTGCACCTTTGCGGTCCGTCAGGCTGGCCGTTGCTTTCCCTGCTGGCCTTCCCCGCGCTCGCGCAGCGCAGCCTGTTCGACCATGTCCGCGCCGTTGCGAATGCACTGGCGACAGGCGATCTTGGTGAAGCACAACGCGCTGTCGGCATGATCGTTGGGCGCGATACCGAAACGCTGGACGAAAGCGGTGTCGCGCGCGCCGCAATCGAGAGCCTCGCTGAAAGCTTCTGCGACGGGATCGCCGCGCCGCTCTTATGGCTTCTGGTCCTGGGACTCCCCGGGATTTGGGCATATAAAGCGATCAATACGGCCGACAGCCTGATCGGCCATAGGGAGGAGCGTTGGCGCGCATTCGGCTGGGCGGCCGCGCGCGCCGATGATATCCTCAACCTGCTCCCCGCCCGCATCGGCGGTGCAGTGATCTGCGTGGCGGCTTGGGGTGGCTGGCGGACGATGATCCGCGACGCGCGCAAACATGCCTCGCCCAACGCCGGCTGGACCGAGGCCGCCATGGCTGGTGCGCTTGATCTTCGTCTGGCGGGACCGACCGTCTATGACGGCGCTAGCCACCACAAGCCGTGGATTGGCGATAGCCGCAATACCGCCGATGCGCGAGACATAGAACGGGCGCTCACCATTTATATCCGGGCCTGCCTGCTGCTCTGGATAATTGCGGGAGCGGCGGCATGGCTGCTCTGATGCTGTGCACAGGATGCGACGTCGGGAACGCGGCGCTGGTCGCTTCCTTCGACGACATAGCGTCCGGATGCGAACGGCACGTCAGCATCATAGCCTTGATCGCGCTCGCGACCGCAATGCAGGGGAATCGATCGTGAAGGGCCGAAGCCTTCTCGTGCTGGGAGGCGCCCGGTCCGGGAAAAGCCGCTATGCCCAGAGTCGGACCGAGGAGACGGGTCTCACGCGGCTTTTTATCGCCACCGCGCAGGCGTTTGACGGGGAGATGGAGGATCGGATCGCGCACCATCGCCAGGAACGAGGCGGCGCCTGGAAAACCATCGAAGCGCCTATCCACTTGGCGCCTGCCATTCGGGAAAATGCAGCAGCCGATACCGTTCTGCTGATCGACTGCCTGACATTGTGGACGTCGAACCTGATGTTGGCGGGGTTTGATATCGCGGCGGCCACGGAGTTGCTGACCGATGCGATCGCGGATGCACATGGCCCAGTCATTCTGGTCTCGAACGAAGTTGGGTTGGGCATCGTGCCTGACAATACGCTCGCACGCCGATTCCGGGATGCGGCGGGCATCGTCAATCAGCGCGTCGCGGCAGCCGTGGATGAAGTGCAGTTCCTGGTGTCGGGCCTCCCAATAGCGGTGAAGCAGAAATCGAGAGGCTGACCTCCTCCTTCCTTGTCGGACAGCCCCGCGCAATGATATTGCACACCGGCCGAGTGAAAATTGATAAGGCCCGCGTTGCTTCGCGACCGCCTCGCCAAGCACGGTATCGCAGGGACCGGGGGCTGTTCGCGGGACACTACATGACCAGATTCTTTGTGCGCATTCCCGTGTGCGTCATAATCGATGTCACTTGGACGGCCGTTCGATCGATCCGGAACGGCCAGCTTGCGCATAGGACAGGATGATGCGGCGACCATCGTTACGGCTGCGTCTCCTTCGGGCTCGACCTAACCGTGTGACGATTGATCTTTCTATGATCCCGCAGGCTCGTTATTGATCGGAATTATGTCCAACGCTGAACAAAGACCGGCGCGCATCCTGACCTGGCACTCGGGCGATAATAGATTCGAACTGGTCGTGCATACCGACAAATCCACTTTGCTGCTGTTCGACGGTCAGCTCGTCGAGCTTGCGAACTCGGAT
>Ga0180221_1000320_pt1:25000-48025 | contig 48025 bp, 42 predicted proteins | sample eDN5th37CKraftMG_FD_151339 | JGI IMG/M metagenome (GOLD analysis project Ga0180221, IMG submission 151339) | Enriched Miracle-Growth compost microbial communities from Emeryville, California, USA - eDNA 5th pass 37_C Kraft MG (version 2) (version 2) ...
TCGAAAGACATTATGCGCCCCATCTTGATGATCCCACTTTCAGTCCCCAAAGAAAAGAGATGAGACGCAAGGAAGCGCTGGACGATCCGCATATTGCGGCCACGGCATGGGCACGGTTTCGCCGCATCATGGCGTGGATGGCGCTGGGCGGCGCGGCGTGCGTGATCCTGGCGCTTGTCTTTCTCAGATTATGGGCCGGTCCCATGCCGATCCACATGGTGATCGCGACGATCATCGGCGTGTGGTTGACCTTCATGCTGGGGACGGGCCTTATGGCGTTGGTCTTCCTGTCCAGCGGGACGGGGCATGACGAACAGGTGATGGACCGGATGAAGGACGAGTTTCCCCTTGACCACTGATCCCAGAGGCGAAGTGATCCTGCGGGTCGTCCCGCACATCACCGACATCAACAGCAACGGGCATATCTTCGGCGGATGGGTGCTGAGCCAGATGGACATCGCGGGCGGCATCGTCGCGGGCCATATCGCGCAGGGGCCGGTGGCGACGGTGGCCATCGAAAGCATGAAGTTCATCTCCCCCATCCTGCTGGGCGACGTGGTATCGCTCTATGCCTGGGAGGAGCGGCGCGGCCGCACATCCATCGGCATCCGCATCGACGTGACGGCCACGCGGGGCAACATCCAGCGCGGGATCGATCTCACCAGCGGACTTTTCACTTTCGTGGCGCTGGACGAACATCATCGGCCCCGCCCACTGCCTGCTGGCTGAGACGCCAGCCGCTTCTTCTATTCGCGAAGCCGGTAGTCCAGCGAGGCCGCGCCATTGGCCGGAATGACCGCCTTCCACAGCCATCGCCCGTCCCGCCTCGTCAGCGGGCGCGAGGGCGAAACCAGCCTGGCCCTTTCGGCGTCGGCGATTTCGATTTCCACCGCTGCGGGCGAAGGAGCCGCATTGGTCAGGGCCAGGCGCATCCCCTTGTCCCGCCTTTCCTGAACGATGGTCTGCTGCGCGCTTTCCCCCGCTTCGATCCGGACTGTTTCGCCCTTGGCATAATCACGCATCCGCGAATCCGCCAGCAGCAGCGATTCATCGCCGTGCGGCGCGAAGATGGCGATGCCGCCCGACGGCAGGGGCACGCCGGCTCCTCGATCTTCCCTGTTGACGAAGCGGATCATGCGGCGAAGGGGACGCGGCTGCGGGATTTCGTCAGATGCCGAAAGGTCTGCGGCATAATAGGATTCGAAAGCGATATTGTCCTTGTGCAGCAACGCAACCTGCTTCTGCGCATCGGGGTTGATGTCGACGGCCATCGGCACGCGATAGAGCTTGAGGTCGCCCAGATCTTCCTGCCGGGCGACCCGCTGCGACGTTACGACAATGCTTTCCATACCGCGCGCGGCCATCATGGGAGCGGCAAGCGGCGGCGAAGGGAACGGTCGCGCTTCGCCCGCCCGGCCATAGGGCGCGGCATAGCCTTCAAAGCGCCAGCAGCGCAGCATCAGAAAGGGGAGGGAAGGCGCCTCCTCATCCAGCGAATCATGATCCGATGTCCGATTGAGGCGGCCCGCCACGGCAAGGAGGCTGGCTTGCGGAAACGCCGTCTGATTGCCGTTGGCGACGGTGAGCCATGCAAACAGATCCATCGTCCGCCCACCGGGTCCGATTCGCGCCACATAGTTCGCAGCCCAATCGAAGCCGGTGGCGAGATAGGTCAGCGTGACGTCCACCTCGATGGCCGCCGGACTGCTCGTCGTCACCGAGAGCGTGGGGCGAACCGACAGGTCGGGCGGAAGCGAATCATAGCTGACGGTTTCCGGCAGGCCGGAGCAGCGCAGCCCCTCCACGCCCTGCCCAGTTTCCAGCACCAGCGCCTCGCTGGAGGCCGACCGGATGACGGCGTCCTGCTCCGTCACCTTGCCGGTCGCGGGATCGGTGCGGCGCAGATGGACGGCCCGACCCAGCGTGCCGTCCACCAATGCGGCGGGCGACAGCAGTTTCGCATCGCGATTCTTCTGGACGACGCCGCCCGGCAACCCCGTTACGACGGCGCTGACCGCGATCATGCCGTCCGCCACGCCCTCGAACCGGATCGTGGATTCACCCGCCGGAAGCGTGATTCGCCTTTTCTCGCTTACGAGCGCGAACCCTTGCGGGAATCGCGCGTCGATCGTGCCTTCGGCACGGTCGGGATCGCGGTAGACCGTCACCGACACCGATTCGGGCGCGGCCGACGTCACGGCGGAATGCGCCCCGGCCGGGGCCGGAAACACCGCAAGCAACGGAAGGAGCCAGCGCCGCATGGGCCCGGTCAATAACGGGTTTCGAAAATCGCCGTGACGCTCGCCGTCCCATTGGCAGGAACCGTCACCGTCCAGCGCGCCGCATTGCTGTTCACCCGCCGGGACGGCTGGCTTTCACTGACGATCCGCGTGTCGTCATAGATGAAGTCGAGGCCTGACTGGGTCAGGTCGACCGTGACAGGCTCAGCCTTAGCGTTAGTCAGCTCGTAGCGCATGTGCGACCGCCATTTGTCGGAGGACAAGCGCTCGCGCTGTTCCACGACCGGCTTCACCTTCACGTCGAAAGCGTCGCCGGTGGACAGCGCCAGCTCGCTTCCCATCGGCGTGTGGCCGACGCTGTTCTCCCCGATGAATTGCGGCGCGCCCGACGCATCCTTCATATAAAAGCGGACCGTCCCTGCGGGAAGCGCGTCGCCCAGACCGCCGCTGCGCGATGTGGAAAAGCTGACGACGCTACGCGCGCTCTGCGGTTCGTCGGAACTCCCCAGCCATGCATTGTCATAGGCATAGCCCGCCTTGGCGGGAACGGCCTGCACATCCAGGAAGCTCACCTGCTTGGTCTGCCGCTCCGCGATGGTCGTGCGGGCGGCGAGCGGATAGAGATAGAAGTCGCCCAGTTGCTCCCGTGCGGCCGTCTCCGTCCCGGCCGCGCGGATATTGGTCCGGCGCACGGGGGCATAGCGCGCGGGTCTGTCCTGATTGACGCTGCCCGCGACCAGCAGCGTCCGGGCATTGTCATAAGCCGTGCCCGAATTATTGGTCAGGGTGATCCAACCCTGCACGTCGATCCGGCCCGCTTTGGCGTCGAACAGCGCGACATAATCCGCGCTCCAGCCCAGGCCGGGGGTCAGATAGCGGATGGCGGCGGGACGGGTTCCGGCCCGCGCGCTATCTACCGTCACCGACAAAGTGGGGCGCGCCCGCAAATTGGCGGGCACGCGGTCGAAGATGACGCGCACGGGCAGGCCGTCGTCGCGCAGAACCTCTATGCGATTGCCGATCTGGAGCACCGCGCCGCCGTTGACGCTGAGCACCTTGGCCTGCTCGCGCATTTCCGCCCCGGTCGCGGGATTGGTACGGATGATGGTGACGGTCCTGCCCACCGCTTTTTCCATCAACTTGGCCGGGGAAAGCAGGTCGAAATCGAAATTCTGCTCGATGATCGAGGCGCCGTCCGCCGCGAAGGACACGGTTTCCGGGCGAATCTGCGCAGACACGTCGGGAAATTCGATCTTGCTGACACCCGAAGGGATCGCGATTTGGCGCACGTCCTGAACAAGGGCGAGATTATCGTTATAGATTGTGACCGACACATCGCCCTGCGCCGAAGCGCCGGTCGGATCCGAAGCGGAAGCCTGCGCGAAAGCCGCGGCAGGCAAAGCGAACAGCAACGTCGAAAACAGGCGAACGATGTGCATCAGGATCGGCTCCCTCCACGGCGGAAATCCGTTCTGCCTCATTGCGGGCCATATGCAAAGCGCACAAAAAAAGATTATGGATATTGCAGGCCACCGTCATAGGATGGCTGATTTCAGCCATTTCCCACCATTCAATGTCCGTCATGCCAGCGAAAGCCGGCATCTCTCTTCCTCAGGGAGCAACTAAGTCTAAATGAGATCCCAGCTTTCGCTGGGATGGCGGAAGAAAGGACCTGCGCAACATCCGTTCACCACCCCCAATCGCTATCCAGCGCAAGGATTTGCAAGCCATATAATTCCCCAGGAAAATGGGATGGCGTTGAATGCGCCATCCCTTTCCCGTTTGTCTTTCGCGCACGCGACCGAAGCGCGAGGCGGCAGCTACTCCGCCGCCTGGGGTGCGGCGCGAGGGCGGCGGGTGCGCTTGCGGGGCGCTTCTTCCCCGGCCGCTTCGCTGTCATTGTCCGCCCGCGCGATCGACGGGGGCAGGACGGCGATATCCAGCCCTTCGGCTTTTTCTGCCGCCTTGGCCGCATCCACCTTGCGCGGACGGCCGCGACGAGGACGCGGCGCTTCCGCTTCGGATTGCGATTCAGGCGCCGTCACGGCAACCGGCGCTTCTTCCGGAACGACCCGCGCATCGGCAGGCCGCTCAGACGTTTGCGCGGCGGCCGGGCGATCCCGGAAATTCCGGTCGCGGCGCTCACGCCCTTCGCCCTCGTCGCGGCGTTCATCCCGGCGGCGGCTGGATTGATCCGTGCGATCATTTTGCTGCTCGACGCGCGCGCCTTCGCTTTCGTCGCCCGTATCGAGATCCTCGCCTTCCTCGTCGAAATTCTCGTCATAGCGGCGGAAACGCTGCTGCTGTTCGTCCTGCCGGGCGCGATTGTCGGCCAGCACGCGGAAATAATGATCGGCGAACTGGAGATAATATTCGGCGTTCACCCGGTCGCCCGCCATCTGTGCGTCGCGCGCCATGTTCTTGTATTTTTCAAGAAGCTGGGCCGCATTGCCCCGCGCGCGGTTATCGATCCGGTTCCCGTTGTCGCCGCCGCCCCGGTTACCGCTGTTGGGACGTCCGTTGTTCCGGCCGCGATTGCGGCGACCGGCCTGCCTGTTGTTGATCAAGACCTGGTCCTTGCGTTCATCATGATAAAGTTAACTGAAGACACTGTTCAGTCGCCATTCCCCAGCTCGGCCCGCTCATCAGGCCGTATAGCTCCGCCGGACAGAGGTCCGCACGGACCTTTGCCCTTAGCTGCCAGAGGCATCGGCACGCCGCGCCATCGTGACTTTAAGAAGCGGGAAGACGGCTATTTCCATCAGCGGCCTATCGGCCAAACCTTTAAGACAGAGCCGTCCCTGACGCCCATGTAGTGTCTTTGCCCGCATAAACCAAGTCATTTCGTATATGCCCGCTGCAAATCCCGCTATCAATCCGCAGCGGGGGGCGTGATGGCAAGGCAGCGGTCATGCCCGGCCAGATCGCGGCGGACCTCCACGGCCAATCCCCTATCCGCGAACAGCGCGGACACGCTTTCCCGCTGGTCATGGCCGATCTCCACCGCCGCCATGCCGCCGTCGCTCAGCAAGCGCGGCAGTTGCGGCGCGATGCGGCGATAATCGTCCAGTCCTTCCGCCCCGGCGAACAGCGCGCCTTGCGGCTCGCGCAGCACATCGCCCGAAAGGGGGGCGTTGCGGGCGATATAGGGCGGGTTGATAAGGATGAGGTCGAACGGCCCGTTCACCCCGTCCGCCCAATCGCCGATGCGGAAATCCGCCCGATTCGACAGGGCGAGGCGCGCGGCGTTCTCCCTGGCTACCCCCAGCGCACCGGGTGAAATGTCGATGCCCAGCCCCCGCGCCTGCTGCCATTGATCGAGCGCGGCGAGGAGCAGCGCGCCCGACCCCGTTCCCAGATCCAGCACCGCGCGCGGAGGACGCTCCGCGAAATGCGCGACCGCTGCCTCGATCAGCGTTTCGCTGTCCGGGCGTGGGATGAGAACATCGGGCGTCACCCGCAGGCTGATGGTCCAGAAATCGCGGATGCCGGTGATATAGGCGACCGGCTCTCCGCTCAGGCGGCGCTCGACCAACCCGTCGAAGGACGCCGGCACGCCCAGGTCGCGCTGGCGCAGCAGCAGGTCGCTCCGCGTCAGACCCAGCGCATGCGCCAGCAGCAGTTCAGCGTCGAGCCGGGGCGTACCGCTCACCGTTTCAAGCAGGGCCGTGGCGGCACGAAGCTTTTCAGCGACCGCGATCATGACCGCCCGCCCTCATCCCACGCCGTCCAACTGAGTGAGGCGGGCCGCCTCATCCTCCGCGACCAGTGCGTCGATGACTTCGGACAGGCCCGGTCCTTCGAGGATTTCGGGCAGGCGGTGCAGGGTCAGGTTGATGCGATGGTCGGTCACGCGGCCCTGCGGGAAATTATAGGTGCGGATGCGTTCGGAACGATCGCCCGATCCCACCATCGCCTTGCGCGCGCCCGCCTGCGTGGCTGCGGCGCGCTCGCGCTCCAGTTCGTATAGGCGCGCGCGCAGAACCTGCATCGCCTTCGCCTTGTTCTTGTGCTGGGACCGCTCGTCCTGCTGCGTGACGACAAGGCCCGAAGGCAAGTGGGTGATGCGAACGGCGGAATCAGTCGTGTTGACATGCTGCCCGCCCGCACCGGACGCGCGATAGATGTCGATCTTGAGGTCGCTGTCGGCAATCTGGACGTCCACTTCCTCCGGTTCGGGAAGAACCGCGACGGTTGCGGCGGAGGTATGAATGCGCCCGCCGCTTTCGGTGACGGGCACGCGCTGGACGCGGTGGACGCCGCTTTCGAACTTCAGCTTGGCGAAGACCCCGGTGCCGGCGATGCTGGCGACGACTTCCTTGAAGCCGCCGACTTCCGCCGCATTGGCGGATATCATCTCCATCTTCCAACCCTGCGCGTCGGCATAGCGCTGATACATGCGGAACAGGTCGCCCGCGAACAGCGCGGCTTCATCGCCGCCCGTGCCCGCGCGGATTTCCAGCATGGCCGGGCGGGCATCGGCCGAATCGCGCGGCAGGAGTTGCAGCGCCAGCGCCCGTTCGGCAGCGGGCAACCGCGCCTTGATGAGCTGCATTTCCTCCTGCGCCATTTCGCGCATGGCGAGATCGGCCTCCGCCCCCTCGCCGCCCGCCATCTGCTCCAGCGCGAGGAGTTCCTGCCGCAGCCGCCGCACTTCATGCGCGGCCCTGGCCACCGGTTCGATCTCCGCATATTCCTTGGAGAGGCGCACGAACTCTTCCGGCGCCAGGTCGGCACGCGTCATCGACGCCTGCACCTCGTCCCGGCGCGCCTCGATCTGCGCGATGCGTTCGGCGGAAATGTGCATCAGAACGCCGTCAGCTTACCTACAAGCGTATCCAGCGCCACCGCCTGCTGCTCCCCCGTGCCGAGATTGCGGACCGCTGCTTCGCCGCGCGCCAGTTCATCGTCGCCCAGGATTACGGCCCACTTCGCCCCGCTCGCATTGGCGCGCTGCATCCGCTTCTTCATATTGCCGCGATAGCCCATGTCGCAGGCGATGCCCGCGCGGCGGAGGACGGCAATGATGCCGGTCGCCTTGGCTTCCGCCGCCTCGCCCATGGGGATGACGGCGATGGTCGGGCGAGCGATCTCAGGCAGGTCGACCAGCATCGCCAGCCGCTCGATCCCCGCCGCCCAGCCGACCGCCGGGGTCGCGGGGCCGCCCAGATTCTCGATCAGCCCGTCATAGCGGCCGCCGCCCAGCACCGTGCCCTGCGCGCCGAGACGATCAGTGATGAACTCGAACGCGGTGTGGCGATAATAATCGAGGCCGCGCACCAGCCGGGCATTGCGCGCCCACGCCACGCCCGCCGCATCGAGGCCTACCGTCACCTTCTCGAAGAAGCTGCGTGCTTCATCAGTGAGGTAGGCGTCGATATCGGGCGCGCTGTCCGCCACCGGGCGGTCGCGCGGGTCCTTGCTGTCGAGGATACGCAGCGGATTGCGATGGAGGCGATCGAGGCTGTCCTCCGAAAGCTGGGCGCGATGCGCCTCGAAATGGGCGATCAGCGCGGCGCGCCATGCCTCGCGGCTGTCCGCATCGCCCAGCGTGTTGAGCGTCAGCGTCACGCCATCCGACACGCCCAGTTCCCGCAGCAACTGATCGGCGAAGACCAGCAGCTCCACGTCCGCGCCCGGCTCGCCCGCGCCGATGATTTCTGCGTCGAGCTGGTGGAACTGACGGAAGCGGCCCTTTTGCGGACGCTCGTAACGGAACAGCGGGCCATGCGTCGCGACCTTCAGTGGCGCATATTGCTGCCAGCCCTCAGTGATGTAAGCGCGGGAGATGCCCGCCGTGAACTCGGGGCGGAGGGTGATGCTGTCGCCGCCGCGATCCTCGAACGTATACATTTCCTTCGACACCACGTCCGTGCTTTCGCCCAGCGAGCGGGCGAACACCGCCGTCGCTTCGAACACGGGCACTTCCACGCGTTGAAAGCCATAGAGCCTGCGCACCCGGTCAAAGGTCGCGACCACATGCGCGAAACGCTCCTGGAACGCTTCGGGGGTGCCGCCCAGCATGTCCTGCGTGCCGCGCACCGGGCGCGGCGTTTCGATTTTCGCCATGGAACGCGCCCTTAGCCGCAAACAAGCTGCAAGGAAACGCGCTTTTTTATCGCATAATGTCGTCAGGCCGTTGCGGGGTGGACGAGGCCGCCTCGCGCCGCCATGCTCACGCCATCAGGCCGACCGGCCAGTCCTTTTCGGAGACGTCCATGATCCGCAGCCTTGCTGCCGCCCTTTGCCTTTCCACCGCCATCGCCAGCCCGCTCCAGGCGCAGGAAGCGATCCGTTCCAAACCAACGGCCCTGCCCGTCAACGACGCCACGCCCGCGCCGAAGGACGTGCCCTATCCCGGCGGCACGATCCGGCTGGAGGTGGACGCGACCGATACGGTGCAGCGGATCTTCCGGGTCAGGGAAACCATCCCCGTGGCGGCGAGCGGCCCGATGACCCTGCTGATGCCGCAATGGCTGCCGGGCAATCACGCGCCGCGCGGGCAGATCGAAAAACTCACCGGCCTCACCTTCACCGCCAACGGCAGGCCGCTGGCGTGGAAGCGCGATCCGCTGGACGTCTATGCCTTTCAGATCGACGTGCCGCAGGGCGCGAAGGAAGTCATCGCCCAATTCCAGTTCCTGTCCGCCACCGCGCCCAGTCAGGGCCGCGTCGTGGTGACGCCCAAGATGCTCAACATCCAGTGGGAAGCGGTGTCGCTCTATCCCGCCGGTTACTTCACCCGGCAGATCCCGGTGCAGGCGACCGTCACCTATCCCGCCGGCTGGCAGGCCGCGACCGCGCTGCGCGGGCGGCGGAGCGGGAACAGCGTCGCCTATGAGGTGATCGACTATGAAGCCTTGCAGGATTCGCCGGTCTTTGCGGGAACCTATTTCAAGGCGGTGGACCTTGGCGGCAATGTGACGCTGAATATCGTGGCCGACGATGCCGACGAGCTGGACTACAAGCCCGAGCAGATGGCGAAGCACAGGAAGCTGGTGGCGGAGGCCAGGGCGCTGTTCGGCAGCACGCATTTCGACCATTATGATTTCCTGCTCGCCATCACCGACGAGATGGGCGGCATCGGGCTGGAGCATCACCGCTCCTCGGAGAATCAGGTTGAGCCGGGTTATTTCAAGAATTGGGATTCGGGCGAGGCGCTGCTGGACCGCAATCTGCTGCCCCATGAGTTCACCCATAGCTGGGACGGCAAGTTCCGCCGCCCGGACCTCCTGTGGACGCCCGATTTCCGCACGCCGATGCAGGACAATCTGCTGTGGGTCTATGAAGGGCAGACGCAATTCTGGGGCTATGTGCTGGGCGCGCGGTCGGGCCTGTTCTCCAAGCAGGAAACGCTGGACGCCTATGCCCAGATCGCGGCGAAGCTCGACACGGCAAAGGGCCGGGAATGGCGGCCGATGGAGGACACGACGCTCGACCCCGTCATTTCCGCCCGCCGTCCCAAGGGCTGGGCAAGCTGGCAGCGGTCCGAGGATTATTATAATGAGGGCCTGATGATCTGGCTGGAGGCCGACGCGATCCTCCGCCAGCAGACGAAGGGCAAGAAGGGCCTGGATGATTTCGCCAGCGCCTTCTTCGGCATCAATCCGGGCGATTGGGGCCAGGTCGTCTATAATCGGGACGATGTCATCAGGACGCTGAACGATATCGCGCCCTATGACTGGTCGGGCTTCTTTCAGAAGCATGTGGACAATACGACCCGGGAAACGCCCAAGGGCGGCTTTACGCTGGGCGGCTATCGCCTTGCCTATGGCGACACGCCGGGCAGCATCACCAAGGCCGTCGAGAGCGCGCAGAAGGTCGTGGACCAGAGCTTCGGCCTTGGCCTCATAGTCAAGAACAGCGGGGAAATCGCGTCCGTGGTCTGGGACAGCGCCGCTTTCAAGGCGGGCCTTGCGGTGGGCTCCACCATTGTCGCGGTGAACGGCAATGAATATTCGGCCGATGTCTTCAAGGCGGCGATAAAGCAAGCTACCGCCCCACAGAAGCCGGTCCAGATCATCGTCAAGCAGGACAAATATTACCGCACTTTGTCTCTCGATTATTCAGGCGGGCTGCGCTATCCGCGCCTCGAAAAGACAGGAGAGGGTGAAGGCAGCCTCGACCGGCTGCTCAGACCGAAAACATAATCACCCCGAACGCCAACGCGTATCAAAAGGCCATTTCATGAATATCGAACTGATCCCGGTGGGCGACGATCCGCCCAACAGCCTGAACGTCATCATCGAGGTTCCGGTCGGCGGCGAGCCTGTCAAATATGAGTTCGACAAGGCATCGGGCGCGCTGTTCGTGGATCGCATCCTGCACACGCCGATGCGCTATCCCGCGAATTACGGCTTCGTGCCGCATACGCTGTCGCCCGACGGCGATCCGCTCGACGCGCTGGTCATCGCGCGCTCGCCCTTCATTCCCGGCGCCGTCGTCGCCGCCCGCCCGATCGCGGTGCTGAACCTGGAAGATGAAGCGGGCGGCGATGAAAAGCTGGTCTGCGTGCCGCATGATTCGGTCTTCCCCTATTATTCGAACGTCGAGGAAAAGGACGACCTGCCCGGTATCGTGATGGAGCAGATCGAGCATTTCTTCACCCACTACAAGGATCTGGAAAAGAAGAAGTGGGTGCGGGTCGGCACATGGGGTGGCGCGGAAGACGCGCGCCAGATCACGCTGGAGGCCATCGCGCGCTACAAGGCCGGCAAGGCGGCCTGATATTTCGCGCCGCTTTTAGGACAATAAAAGAGGGCCGCGCGGACAGGTGTTCGCGCGGCCCCTTTTCTTCGACACTCGGCCGGCCTTACGCGCCGAAGGTTGCATATTATATTCGCGCGGAGACGCGAGGTCATTGCCGGCTTTGCTTCGTGTCTCCGTACGATTCAAATCAGCCGGTCAGCCTCCAGCGCCAACGCGGACGTGTCCCGGCCGACCGGCATCCGCGCATGGAGCCGCGCGTCGGCCTGTGCCAGCCGTTCGACGCCCAGGGCCAGTTGCTCCCTGGGCAAAGTGAAGGGCAGGCGCAGGAACCGCTCGAACGCGCCGCTGACGCCAAAACGCGGGCCGGGCGCGATGCGCACGCCATGGCTTTCCGCCAGCGCGGCGAGCGCGGTCGCTTCGGCGCCAGGCATCTCCGCCCAGAGGGATAGCCCCCCCGCGGGCGATTCGATCCGCCAATGGGGCAGATGCCGCTCCAGCAGCGCCAGCAGATGATCGCGCCGGTCGCGCAGCACCTTCGCCTGCTGGCCAAGCCCCTCCCCTTCATCCAGCAGATGCGCGACGGCAAGCTGCTCGATCACCGGGCTGGCCATGTCCATCGTCGTGCGCAGCCGCCCAAGCGCCGCGATCGTCTGGGGATCGGCGCGAATCCAGCCGACGCGCAGGCCACCCCAATAGATCTTGCTCGCCGAACCCAAGGTGATGACCTGCCGCCCCGACGGATCATGCACCGCGACCGGCGGTGGCGGCGCGAAATCCAACCCCATCGCCACCATCGTCTCGTCGATGATGAGCGGCGTGTGCGTTGCGGCCGCGACGCCTGCCAGCGCCCGGCGCGTGGCGGGGTCCATGCTGCGGCCCGTGGGGTTGTGGAAATCGGCGATCACATAGGCGAAGCGCGGCGCCGTCTGGCGAAAGGCCGCCTCCATCGCGTCGATATCCCATCCCTGCGCGGGAAGGCCGACCGGCACAGGCACGACATGCGCGCGCTGCAGCGCCTGGATCACATTATGATAGGTGGGATGGTCGATCACCGCCCGGTCGCCCGGTCCCGCGAGCCATTGGACCAGCAGCGAGAAACCCTGCTGCGCGCCGTTGGTGACGATGATCTGATCCGGGCTGGTCGGACATCCCCGCCGCTCGAAATGCGCGGCGATGGCGCGGCGCAGAGGCGGCAGGCCCAGCGGGTCATAGCCAAGGTCGCCCAGAAAGGCGGGCAGCATCTCCACCGCCGTCTGAAGAGCACGCCCCACACCGGGCGCGGCGGGGAGGGCGGCATGGGTCCAGTTGAGCAGATTGCCGCCGCTGCCCATCTCGATATCCGGCGCGACCGGCGCGATGCGGCTGGCGGGCAGGCGGGTGAGCGTGCCGGATCCCTGCCGGCTTTCCAGATAGCCTTCGTCCCGCAGCCGGTCGAAGGCCGCCGCCACGGTCGTTCGGCTGAGGCCCAGCGCACCGGCCAGTTCCCGCTCCCCCGGCAGGCGGACATTCAGGCCCACGCGCCCGTCCAGCACCAGCATCCGCAATGCCTGCGCCAGTTGACGATAGGCAGGCTCTGGACTGTTTTCCGCGCGCCACGCGCCCAGCAGCCGCAGCAGCGAAGGGGGCCGAAGGAAGGATATGGACATGGCCATTGGCTCCGATCTTCAAGAATCGAAGGCCAATTACCGAACAATGGCTGTTTTGTAAAAGGCCATTATAGCTAGATGGTCAGGCCATGATGATGCACCGCCGCCTCTTCCAGCTTTTCTGGGGCCTTGGCCTCTACGGTTTTTCCATGGCGCTGATGCTGCGCGCCGGGCTGGGCCTCGATCCGTGGGATGTGTTGCATCAGGGGCTTAGCCCGCGCCTTGGCCTCAGCTTCGGGATGACAGTCAATCTGGTGGGGGCGCTGGTCCTGCTGCTCTGGTGGCCGCTGCGGCAGAAGCCGGGGATCGGCACGGTCTGCAATATCGTGGTGATCGGCACCGCCGTGGATATCGGCCTGATGCTGCTGCCGACGCCCGAAGGTCATGCGGTGCGTTTCGGCTGGCTGGCGGCGGGCATCGTGCTGAACGGCATTGCGGGCGGAGCTTATATCGGCGCGGGGCTCGGGCCGGGGCCGCGCGATGGGCTGATGACCGGATTTTGCCGTTGGACCGGCTTGCCCGTCAAATGGGTGCGGACGGGGATCGAGATCGCGGTGCTCGCGGCGGGATGGGCGCTGGGCGGGACCGTGGGGATTGGGACGCTGCTCTATGCGGCGACGATCGGGTGGATCGTGCACCATGCCCTGCCCTTCTTCACCATCGCGCCGCGCGCCGGGCTTATCCCGCGATGAGGCGGATGGAAGCGCTCGCCACCCAGCCGCTCTGGCAGGGGCCGTCATAGGGCTGCTTGCGGTCCACGGGGGAGGACAGCCCGCAGTCGACCGGTTCGGCTCCCTCATCCTGCGCGGGCGGCGGGATGACCACGCCCAGCCATTTCTGATCGAGGCTGCGGGTGCAGATGAAGGCCCTCTCCCCTTCCGCCATGCGGCCGGTTTCGCGCGCATCGTCGAAGGGCGCGGCGCGCACCGCCAGTCCCTTCGCGCCAGCACGCGCCACCTGTCCCAGCGCCCCGCAGGCGTCGAGACGCGGGCCGTCCTCCCCTATGGTCACGGGCCGCGCGAGGCTCGATTCCATGCGGGTTTCGGATACGCCTTCCCGCGGCGCGTCGGCGATGGAGCTGTTGGGCAGCTCCTCCAGCACGTCGCTGCGGTCGGAACAGGCGGAAAGGAGAAGAAGGAGGGGAAACAGGGCACGCATCGCCCTGTGATAGACCGTGCCCGCCCCAAGCGGAAGAAGGCATGTTTCGCTTTAGTTTCGCGGGGCGATTCCCTATATGCTCGACTATGAGCGAGGAAACCCAGAACAGCCCCAATGGCAACAGTTACGGCGCCGATAGCATCAAGGTCCTGAAAGGGCTGGATGCCGTGCGCAAACGCCCCGGCATGTATATCGGCGACACCGATGACGGCTCCGGCCTGCATCACATGGTGTTCGAAGTCAGCGACAACGCCATCGACGAGGCGCTGGCCGGGCATTGCGACCGCATCCTCATCACCCTGAACCCCGACGGCTCTATCAGCGTCGAGGATAATGGGCGCGGCATCCCCACCGGCATCCACAAGGAAGAAGGCGTTTCGGCGGCCGAGGTCATCATGACCCAGCTCCATGCCGGCGGCAAGTTCGAGAATACGTCCAACGACAATGCCTATAAGGTATCGGGCGGCCTGCATGGCGTCGGCGTGTCGGTCGTGAACGCGCTCAGCGAATATCTGGACCTCAATATCTGGCGGGACGGCAAGGAGCATTATATGCGCTTCGCCTATGGCGATGCCGTCGCCCCGCTCAAGGTGATCGGCGATGCGCCCGAAGGCAAGAAGGGCACGCGCGTCACCTTCCTCCCCTCGGTCGAGAAAGTGCCCGGCGACGGCGGCACCTTCAAGAACCATACGGAATTCGACTTCGAGAAGCTGGAGCATCGCTATCGCGAACTGGCGTTTCTGAACTCCGGCGTGCGCCTGTTCCTGGTCGACGCGCGGCATGAGGAGAAGAAGGAAGTCGAGTTGTTTTATGAGGGCGGCATCGCGGCCTTCGTCAAATATCTCGACCGCAACAAGACGGCGATGATGCCCGATCCGATCGCCATTTCAGGCACCCGCGACGATGTCACCATCGATGTCGCGCTGGAATGGAACGATTCTTATTATGAGAATGTCCTCTGCTTCACCAATAATATCCCGCAGCGTGACGGCGGCACCCATCTCGCGGCCTTCCGCGCGGCGCTGACCCGGACGCTCAACAATTATGCGGACAAGTCTGGCCTTTTGAAGAAGGAGAAGGTGTCCCTCACCGGCGAGGACATGCGCGAAGGGCTGACCGCCATCGTGTCGGTGAAGCTGCCCGACCCCAAATTCTCGTCCCAGACCAAGGACAAGCTGGTGTCGTCCGAGGTGCGCCAGCCGCTCGAAAGCCTGATGGCGGACAAGATGGCCGAATGGCTGGAGGAAAATCCGCAGCATGGGCGGATGATCGTGCAGAAGGTGATCGACGCCGCCGCCGCCCGAGAGGCCGCGAAGAAAGCGCGCGAACTTACCCGGCGCAAGGGGGTGATGGACATCGCCTCCCTCCCCGGCAAGCTGGCCGACTGTCAGGAGCGCGATCCGGCCAAGTCCGAGCTGTTCCTTGTCGAGGGCGATTCGGCGGGAGGTTCGGCCAAGCAGGGCCGCAACCGGCACAATCAGGCGATCCTGCCCTTGAAGGGCAAGATCCTGAACGTGGAACGCGCGCGGTTCGACCGGATGCTCTCGTCCAAGGAGATCGGCACGCTGATCCAGGCGATGGGCACGGGCATCCGCGACGACTTCAACCTGGAAAAGCTGCGCTATCACAAGATCGTCATCATGACGGACGCCGACGTCGACGGCGCGCATATCCGCACGCTGCTGCTGACCTTCTTCTATCGTCAGATGCCGCAGATCATCGAGGCGGGCCATCTCTTTATCGCCCAGCCGCCGCTCTACAAGGCGACGCGGGGGCGGTCGGAGGTCTACCTCAAGGACGAAACCGCGCTGGAGCAATATCTGGTCGACAATGGCGTCGAACATATGGCGCTGGATACCAGCGGCGGCACCCGCACGGGCGAGGATCTGCGTTCGCTGATCGAACATGCGCGGCGGATGCGGGCGGTGATGCGCTATGTGCCGCGCCGCTACAATCCCGCGATCATCGAGGCGCTGAGCCTCAACGGCGCGCTTGATCCCGAACTGTCCCATGCCGAGCAGGCCGCGCGGCTGGCCGACAGCGTCGCGTGGATGGGCGCGCAGGACGAGGAAGGCAAATGGAGCGGCCGGATCGCGGAGGAGGGCGGCTTCCACTTCGAACGGCTGTGGCGCGGCGTCACCGATCATCATGTCATCGAACATGGCTTCATCGGATCGGCCGAGGCGCGCAGGCTGCACGCCATCGCGGCGGAGGAATCGGGCAGCTATCTCACCCCCAGCCGCCTGGTGACGGCCAAGGCCGCGCTGGCGGCGGAAGAGGCGGGCGAGGACGACCTGCCTGCCGCGACCAAGGGTTCGAGCATCGTCACCCGGCCGAGCGAACTGCTCGATGCGATCCTGGCGGCCGGGCGCAAGGGGCTGGCGATCCAGCGCTACAAGGGGCTTGGCGAAATGAATGCCGAGCAGCTTTGGGAAACCACGCTGGACCCGGACAACCGTTCGATGTTGCGGGTCGAGGTGGAGCAGGCGGACGTGGCCGACGAAATCTTCACCCGGCTGATGGGCGATGTGGTCGAACCGCGGCGCGAGTTCATTCAGGACAATGCGCTGAACGTCGCCAATCTGGACGTGTAAGATCATGGCAGGCGCGGAGCAGTCCCGCTGTAGCTGGGTCGGGACGGACCCGCTGTACCGCGCCTATCATGACGCCGAATGGGGCGTGCCGGAGCGGGATTCGCGGATGCTCTGGGAAACGCTGATGCTGGAAGGGTTTCAGGCGGGGCTGAGCTGGATCACCATCCTGCGCAAGCGCGAGGGGTTCCGCGCGGCCTTTGCCGGGTTCGATCCTGACAAAGTGGCGGCGTTCGGGCCGGACGATGTGGAGCGGCTGATGGCCGATCCCGGCATCGTGCGGGCGCGGGCGAAGATCGAGGCGACGATCGGGGGCGCGCGGATCTTCTGCGAGATGCGGGACCGGGGCGAGGATTTTTCCGCCTATGCCTGGTCCTTCGTCGATGGCGTTCCGGGCCGGGGCGACGGCGTCACCGTCCACGCACACACGCCCCTGTCGGCGGCGCTGTCGAAAGACCTCAAGAAGCGCGGCTTCAAGTTCGTCGGGCCGACCATCGTTTATGCGTGGATGCAGGCGGTCGGGCTGGTGAACGATCACGCGGCGCACTGCTTCCGGCGGGACGCGGCGTGAAGGGCGCGCTGCCTTTGGTGCTGGCGTTGGCGCTGGCGGGATGCGGTGGAGAAGATGATGTTCCGGCCGCGAACAATGCCGCCGGGACGGCAGCGGTGGCGGGCGCGCCGATCCCCGGCAAGGCCGAAATAGCGAATGACATGGCAAAGGAAAAGCTTTCCGATTCCGCGCCCCCGGTTCCACGTGGAACAGGCGTCCCTGCTCCGGAGCCGGCGTTGGAAGAGGTAGAGGGGTACCGTGCCATCGGGACCGAGCCGTTCTGGGCGGTGACGGTGCGCAGGTCGGTGGCCACGCTGCAACGGCCGGACAAGCCGCCGATGCGCTTTGCCGTGGAGCGGCGGGAAGACCGGCGCACGATCCGCTATCTGGGCGAGGGCTTCTCCATGACGGTCGGCGAAGGGCCGTGCAGCGACGGGATGAGCGACGCCATCTGGTCCGACCGGGTGCAGGTCGCGTTCGGGGAAGGCACGCTCAAAGGATGCGGCGGAGAGCGGGACGACCGGGAGGCCGATGGGCTTTGATCGGCCAGGAGCGGAGAATCAATATCGTCATCCCAACGAAAAGCACCGATTCCGTCACGTCCCGCCGTCACATTGCAGGCGATGCTGCCCCGCATATATGGTCCGCGTCGCGGGGATAGGGCTGACCGCAGGCGCGGCAGGCGGTATGGACGCCGGGCTTGAGGCCATGGCCCACCGCGACCCGCTCGTCGAAGACATAGCAGTCGCCGTGCCAACGGCTTTGCGCTTCGGGCATCTCCTCCAGATAGCGCAATATGCCGCCGCGCAGATGATAGACCTCGTCGAAACCGCGCGACTTGACGAAGGCGGTCGATTTTTCGCACCTGATGCCGCCGGTGCAGAACATCGCGATCTTCGGCGCCCGGCCCTCGTCCCGCAGCTTTTGCGCGAAATCGTCGAACCAGGCGGGGAAGTCGCGGAAGGCGCCGGTGCCCGGATCGATCGCCCGCTCGAACGTGCCGCAGGCGACTTCATAGGCGTTGCGCGTGTCGATGACGACCGTGTCGGGATCGGCGATCAGCGCGTTCCATGCGGCGGGGTCGAGCGTCACGCCCGCCTTGTCCGCCGGGTCGAGATCGCCCGCGCCCAGCGTCACGATCTCCGCCTTCACCTTGACCTTCATGCGGGCGAAGGGCGCCTGCGGGGCCATGGCATATTTGACGTCGAGGTCGGCGCAACCGGGCAGGGCGCGGATATGCGCGACGAGGGCGGCGACGGCCTGCGCGCTGCCCGCCACGGTGCCGTTGATCCCTTCGCGCGCAAGGATCAGCGTGCCGCAGGTGCCCAGTTCCGCCGCGAGGGCGCGCAAGTCCACCGCCAATCCCCGCGGATCGGGGAAGGCCGCGAAGCGGTAGAGCGCGGCGATGGTATAAGGCGCGGTTTCGTCCATGGCGCGCCTATAGGGGTTTCGCTGCCCTCTTGAAAGCATCGGCGGGAGAGCGCATAGGCGGGCCATGGTTCCCCTTTCGTTCGCAGGTCATGATTTTCTGGCATTGCCGGAGGCGGCGCTGTTCTGGCCCGCGCAAGGGGCGCTGCTGGTCGCCGACCTGCATTTCGAGAAGGCGAGCTGGTATGCGCGCTTCGGGCAGTTCCTGCCGCCGCATGACAGCGCCGCCACGCTGGACCTGATCGAGGGGCTGGTGGCCCGGACCGGGGCGAAGGCGGTCTGGTCGCTGGGCGACAGTTTCCACGATGCGGACGGCGCGGCGCGGCTGGACCGGGCGACGCGGGAGCGGCTGGCGGCCCTGACCGCGCGGCTCGACTGGATATGGATCGTGGGCAATCACGATGCGGGCGCGGCGCGGATGCCCGGCGGGCAGCGCATGGCCGAGGCGGTGGTGGAGGGCGTTTGCCTTCGCCATGAAGCGATGGCGGGCGACCCGCGGCCCGAGATATCGGGTCATTTCCACCCCAAGCTGCGCCTGTCGCTGCGCGGCCGGCATGTGTCGCGCCGCTGCTTCGTGGGATCGGAATCGAAGCTGATCCTGCCCGCGCTGGGCGCTCTGACGGGCGGGCTGGACGCGGGGCATGGCGAAATCCGCCGCGCCGTGGGGCCGGGCGCGATGGCGCTGGTGCCGGTGGCCGACCGGCTGCTTCGCTTTCCCTTGACGTAAGCGGACGTTACGGAAACGGGAATTTAATCTGTTGCGGCTAGGCAACAGAGATGGCGATTCATCTTCGGAATAAGCGAAAAGCCCCTGAAAAGGCGGCTTCTATTGCTTTCAGTCCCCTGTGGCAGCATAATCGCGGCCATCCTGACATGAATAAAATCATGCAGGACAGGAGAGGACCGACCATCATGAAACAAAATAGCCTTTGGCTGTCATCCGCCGGCGTGGTCGCGCTGGTGGCCGCGATCCCCCTTGCCCAGGCGCAGGACGAGACGGCGCCGCAAGCCGCCGCCGTCGAGGACAGCGTCAACATCATCGTCACCGCGACGCGGCGCGCCAGCCCGCTATCGGACGTGCCCATCGCCGTGTCGGCGATAAGCGCGCAGGCGATGCAGAATAGCGGCGCAACCGACATACGGGCGCTCAACCAGCTTGCGCCGTCGATGCTCATTTCCTCCACCGGATCGGAAGCCAATGCGTCCGCCCGTATTCGCGGCATCGGCACGGTGGGCGACAATCCGGGGCTGGAAAGCTCCGTCGCGGTGTTCATCGACGGCGTTTACCGATCACGCACGGGCGCGGGCCTCACCGATCTGGGCGAGATCGAGCGGGTGGAGGTGCTGCGCGGGCCGCAGGGCACGCTGTTCGGGCGCAACGCGTCGGCGGGCCTTATCAACATCATCAGCAAGGCACCGGAGTTCACGCTGGGCGGCAAGGCCGAGGTGACTTACGGCAATTATGATTACTGGCGTCTGGCGGGCCGCATCACCGGGCCGGTGAGCGACAGCATCGCGCTGGCGCTGGATGGCGTCTGGTCGAAGCGGGACGGCTTCTACAAGCTGGTCGACGCGGCGGGCGACAAGGTGGGCGACACCAATGACCGCGACCGGTATTTCCTACGCGGGCAGGCGCTGATCGAGCCGAACGACGCGCTTTCGATCCGGCTGATCGGCGATTACACCAACCGCGACGAAAGCTGCTGCGGCGCGGCCACTATCGAAACGCGCGAACGGGTGCCGCTGGCTGGCGGTGGATACGGGACCAACGACTTCAACCGCATCGCCGCCATCATGCAGGGGCAGGGCGCGGTGTTCCACGACGATCCCTATGACCGCAGGCTGACGATCAACGAGGACCGCAACTATGTCAGCAAGCTCAAGGATTGGGGCGTTTCGGGCGAGATCAATTATGATTTCGGCGGCGCGAAGCTGACCAGCATCACCGCCTATCGCGATTACAAGTCCAAGGATTATGGCGATTACGATTATAGCGGCGCGGACCTGCTCTATCGCGATCCGGGCACGTTCCGCCAGTTCAAGACCTTCACGCAGGAATTGCGGTTGCAGGGGTCGGCCTTTGGCAATGCGCTGGACTGGCTGGTCGGCGGCTATTACGCCCATGAAAAGCTGACCTTGCAGGACAATATCCGCTTTGGCGCGGATTATGGCCGGTTTTCCGCCTGCCGCCTGATGGCGGGGGCGGGGCCGACCAGCAACCTGACGGAAGCGCAGCTCATGGCGTGCGGCGCGAACCCGCTCGCCACCTCCGCCCTGATCGGAGGCACGCAGGCGCAGCTCAATGCCGGGCTGACCAACGCCTTCATCAATGCAGGGCTAGACCCCGGCGTGGCGGCGGCGCAGGCGGGCGCGATCTCCACCGGGCTTGGCAATGGGCTGTCAGCGTTGGCCGCTATCCCGGAAGGGACGGGCGACGTTGCCTCGCGCTATTATCAGAAGAGCGAGAATTGGGCGCTGTTCACCCATAATATCGTGCATATCACCCCGCAGCTCGATCTGACGCTGGGGCTGCGCTACACGCATGAAAGCAAGCGTTTCTCGGCGGATTTCAATAATAACAACGCGACCTGCGCGGCGTTGCAGGCGTCGGGGCTGCCGGGCATCGCGACCAATCCGCAACTGGGCAGCGCGGCCGCGCTGGCGGGCGGCATCCTGACGCTGGGCTGTCTGGGCAATGGGTCCACGGGCCTCAATGCGCTGGACCTGCATGACCGGATCAGCGACGGCGAATTTTCCGGGACCGCCGTGCTGTCATGGAAGCCGGTCGACGCGCTGCTGCTCTATGGCAGCTATTCGCGCGGGTATAAGGCGGGCGGCTATAATCTCGATCGGTTCCAGCTTGGATCGACCGGTCTCAATCCGGTTCCGGCGGTGTTCTCGCCGCGCAGCAATGCGGACGTGACGACGCTGCGTTTCGCGGCGGAGAAGGTGGACGCGTTCGAGGTGGGCCTCAAATACAGCCAGCCCAAATGGAGCGCGAACATCGCCGCCTTCCGGCAGGAGTTCAAGAATTTCCAGCTCAACACCTTCAACGGCACCAGCTTCATCGTCCAGAACATCAATGGCTGCGACGGCGATCTGAGCGCGGCGCGCACCTGCGACAAGGGCGATGTGTCGCCGGGCCTTGTCAGTCAGGGCGTGGAGCTGGAATTGACGGCCAGCCCGGTGCGGAACGTCCGCATTTCGGGCGGCATGACCTACGCCCGCGCGAAATTCGCCAACCGGCTGGTGGGCAGCGGCGACGGATCGGTGCCGCTCGATCCCGCGCTGTTCCTGCTGCCCGGATCGATCAACTCGCAGGCGCCCGAGCTGGTGACGACCGCCAGCGCGGCGTGGACGCCGGAGATCGGCTCCAATGGGCTGTCGGCGCTCTTCTATGTCGACGCGCGCATGACCGGCGACTTCAACACCGGGTCCGACCTTTTCCCGGAAAAGGAGCAGGACGGCTTTTCGGTCGTGAACGCCCGCATCGGCCTTCGCGGGCCGGAGCAGAAATGGGCGATCGAGTTCTGGGGCCAGAATATCTTCAACGCGAAATATACGCAGGTGGCCTTCAGCAGCCCGCTCCAGTCGAGCAGCCCGGCGACATCGACCACCGGGCAGTTCGCATCGGGCGGGGTGATGGCGAACCAGCTTATCTCGGCCTATCTGGCGGAGCCGCGCACCTATGGGATTACCCTGCGCGGGTCGTTCTGATCCAAAGGCCCGCCGTGCCATCGGGCGCGGCGGGCTTTTCGCGTCAGGGATAGGGACGGGCGCCGAACAGGGCGGTGCCCACGCGAATGTCCGTCGCGCCCAGCATGATCGCGGTTTCGAAATCGCCCGACATGCCCATGGAGAGCCGATCCAGCCCTTCCTCCCGCGCGATTTTGGCGAGCAGGGCGAAATAGGGGGCGGGTTCGCCTTCGGCCGGGGGCACGCACATCAGGCCCGGCAGGGGAATGCCCGCTTGCCGCGCGGCGGCGATGAGGGCGGGCACGTCGGCGATGGCGCAGCCGCCCTTCTGCTCCTCCGCCCCGATATTGACCTGGATGTAACAGGGGATGCGGCGGCCACTCGCGTCCATGGCCCTTGCCAGCGCCGTCAGCAAGGACGGGCGGTCGAGCGAATGGATCACGTCGAACAGGGCCACGGCGTCGGCCGCCTTGTTCGATTGAAGCTGGCCGACGAGGTGGAGGCGGATATCGGGATACTCCTCGCGCAGGGCGGGCCATTTGGCCTGCGCTTCCTGAACCCGGTTTTCGCCGAAAATGCGCTGGCCCGCTTCGATCAGGGGGCGGATGGCGTCGGCATCCTGCGTCTTGGACACGGCGATCAGGGTGATGGCGTCGGCGCTGCGCCCCGTGAGGCGGGCGGCGCGGCCCATGGTGTCGCGCACGGCGGTAAGGCGATCCCTGGCTTGTGTGATGGCGGTCGTCATGGCGGCTGCTATAGGCGAGGGTCATGGAACATCGCCACCGCAAAAAACCGCCGACGATCTGGCTGATGACGGATGAGCGCGTGGACGGGGCGCTCCAGCTTGCGGCGGCGGCGCGGCTGCCCAGGGGCAGGGGCGGCATCGTCTTTCGCCATTATCGCACCGCGCCGGATGAGCGGCGGGCCTTGTTCGCGCGGTTCCGGGCGATCGCGCGGCGGCGGCGGCTGCTGCTGATGCTGGGCGGCGATGCGCGGGAGGCGGCGGG
>Ga0180221_1000321_pt1 | contig 48016 bp, 49 predicted proteins | sample eDN5th37CKraftMG_FD_151339 | JGI IMG/M metagenome (GOLD analysis project Ga0180221, IMG submission 151339) | Enriched Miracle-Growth compost microbial communities from Emeryville, California, USA - eDNA 5th pass 37_C Kraft MG (version 2) (version 2) ...
CGCGCCGACCATGCCGCCGATGCCGTGGATGCCGAAGGCGTCGAGCGAGTCGTCATAGCCGAGCTTGGGCTTGAGCACCGTGACGGCGAAGAAGCAGACGACCGAGGCGACCGCGCCCAGCACGATCGCGCCGAACGGTCCGCTATTGCCCGCAGCCGGAGTGACGGCGACGAGACCCGCGATCACGCCCGAACAGAAGCCCAGAGCCGAAGCCTTGTGTCCCGCGACACGCTCGGCGACCATCCAGGCCAGAGCGGCCGACGCGGTGGCGACGAAGGTGTTGATCATCGCAAGGGCGGCCGAGCCATTGGCTTCCAGCGCCGAACCGGCGTTGAACCCGAACCAGCCGACCCACAGCAGGCCGGTGCCGACCACCGTCAGCGTCATCGAGTGCGGTGGCATCGGTTCCTTGGGATAGCCCATGCGCTTGCCCAGGATGATGCAGGCCACCAGAGCCGAGACGCCCGCGTTGATGTGGACGACCGTGCCGCCCGCGAAGTCCAGCGCGCCCATCTCGAAGAACAGGCCGCCCGCTGCCCAGACCATGTGCGCGATCGGGAAATAAACGATCGTCAGCCATAGGAGGGCAAAGACCATCACGGCGGAGAATTTGATGCGCTCGACCACCGAACCCAGCACCAGCGCGATGGTGATCGCGGCGAAGGTCATTTGGAAGCAGACGAAGACATATTCAGGGATGACCACCCCGTCGGTGAAGGTGGCGGCGGTCGAATCCGGTGTGATCCCCGCGAGGAACAGCTTGCCCAAGCTGGCGATAAAGGGCTTGAGGCCGTCCGACGCGTCGGGACCGAAGGCCAGGCTGTAGCCATAGGTGACCCAGACCAGCATCGCGAGGCACGCGACCGCGCCGATCTGCGTCATGACGGACAGCATGTTCTTCGTGCGGACGAGGCCGCCATAGAACAGCGCCAGGCCAGGCAGGATCATGGCAAGGACGAGGACGGTGGAAATCATCATCCAGGCCGTGTCGCCCTTGTCCGGAACCGGCGCAGCGGCAGTTGCCGCGTCCTGCGCCCAAGCAGGCAGGGCGGTCAGCAGCGACAGGGCAGCAGCCCCCGCCACGCCGCAAAGTTTCTTGGAAAAGCTCATCATTCCCCCCTTCTTACAGCGCGGTTTCGCCGGTTTCGCCGGTGCGGATGCGTACCGCCTGTCCGACATCGAGGACGAATATCTTGCCGTCGCCGATGGCGCCTGAATTGGCGGCGGCCTGCGTCGCTTCGACGACGCGGGGCGCAAGGTCGTCGTCGCAGACCACCTCGATCTTGATCTTGGGAACCATGTTGGTCGAATATTCGGCCCCGCGGTAGATTTCGGTCTGTCCCTTCTGACGACCAAAGCCCTTCACTTCGCTGACCGTCATGCCCGCGATGCCGAGCGAGGAGAGTGCCTCGCGGACTTCGTCAAGCTTGAACGGCTTGATGATAGCCATGACAAGTTTCATGTCGCCCCCTTTACCTAGTGTGCGACCATCACTCAGCAAGAGCCATGCCAATTCGTTAAACGGGGCTTAACAGGACCTTTTGGGAGAGGCGGTTATGCTGCAGCGCCAAAAAAATGGGCATCAAGGGGAATGTGCCCAAAATTTGGGCAGCCGGGGGGGGGATCGTTTACCAGTGCGCGCCTTCCGCCATGGCATCCGCTTCCCCGAGCCTGTCCTTGCGCCCCAGGACCGCGTTGCGATGCGGAAAACGGCCGAACTGTTTGATGACCGCATGATGCCGCCGCGCATAATCCAACGCCTGAGCATCGTCGGCCGCTTCGAACAGGGTGAGCGAAAGCTCTTGATCTTCCAGATTCTCGCTATGCTGAAACGGCATGTAGAAGAAGAGCCGCCCCGCGCCGCCGATCTGGATGTCATAGCCATGCGCTATGCCGCCGCGCGCGATTTCGCGGGCCAGCGGATCGGTGGCGAATGCCGTGGCGCTTTGTCGGAACATGTTACGGGGCATTTGATCGAACAGCAGCACGGCCGCCAGCGCTTCGTCCGCGCGTTCGAGAAAGTCTTCGGCGGGCAATAGCCGTTTTTCTTCCCATACGTCCATGAAGCGGGTCTTGCAGAGTTGGTCCACCTTCGGATTCCGTTCCCACCAGCCCTTCTCTCCGATCTGGTTGAACCAGAAGTCGAGCAACGCCGCGGCCCAATCGGCGGTCACGGCATGGGGGCTATCGGTCAGCATGTTCATGCCGGATCAATGAGCGTTAGGGGCGAAGGGTTCCTCGGCCCATGGCAGCTTCGCGTCAGGTCGCCGTGCCGCCGACCGTCAGGCCTTCGATCAGCAGCGTGGGTTGTCCGACGCCTGCGGGCACGCTCTGCCCGCCCTTGCCGCACATGCCGATGCCTTCGTCCAGCGCCCAGTCATTGCCGATGCCCGCGACCTTGGTGAGCGCGGTCGGGCCGTCGCCGATCAGCGTCGCGCCCTTGATCGGCTCGCCCAGCTTGCCGTTCTCCACCTTATAGGCTTCGGTGCAGGAAAAGACGAACTTGCCCGATACGATGTCGACCTGTCCGCCGCCGAAGCTCTTGGCGAAGATGCCGGATTTCATGCGGCCCAGCAGCTCCTCCGGGTCGTCCTCGCCGCCCTTGATGAAGGTGTTAGTCATGCGCGGCATGGGCGCATGGGCATAGCTTTCGCGGCGGCCGTTGCCGGTCGGCTCCACGCCCATCAGGCGCGCGTTCAGCCGGTCCTGCATATAGCCCTTGAGGATGCCGTCCTCGATCAGCACATTTTCGCGCGTCGGGGTGCCTTCGTCGTCGATGGAAAGCGATCCGCGCCGGTTGAGGATGGCGCCGTCATCCACCACCGTCACGCCGGGCGCGGCGACGCGCTCACCCACGCGGCCGGAAAAGGCGCTGGTGCCCTTGCGGTTGAAATCGCCTTCCAGGCCATGGCCGATGGCTTCGTGGACCAGCACGCCGGGCCAGCCCGGTCCCAGCAGCACCGTCATCTCCCCGGCAGGCGCGGCGATGGAGCGCAGGTTCACCCGCGCCTGCGCCAGCGCCTCGTCAATGGCGCGGTTCCAGATCGCGGCTTCCATCACCTCATCGTAGAGATAGCGTCCGCCGATCCCGAACACGCCGGTTTCGCGGCGGCCATTCTCTTCCAATATGACGGAGACGTTGAGCCGCACCAGCGGGCGAATATCGGTCGCGGTGAAGCCGTCTGCGCGGACGATCTCCACTACGGACCAGCTTCCCGACAGGCTGACCGACACCTGCGCGACGCGCGGATCGCGGGCGCGGGCAGCGGCGTCGATTTCGGCGCACAGCTTCACCTTCTCGGCGAAGGGCACGATCTCCAGCGGGTTGGCGTCGGTATAAAGATGGCGGTTGGTGCGCAGCGGCGGCGGGGCGGGCTGGCCTTTGGCCGGGTCGAGCAGCGTCAGCGTCTGCGCGGCGCGGCGGATGGCGGCTTCGCTGATGTCGTTGGCATGGGCAAAGCCGGTCATCTCGCCTGAAACGCCGCGCAGGCCAAAGCCCGCATCGGTGGAATAATCCGCTGTTTTCAGCCGCCCGTCATCGAAGCCGAAGCTTTCGCTCGCCCGATATTGCAGGTAAAGCTCGCCATCGTCGCAGGCGCGCAAAGCCTCTGCGGCCAGGCGGCGCGCGCCATCAGGATCGAGCAGGCCCGGACGATAAAGCAGGCCGCGGGCGTCGGTGAACTGGGAAGCAAGATCGGTCATGCGCCTGATATAAGCGCGGCGGCCGTCAAGCCCAACGAAATTTCGTCAGAGGCTGGCGCCTGAAGAAATATCGGGCAATTCACCGACCTCCGGCGTATCCGCCGGGCCGCCGATCAGCACGAAACGCCGGTCGCAATAGCCGCAATCGACATAACCATGCTCGTCGATTTCCAGGAAAACGCGCGGATGGCCGAGCGCGGCGGGAATGTCGCCGGAACCGTCACAGGAAACGCGCGGCCGGGAGACTCGGATGATTTCAGGCGGCTGGATCATGGCCGGTTCGATTAGCAGCACCGCGGCCGGGCCGCAATATGCTTGCGCGGCTGGATTGGAGGCGGGCAACACAAAGCGCCTATCGGGCAAATCCGTAAGCCGTAGCCTGGCGGTTTACATCCGCCCCGCTTGAGCTTAATCGCTTTGAAGCGTGTGAGAGGACGGATTAATGCAGGGCAAATCATATTCTTTCAGTTGCCTTATTTGCGGCAACAAAGATAAATATACGCCGGTGCAAGAAACCATTCTTGGCGATCAGAAGGGAGAAATGATCGCAGTCGAATGTGGGGAATGCGCTCATACCCAACTGTTCCCGCCTCAATATGATGTCGCCTTTTATGAGAGCGACGGGCAGGTCAACAATGTCGTCAAGCATTATGGCACGCCACAGAAAACCCTGTTCGATCACAGCTTCATAGAGGCAAGGCGCAGGCGTGAGCGCTTCGGAGATCGCGGTATCCGGCTTTCCGAAAATATGAAGCTTCTGGACATTGGCGGCGGCTATGGCTTTTTCGGAGGGGAAATGGCGCGGTCATTTCCCAATGCCGAAATTACGGTCTTGGAACCCAGCCAGACACGCACGGAGATTCGGGGCGGTGCAGATGGCGGAGAACGGGATCAGGCCGCCGCAATTCCAGGTGGGCGTTCTGGATCAGGACTTTGCGGATCGGAATCGCGGAGTCTTCGACATCGTGACCATGTGGCATGTTCTCGAACATGTCCCCGATCCGGTCGGCCTGCTGAATCTGGCCATGCAGATCGTCAAACCGGATGGGGCGCTCTGCGTTGAAGTCCCCAACCTGCATGACGATACGATAATGTTATCCGAGGCGTTCAGGAACCGGTCGTTCATGGAGGAGCATGTTTCCTACTTCTCGCCGGCCACACTCAGATCGATCGCTCTGCGGGCAGATCGGGATGCCGCCGTGGAACTTTATGGATATCAGAGATACGGGATATTCAATTACTTCCATTGGATACACTTCAACAAGCCGCAGGGCGCTTCCCCGGATCTTTTCGAAGGGCAGGATCGCTTCTGGCTCGAGGCGCACTGGCGGACGGAAAAGGAACACCGCTTGACCAGCGATGCGCTGTTCATGGTGATGCGGCATCCCGCCTGAGTTGCAATGCGGCTTTGAAATGGTGGGCGATGACGGGCTCGAACCGCCGACATTCTCGGTGTAAACGAGACGCTCTACCAACTGAGCTAATCGCCCCCGTGGGGGTGTGCGCGGGTTACAGGCGCTAAGGCTGGTTGGTCAAGCGAACTTTCGCGCGCCGAACGGGAAACATCCCGCGCGCCTCGGAACGGAGAGTTCCGAACGCGCCCTTGGCGCAAACAATGCTCTATCGCTTGTCGTCGGCCACCATCGCGGTCCCAATGGATTGCCTGATCTTGTCCAGATTTTTCAGGACTTTCATATGCTCGGCGCGTTCCACTGCGCTATCCCAATCCTCGAACAATTTGAAGGAGGAAAAGTAAGCGCTGAAGATTTCCGCATAAGGTTTGAGCCGGTAACCGCCTAACTCGTCCAAGGCCGTGATATATCGGCCCTTTGCATTGGTGGACAGAAAACAAACCCAATCCCTGCGGACAAAGGAAGGTTCTACCGAAAAAGTGGAGTCTGCCTTGAAAGCCGCCGATCCATCATCGATATCGAAGATCACCCTGCCATTCTTGTGACGAATGACCTTTCTGGAACGTTCGTGGACAATGCGGTATCCGCCGTCGACTGCTTCCACCTTTGTAATATGTCCATCGATCACGATGAAGCGTCCGTCTACCACCCCGTCATATGCCTTGCGAATAGCATTTGGTTTCACCTTCTCAAGAGAGACCTTCTCTAGAGCCGCTACCACGCCGCCTGGAGAAGCGTTGAAAACTTTGACGTTCCTGCGTGCGGCTAATTGCGCGCTTTTTTCATGAAGATGGAACAGCCTTGAAGGAAGAGCTGCCTGATAGTTCGCTTCATGTCCTGTGATATGAGTAGAAGGGAAGCTTGCCACGGCCCCGTCAAGGCCGAGGACATATATCTCCTTCATCCCAAGATAGCAGGCAAATGGAATGGCTAGGTCCGTTATGACAGAACCGGAAAAATTTACGGTGGATAAGCGGTCCTCAAAGTCAGAAATCTTGAGAACGCTCGTTTGTAGGCCAGTATTATAGTCTATATAATCTATATCATCGTAGTAGTTTATATCATTCATCTGTTCACCACGGCGTTCAGATATCTGCTTCACTGTGATGATTTTTATATCTGATTTGGACCAGTTTTCATAATCGAAACGCCGATTGTCAACGACACAAATTACGTCCGGCTTGAAGTCCGTCCGAAGAATGAAGTTCGTACCGATAACAAATTCATCTCCTAAGCCTGCAGGATCGATTTTTTCCAAACTCGGTCCCATGCCGAGCACGAAGCAGCGTTTCGTGGACTTGATTTTATTCGCCAATGCCGGATCGAAGTTGAAGCGCTTTATTCTTTTTTCAATCGGGTCATCATAGGAAGGGAACATCTAAACCTGTCTCCGATGGGCGAGGTTGGGCATATAGATGGGCCAATGCCCTTTTGAAAGCGGCCTGTTGCGCGTCCATGCGTGAAAGGACTAACAGCGGCAAGACAGGAATGGTCGTCCGGAGGTGGTTTTGGGATATATAGGTTTTCTGCCGGCCCGAGCGGGCAGCGAGCGGGTGAAGAACAAGAATACCCGTCCCTTCGCCGGTCTGGACGGCGGTCTGTTGGAATTGAAACTTCGGCAATTGCACAAGGTTGGCAGGTTGGATGAGATCATCGTCTCTTCCAACGATCCCATAGTGCTCGATTATGCCCGGCAGTTCGCAGCGGAAGTGGACGACCGGGTCGTCGCGCTTGAGCGTCCCGACCAATATGGGGTCAGCGCCACCTCGATGGAGCGGTTCATCGCTGACTATATCGCTCATTTGCGCGATAACGGAACCATATTCTGGACCCACGTCACCCATCCTTTCGCGACGAGTCGGATTTACGAAGAGGCAATCGACGCCTATGAGCAGGCATTGACGGAGGGGTATGACAGCCTTGTCAGCGCGACCCGGATACAGAAATTTCTGTGGCGCGATGGAAGGCCGTTCAACTATGACAACTCGGCTGAAAAGTGGCCGCGCAGCCAGGATCTTCCCCCTGTATGGGAGATCAATCATGCGATCTACATTATGCCGTTCGAGGTGATGCGCTCAGCCGGAGATCGCATAACGGACAAATCCTGCTTCTTCCCCATGGAAGAAGGGGCCTCGATGGACATTGATTGGGAAGATCAATTCCACCTGATGGATGAAATCGCGCAGGCCCGGATCGCGCGCGGACTCTCATTGATTTAAGACCGCGCAGCCGCTTCATACGGGGTCAATCAAGGAACCGCTTCTTCCTTCATAGCTTAGAAATCTTCGGCTGGCGCTGAACCATTCGGTCAAGGCGGCGGCGGCATTGTCGGCCAAGGCGATGAAAATGCGGCGGCCGTCATGAGGATCGGCCTGCCGTTGCAGCAGCCCCTTTTCCGTGAGCGTGCGAATCCAGCGGAGTGCGGTGGTGGGCGGCACGGCCGATGCGATGCACAGGCTGGACACCGATACGCGTTCCTGCTCCAGCCGCGCGGCGAACAGATCGAGCAGCATGTCCCATGCCGGATCGGCGAACAGGTCCCCCGGCAGGAACTCGTCGCGCAGGCGGCGGGCGCGAAGCAGGTCGCGCACCTGCTGGGCCGTGACGTGTTCCTTGCCGTCAAGGTCCGCCGATTCTCCGCCCAGGGGCGCGAGCACGGGCATTCCGACATAGTCGCTCGGCCGATCGGAAATGCGGGGGCCCAGCTCGAAGGACGGCGCAGCCTGAGGCCGCCTCTGGGTCAGCGATTCCAATGTGCGGGCGATGCGGCTGACTTCATCGCTCAGCTTTTGCAGGCGGATGCCGTCGCTATCGCTGCTGATGTCGTGGACGCGCTGGACCGCCTCCGCGCTTTCTCCGGCGGTGACGAGGGCGGCGGCCAGATCGGTTTCGTCGGGCTGGCACAACAATTGGGTGCGATCATTGCGGGTGCAGGCATAGGCAAGGTCGACGGTATCGAGGCCCGCGACGAGGATGACGGGAATCTCCCGCTGGATGGCGAAGGTTTCCACCTGAACCAGCAGCCGTTCCAAGATCGGACTGGGCTTGTCGCAAAACAGCAGGATGATGTCGCAGCCAAGCTGAATGTCGAGCCGGTACGGCCCATCCTCCAGCCCGATCACCTCCAGCAGGCGCAACCCCGCGGAATCGGCGACGGCCGCGATGCCGTCCGTTCCCGCCATATCGGTCAGAACCAGCAGGCCCGGACGGTCATCCCTTTTCCCGAAAGGCAAGGGTAGGATCCCCTCTTCTTTGCCGTAGGGAAAATCGATGGTCATGTGACTGCTCCCGTGCTTGTTATGTTCTCATTCTATCGCAATGTCTGGCTAAGGTAGCCCCATCTTTTCTCCAATGTGGAGGGAAAGGCGATCATGCGCCCGACAGGGTCTGCATGGGCCGATCAGGCAACCCGCGTTTGCCGAATTCTCCGCTGTGCGCGGTTCGGTATTTCCCTCCAGATCGGATGCTTTTTCCTATTCGCTCTAGGAAGCGGTGCGGCGGGCAACGTCGATATAAAGTTCGCGCAACCGCATCGCGACCGGGCCGGGTAGCCCTGAACCGATGGTCCGGCCGTCGATCCGCACGACCGAATGGCAAAGCGTCGATGCGCTGGTGATAAAGGCTTCGCGCGCACCTAGCGCCTCTTCTACGGTGAAGGGGCGTCGGACGACCCTGAGGCCGCTTTCCTCCGCAAGCGCGGTGAGCGCCGCGCCGGTGCAGCCTGCCAGTACGGCTTGGGAGTAGGGGCGCGTGACGATGCCTTCATCGGTCAGGATGAAGGCGGTGGAGGAAGCGCCTTCGGTGACGAAGCCGTCCTCCACCATCCACGCTTCCTGCGCGCCGGCGGCCTTGGCGGCCTGCTTCGCCATCGCCTGCGCGAGGAGCATGACGCTTTTGATGTCGCGTCGTTTCCAGCGCAGGTCGGGCATGGTCGCGACCGAGATGCCGGTGCGGACGGCGGGGACGTCGAGGAAGGGCTTGTCCTGCACGAACATGACCAGCGTAGGCTGGATCGTGGCGGAGGGCAGGAAATCGCGGGCTGCGTCCGCGCCGCGCGTAAGCTGGAGATAGACCAGACCCTCGCCAAGGCTGTTGCGGGCGACGAGATCCTTCTGCACCGCCTCGATTTCCGCCGGGGAGATCGGAAGGGAAATGCCGATTTCCCCAGCCGAACGTTCCAGCCGGGCCAGATGCGCGGCGCTGTCGACGAGATGGCCGTCTATCACGGCGGCGACTTCATAGATGCCGTCGGCAAACAGGAAACCACGATCGAGCACGGAAACTTGAGCTTGCTCCAGGGCAAGGAACTGGCCGTTCAGATAGGCGACGGACATGGAAGGCGATGGTCCTTTCGGGGTTTTTCAGGATAGGGCGATGTTGCCGTTTCGCCGTTGCGGGTCAAGGGCCTGTCCCATGCTTGGCGTCGCATATGTCGCAGGATAAACCCCTTTTGTTGCGATGGCTGCTTTCGGCCATTTGCGGTCATCAAGTCGGAGCGTTTGCCGAGGATATAGTCGATTCAAAGATAAGGGCGGATCGCGGCGAGGAAGGCGTCGCCATAAGCGTCGAGCTTGCGCTGGCCGACGCCGCTGATATTGCCGAGTTCGGCAAGGGTCGTGGGGCGCTGTTCCGCCATTTCGCGCAAGGTGGAATCGTGGAAGACGACATAGGGCGGTACCCCCGCCTCCTGCGCCAGTTCGCGGCGGCAGGCGCGCAGGGCGTCGAACAGCGGATCGCCCACGGGGTTGGCTTCGCTGCCGGTGCGGGCGTTGCGCTTGCGCCGTTCGCGGCGCGGAGAGAGAACGATGCGGACCTCTTCCTCGCCGCGCAATATGGGGCGGGCGTTGGGGCCGAGCATCAGGCCGCCATGCTCGGTGGTTTCGAGCGCGTCGCGGACCAACAAGGCACGGGAGACGGGGCGAAGCAGCGCCGTTTCATCCCCGTCGACGATGCCGTAGACGGAGATCTTGTCATGGCCGCGCTCGCGGATGCGGTCGGTGATCGCGCCGGTCAGGACCGATTCGATATGGCCCGCACCGAAGCTCTGGCCGGTGCGATAGACGGCGGAGAGGAATTTCTGCGCGGTCTGCGTGGCGTCGATGCTGGCGGGCGGGCTCATGCAATTGTCGCAATTGCCGCAGGTCGCGGGCGGGCTTTCGCCGAAATGGCGGAGCAATATGGCGCGGCGGCAAGTGCCGGTCTCGACCAGCGCGCCAAGGGCCGCGATGCGGGCGCGCTCGCCCTGCTGGCGGGCGGGATCGAGTTCGGCGATGCGCTGGCGGGCGCGGGCGAAATCCTCCGCGCCCCAATACAGGTGCGCCTGCGCCGGTTCGCCGTCGCGGCCAGCGCGGCCGGATTCCTGATAATACCCCTCGATCGATTTGGGCAGGCCCGCATGGGCGACGAAGCGCACGTCGGGCTTGTCGATGCCCATGCCGAAGGCGATGGTGGCGACCATCACCATGTCCTCGCTGGCGATGAAGGCGGCCTGGTTGGCGGCGCGGACCTGCGGGTCGAGGCCAGCGTGATAGACGCGGACGGGGCGGCCGGTCCTGGCGAGGCCGTCGGCCAGCTTCTCCGTCGCGGCACGGGTGGGCGCATAGACGATGCCGGGGCCGGGATTGGCGGCGGCGAGGTCGGCAAGCTGGCGCGGCAGGCCGTCGCGGGGGTGGACGGCGTAGCGGATATTGGGCCGGTCGAAACCCGCGATGATCATGCCTTCGCGCGGGATGCCGAGTTGGACGAGGATGTCTTCCCGCGTGTGCGCGTCGGCGGTGGCGGTGAGCGCGAGGCGGGGGACAGCGGCGAATTCGTCCAGCAGCGGGCGCAGCAGGCGGTAGTCGGGGCGGAAATCATGGCCCCATTCGGAGACGCAATGCGCTTCATCTATGGCGAAGAGCGCGATCCTTGCCGAACGCAGGAGGGTGCGGAAGCCCTCACCGCTCGCGCGTTCGGGGGCGACGTAAAGGAGATCGAGGTCTCCGCCGCGCAGGCGGTCCTGCGTTTCGCGCCAGTCGGCATCGACGCTGGTGAGGCTGGCCGCGCGGATGCCGACCGCCTGCGCCGCGCGAAGCTGGTCGTGCATGAGGGCGATCAGCGGCGAGATGACGACGCAGCATCCCTCCAGCGCCACGGACGGCAATTGATAGCAGAGCGACTTGCCCGCACCGGTCGGCATGATGGCGATGGTCGCCTGCCCCTCCATGACGCGGCCCACCACCTGTTCCTGCACCCCGCGAAAGCCGGGGAAACCGAATATGTCGTGCAGCAGCATAGGAATATCGGGGCGCATGGGGCCTGCCTTAACGCACGGGATCGAGCAGGCAACCCCAGCCCGGCCGGTAGCGCGCCGTGCGCGAGGCGATGAGCGGCACGCTGGCGCTGACGGCGCGCGCATCGGGATGGTCGGTGAGCGAGACCATGGCCATGCCGGGTTCCTTGTCGCCTTGACAATTCGGCATGTCGCGCCCCTCAACATAACGGCAGGAGCAGGCGACCCGCGCGCCATAAGCCGCGCCCAGCGCCGCGCGCGCGTTCAGGGCCCGCCAGTTCCACGCCAGCAGCGCGAGCAGCAGCACGACCAGCGCGGTCAGCCCATAAAACCATGTGCGGCGTGCAGACATGCTCCCCTTTCCGAAAACGCGTGCTAAGGCGCGGCTTATGAAGCTCCATCGGATCAGCGTAAAGCGCCTTGGCGCGGGGGTGGCTCTTTTGTCCGTTCTGGGCGCGACGGGGGCTTGGGCCGTGCATGCACAAAATGCCGCCGTGTCGGTCTATAGCGTGGCGAGCGACGGCGATGTGGGCGAGGATGCGATCCGCGCTGCGATCGATCCGCTGTTCGAGGATGGCGCTATGGGCGATACCCGCGTGCTGGTGGTGATGCACCGGGGGCGGATCGTCGCGGAACGCTATGCGCCGGGATTCGGGGCGGAGACGAAGCTCCTGTCCTGGTCCATCGCCAAGAGCGTGACGGCGGTGCTGGTGGGCCTGATGGTGTCGGACGGGCGGCTAGGCCTCGATTCGCCGGTGCCGGTCGAGGCATGGGGCCAGCCGGGCGATCCGCGCGGACGGATCACGCTGCGCCAGTTGCTGACCATGACGTCGGGCCTCGACCATGTGGAGGAGACGAAGCCGGTCGAGCGCGGTGACACGCCCCGGATGCTGTTCACCGACGGGGCGCAGGACATGGCCGCCTATGCCGAGGCGAAGCCGCTCGCCCATGCGCCGGGCTCGACCTTCTCCTACAGCACGGGCAGCACGACGATATTGGCGGAGCTGATGGCGCGGATGCTGACCAACAGCCGCGATCCCGATGCGCGGCGGCGGGCGATGCAGACGTTCATCGACGGACGGCTGAAAACGCCAGCGCGGCTTGAGAGCCTGACGATGGAATATGACGCGGCGGGGACGATGATCGGCGGCAGCTTCCTGCACATGACGGCGCGGGATTATGCGCGCTTCGGGGAATTGCTCCGCAACCGGGGGCGCTCGCCCAACGGGCACCAGATCGTGCCGGAGAAGTGGATCGACTTCATGCGGCGGCCTTCGCCCCGCAACCCGGCCTATGGCGCGCATCTGTGGCGCAACCGGGCGAGCGGGGAAAGCGCGCTGATGCCGGGGATCGCGCCTGACAGCCTGTTCGGCTGCGTCGGGCATAACGGGCAATATATCCTCGTGTCGCCGGGGCAGAAGCTGACCGTGGTGCGGATCGGCATGTCGCCGCGCAAGGAACAGCGCGAGGCGTTGAAGGGGGGCCTTGCCAGGCTGATCGGGCTGTTTCCGGGTTAAAGAAAGAAGCGGCCTTCGATCACCGTGCGGCATGCGCCGGTCAGGATCGCCCGGTCGCCCTCCAGCGCGCAGCCGATGCGGCCGCCGCGCGCCGACGCCTGATAGGCGCTGATCCGCCTGCGGCCCAGCCGCTCCGCCCAGAAGGGGGTGAGCAGGCAGTGGGCCGATCCGGTCACGGGGTCTTCATCGACGCCGCCGCCGGGGACGAAGACGCGGCTGACGATGTCGCTGTCCCCGCCCGCCGCCGTGGCGATCAGCATGATGTCGCCCAGCGCCCTGAGCCGCGCGAAATCGGGGGAGAGCGCCCGGACGGCGGCGGCATCGGGGAAGAGGAACAGGCTGTAGCCGCCCTCGCGCCAGTGGCTTTCGAGCGGCGCGCCGCCAAGGCCCGCCGCCAGATCGGGGAGCGGGCGCGGCTCCATGGTCCACGCCGGGAGCGACAAGGCATAGCCCTCCGCCGCCCGCGACACGGTGAGTATGCCGGCATGGCGGGTGCGGAAGCGGACGCTGTCCCCCCGCTCCATCAGCACATGGCCGCTCGCCAGCGTGGCGTGGCCGCACAGCTTGACTTCGACCGTGGGAGTGAACCAGCGCAGGGCATAGTCGGCATCCGGGTCGTCGGGCGTCGGCACGGCGAAGGCGGTTTCAGAGAGGTTGTTTTCCGCCGCGATGGCTTGCAGCACATCGTCGGCAAGCCATTGGCCGAGCGGCATCACGGCGGCGGGATTGCCGGTGAAGGGCGCATCGGCAAAGGCATCGACCTGAACGAAGGGCAGGCTGGTCATGGGGCTTCTCCTTGTCGCCCCGCTTTGCCCGGTCGGCGCGAGGGGGGACAGGGCCGGCCGTCAGGGATTGGCGTTTCCCGAGGGTGCGTGGAGAGAAATCGATGGCTGAGAGGGGTGGTGGTTTGCGGACTGTGCGCTTTGCGGACCTTCGTTCGTCCTGAGCCTGTCGAAGGACGCGCGCAACGGCCCGGTTTTCCAGCGTGCTTCGACAGGCTCAGCACGAACGGGCGTGGGTGCGAGCGTCCGCAAATGGCCGCTTCCGAACTGCCCGAATTTACCTAATTCAGCAGCACCAGCGTGGTGCAGACCGCCAGTCCCACGACGATGTTCAGCGGCACGCCGATCCGCACGAAATCGGCGAAGCGATAATCGCCCGCCGCATGGACCAGCGCGTTGGTCTGGTAGCCGATGGGCGTCGCGAAGCAGGCCGACGCGCCGATCATCAGCGCGATCACCAGCGGCAGCGGATCGACGCCCAGTTGGCGGGCGAGCGCGATGGTGATGGGGGTCATCAGCGCGGCGACCGCATTGTTGCTGAGCAGTTCGGACAGGATCAGCGCGAAGAAATAGATGACGAAGACCAGCGACCATGTGGGCGCGACTTCCAGCAGCGGGGTGATCCACCCCACCATCAGCGCGACGCTGCCCGCCTGTTCCAGCGCCAGCCCCACCGCCAGCATCGCGAAGATCAGCACCAGCACGTCGCCGTCGATGGCGCTCCATGCCTCCTCCGCGTCGATGCAGCGGGTGACGAGGATGACGCCCACCGCGAGGAAGGCGGCAAGGCCGATGCTGATGACGTTCAGCGCGGCGAAGGTCACGACGGCGGCCATGGACAGGATGGCGATCCACGCCTTGTTGCGGCGGAAGGCGCGGGTGCGGCTGATGTCCACGCCCATCAGATGCGGGTTGTCGCGCAGCGAACGCACGGCGTCGTCGCTGCCCGCGATCAGCAGGCGGTCGGCGCCCCGGATGCGCGCGTCGCCCAGATCGGGGCCAGCCAGATGACGTGCGCGATGCATGCCGATGATGCGAACGCGCAGCGCGTGGAGGAAGGGTATGTCCATCAGCCGTTCGCCCGTGGAGGGATGGCTGGGCGCGACCATCGCTTCGATCACCGTGCCTTCATGGGAGGAGGTTTCGGAATCCGCCGCGATGCCGAGTTCGAAACGGCCCGATTCGCGCAGGGTCATGATGGCGGCGCCGTCGGCGCGGACGATCAGCCGGTCTCCGGCATGAAGCTCCTCCTCCTTCAGGTCGCCGCGTCGGATTTCTCCCGCACGCTTAAGGCCCAGCAGGACCACCGAGCCGCTGAACAGGCTGAGCGAGCCGATCTCGCGGCCCACAAGGTCGCTGTCATGCGGGACCACTAGTTCGGTGAGGTAATCCTGCACCGTTCCGCCATTCTCACCGCCGATGGACGGTTCGTCGCTGGGCAGTAGGAAGGACAGGCAGGCGAGCGTCGCGATGCCCGCCACTGTGCCCGCTATGCCATAAGGCGAAATGGCGAAGATGCCGATCGGCTCCATTCCTTGCTCCGCCGCGATCCCGGCGACGATCAGGTTGGTGGACGTGCCGATCAGCGTGATGCAACCGCCCATCACCGCGACGGCGTTCATCGGGATCAGCAGCTTCTTGACCGGGATACTGGTCGCCTGAGCCAGCTTGAAGACGATGGGGATCAGCAGCACGACCACCGGCGTGTTGTTGAGGAAGCAGGAGATGATGACGATGCCCACCGTCACTTCGGCCAGCGCCAGGCGCGGATGCCGCTGCGCGCGGGTCATGATGAGGTCGGCGACGCGGTTGATCGTGCCGGTGCGGATGAGCGCGCCCGACAGCACCAGCATCGCCGCGACGGTCAGCGGCGCGGGATTGGCGAAGACGGAGAAAAGGCCCTTTTCGTCGATCAGCCCCAAGGCCGCATAGGCGCAGGCGCCGAGCACGGCGACGACGCTGGCCGGATAGCGTTCGCGCAGGAAGGCGACGAACATGCAGGCGAGGAGGACGAGGCCGATCTCCGCGCGATAGACGCCCAACAGCGCCGTCACCATGTGCATATGTCGGTCGATTCCCCTGCTCGCGTTGTCGCGTGGCCCGATCTTTAAGGGCATCCAACGAAATGGGCCAGCCATGGTTGCATGGCTGGCCCGTGTTCGCGGCGTGAAGGGGACGCTTTGACCGTCAGTCCGCGCGAAGGCGGTGACGCTCCCCAGGCTTACGCTCTGCCGCTTCGCCTTCCCGCGGGCGATCCGTAAGGGAAGTGTAGCGCAGATCGGGCGAGTCGTCTCGCTTTCGATACGGCCTTATCGAAGGAAATAGGCGTCTTGCCGCAGGCGCGACGGGCTCAGCGCTCCCCGCACTGGGCGCGGTCGAGCAGCTTCTGGTCGGCCAGCACCAGCGCCATCATCGCTTCGACCACCGGAACGCCGCGAATGCCGACGCATGGGTCGTGGCGGCCCTTGGTCACGATGTTTGACGCCGCGCCTTCGCGGGTCACGGTTTCAACCGGGATTAGGATGGAGCTGGTCGGCTTGAAGGCGACGCGCAGCCTGATCGGCTGGCCCGTGGAGATGCCGCCCGCAATGCCGCCCGCATGGTTGGCGAGGAAGTGGGGACCATCCTCCCCCGGAAGCATGGGATCGGCATTCTGCTCGCCGCGCAGGCGCGCGGCGGCGAAACCGTCGCCGATCTCCACGCCCTTGACCGCGTTGATACTCATCATCGCGGCGGCGAGTTCGCTGTCGAGCTTGGCATAGAGGGGCGCGCCCCAGCCCGCCGGAACGCCCGACGCGATGCATTCCACCACTGCGCCGAGGGAGGAGCCGTCCTTCCGGGCTTCGTCGACCAGCTTTTCCCAGCGCTTCGCGGCCTCCGGGTCAGGGCAGAAGAAGGGGTTGTTGCCGATCTCCGCAGCGTCGAAGCGGGCAGGATCAATGGCGTCTCCGCCGATCTCGCTCACATAGGCGAAGATGTCGACATCGGGAATGACGAGCCGCGCGACCGCGCCCGCCGCCACCCGGCTCGCGGTTTCGCGGGCGGAGGAGCGGCCGCCGCCGCGATAGTCGCGAAAGCCGTATTTGGCGTCATAGGGATAATCGGCATGGCCGGGGCGATAGGCTTTTGCGACTTCCGAATAATCCTTCGAGCGCTGGTCGGTGTTTTCGATCATGAGGCTGATCGGGGTGCCGGTAGTGCGCCCCTCGAACACGCCCGACAGGATACGGATATCATCCGGCTCGCGGCGCTGGGTGGTGAATTTGGACGTGCCGGGCTTGCGCTTGTCGAGGAAGGGCTGGATGTCCGCTTCGCTCAGAAGCAGGCCGGGAGGACAGCCGTCAACGACCGCGCCGATGGCGGGTCCGTGGCTTTCGCCCCATGTGGTGAAGCGGAAAACGCGGCCGAAGGTGTTGAAGCTCATTATGCCCGCTTTCCCTGGGAGAGGAAGGGACCCGCCGCATAGCGGTGGGAGGGTGAGGGGTAGTTGCGCGCCACGGCCATGATCTCTTCCAGCACTCCCTCGATATTCGTCATCACTTCAACATTACCAAAGCGGATCACATGAAAGCCCTCGCTCTCCAGAAAGGCAGTGCGATAGGCATCTTCCGCTTCGGTAAACGCATGGGTGTCGCCGTCAACCTCTATGTCGAGTCCGGCTTCGGGGCGACGAAATCGACGATATAGGGGCCGATCCCCGTCTGGCGACGGAATTTCATGCCGCCAAGCTGCCGGTTTCGCAGGCGGGAACAGAGGCGTTTTCCGGTTCGGTCTGATTGCGCCTCAGGTTTCGGGCTTTTTCGAGTTGGTGCATCTTTGCCCCCTCACCCTCCCACCGTTGCGCGGCGGGTCCCTCCCTCCCCCCGCAGGGAGAGGGGTTATTCTCACTTGTCCAGCGCGATATCGGGCGCGTCTTCGGCCTTCATGCCGATGACGTTGTAGCCTGCGTCGACATGATGGACTTCCCCCGTCACGCCCGACGCGAGGTCGGAGAGGAGGTAGAGGCCCGCGCCGCCCACATCCTCGATGGTGACGTTGCGGCGGAGCGGGCTGTTCAGTTCGTTCCACTTCATGATGTAGCGGAAATCGCCGATGCCGCTCGCCGCCAGCGTCTTGATGGGCCCTGCGGAGATCGCGTTGACACGGATGTTCTCTGGGCCAAGGTCCATCGCCAGATATTTGACGCTGGTTTCCAGCGCCGCCTTCGCCACGCCCATCACATTATAATGAGGAATGACCTTTTCCGCGCCATAATAGCTCAGCGTCAACAGGCTGCCGCCCTGCGCCATCAGGGCGCGGGCGCGTTTCGCCACCGCGACGAAGCTGTAGGCGGAAATATTCATCGTCATCAGGAAGTTTTCGAGGCTGGTGTCGACATATTTGCCGCGCAACTCGTTCTTGTCCGAAAAGCCGATGGCGTGGACGACGAAGTCGAGCTTGCCCCAGCGCGCGCGAATCTCGTCAAAGGCGATGTCGAGCCTTTCCATGTCCGACACGTCGCATTCAATCAGGAAATCCGATCCCAATTCCTCAGCCAGCGGTTTCACCCGCTTGGCCAGCGCCTCGCCCTGGTAGGAGAAAGCCAGTTCCGCCCCTTGCGCCCGTAGCGCCTTGGAAATGCCCCAGGCCAGCGACTTGTCGTTCGCAAGGCCCATGATGAGGCCACGCTTTCCTGCCATCAAGCCGTTCATTATTATGTCCCGTTTCCTTTTATGTCCGGCGCCGGCTCCCCCTCTTCCTCCTCAGGAAATTCCGCGAGCGCCGCATTGAGTTCCGCGCCAATTACCACGCCAAGCCCGACGAGGAAGAAAAAAATGAGGGCAATCATCACACCGGCCAGACTGCCATAGGTGCGGTCATAACCGCCGAGCAGCGACAAGGTGGGCGGCAGCAGCAGCGTCACCCCATACCACCAGAGCGTCGTCGCAACCGCGCCGGGCCATTTGGGGAAGCGCGGGTCCTTGTAGAGGCTGGGCGTCAGCGACCAGTAGAGGGACCAGAGCGCGACGCCCAGGATCGCGGCGGGCACCAGCTTGGTGAGGGTCACGATGCGGATGGCGTCGTCGGCGAAGGGGAACAGCCGGTTCAGAAACTCTTCCACGCCGATGATGACGACCTGAAGCGAGAAGGCGAACATCACCGCGAACACGCTGACCATGGTGATGCCGATCGCGGTCAGGCGGTAATGCCAGAAGGACCGGGTGCTTTTCGTGCCATAAGCGCGGCGCAATATGTCGCGGATCGTTTCGATGAGACTGCCGACGGTCCACAGGCCCACCAGCCCGCCGAACCAGAGCAGCGGCCCGGTGCGCGCGGTCAGCACGTCGTTGATCGGCTGGCGGATCACATCGGCGACGCCGCGCGGCAGATTGTCGAGGAAAGCGCCCACCGCCGCCAGCCCGTCCTGCGAGCGGCCGAAGATGCTGGCCACCGCCGCCGCCACGATGAAGAAGGGGAACAGCGTCATCAGCGAGAGATAGGCAAGGTTCCCGGCATGGATGAAGCCGTCGCTATAGGTGCCGACGGCCACGCGCTTCATGACTTCGAAGGCGTGGCTGCCGGGACGGACCCGGTCGATCTGGCGGTTGAGGCGGCTGCGCGCCTGATGCGCGACGTGGCGGCGCGATTCAGGGGAAAGGGGCGAAGGCTGCGGCATTCGCCCTATAACCCCTCAAACGCCCAGATGGGACCGGATGGCGCGGCTGTCCTGCCAACCATCGATAAACGCCTTGAGCGCCGCATCGTCGGCGGGCACGTCGATCTGGAGCGTGACGAGCTGGTCGCCCCGCTTGCCGTCCTTCGCGGTGAAGCCCTTGCCGCGCAGGCGCAGCGTCTTGCCGGAAGTGGAACCGGCCGGAACGCCGAGCATCACCGGGCCATCGACCGTCGGCACCTTGACCTTGCCGCCCTTCACCGCTTCGTCGAGGGTGATGGGAAGGTCGAGCAGAACATTGTCGCCGTCCCGCTTGAAGAAGGGATGCGGCTTCACGTCGATGGTGACGATGGCGTCACCCGCGCCGCCGGGGCCGGGCTGGCCCTTGCCGGAAAGGCGCATCTGCGTGCCGCTCTCGACCCCGGCGGGGAGCTTGAGATCGATGGTCTTGCCGTCCTGCAAGGTGATCCGCTGCGGCGCGAGCGTGGCTGCGTCGACGAAGGACACCGCGAGGCGATAGGCGGCGTTGGCGCCCTTTTGCGGGGGTGCGTTGCGGCCGAAGCCGAAGCCCCCCCCTCCGCCACCGCGCCGTCCCGCGCCGCCGAACAGCCCTTCGAAAATATCGCCGAAGTCCGCGCCGTCGCCGTTGAATTCGAAGCCGCCCGCCTGCCCGGCGCCCGGATGCCCGCGAAAGCCTCCGCCGCCGCCAAAGCCGAAGGGCGCGGTCGGATTGCCGTCCGCGTCGATCTCCCCCCGGTCGAAGCGGGCGCGCTTGTCCTTGTCGGACAAGAGGTCATAGGCATTGGTGACGGAGGAGAATTTCTCCGCCGCCCTGGGATTGTCCTTGTTCCGGTCGGGATGCAGTTCCTTGGCGAGCTTGCGATAGGCGGACTTGATTTCCGCCTCGCTCGCGCCGCGTGCGACGCCCAATGTGGAATAGGGATCGGCCATCTACGCTGTGTTACCTTTATCTTTAACGGTGGAAAGCGAATTTGCCCCTCTATGTGGAGAAAAGCGCCGCCGCGTTCAAGTTGCGGCTGGCCTGTATCGACAGCCGATGCGCTTCTTCCTAAGGTCGGGGGCATGACGGACCCCTTTGCCCTGTTCGATGAGTGGTATGCGCAAGCGCGCCAGAGCGAGATCAACGACAGCAACGCCATGGCGCTGGCCACCGCCGACGAGCGTGGACGGCCTTCGGCGCGGATGGTGCTGCTGAAAGGGCATGGGCCGGACGGATTCGTCTTCTACACAAATTTCGAGGGGCGCAAGGCGGGCGAGCTGCTGGACAATCCCCATGCCGCGCTGCTGTTTCACTGGAAATCGCTGCGGCGGCAGGTCCGGATCGAGGGGCCGGTGGGGCGCGTGGACGAAGCCGCCGCCGACGCTTATTTCGCGACGCGCAGCCGCGACAGCCAGCTTGGCGCATGGGCGTCCGACCAGTCGCAGCCGCTGGAATCGCGAGAGGTGTTCATGGCGCGCTATGAGGAAATGCGCGCCCGGTTCGAGGGCGGGCCGGTGCCGCGTCCGCCGCACTGGTCGGGCTTTCGCGTGAAGCCGCAGCGGATCGAATTCTGGCAGGACCGCGAGCATCGGCTGCACGAACGCCGCCTGTTCACGCGCCATGGCGATGAATGGCATGAGGGGATGCTGTATCCTTAACCAACTCCGTTTGCCCTGAGTAGGGGCTGAGCGGAGCCGAAGACCCATATCGAAGGGTCTGGCACGTGCAAGGTCCTTCGATACCCCGCTTCGACAGGCTCAGTAACTACTCAGGACGAATGGAGGTCAACCATTATCCCCGCCCGCGATAGCCCGGCACGTCCTGCGGCGGGAGCCACATTCCTGCGGGCGGCTCGCCCGATTGCCAGAACACGTCGATGGGGATGCCTCCGCGCGGATACCAGTAGCCGCCGATGCGGAGCCAGAGCGGCTTCATTTCGGTGAACAGCCGCTCGCCAATGCCGACGGTGCAATCCTCATGGAAGGCGGCATGGTTGCGGAAGGCGCCGAGGAAGAGCTTCAATGACTTCGATTCGACGATGGTGGCGGCGGGCGCGTAATCGATGACCAGATGGGCGAAATCGGGTTGCCCCGTCACCGGGCAAAGCGAGGTAAATTCCGGCGCGGTGAAGCGCACCAGATAAGGTTTTCCGGGGCGCGGATTGGGGACATAGTCGAGGACGGCCTCTTCCGGGCGCTGGGGCAGCGCGCTGGTCCGGCCGAGGTGGATCGGGTGGGGCGTGTCGGTCATGGCGGCCCATCTACGCGATTGCACGCATAAAGTCATGGGGGACGATCCGTTCATCTACTGTTCAGGTGGTGCATTGCCTTGGCTGCGCCCATGGGGCCTTGTCGCTTGATCCTTTCCATGGTGCCGCCGCTGCTGGCGACGAGCGCGCTTGCCCAGCAGGGCGAGGGCAGCGGACCGGTCATGAACCTGCCGCGCGGCAACACGCAAAGCGCGCTGCCCGATAACCGGCAGGGTCCGGAACTGGACGTGTTCCGCGATTCGGCGACGCCGGCGGTCATGCCGCCCCCTGTCGTGGTCATGCCGCCGGTGGTGACGCCGACCGCTCCGCCGCCTGCCGCCCCTCAGCCGACGACGCGGACGCCCGCGCCGCGCGCGCCCGAGGTCCGGCCCGAGACCCGGACAGAGCGGAACGCGCCACGCCGCGAACCGCGTGAAGCCGACAGGTCCGCGCCTGACCAGACTGAACGCACAACCAGCGAGGCCCCCTCGACCGCCACGCCGAAATCGCAGGCCGTGCCCGCTTCCGCGCCGGATGAAGCCGCCAACGCCGCGCCTGCGCCTGCCGAACCGGCTCCGGCAGCGGAGGCTTCGAGCGAAGGCCTGCCTTGGCTCTGGATCGCTGGCGGGATCGTGCTGCTCGCTGCGGCCTTCTTCCTTGGGCGCAGACGGAACGAATCCGACGAGGACGAGGCTGTGCCGGAGCCTGTGGAGCCGATCGCGGCCGAGTCTGTTGCCGAGGAAACGGCCCCTCCCCCTTCGCCCGCGCCCGTCGCGCCCCCACCGCCTGCACCCACGCCCACGCCTATGCCCGAAGCGGTTGCCGACACGACAACGGATCGCGCCCAGATCGACCTTTCGCTGGAAGTGACAGGCGCGCGCAATTCGCTGATGGGCCTGACGATCGCCTATGCGCTGACGCTCACCAATCGGGGAGAGCGAACCGCGCAGGATGTGCTGGTGCGCGGACTGATCGGCAATGCGGGCGGGGATCAGCAGACGCTGCTCCAGCAGTTCGTGAGCGGCCACACCGGCCTGCCGCTCCATTCCGCCGTGGCGATCGCCCCGGGGGCCAGCCAGCGCCTGACCGGCGAACTGCGGCTGACGGCGGACCAGATCGTGCCGGTGCCAATGGGCAAGCGGTTGCTGCTGATCCCGCTCGCGGCGTTCGATGTGCAATATCGCTGGGGCGAGGACAGCGCCGATCCGGCGGGGACGGACCGCACCGGGGGCGCCTTCATCGTAGGGCAGGAACAAGAGCCGCGCGCCGAGCGGCTGTCGCCCTTCCGCCTCGACCTTGGCCCGCGCCAGTATCGGCGGCCCAGCGCGCGCGTCGCGCGGCAGTTTGGGCGAAACTGATAGCCCCCTTTGCAGCGCCGTCCGCCCACCCTATCAAGGGTGGCGACAGCAGCGCATGGGATGGATGATGGACATATTGGCGTCGACCGAATGGCTGGCCGCAGAACTGGGCAAGGATGATATGCGGATCGTCGACGCCAGCCTGTTCCTGCCCGGCGTGCCGCGCGACCCCCGCGCCGAGTTCGAGCAGGCGCATATTCCGGGCGCGGCCTTCCTCGACCTGCCGACACTGGCCGATCTTGACGATCCGCGACCCGGCATGTTGCCGACCGACGCCTTCATGACGGAGCGGTGCCGGGCGCTGGGGATAAGCACCGACAGCCGCATCATCGTCTATGACAACAGCCCCACGCACAGCGCAGCGCGGGGATGGTGGATGATGCGGCTTTATGGCGTGGGCAAGGGGGCCGCGATCCTCGACGGCGGCCTGCCTAAATGGGTGGCGGAGGGGCGTCCGACGGAAAGCGGCGCGGTAACTCCTCCGCCGGGCAATGCGGTGGCGCGGCGCGCGACTGGACAGGTGCGGACGATGGACGATCTGATCGCCAATGTGAACAGCCGCGCCGAAGCGGTGATCGATGCGCGCGGGGCGGCGCGCTTCACCGGCGAGGAGAAGGAACCGCGCCCCGGCATGGCATCGGGACATATTCCCGGCTCGCGCAATCTGCCCTCCTCCGCCCTGTTCAACGCCGACAACAGCATGAAGACGGGCGAGGAATTGCGGCAATTGTTCGCACAGGCGGGCCTCGATTTCGACCGGCCCGTCATCACTACATGCGGTAGCGGCGTGACAGCCGCGATCCTGCTGGCGGGGCTGGAACTACTGGGAAAAAAAGACGCGACGCTATATGACGGAAGCTGGTCCGAATGGGGCCTCGATCCCGCCACGCCTAAGGCGACCGGCGCGGCATGAGCGGGAAGGACGATGAGCGCAAGCCACTGACCAAGCTGGCGCAGGCGGGGCGCAAGGCCGAATGGACCGGGATGCCGGGGCAGCCGGGCGGCATCGTCAGTCCGCCGGTATGGCGCGCGTCCACGATCCTGTATGACGATGTGGCGCATCTGCGCCGCGCCGCCGGCTCCAGCACGCATGAGCGGCTGTTCTACGGGCGCAAGGGGACACCGACCGCATGGAGCCTGGCCGACGCGCTGACGGAGATGGAGCCGGGCGCGGCGGGGACGATGCTCTTTCCCTCCGGCGTGGCGGCCATTGCCTGCGCGCTGATGGCGGTGCTGCGGCCGGGCGACCAGTTGCTGATGACCGACAGCGCCTATGATCCAACGCGCAATTTCTGCGAGCAGGTGCTCAGGCCCTTTGGCGTCGAGACGGTCTATTATGATCCGACTGTCGGCACTGGGATCGCGGACCTGCTGACGGAGCGGACGCGCGCCATCTTCCTCGAAAGCCCCGGCAGCCTGACCTTCGAGGTGCAGGACGTGCCCGCCATCGTGGCGGTGGCGAAGGAGAAGGGCGTCGTCACGCTGATCGACAATACATGGGCAACGCCGCTGTTCTTCCCGGCGCTGGGGCATGGGGTGGATATCGCCATCCTCGCCTGCACCAAATATATCGTAGGGCATAGCGACGTGATGATCGGCTCCGTCACCGCCGATGCGGCGTGGTTTTCCAAGGTCCGGCAGACGGCTTATCTGTTCGGGCAGATGACGAGTCCCGACGACGCCTGGCTGACATCACGGGGCCTCAGGACGCTGGGCGTGCGGTTGAAGCAGCATCAGGAGAGCGCGCTGGCCGTTGCGCGCTGGCTCAGGGACCAGCCCGATGTGGCGCAGGTACTGCATCCCGCCCTGCCCGATTGTCCGGGGCATGAACTGTGGGCGCGGGATTTTTCCGGTTCCTCCGGCCTGTTCAGCTTCATCCTGAAAGGCGGCGATGAGAAGGCGCGGGCGGCGCTGATCGACGGGCTTGCCCATTTCGGCATCGGCTATAGCTGGGGTGGCTTTGAGAGCCTGGCCCTGCCGGTCGATCCGGCGCGTTACCGCAGCGCCACGACATGGGAGGCCGAAGGGCCGGCCGTGCGCCTGCATATCGGGTTGGAAGACCCCGCCGACCTGATCGCGGACATCGACGCGGGCCTTGCCCGGTTCCGCGCGGCGCGGGGATGACGCCAGACTTCTCCTCCCTGCTGGCGCTGGTGCCGGGCGATGCGGAGATCGTCCAGCCGCTGATCGCGCTGGGCATCGCGTTGCTGCTGCATCTGGCGGCGACGGCGGCGGCGCGCGTCGTCGCGCCGCGGCTGCGGGAAAAGGCGGCGATATTGAGCGAGGCGCTGGCCGGGCGGCTGCGCGCCATGCTGCGCTATGGCCTGTCGGCCCTGTTCATCGGTTTCGCGACCGCGCTCTGGCCAGTGGACACGGCGCCGCATCTGGTGCTGGGAATCGCGCTTGGCCTGTCGGTCGCCCTGCTCGCGGCCCATGGCCTGCGCGCGCTGGCGATACCGGTCTGGGCGGTCGCGCCGCTGGCGCTGCTGCTGTTCGTGACGACCCTGTCGGGCACCAATGGCGGGTTGACGCCGGTGGGGACGATGCTGGACGCGATCGGCATCGGCCTTGGCAAACGGCGAGTGACTCTGCTCGGCCTCATCACCATGGCCGCGATCTGCGTTGCATTGTTCGCCATGGTGCGCCTTGCCAACCGGCTGATCGGGGGCAGCATCGCCCGGGCGGACGGCTTCGATCCGACTCAGAAATTGCTGGCGCAGAAGCTCGCCGCCATCGCCGTGGTGATCGCAGCCTTCTTCATCGGCGTCGACCTGCTGGGGATCGACCTGACCGCCTTTGCCGTCTTTTCCGGCGCGCTGGGCCTGGCGGTCGGTTTCGGCCTGCAAAAGACCTTCGGCAATCTGATCGCGGGCATCATCCTGCTGATGGACCGCTCCATCAAACCGGGCGACGTGATCGTGGTGGGCGACAGCTTCGGATGGGTGAACAAGATCGGCGTGCGCGCCGTCAGCGTAATCACTCGCGACGGCAAGGAGCATCTGATCCCCAACGAGAACCTGATGACGCAGGAGGTGGAGAACTGGTCCTATTCCGACCGCAATGTCCGCGTCCGCATTACCCTGGGCGTGGGCTTCGACAGCGACCTGCCGCTGGCGCAACAATTGATGCTGCGCGCCGCGCAGGAAAGCCACCGCGTGCTCGACATGCCCAGCCCCACCGTGCGTCTGACCGGCTTTGGTGAAAATCGCGTGGAGCATGAAATACTGGTGTGGATCAGCGACCCGGAGGAAGGCGTGGGCAATGTCCGATCGGACGTGCTCAACCGGCTGTGGCTGCTGTTCCGGGATAACGGCATCACTATTCCCTATCCGCAGCGCGTCATCCACGCGATCCGTGAAGACGCGTCGCTCGCGCAATAAAATAACGAGTTCCGGCCATGATCGGGCCGGAAGAGGCGCTTGTTGCAGAACAGCAACATTTCGTCGGCAAATGACATGATCCAGCAATAAATCCTTGTGCGGCGCAGCAAGGAAGCGCATCCATTGGGGGTCAAGGCACCCGGCCCGCCCCGTTGCGGGAGAAAGAGGCAGGGACCTTCGCGCAGGTGGGACGATCGCATAACCATCAAAGGGGTTTTATCATGCGTAAGTCCATTCTTGGCCTGTCGGCCATTGCTCTTGCTGCGCTTTCTGCGCCCGCTTTCGCTCAGGACGAGCCGACGCCGGAACTGACCGTCAGCGGCAGCGCGGCGGTGGTGACCGATTACCGCTTCCGCGGCGTATCCCAGACCAACAAGCGTTTCGCCGTTCAGGGCGGCATCACCGTCACCCATGAATCGGGCTTCTATGTGTCGACCTGGGGTTCCTCCATCGACGATTATGTCGCCAATGGCAGCGACCAGGAAATCGACCTGATCGCGGGCTATTCCAAGACGGTGGGCGCGGCGACCTTCGACCTGGGCGTGCTTTATTATTACTATCCCGGTTCGGGCGGCATCAACAGCGACTTCGTCGAGCCCTATGCGTCGGTCAAGGGCACTTTCGGCCCCGCCACCGCCAAACTGACCGTCAACTACGCGCCCAAGACCAAGGCGCTGACGCTGGACGGCGTGCACAAGGAAGACAATCTCTACGTCGCGGGCGACCTGTCGGCCAGCATCCCCAACAGCCCGGTGGGCGTTTCGGCGCATCTGGGCCATAGCTGGGGACCGAGCTACCTGATCATCGGCAGCGGCAAGGAATATACCGACTGGAGCGTGGGCGCGACCTACACCTGGGACCACCTGACCTTCGGCGTCAGCTATGTCGACACGGACAAGTCGGCTTATTCGCCGGGCGGCCGCAACATCAGCAAGGCGGGCGTCGTGGGATCGGTCACCGCGTCCTTTTGATCTGCATCCAAAAGGGGGAAGAGGCCGCGACCCATGGGTTTGCGGCCTCCTTTCATGGCGAACGGCTTGTAGATATGGATGGCGGGTTTTGGGTGGATTCCCGCCATTCATCCGGGGATGTCCGTCCTGGTCGAAAGTCCTCGAAAGCGGTGTCTCGCGCATCAGGAGGCCAGCAACCGGGGTGCGGCGGTCTTGAGGCGGCTGAGGTCGAGCGCCTCGCTGAATTCCACGCCCATGCGGTCTTCCTTCGACCAGCGCGCGACGGCATCGATGAAGTAATTGTCGGCCAGCTCGATGATGAAGGCCGTTCCTTCCGGCACGTTCCACAATCCTTCGACAAGGGCGCCGGTGGCGGAAATGTTGCGGATGCGCGCGGAATATATGTCGCCGTCATTGTGCACGGCGACCGTCCGCAGCATGGACTTGCGCTCGGGGCGGCTCGATTTGAAGCCTTCTACCGTGGCGAGGGTGCCCGCGTTCAACTGGCGTTCGAGCACCTCGGCCGCGCCGATGGGCCGTCCATAGACATAGCCCTGCACATGGCTGCACCCCAGTTGGCGGATCAGCTCCAGCTCGTCATGGGTTTCCGCGCCCTCCGCCGTGGTGTCCATGCCCAGCGCCTCTGCCAGGCTGACGATGGCCTTGATGATCGCGCTGTTGCGGTTGCCCTTGATCGCCGCGCCCCGCACGAAGCTCTGGTCGATCTTGATCTTGTCGAACGGCGCTTTCTTCAGATAGCCGAGCGAGGAATAGCCCGTCCCGAAATCATCCAGCGCCAAACGCACGCCCAGCGCCTTCAGCCGCGCGAACATCGCATCGGTGTCGGCATTATCGCTCAGGAACACGCTTTCGGTTATCTCCAGTTCCAGCCGTCCGGGCGCCAGTTGCGACGTCGCCAGCGCGTTCATGACGGTGGAGGGGAAACCCGGATTGGCGAACTGGATCGGCGAGACATTGACCGCCACGCGCGTCGTTTCTACCCATTGCGCCGCATCCCGGCAGGCGGTGCGGATCACCCAGTCCCCGATCTGCGCGATCAGGCCCGTATCCTCGGCAATGGGGATGAAGATGTCGGGCGCGATCATGCCCCGCCGGGGATGCTGCCAGCGGAGCAGCGCCTCATAGCCGGTGATCTGTTCGGTGACGGACGAGACCACGGGCTGATAGACCAGGTGCAGCGCGTCGGACGCCAGCGCGTCGCGCAGGTCTTCCTCCAGCTGGCGGCGATCCTCCGCGTCGGCGTGCATGTCGGAAGAATAGAAACGGTAAACGCCCCTGCCGTCGCCCTTCGCCGCGTAAAGCGCCAGATCGGCGTTGCGGATCAGGGCATCGGTGGTCACGCCGTCCTGCGGGCAACTGGAAATGCCGATCGAAACGCCGATCACGACCGACGTATCCTCGATCCTGTAGGGCTGGGAGACTGTGCTGATGATGGCCTGTGCCAGATTGCCCAGCGCCGCCCTGTTCTGACGCCCGACCAGCAGGATCTTGAACTCGTCGCCGCCCTGCCGGCCGACCAGGCCCTGATTGCCGACCACCCGCTGCAAGCGGTCGCTGACCTGCCGCAAGAGCGCGTCGCCGGCCGGATGGCCCAACGTATCGTTGACGCTCTTGAAGCGGTCCAGATCCAGCATCATCAGCGTGCATTCGCCGGTCTGGCCCAGGGCGCTCTTGATGGCGTGCTCCAGCGCGTGCATCATCTGAACCCGGTTGGCGAGGCCGGTCAGCGAATCGAACTGGGCCAGACGCGCCACTTCCGCCTGGCTGCGCTTCATTTCCGTGAGATCGGTGCCGCTGCCGCGAAAGCCTTGGAACTGCCCATATTCGTTGAAGACGGGCTGGCCGGAAATCGACCACCAGCGTTCCTCCCCGATCATCGCGGCCTGAACGGCGATATCGGCAAAACCCGAACGCGCCGACAGGTGAAAGCCCAGAGTGCGCTCGCCGTCGCCATGGGACCGATTGCCGGGACTGACAAGATCGGTGAATGGCCGCCCCATGAGCTTTTCGACCGGCTTGCCCAATGTCGCCGCCAATGTCGCGGAAAGATAGACCAGCAGGCCCTGCCGGTCGGTTTCCCAGAACCAGCCGCGGCCCGATCGCTCATATTCATGCAGCAGCCGGTCCGAGCGCTGCGCTCTCAATTCCTGCCTGTATCGCACCATGGCCTGATCGCGGTCCACCCGCGCCTGCCGCACCGTGGCGATCAGCATGATCGATACGCAGGTCACCGCCAGTCCGGCCTGCGCCCATTCCCCCTGCCGCGCCGCCGAAACCATCAGCAGGCCCAGAAGATAGGACAGGCCAAGCAGCCTGCGATCGCCGAAGATGCAAACCGCCAGCAGCGCCACGGCGAATTGGGGAATGATGAAATGCGACGCGAAGGCGATGGCATTGCACCAGAGGCTGAACGTCAGTCCGGACAGGAAGGCCATGGACAGCATCAGCCACATCTGCGCATGGGGCATCAGCGCGCGGAACGCGGCCCGACGCGGTGCGATCATGATGGCGCCGTCCGCCAGCAGCATCGCCGCCAGCAGAACCGACTGCCAGACGCCGTCCACATGGTGGAAAGCCGCGCCGAACAGGGCCAGGATACAGATTTTCGCCAGCAGGACGAGCGGCCACAAGGCAGCGATAAGTGTGAACGCCCGCGACACCCAGGTCGCCGAAACATCACCCCCGCTTTCGGCCAGCCCCAGGGACGCCATCAACCCCGGAAGGGGCGCGGCGGTCTCCGGAAAAGCTGGGCGCACGGGATTCATGCCCCGTGCCTATCCCAAAATCCTTGAGAGAAACTTACCTAAGAGGATGATGCCGCTTGCCAATCCACACCGGATGGCGGGTTTGCGTGGTTGGCGGACGCAGCATGTCGGAAGATAATCGCAAACCCCGAAAGGTCTGTAAGCAAACGAGGCGAACTCCGTCAGACCCGCATCGGCATCAGCACGTAGAGCGCCGGGCTGCGGTCATTCTCGCGGATCAGGGTGGGCGCGGCCGCGTCGGCCAGATGCAGTTCCACAAGCTCGCTGTCGATCTGTCCCAATATGTCGAGCAGATAGCGGGCGTTGAAGCCGATGTCGAAGCCTTCGCCCTGGAACGCGCCGGGCACTTCTTCGGCCGCCGTGCCGTTTTCCGGGCTGGTCACCGACAGGGTGATCTTGTCGCGGTCCAGCGACATCTTGACCGCGCGCGTCTTTTCCGTGGCGATGGTCGCGACGCGGTCCACACCCTCCTCGAAGCTGCGCGGGTCGATCTTGAGCAGCTTGTCGTTCCCGGTGGGGATGACGCGGCTGTAATCGGGGAAGGTGCCGTCGATCAGCTTGCTGGTCAGGATCGCGCTGCCAAGACCGAAGCGGATCTTGCCGGCGGACAGCGAGACTTCGACCGAACCCTCGACCTCGTCCAGCAGTTTACGCAGTTCCGCGATGCATTTGCGCGGCACGATAATGCCGGGCATCCCGTCCGCCCCATCGGGCCGGGGCACCGTGACGCGGGCGAGGCGATGGCCGTCGGTCGCCGCTGCCTTGAGCACCGGCTGGCCCTCGTCCGACACATGGAAATAGATGCCGTTCAGATAATAGCGCGTCTCTTCTGTCGAGATCGCGAAGCGCGTCTTGTCGATGATCTGCTTCAATGTTTCGGCGGGCAGTTCGAAGCTGGTCGGCAGGTCGCCCTCCGCGATCACCGGGAAGTCGTCGCGCGGCAGGGTCGACAGGTTGAACCGCGCCCGTCCCGCCTGAATCAACATCTTGCCCTCCGCCGCATGGAGCAGCACCTGGCTGCCTTCGGGCAGCTTGCGGGCGATGTCGAACAGGGTATGCGCCGAAATGGTGGTGGCGCCCGCTTGCTCGACCTGCGCGGAAATGCTTTCCACGACCTGAAGGTCGAGGTCGGTCGCCATCAGTTTGATTGCGCCGTCCGCCGACGCTTCGATCAGCACGTTCGACAGGATCGGTATGGTATTGCGCCGCTCTACCACCGACTGGACGTGGCTCAGACTTTTCAGGAGCGTTGCGCGTTCGATGGTGGCCTTCATGTCCCTGTTCTGTCCGTTTCTTTTTGAGCCGATAGCCCGGATTCGGTCGAATCCGGGCGACAATGATGGATGGTCCTTCATAACCGCTGTGACGGCGGCGGCAAGCACTCGCTCATGCTTTCCTGCAAAGCCGGGCTTGCAAAAGAAATCGGCTTGGGCTTTCCCGGTGGGATGAGACGCTTCCTCGTCCTGATCCCCGCCCTGATGCTGGCCGCCGCGCCGGCGCAGGCGCGCGATTCGCTAGGGATATTCGAGGGCTGGGGCGCTTTTCGCGATCCGGCGGCGCCGCGCTGCTATGCCATTGCGCAACCCGTCAACCTTCGTTCCGGCGCGGCGCCCGGCGGCTTCGCATCGGTGGGGAACTGGCCGCGTCAGAAGCTGCGGGGGCAGGTGCATTTCCGCCTGAGCCGGATGCGCGGCGGCAAGGCGCCGGTGATCCTGAGCATCGGCGACCGGCGCTTTCCCCTTGTCGCGGGACAGGTCGACGCCTGGGCGGCCGATGCGCGCGGCGACGCCGCCATCGTCGCGGCGATGCGGTCGGCCACCAGCATGAGCGTGCAGTCCGCCGACAGGCGCGGGCGGGCTTTTGCCGACACCTATGCCCTGCGCGGTGCGGCGACGGCGATCGACGCGGCGGCTCTGGGATGCGCGAAACTGCGCTGATATAGGGCCCGCCCTTTCAAAATCCGCGCAAGTCGACTATGTGCGCGCTCATGCAGACAGCCGCCAACCCGCTCATGCCGATTCCCGGCGCTATCGACCCTGTGCCCGTGCCGCGCGCCGTGACCCCGCGCGAGGATGGCCGCGTCGACCTGCTCGGCCTTGCGCGCGATCAGATCCGCGCCGTGCTCGAAAGCGCCGGGCTGGAGCCGAAGCAGGCGAAGCTGCGCGCCAAGCAGCTTTTCCACTGGCTCTATCATCGCGGCGAGACCGATTTCGAGAAGATGACCGACCTCGCCAAGCCGATGCGCGGCTGGATGGCGGACCGCTTCATCGTCGGCCGCCCGCAGGTGGTGGAGGCGCAGGTGTCGAGCGACGGCACGCGCAAATGGCTGCTCCGTTCCGACGACGGGCAGGATTATGAGATGGTGTTCATCCCGGACGCGGACCGGGGGACGCTCTGCGTGTCGAGTCAGGTCGGCTGCACGCTCAATTGCCGCTTCTGCCACACCGGCACGATGCGCCTCGTCCGCAATCTGACGCCCGGCGAGATCGTGGGGCAGGTGATGCTGGCCCGCGACGCGCTGGGCGAATGGCCCAAGGGGAATATGGGCGGCTCGATGGCCTCGGCCATCGAGGACGAGGATGACGACGCGCCGCAATATACGGCCGACGGGCGGATGCTGACCAACATCGTGATGATGGGCATGGGCGAACCGCTCTATAATTTCGACCATGTGCGCGATGCGCTCAAGGTCGTGATGGACGGCGACGGGCTGGCCCTGTCGAAGCGGCGGATCACGCTGTCCACGTCCGGCGTGGTGCCGATGATGGCGCGGGCAGGCGAGGAGATCGGCGTGAACCTCGCCGTCTCGCTCCATGCCGTGACCAAGGATGTGCGCGACGAGCTGGTGCCGCTCAACCGGAAATATGGGATCGAGGAACTGTTGCAGGCCTGCGCCGATTATCCCGGCGCGAACAATGCGCGGCGCATCACCTTCGAATATGTGATGATCAAGAACAAGAATGACAGCGACGCGGATGCGCATGAGCTTGTCCGCCTGCTCCGCCAGTTCAGGCTGCCCGCGAAGGTGAACCTGATCCCCTTCAATCCATGGCCCGGCACCGACTATGAATGTTCGACGCCGGAGCGGATCAGGCGTTTTTCCGACATCGTGTTCGAGGGCGGGATTTCCGCGCCCGTGCGCACGCCGCGCGGGCGCGACATCATGGCGGCCTGCGGGCAGCTCAAATCCGCATCGGAGAAGAAGAGCCGTGCCGAACTGGACCGGCTGGCGGCGGAGAAACAGGCCGCGCTGGGGTGATGGCCCTGAGCGCGCGTGCCCCCTTGGTCTTGGGCGGCGCTTGCTCTATGGCAGCGGCATATTTCCCAAGGGGAACTGCATCTTGATCCTGGACCTTGCCGCCACCGCCGCCCACGCCATCCGTTTCGAAGATCTGGGCCTTAGCCCGGTGGCGCTGGACCTGGGCTTCTTCACGCTGAAATGGTACAGCCTCGCCTATCTGGCGGGCATATTGATCGGCTACTGGTATCTGCTGAAACTGGTGGCGCAGCCCGGATCGCCCATGGCGCGCCGCCATGCCGATGACATGATCTTCTATGCGACGCTGGGCATCATCATCGGCGGGCGGCTGGCCTATGTGGTCTTCTACCAGCCCGAAATCCTGCGCTATCCGCTCGACATCCTCAAGCTGTGGAACGGGGGCATGTCCTTCCATGGCGGGGTGGTCGGCGTGTCGCTGGGCATCCTCTACCTTGCGCGCAAGGAGGGGCTGAGCTGGCTGCGGGTGCATGATTATGTCGCCTGCTGCGTGCCTTTCGGCCTATTCTTCGGGCGGCTCGCCAATTTCGTGAACGGGGAGCTTTGGGGCAAGGAAACCGATGTGCCCTGGGCCATGATCTTCCCGACCGGAGGCCCCTTCCCCCGGCATCCGAGCCAGCTTTACGAGGCGATACTGGAAGGCGTCGTTCTGTTCTGCATCCTCGCCTTCGCCTTCTGGCGGACCAAGGCGCGCTATAAGCCGGGGATGCTGGTGGGCCTGTTCCTCTTCTTCTACGGCCTGTTCCGTTTCGGCGTGGAGTTCTTCCGCGAAGCCGACGCGCAATTGATGGAGTTCGCCGCGCGCACCGGCCTGCACATGGGCCAGTGGCTGTGCGTGCCGATGATCCTGGGCGGCCTCTACCTGATCGTCACCGCCAAGGGACGGCGCGTGCGCGTCGAACCGATCGCGGGCAGCGCGAGTGTCAGCTGACGGCCTGCCGCTGAGCGAAAGGCTCGCCCGGCAGATCGAGGCGGGCGGGCCGATTTCCGTCGCGCATTTCATGGGCGAGGCGAACCAGCATTATTACGCCACCCGCGATCCGCTGGGCCTGGACGGCGATTTCACCACGGCGCCGGAAATCAGCCAGATGTTCGGGGAACTCATCGGCCTGTGCCTTGCCGATGTGTGGATGCGGTCGGGGCGGCGGCCGGGGGCGCTTTATACGGAACTGGGGCCGGGGCGCGGGACGCTGGCGGCCGACGCCCTGCGCGCGATGGAGAGCGCCGCCTTTGCCCCGCGCGTGCATTTCGTGGAAACCAGCCCGGTGCTGCGCGAGCGGCAAAGGGCGCTGCTGCCCCATATCGTCCATCATGACGGCATAGAGCAACTGCCGGAAACGGGACCGTTGCTGGTCGTCGCCAATGAGTTTTTCGACGCCCTGCCCGTCCGCCAGTCGATCCGCGTGCAGGACGAATGGCGCGAGCGCGTGGTGCTGGCGAGCCGCAGCGAGGAAGGCATCCGCTTCGTTCCCGCCGTCGGCTATCGCCGCATCGAATCGGGCCTGCCCGCCATCGCCGCCACGGCGGACGACGGGCATATCATCGAAACGCCGCTCGCCGGGGCGGAGGCCGCCTATGCCCTCGCCCACCGTATCGCGAAGCAGGGGGGCGCGGCGATCGTCGTCGACTATGGCTATGAAGGACCGGCCATCGGCGACACGTTGCAGGCGGTGCGCGATCACCGGTTCGCCGATCCCTTCGCCGATCCGGGCGAGGTGGACCTGACCGCCCATGTCGATTTCACCATGATCGGCAATATGGCGCGGCAGGCGGGGCTGCGCGTGCTGGGGCCGGTGGGTCAGGGCACGTTTCTGGGCGAGCTGGGCATCGACGCCCGCGCCGCGCAACTGGCGCAGGCCAGCCCGGATCGAGCCGAGGAAGTGGAAGCCGCCCGACTGCGGCTGACATCGCCCGACGCCATGGGCACGCTGTTCAAGGCGATGGCATGGGTCCATCCCGCCTGGGCCGATCCTGCGGGTTTTGGGGTTTAGAAGTTTCCCATTGTGGGACATGTGCTCCTGCGAAGGCGAGAGCACGAAAGCCGACGCTCAGTCGTCCTGATGATAGCGGCTCAAACGGCGGATGAAGCCGATCAGGCCCGTCTGGCGGCTGCGCTTCATGCGCTCGGCGTGGAGGATGGTCTGGACGCGCTGGAAACATTCCTCCGCATCGACATTGCAGAGCACATAGTCATAGCCGTCCCAATGCGCGATCTCCCCCGCCGCGCGGGCCATGCGGGCGTCGATCACTTCGTCGCTGTCGGTGGCGCGGCCGCGCAGGCGGCGCTCCAGCTCCTCCATCGAGGGGGGCAGGATGAAGATGCGGACCACGTCGCCGCCCGCGATCTGGTGCAATTGCTGCGCGCCCTGCCAGTCGATGTCGAACAGCACGTCGCGCCCGTTCTTGAGCATCGCTTCGACGGGCGCGCGGGGCGTGCCGTAACGCTGGCCGAAGACATGCGCCCATTCGAGAAATTCGTGATCCGCCGTCATCCGGCGGAATTCCTCCAGATCGACGAAATGATAATCCTTGCCATCCACTTCGCCCGGCCGCATCGGGCGGGTCGTGGCGGACACCGACATGGCGAGGTCCGGTTCCGCCGCCAGCAATTTGCGCGCGATGGTGGACTTGCCCGCGCCCGAGGGCGAGGAGAGCACGAAGAGAACGCCGCGGCGCTTGAAATCGGGCGTTTCGGTCGGGATGCTGTCGGCCATGGCCGCTAGTGCCGCCAGAAGCGGCGATTTGCAAGAGGGCAAGAAGGGGGACGAGGCAGTGTCGAAGCGCAAGCGGGACCGGAATCGCCGGGGCTATATCCTTGCCGGGCTGATCGCGCTGGCGGCCTGCGCGCTGCTGTTCCTGATGGGGCGGCCGCCGATCTGCGCCTGCGGCACGGTGGAATATTGGCACGGCGCAATCGACAGCGGCAACAGCCAGCATCTCTCCGACTGGTATAGCCTGAGCCATATCATCCACGGATTTCTGTTCTATCTGGCGGCATGGGCGGTGATGCGGCGGCGGCCCAAAGGGGTGCGCCTCGCGGCGGCGGTAGCGGTTGAAGCGCTGTGGGAGATACTGGAGAACTCGCCCATCATCATCGACCGATACCGCACTGCGACCATTGCGCTCGGCTATTCGGGCGACAGCATCGTCAATTCTATGAGCGACATCGGCATGATGGCGCTGGGCTTTGCCTTTGCCGCGCGGGCGCCGCTGTGGCTGACGGTGCTGGCGGGCGTCGGGCTGGAGTTGCTGGCGCTGTGGGCGATCCGCGATAACCTCACGCTCAACATATTGATGCTGACATGGCCGGTCGAGGCGGTGAAGGCTTGGCAATCGACATTCTAGACGAAAGCCAGCCGCTTCTCGACAGCCTGCAACGCGCCGATCACGCGCCGGGGCGGCTGCGGCCCCACGAACAGCAGATCAATGATCCGGCTCGCGCGCGCGGCGAGCGCGAGCAGAAGCCCGGCCAGCAACGCCAGCGGGAAGGCGACCATGGTCGCGACCTCCGCCGCTTCGATGCCCAGAGCGCGGCAAAAGCCCATAATGAGATATATAACCGGAAAGTGGGAGACGTAGAAGATCAGCGAATGCTGCCCCATGAAGATCAGCGGGGCGCACCAGCGGGCGGCCTGTATCCAGAAGGCGGTCGCGCTGACGGCGACGATGAAGCAGAGCGCGGGCGCGGCATAAAGCGGGCCGTAGTGAAGGTCATAGATCACGGCAGCCGCCGACGCGCCGACGATGACGATCCACCCCAGCAGCGCCGCGCGCGACCGCACTACGCGCATCCACAGCGCCCAGTGACCGCCCGCCCATGATCCAAGGAAGAAGAAGGCCATCAGGTAGAAGAGCCGCTCGCCATTCTTGCTGCCGTCGGGCGCGAGGATCGCGATGCCGAAGGCGACCGCCGCGACCAGCAGCGGCGACAGGCGGCGCAGCGGAACGGCGGCGAGATAGTAAAAGAGGATGAAGGTCAGGAACCAGAGATAGGACTGGCCGGAGAGATATTTGAGCAACTGCATCGGCCCGTCCACCGGCGGCCCGACGATCAGCGAATAGAGGAGCGACCAGACCAGCAGCGGCCAGAAGATCCGCCGCCCCTTGCCCAGCAGATAGAGCACGATCCCCTTGCCGAACGAACCCGCCAGCAGCAGGCCGGACAGGAACACCAAAGTCGGCATCCGGTAGAGCACGAACAACTGGTTGAAATCGCGCATCCATGACGGGACCGCATAGCTGTGCCGTTCCAGGATGGTGACGGAATGGAAGGCGATGACCAGCAGGATCGCCAACCCCCGCAGCAGGTCCATCCATAATTGCCGTTCCCGCCGGGGCTGACCGGCGGGAAAGACCGGGCTTTGCGCCGGGGCGTGAGGATCGGTCATCAGGCTCTCCGCTGGCAGACGCGTCATGCTGCGCCGCGCAAAACCCTATGGCCTGTGCAGAAAGGAGAACAGCCGCCATCCGTCACGCCGCACCGAAAGCGGCACGGGTCGCCGCAGCGCGGGATCAGATCTTGGCTTTCCGGTATCGGGCATCGTCGATGAGAATCGGTTCGGCGCTGTCGTCGGGCAGCGCCTTGACCGCGCGTTTGCGGTCCGCCTCACGCTTGGCTTCATAGAGGCGGCCGGCCAGATAGGCGCCGGTCACGAACATCGCGCCCGCGGGATAGCGCATGATCAGCCGCTTGGCGCCCATCCCCGCGAGCAGCCCGAACACACCCTTCTTGCCGGTTTCGGCGGCGACGCGGGTTCCCACCACCACGGCTCCGACACGCGCCGCCTTTCGCAGCAGGCCGAGCTTGCGGGGGGATTTGGCCGATGCGGGGGGCACGGCCGGTTTGGCGGGGGCGGCTTTCCTCTTCATACCGCATCAATGTATCGGATCGCCGTCCGTTCCACCATGTCGTTCTGAATCAGACCATATTTTCAGGGCGCACGAGCCGGTCGAAGGTCGCTTCATCCACCAGTCCCAGCGCAAGGCCCGCTTCCTTGAGGGTCAGTCCTTGCGCATGGGCGTGCTTGGCGATCTTCGCGGCGTTGTCATAGCCGATTTCCGGCGCGAGCGCCGTCACCAGCATCAACGAGCGGTCGACCAGTTCGGCGATGCGCTTCTCATTCGCCTCCAGCCCCTCGACGCAGCGCTGGGCAAAGCTGTCCATGCCGACAGCGAGCAGATGGATCGACCGCAGCACCGCTGCGCCGATCAGCGGCTTGAAAACGTTGAGTTCCAGATGCCCTTGCAGGCCGCCGACCGTCACCGCCTGATGATTGCCGATCACCTGCGCGGCCACCATGGTCAGCATCTCGCACTGGGTCGGGTTGACCTTGCCCGGCATGATCGAGCTGCCCGGCTCGTTGGCGGGCAGGTCCAGTTCGCCAAGGCCCGAACGCGGGCCGCTGCCCAGCAGGCGGATGTCATTGGCGATCTTCGTCACCGCGACGGCGATGCTGTTGAGGCGGCCGGAGAAGTCGACCAGCGTATCGTGGCTCGCCAGCGCCTCGAACTTGTTGGGCGCGGTTTCGAAGGGAAGGCCGGTGAGCGCCGCGATCTGTGCCGCCACATCCTCCGCGAATCCGGGGGGCGTGTTGAGGCCGGTGCCGACCGCCGTGCCGCCCTGCGCCAGCTTGGCGAGGCCATGTTCGACCAGCGGCATGGTGCGGGTGCGGGCAAGGCGGAGCTGGGCAACATAGCCGGAAAATTCCTGCCCCAGCGTCAGCGGCGTCGCATCCTGCAAATGGGTGCGGCCGATCTTGACGATGCCGCTCCACGCCTCCGCCCTGGCCAGCAGCGCGCCCTCCAGCCGTTCGAGCGCGGGGAGGAGCGCGCGGGTCGCGGCCAGCGCGGCGGCGATGTGCATCGCGGTGGGGAAGCTGTCGTTGGACGACTGGCTCATGTTCACATGATCGTTGGGGTGGACCGGCGACTTGCCGCCGCGCGTGCCGCTCAGGATTTCGTTGGCGCGGCCCGCGATCACTTCGTTGACGTTCATGTTGGATTGGGTGCCGCTGCCCGTCTGCCAGATGACGAGCGGAAACTGGTCGTCGTGCCGGCCCGCGACGACTTCGGCGGCGGCGGTTTCTATGGCGTCGGCGAGTTTGGCGTCGAGGCCATGCCTGCGGTTCACGCGCGCGGCCGCCTGCTTCACGATGGCGAGCGCATGGATGAGGCCGATGGGCATCCGCTCGGTATCGCCGAAGGGGAAATTCTCGATGCTCCGCTGGGTCTGCGCCCCCCAATAGGCGGCGGCGGGCACGTCGATGGCGCCGATCGAGTCGGTTTCGGTACGGGTATCAGCCATGCTTCGCCTTCCAAATGAGAACAAATCGCAATAATGCAATTTGTTGTAGGGCGGGAGCGGGAAAAGCCAAGAGCGATTTTTGACTGACGCGGCGGATTTGGGTGGTTTGCGGATGTTGCACCGTCTCTCTTCTCCGCTCTCCCATAAAGCGGGGCGCATCCGACGTCAGCGCTTCCAGCGCGCCCATATGGCGGTGGGCAGCAGCAGGCCGCGTACTTCCTCGCGCACGGCCAGTTCGCCCGCCTCGACCGTGCCTGGCAGGTCGGCGAAAGCCTGTTTCAGCAGTTCCCCGATCGCCAGCGCCGACATCCGCACCGCATAGACGGTCAGGAACAGGAAGCGGCTGTCCGCGTCCAGCAACTGCCGACAATGGGCGATCAGGCCCGGCAGGTCTTCCTCCAGCCGCCACACCTCGCCGTCCGGCCCCCGCCCATATTTGGGGGGATCGAGCAATATGCCGTCATAGCGCCGGCCGCGCCGCACCTCGCGCGCCACGAACTTGGCGGCGTCGTCCACGATCCAGCGGACCGGCCTGTCCTCCAGCCGCGACAGCGCCGCATTGGCCCGCGCCTGCGCCACGGATTTCCTGGAGGCGTCGACATGCACCATCTTCGCGCCCGCCGCCGCCATCGCCAGCGTGCCGACGCCGGTATAGCCGAACAGGTTCATGACATCGGCTTCCCGCTTGTCCGCCGTCCGCTCGCGCATCCAGTCCCACACCGGCGCCATGTCGGGGAAGAAACCCAGATGGCGGAAGGGCGTGCAACTGGACTGGAACGTCACCTCGTTCCAGGTGAGCGGCCATCCTTCGGCAGGCACGGGCTGCTCATAATACCAGCGCCCACCGCCCTCCTCATCGGAACCGGGGATGAACTCTCCATCGGCGCGCCAGTCCCCGGTCGCGGGCGCCCACATCGCCTGCGGCTCCGGCCGGATGAAGCGGAAACGGCCATAGCGCTCCAGCTTGCGGCCATGACCCGAATCGATGAGGCCATAATCGGCCCAGGGTTCGCCGACGAGAGTGTGGAGCTTCATGCCCGCATTATGCCCGCGGCGTCGCGCGCTCCGCGACATAGGCGGTGACGGCCTCGAACGTGCCGGGCAGCTTGGCATAGCTTTCCTCCCGCGCGAACAGGTCGCCCACGCGCGGCGGCAGCGGCGGGCGGGTGCCGGTCGCGCGCTCCACCGCGTCGCGGAACTTGGCGGCGTGCGCCGTCGCCAGCGTCACCACCGGAACCGACGGATCGACGTCCATCGCCCGCGCCGCCGCAAGGCCGACGGCGCTGTGCGGATCGATGATCTGGCCCGCCGCGTCATAGGCCCAGCGCATCGCCATGGTCATGCCGTCCGCATCGACGCGGGTGGAAGCGAACAGCTTCGACGCGCCGTCGCGCTGGGCGTTGGTGAGGCGCATGGCCTTGCTCGCTTCGAAGCCGTGCATCTGCTGCGCCAACGCCTTGCCGTCGCGCCCGCCTGCGTCGAACAGCAGCCGTTCGAAGTTCGAGCTGACCTGGATGTCCATGCTGGGCGTCGCGGTCGGCACCACCTGCCCCTGGCTGTAGTCGCCTTCGGACAGGGCGCGGTGCAGAATGTCGTTGACGTTGGTCGCGACCATCAGCCTGGCGACCGGCAGACCCATCTGCGCGGCGACATAGCCCGCGAACACATCGCCGAAATTGCCGGTGGGGACAGAGAAGGCGACCGGCCGTTCCGGCGCGCCCAGACGCACGGCGGCGTAGAAATAATAGACGACCTGCGCCATCAGCCGCGCCCAGTTGATGCTGTTGACGGCGGATAGGTTGAACCGGCGCGAGAAGGCCGCGTCGTTGAACATCGCCTTCACCAGCGCCTGCGCGTCGTCGAAGCTGCCGTCGATGGCGATGTTGTAGACATTGGGCGCGCGCACCGTCGTCATCTGCCGCCGCTGCACATCGGACACGCGGCCTTCGGGATGCAGCATGAAGATGTCGACCTTCGCCCGGCCCGCCACCGCGTCGATCGCGGCCGACCCGGTGTCGCCGGACGTCGCGCCGACAATGGTGAGGTGATCCTCGCGGCGCGACAGGAAGCGCTCGAACAGCTCCCCCAGCAATTGCAGCGCCACGTCCTTGAACGCCAGCGTCGGGCCGTGGAACAGCTCCAGCAGCCAGTGGCGATGGTCGAGCTGGACCAGAGGCGTCACCGCGTCGTGGCTGAACCGGCCATAAGCGGCTTCGCACAGTTCGCGCAGTTCCTCTTCGCTCAGCGATCCGGCCACGAAGGGGGCCATGACGCGCACGGCGGTTTCCACATAGGACAGGCCGGCGAGGGCGCGAATGTCGCCGGGCGAGAAGCTGGGCCAGCTTTCCGGGACATAAAGCCCCCCGTCGGACGCCAGCCCAGCCAGCGTCACATCTTCAAAACCCAGCGCAGGCGCGCTCCCTCTGGTGCTCACATATTGCATGATGGGAAAGCGCGGTAACGGCGCGCGGCCTTCCGGGCAAGCTTTTAGCGCGATCCGGCCTTCCGGCGGAGCGCGAGGATATAGATCAGCACCGCCACGGCGGCGAAGAGGAACCATTGCACGGCATAGGCCAGATGGTTGTTGGGCACATCCTCCACGCTGGGCGGCGCGAGGGGCTTGAGGCCCGCGGGAGCCTGCCGCGCGATCAGCATGGGACGAAGCGGCATCGCCCGCCCGCCCAGCCGCGACAGGAACGAGCGATGGTCCGGCTCTTGCGAAACCCATCCGGCCACCTGCCCGCCGGCCCATTGCGGCCGCGCGTCGGGCCGTTGCCCCACGCCCAGGGCGACCAGCACGCCCGGCCCTTCGGCCCCGGTGGCGCAGTGGGCGATATGGCGGTAGCCCATGGACCCGTCCGCCGCCCGGCCCGCCTCGACCTGCCATTGCACGACCCGCAGGCAATGGACGGAAGACGGGCGGAAGAGGATTTCGGGATCGACCGGAGGCATGGCGGGAAAGGTCACGGCGGCCCGGCCCGGATTGGCCGCCGCCAGCGCCAGCATCGCTTCCTTCTCGCCGCGCCGCTGCAACTGCCAGATGCCAAGGGCGATCATCGCCAGCACGGCTCCGGCGACGATGACGGTGGCGATCAGCGGCAAGGGGCGGCGGGCGGTCATGATGGGCGGCAGGACGGCGCGAAACGCAACGGCCCCGCGAAGAGCGTGGGCGCCTTCACCGCCGCGCGGAGGAGGGGGAACGCCGCGAAAGGGGCCGGATCATCCTGCGTCGTCATTGCGTCCTCCCATACCGCCCAAGTCCCGAAAGAAAGCGATTATGTAGCCTGCAAATGCCGATCATGCGACGGTTGTTTTCGGGCAGGAGGGGACATCCTGGGAAGAGAGATGGCGAAGCAAGTCACGCGCTTCGCTTCGCCTATCTCTCCACGCGGATCTCGAACAGCTTGGGCCAGTTCTTCCCCGTGACGAACAGCCGGTCGCCCGCCGCGTCATAGGCGATGCCGTTCGCCACGGCTTCGCTGTCGCGCACGCCCGCGTCTTTCAGCAGCGGCGCGATGTCGATCCAGTCGATGACGCCGCCGGTGCGCGGGTCGATGCGGGCGATGCGGGTGTCGTACCAGATGTTCGCCCAGACCTCTCCCCTCACCCATTCCAGTTCGTTGAGCCGGTCGACCGGGCGGCCGTTCCAGGTGACGGTGATGCGGCGCTCTTCCGTCAGTGTGTCGGGATCGAGGAAGCGAAGCTGGGCGCTGCCGTCGCTCATGATGAGGCTGCGTCCGTCCTGCGTCAGGCCCCAGCCCTCGCCCTTGTAGCGGAAGGTCGAGATGGGAGAGAAATCTCCCAGCGTCCACACGAAGCCGCGCTCATGCTGCCATGTCAGGCTGACGATCCGTTCCTTCCAGTGGGCGATCCCCTCCCCGAAATAGGGGCGGGCGAGGGTGCGGCGCTGGAGGACCCTGCCGTCCTTCAGGCGGACCTTGCGGATTTCCGACCGCCCCGCGAGGCCCGTGCTTTCGTAGAGCGCGCCGTCATGGAAGAACAGGCCCTCGGTGAAGGCGGCGGGGTCATGGGGATAGCTTTTGACCAGCTCCCATGGCGTGTCGGCCCGCGCTGGCGCGATCAGGAACAGCGCGCCGATGAGCGCGAGCAGGAGGCGCTTCATCCGGCCGCCCGCTCTCCGATGGCGGCGGCGAGCCAGCCGGGGAGCGCGGCGGGGTCCAGATCCTCCACCCGGCGCAACTCGATGGAAAGGCCCAGGTCCGGCAGGGCGGCGCGCTGGCGTTTTTCGTCGGCTTGCGCCAGCGGCACGGCGACGAGGCGGCGGCTCACCTTGTTGCGGTAATGCATCCGCGCGGTGTTTTCCTGCCCGACATAGCAGCCCTTGTCATAGTCGACACCGTGCAGTTCCTCCGCATTGGTTTCGAGCCAGAGCGTCTGGTCCTGCCCCAGTTCCGCCGCGCCCTCGAACACGCCCAATGACAGCCGATGGGCGCGGAAGGCCGGGGCAGCGTCGCCTTCCTCCGGCGCGGCCAGCCAGCGATGGCCCAGCGCGGGCAGGCGCGGATCGAGCGGCCTGACGGCGGCATCGAGCGACCAATGCACGGCAAGGCCCTCCTCCCGCGCGATCGTCACCTTGCGGCGCAGGCGGTAGAGGGTGAGGCGTTTCGCCAGCGCGTCGGCCTGGCTTCCTTCGCAGTCGATCAGCACATCATCGCCGTCCGCCCACAGGATGAAGTCGAACAGCGCCTTTCCCTGCGGCGTCAGCAGCCCGGTCCAGCGCGGCTCGCCCTCTTTCAGGCCCGGCACGTCGCGCGTCAGCAGGCCCTGGAGGAAGGAGCGGGCGTCCTCGCCCGAAATTCTCAAGATCGCGCGGTCGCGAAGGGTGGTGCCGGTCATCGGCTTTAGGTAGGACAGGCGCGTCCCATATCCAAGCGGTGAACCATCATGGCCCAGACTTTCGACCTGATCCTCAAGAACGGCACCGTGCATACGCCGGGCGGCGCGGAAAGCGTGGATGTGGGCGTGCGGGGCGGACGGATCGCCGCCATCGGCACAGGGCTGGGCGACGCAGGCGAGGTGATCGACTGCGCGGGCCTGGACGTGCTGCCCGGCTGCATCGACAGCCAGGTGCATTTCCGCGAGCCGGGCCTTGAATATAAGGAAGACCTTGAATCGGGCAGCCGCGCCGCGGTGCTGGGCGGCGTCACGGCCGTCTTCGAAATGCCCAACACCAACCCCAATACCGACAGCGAGGACCGGGTGTGCGACAAGCTCGCCCGCGCGCACCATCGCATGTGGTGCGACCATGCCTTCTATGTCGGCGCGACGGCGGACAATGCCGAACAACTCGGGGAACTGGAGCGTATCCCCGGCACGGCGGGGGTGAAGATCTTCATGGGCGCGTCGACCGGCAGCCTGCTGGTGGACGACGACGATGCGCTTTCCCGCGTGCTGGCAAGCGGCTGGCGGCGCGTCGCCATCCATGCCGAGGACGAGGCGCGGATGAACGCGCGCAAGGACTTGCGCGTGGAGGGCGATCCCTCCTCCCATCCCGTCTGGCGCGACGATGAAAGCGCGATGATCGCGACGAAGCGGATCATCGCCCTTGCCCGCAAGGCGCGGCGGCGCATCCACATATTGCATGTGACGACGCCCGCCGAACTGGAATATATCGGCCAGAACAAGGACATCGCCACCTGCGAGGTGACGCCGCAGCATCTGACATTGGCGGCGGAGGACGCTTATCCGCGCCTTGGCACCTATGCCCAGATGAACCCGCCGATCCGGTCCGGAGCGCATCGCGACGGGCTATGGCACTGGCTGAGTCAGGGCGTGCCCGATGTGCTGGGCAGCGACCATGCGCCCCATACGATCGAGGAAAAGGCGAAGGTCTATCCCGCCTCGCCCAGCGGGATGCCGGGGGTGCAGACCCTGGTGCCGCTGCTGCTCAACCATGTGGCGGAGGGGCGGCTCACGCTGCGTCGCTTCATCGAACTCACTTCTTCCGGACCGCAGCGCGTGTTCGGGCTGGTGGGCAAGGGCCGGATCGCGCTCGGCTATGACGCCGACTTCACCGTGGTCGACCTCAAGAAGCGGTGGACGGTGGGCAAGGACTGGCTCGCCTCGCGCTGCGACTGGTCGCCCTTCGATGGGATGGACCTCACCGGCAAGGCGGTCGGGACGATCATTCGCGGCCATCGCGTGATGTGGGAAGACACGCTCGCCAACGAAGCCGTGGGCGAGCCGGTCCGTTTCGAAGCGACGGAATTTTCCTAAGCCGTCGCCGGCCGGTTGCGCCGCGCCGCGGCCATGCTGTCGCTGGCGAACAGGATGAGGCCCAGCCAGATCAGCGCGAAGCTCACCATCTGGCCATGGCTCAGCGTCTCGCCGAACAGCAGCACGCCGCACAGGAACTGCAATAACGGCGCGACGAATTGCAGCAGGCCCAGCGTCGCCATCGGCAGGCGATGCGCGGCCACGGCGAACAGCACCAGCGGCACCGTCGTCATCGCGCCGCTGACCACCAGCATGACGGTGGTGAAGCTGTCCTGACCGAACGCCAGCCCACCATGCCCCGACAGCCAGCCGAGATAGGCGAGCGCAACGGGCGTCAGGATCAGCGTTTCCGCGCCAAGGCCCGCCATCGGCGCAACCGGCGTCAGCTTGCGGACCAGCCCATAAAAGGCGAAGGAAAGCGCCAGCATGATGCTGATCCACAGCGTCGTCAGCGCCGCCGCCGCCATGATCGCGACGCCGACGGCGGCCACGCCGATCGCCAGCATCTGCCCGCGCCGCAGCCTTTCCTTGAGCACCAGCACGCCCAGCGCGACATTGACCAGCGGATTGAGGAAATAGCCCAGGCTCGCGGCGATCACATGATCGTCGTTGACCGCCCAGATATAGGTCGTCCAGTTGATCGCGATGAAGAGCGAACTGGCCGTGAGCGGCAGCAGCAGGCGCGGCGTCGAAAGCGCCGCCCACAGCGGACCGAGCGCCCGGCGTGCCGCCAGCAATATCAGAATCAGGACCAGCGACCAGATGACCCGCTGCGCCACCAGTTCGAACGGGCCGACATGGTGGAGCAGCTTGAAGAAGATGGGGAGCAGGCCCCACAGGCCGTAGGCCGCCAGCGCGGCCGGAAAGCCGCTGCGCATCTCATCCGCCGGCTGCCGGCTGGCGCTCAAAGCAGCCCGCCGCCCATGAACAGCCTGAGCGCGCCGAAGGCCGCGACGATCAGGCAGAAATTGCGTCCGCCATTTTTGGACGAGACCATGCCGACGAACGCGCCGACCAGCGCCATCGGCACCAATATCCAGTTGAGCGCGCCGAGCAGGGGCAGCACGGCGGGGATCATGAGGATCAGGGTGACAAGGCCGATCAGGGCTGACAAAATGTTGAGCATGGCCGTCAAATGGCCCTTCCGCCGCATCAGGGCAAGCATCCCGGGGATGCCATTGCGCACGAACTGGCCTGACAGGCTCAAAAATTTCCACGATTCACCAAAAGTCCTAACGGAAAATTAACTTCCGTTCTTCATGCCTTGTTTACGAAGGAGTGAAGCTATGGCGTTTTCCCGGTCTTTCTGCGCGGCGGCTGTTCTGATGACCTTGCCGCTGGCTGCCTGCGGCAAGGATGACAAGGACGCCAATCTCGCCGCGCTCGATGCGCAGCTCACCAACAATATGGTCGATCCGGCGCTCAAAAGCGCGCTGGCCGACCAGATCGTCGTCGATCCCAAGCTCACCGGCCAGTCCAACCGCAATGCCGTGCGCCCCGCCGACAAGCCCGCCAATGCCGCGCTGCCGGTGCTGACGGGCGACGCCGCCAAGGCGCTGGCGCAGGCGGTGGAGCGCGCGGGCGGCAAGCTGCTCGCCGCGCCCGCTCCGACGCAGGGCGGGCAGATGGAATCGACCGTGACGCTGGGCGCGCTGGCCCGCGAACAGGCGCAGCGGACCGGCGGCAGGAATTGCAGCAAGCAGCTCGTCTACGGCAACCAATGGTCGCAGCGCCTGCCCGATCCCTTCACCCTCTATCCCGGCGCGCAACTGCTGGAAGCGGCGGGGGCGGAGAAGGACGGCTGCACCCTGCGCGCCGCCAGCTTCACGACGCCGGTGCCGAAAAAGAGCGTGATCGACTATTATTTCACGCAGGCCCGCCGCGCGGGTTTCGATGCCGAACATCGCATCATCGACGGCGACAATGTGCTGGGCGGCACGCGCAAGGATGACGGCGCGGCCTATTTCCTGCTGTTCACCGATGCGCCGGGCGGCAGGACCAATGTCGACGTCATCGCCGATAATGGGAAATAGGCCGACATAGCGCCATTTCCTTTGCCGCGATTTGGCTTTAGGGCGGGCGGCATGAACAATCTGCTTCTCGTCATGGGCGGCGGCGCGGCCGGGTCCGCGCTGCGT